>Ga0181533_1000104_pt1 | contig 102590 bp, 83 predicted proteins | sample PEATcosm2014_Bin_45_FD_119772 | JGI IMG/M metagenome (GOLD analysis project Ga0181533, IMG submission 119772) | Peatland microbial communities from MTU Mesocosm Facility, Houghton, MI, USA - PEATcosm2014_Bin11_60_metaG | ecosystem: Environmental > Terrestrial > Soil > Wetlands > Peat | place... | reverse complement strand
GGGCAAATGCAGCGAGTTAGCCCCCGCTGAAGCGGGGACGAGCGAGTTAGCAAGTTAGCGGCGGCATCGTCGGACGCAGTTTCATCCCTCCGTGGGTCGGCAACGCCGGTGGACGACTGACACAGTGCCACATCGTTAGAAGCACTTATTCATGCATACTGCCTTACTTGGCGGCCCGCAACCTGGCCTGGCTGTTTGAATGCGGCATTCCTCCGGCGGGCGAGAACGTGAACCTGGCGCCGCTGTATGGTGCGGCCATCAGCGACCCCGAACTTCTGCGCCGGCTGGAGGAGCGGCGCCCGCGCCACGTGGTTCCGGGCCTGGGCGGCGGCACACCGGAGCGGTCGGGCCTTTACCTCAAGCAGCATTTGAGCTACAAGCCGGCCATCCATTGCGTCGGCGCGGCAATGGCCTTTCTCTCCGGCGACCGGGTGCGGATTCCGGGGTGGGTCGACAAACCGGGTCTTGATTGGGTCTTGCGCAGCCTTTCCGACCCGTTGCGCCATGGTCCGCGCTATTGGGAAGCGCGGCGTCTGGCGCAACCGATGACGCGCTGCCGGGACCGTTTGCCTTATATGGTTTCCTGATTCATCCCGTTGCAGGCAGGACTGCCCCGGCGCAGGTTGGGCGCGGAGGTTTTCTTGTGCTTTTTGGCGTCGAGACTGCCTGTTTTCATGGCTTCGGCATGCAGAGCATTTTCGCTTCATGGGTTGCCCTTGCATGGGCGTGCAGGGCGGCATTTTTGTGGGGAAAAGCCGCTCAGCTGCATGGTTTCTGTAGAGAGCAGCAGTGAAAATGCTCTAACTGTGATGGTTGCAGTTCGCGAAATCGCGCCTTTTGATGCAGAATTGATAACGATATGAGCTTTCGATTCGTACTCTCCCCAGAACTTCGTGGCGCCGTGGACGTGGCGGCTGCCGAGTGGCAGGCGGACAGCAAGGTTGACCGCTTGTGGCAAAAAGACCCCGGCCTGTGGACCCGCGACGGGGAGGAAAAGTGGCTGGGCTGGATGGACATTGTGGGGCGGCAACGGAAGGACCTGGCGAATCTTGCGGAGCTGGGCGCGGACGTGGAGACGGGCGGCTTCAAGACGGTTTTGCTGCTCGGCATGGGCGGCTCCAGCCTGTGCCCCGAGGTGCTGGCTGAGACCTTCGGGCAGCAGACGGGCTTTCCCAAGCTGCACATCGTGGACTCCACCGATCCGGCGCAGGTGAAGGCGGCTCGCGAGAAGGTGAACCTGAAGGAGACGCTGGTGGTGGTGGCCAGCAAATCCGGCTCTACGCTGGAACCGAACATCCTCAAACAGTATTTCTTTGAGGAGATGAAGTATGCCGTGGGCGCGGCTGAGGCCGGGAGCCATTTTGTGGCCATTACCGACCCCGGCTCGAAGATGGAGCAGGTGGCCAAGGCGGACGGCTTCCGGTACATCTTTTATGGCGATCCGCAGATCGGCGGGCGCTACTCGGCGCTGTCGAACTTTGGGGTGGTGCCAGCCACGGTAGCCGGATTGCACATCGGCAAGCTGCTGGACGAGGCGGCCAAGGCCGTGACATCGGCCAGGCTGGCGCCGGCGGACAGCAACCCGGCCGTGGAGTTGGGCCTGATCCTGGGCACGGCCGCCAACGCCGGACGGGACAAGATCACCATCTTCACCTCGCCGGAGATCTACGACCTGGGCGCATGGCTGGAGCAGTTGATCGCCGAATCGACCGGGAAGCTGGGCAAGGGGATTACGCCGGTGGACCGGGAGGCGATCGGGGCTCCCGGGGTATACGGCAACGACCGGATCTTTACCTATGTGAGACTGGCGGGCACGGCCGATTCCAGCCAGGACGCGCAGGTTGCGGCCCTGGAGGCTGCCGGCCATCCGGTGATCCACATTGCGATTGAAGACCTGTACGAGATATTCGGGCAGTTCTTCACCTGGGAGGCGGCCGTGGCGGTGGCCGGTTCGGTGATGGGGATCAACCCCTTCAACCAGCCGGACGTGGAGGCGGCCAAGATCGAGACGCGGACCCTGACCACGGCCTACGAACAGACGGGCCGGCTGCCGGAGCGGGAACCGGTGCTGGTGGATGGAGGCATCGGGGTTTATGCCACCGAGGCCTATGCGGCAACGCTGAAGGCGGCAGCGCCGAGCCAGACGCTGGCCGGGTATCTGCGCGCGCATCTGGACCAGGTTCATGGCGGCGACTACTTTGCCGCACTGGCTTTCCTGCCCATGTTCCCGGAGCACGAGGCGGCGATCCAGGGCTTCCGGCACAAGGTGCGGGACAAAAAACACGTGGCCACTTGCCTGGGCTTCGGGCCGCGCTTCCTGCATTCGACCGGCCAGGATTACAAGGGCGGCCCCAACACTGGGGTTTTCCTGCAGATCACGGCGGATCACGCGGTCGATGTCGATATTCCGGGCCAGACGTACAGCTTCGGGGTGGTGATCGATGCCCAGGCTGCCGGGGACCTGGCGGTGCTGGAGTCGCGGGGGCGGCGGGCGGTGCGGGTGCATCTGGGGGCGGATGTGGCGGCGGGGCTGAAGACGCTGGCCGCGGCGATCGATCAGGCGCTGGCGTGAAGGGCAGGGAACAGGGAACAGGGAACAGGGAACAGGGAACAGGGAACAGGGAATAGGGAACAGGGAATCGGGAATAGGGAATAGGGAATAGGGAATAGGGAATGGGCGGATCGGAGAGCCCGCTGGGGCGGCGAAGAAAAGGCGAATTTCGAGAAGAGCGAATTGGCTTCGAATTGGCCGCAAGTGAACCTCAGGGGTTCAGGCCCTCCATGCCGGATTGACCATCTTTGTACGGGCCACGGCACATAGGATTGGGGTAGCAGGAGTTTTCTGGAAAGATCCAAGGAGCGGGCGGGGTTTGATTTGGCGCTGGGGAAGGTTGGTAGGAGTGCGGGAGACCGTTCCTGTGCCAATTTCTCTGCTGCGCGGCGCGGAACTTTTTGCCGGCGACCGGGTTCCTACCGATGACGGCTCCCGCAAAGCCCCGTCTAAACGGGTGAAGCAGGGAGCAGCACCTCAGGCAGAGGAGAAGCATGGTTATGAATCGTTCATTGACGAAGAGAGTTTTCCCGCAGGTTCTGGCGTGGGCCGGGTTGGTGGCCTTTTGCGGCGTGGTTGCGCTTGCCCAGGCCCCTGATGCCGCCGGAGCCGCGACCCCGGCTTCCGCGGCCGGCCAGCGCTCGGACGGACAGATCGAGATGGACTTGGTGCATGCGCTCGACGCCTCTGCGGCGCTGAAGAACGACCTGATCACGGCGGCGACGATCCAGGGCGAGGTGACGCTGTCAGGAACGGTATCGAGCCAGGCCTCCAGCGAACTGGCGGAGTCGATCGCCAGCCATGTGGCGGGCGTGACCAAGGTAAACAACAACCTGAAGGTCGGCTATCCACAGGGCGCGCCGCAGGACGCGCAGGCGGCAGATGCCGGCGCGCAGGAGACGGCGCAGAGCCAGCCGGACGACTCGATGGCGCCTATTCCGCCTCCCGCTCCCGCAGAGGGACCGCAGCCGGCCCCTGGCCAGCCACCTTATCCAAGTCAGTCTCAGCCTCAGGCGCCTTACCCGAACCAGCCTCAGGCGCAGGCGCCTTATCCACCGCCTTATCCGCAGGGGCGGCCACACTATGCTCCTCCGCCGCCTCAGTATGCTCCGGCGCAACCTCCCGCGCCGACGTATGAGACTCCCACGGGTCCGGTTACCATCGCCCAGGGAACGCTGTTGCAGTTGCGGACAAACGAGTCGTTGAACAGCAAGAGGGCCAAGGACGGCGAGCCGGTTCAATTCACCGTGATCCGCGACGTGGCCGTGGGCGGCGTGCTGGCGATTCCGCGCGGGGCGACCGTGCATGGGGTGGTCACGGAGGTCAAGAAGGTTGGCTCCGGCGACCTGGGCGGCAGCCCGGTGTTGGCGCTGAAACTGACCTCTCTGGACCTGGGCGGGCAAAGCTACCCGCTGGATTCCGACCAGTTCAAGGTGAAGGGGCCGAATAAGGCCGGTCAGACGGTTGGCAGTGCCGTTGGCGGCGGAATCATCGGCACCATTATCGGCTGCGCGGTGGGCCGCGGCTTTGGCTGCGCGGTTGGCGCCGGGGCAGGCGTGGCCGCGGGCACGGCGGCTTCAGCGGCTTCTCCCGGACCAGGGATATGGATTCCCGCCGAGGCGCTGGTGACATTCCACGTGAACACGCCGCTGACGGTGAACCCGGTGAGCGCGCAGGAAGCGGCGCGGCTGGCGCAGGGACTTTATCAGGGCGGACCGAGCCTCTACCGGCGCGGTCCTTACCCCTACGGCGCGGGGTATGCTGGCGCATACGGCTATCCGTATGGATATCCGCCGATTTACTACCGGCCGTACTACATGGTTGGCGGGTTCTACTACTGGCGGTAAGAGCGAGGGACTAAGGGACTAAGGGACTAGGGAATGGAAAGACAGCGGGCATCCCGGAGGACGGGGTGCCCGCTTTGCGCTCAGGGGCCGCGCTGTTGGATCAGGGCCAGGTTGATTTGCGGCAGAGTGCACCCTGCAACGCTGGCCGGGTTCTCTGTCGTCTATAATGGCAGAGAATCGCGTCGAGCGAGAATTGCGCATCCGTGGGAGATGCCTAGCTTGCAGCCGAGCCCGTATTGGGCCATGCCGGCGGGGGACGGAACGCCACGCCCGCGCGTAGAGAGCAGAAGGTTCAAGTCCATCCATGATTCGTTTCCTGCAGCAGAAAGACAGCCGCGTCATCAAGGCGCTTTTCGTCGTGATCATTGCCGCCGCTTCGGTGTCCATGGTGGTCTACCTGATTCCGGGCCTGACCGGTCTGGGCGCAGCCTCCACCGGCGCCTATGCCGTGATCTACCCCCACTGGTACAGCAAACTGCTGTCCTCGGGCTCGACGGTGAGCCAGGAGCAGGTGGACAAGATGGCCCGGGCGCAGTTGCAGCAGCAGCGCTACCCCGACAACCCGGTGATCCTGGGGCTGTTTGCGCAGCGCGTGGGCCAGCAGCTGATCCAGAAGCAGATTCTGCTGGATGAGGCCGAGAAGCTGGGCATTCGCGCCAGCAACGACGATGTGCTCCAGTACCTGCAGACCGGGTCGGCCGGCCAGGTTCTCTTCCCCGGCGGCAAGTTCATCGGCGAAGACCAATACGCCGCGCTGATCGCGAACCGGTTCAATCTGTCGGTGGCGGAGTTTGAGGAGGACGTGAAGCACGACATCGTCATCCGTCGGCTGCAGGCGCTGATCACGGGCGGGGTGACGGTGGGCGACCAGGAAGTCCGCGACGACTATCGCAAGGGCAACATCAAGATCAAGTTCGACTACGCGGTGGTCTCCGCGGACGAGCTCGGTAATACGATCAACCCCTCGGACGCGGACCTGGAGGCCTTTTTCAAGAAGAACGCCGCGCGCTATGCTTCGGCGGTGCCGGAAGAGCGCAAGATCACCTACTTTGCGTTTACGCCCAATGAGCTGCCGGGCGGGGTTCGACAGCCCACGCAGCAGGAGATTCAGGCGTACTTTACCGCTCACCAGAGCGAGTACGAGACTCCGGAGCAGGCGCGGTCGCGGCACATCCTGATCAAGGTGCCGGCGGGGGCGGATGCCAAGACCGATGCGGAGGCCAAGGCCAAGGCGGAGGGGATTCTGAAGCAGATTCAGGGCGGCGCGGACTTTGCCGAGTTGGCAAAAAAGAATTCCGACGACCCCGGCAGCAAGGACAAAGGGGGCGAACTGGGCTTTGCGCAGCGAGGCGCCATGGTTCCGGAGTTCGACAAAGCGATCTTTAGCCAGAAGATCGGGGACACGCAGATCGTGAAGAGCCAGTTCGGCTACCACATTGTGCAGGTGGAAGAGCGGGAGGCGGCGCACGCGCAGCAACTGAGCGAGGTGCTGCCGACCATTCAGGCGACGCTGATTCGCCAGAAGGCGGCGGCCGCGGAGGAGAACTACGCACATACTTTGACCTCAGAGGCGATCAAGAACGGCCTGGAGAAGACGGCGGCGGCCCACAAACTGGAAGTGGTGACCACGCCGCCGGTCGGGCGCCAGGGGGTAATCTCCGCGCTGCCGGACGGGTCGCAGTTGATTGCCAAGGCCTTCGAGTCCAAGCAGGGCGATCCGCCGCAATTTGCGCCGACCGGGGAGGGCTACGCGATCTTCCAGGTTACGGGGATTGCCGCGGCGCACGCGCCGGCGTTTGGCGACTGGAAGGCGCACGTTCTGGACGACTATCGCGACCAGCAATTGCCGGGGCTGCTGAGCGCAAAGACCAAGGAACTGGCGGACAAGGCCAAAGCCGGGAACGATCTGGCCAAGGCCGCCAAGGAACTGGGCGCGACCATGAAGACCAGCGAGCTGGTGGGCCCCAGCGGCCAGGTTCCCGACCTGGGCCAGGTGGGGCAGGTGGCTCCCGAGTTGCTAAACCTGACGGTGGGCGCGATCAGCGGACCGATAGATGCGCAGCGGACAGGCGTGGTGGCCAAGATCGTGGATAAGCAGGAGCCGAGCGCGGACGAGATCGCGAAGAACTTCGACCAGACGCGCGACCAGATGCTGGAGCAGCGCCGCTCGGACGCGTTCAACGTCTTTCTGGGCGGGATCATGGACGACTACAAGAAGAACAAGCGCATCGTGATGAACGCCAAGGCGCAGCAGGGGCCGGTGATTCCGGGGACGTAAACGGGGCCGGACGGAAAAAAACAGTGGAAAGGCCCGCAACCGGGATGGTTGCGGGCCTTTTTGCGTCTGGAGCGGGGAGGCTTCAGCGCAGGTTCGTGGTTTGGAACGGCAGGCCGGTGACGGGCCAGTGATCGGGCTGGGCGTCGACGTTGGGGGCGATGGAGACGCCGGGTGAGGACGCTGGGGCGACGGTGACATTCCAGCCGTCGAGCACCACCAGCGCGTCTTCTCCGTTGAGGGCGTTGGCGCCGGCTTCAAGGGTGATGACGCGAGTTTCATTGGGGACCAGCGAGACGTAATTGTCGCTCGGAAAGACGGGCAGGACGCGATCTCCGGAATGCGCGCGGCGCAGTTGGAGGTGAGCCATGAGTGCGATGTTGGCGGTGGGATTGTGGAGGGTGACGGTGACCAGGAGCTTGCCGTCCGCGTCCTTGCGTTCGATTTGTGCTTCCAGCGCGACGGTGGGCAGCTTGTTGAGATCGGTGAAAACGTCCGGATAACCGGGCTGGGCGCGCCAGTAGAAGTTGCTTGAGACCAGGTAGCCAGCGGAATTGTGCAGATCGAGCTTGAGGAAATGCGTAGAAGCGAGCGAAGGCGGGAATTTGACGGGGCCGAGGGTGGTGGCTAACGACGGCAGTGCTGTGACCTTTTCGTCATATTCGGAGGCCAGCGATCCATCGAGGTTGTAGATGGAGACGTGGGCGAAGGCATTGATGAGGGGATCGGGCAGGTTGTTGATGACCTGAAGTTCGCCCGTGGCTTCGTTGAATTGAATGTGGACCATTTCGCCGGCTTTCCTGACGGCGAAGAGCGAGGCGTTGGGCTCCAGATCGTAGTGGTAGAGCTGCCAGACGAAGCTGGGCTGAGCGGGGTTGCTCATCCAGGTGATGACGGCGGTGGTGGGATGGAAGAGCTGCGCGTTGCGGCCCTCGTACATGGCGCGATAGGACTCGTAGTTCATCAACTGCGCCTTGCGAACGAAGTCGGCGAGATTGGCAACCTTGCCAAAGCGGGCGGCGAGGGTGCCGGGGTATGTGTCTCCGTTTTGCGCGCCTTTGGCCAGATCGTGTTCGGCCCAATCATCGGTGATGGTCTCCCAGTCTTTTTGGGGCATCATGCCGTGAATCGATTCGAGTGTGGGGATGGAGACGGTGCCGGTTTCGGTCTTGAAGTAGTCGTCGGTGACGGTGTAGAACTCGCGCGGGGTGCGCCACGAGTAGGGGCCGTGGGAACGGACGCCGGGGCCGTCAGTGGAACTGGGCTGATAGCGGCGCGTAGGTTCGAGCTCGGCCATCAGTTTGCGGAGAAGGGCATCGATCTCGGGTGGCGGGAAGCCTTCGTTGCGGGCGCACCACAGCATGATGGCGGGGTGGTTGCGGTAGCGGAGAATCTTGTCGCGGACGTTGGCGATGTAGGTGTCGAGATCGGTGGGATCGGGGCCGTCGTTGGGATTGGGCTGGAAAAATTCGTCCCAGATGAGGATGCCGTACTCGTCGCAGAGCTCGTAGAAGTCTTCGCCGGTGCTTTGGCCGACCCAGTTGCGAATGAGGTTGACGTTGGCCAGCTGATGCAGGCGGATTTCGGCAGCGAGGCGCTCGCGGGGGATGCGCTTCAGGGCTTCGTCGAGGCCCCAGTCGCCGCCGCGAATGAAGATGGGAACGCCGTTGACGCTGATGGTCAGGGTGTCAGTGCCGGGAACGCTGTAGGAGATTTTGCGGACGCCGAAGGTGACGTCCTGGGCGTCGGAGGTCTTCTGGTTGATCTTGAAAGCCAGATGAAACGTGTAGAGAGCATGCGGGCCGTAACCGTTGGGCCACCAGAGGCGAGGATGGTCGACGTGGAGGGCAGGGGTGGTTTTGGAGTCGAAGCTGACCAGTTGCTTGCTGTGGGGGGCAAGTGTGACAGGCTGCTCGAAGGCGATGTTCTCGATGCTGCCCTGGAGCACGCCCTTAAGCGGCTTGTCGCCGACGTTCTCGACGGTGGCCTGGACGGCAATGTCGGCGGAGTCGGTTCGGGGCAAGGGGAGATCGGTGGTGACGAGCGGGTTCCTGATGACGACGGGGCCGGTGGCGGAGAGGAAGACTTTTTGCCAGATGCCGGTGTCGCGATCGCGAATGGCGGGGATCCAGTCCCAGCCGATGGTGGAGAGAAAGGTCGGGCCGTCGATGGCGGACTCGCCGCCGTTCTGGCCGAGGCCGTCGCGCAGGGTGTGCTCGTGGGAGACGCCGGGGTGGGGCTGCGGCGCGACGAGGACGGCGAGAACGGCTTGGTGGCCTGGCTTCACGTTGGGGGTGATATCGAAAATGCCGCGGCTGAAGGCGCCGCGCGTGACGCCTACCTGCACGCCGTTGACCCAGACGGCTGCGGAGTAGTTGATGCCGTCGAAGTTGAGCCAGATGTGCTGGTCCTGGTAGGACTTGGGAATGTCGATCAGGGTCCGGTACCAGTAGGAGGCGCGCGCCAGGCTTTCGGGAATGGTTTCGGGGCGGTTGTTCTCACCATAGAGGGGCTCGGGATAGACGTGATTGTTGACCAGCGTGGTGAGGATAGTGCCGGGAACCGTGGCGCTGTACCAGCCGGCGGTATTGAAGGCCGGGGCAGAAACTTGCGCGGCGGATTGCGGCACTTTGGCCGCGTCCTGCAACTGCCAGCCGGCGGCCAGGACAAGCGGCTGGGGTGGGGTTGATGTTGCCGCGGCGGAGACAGGCGCAAGGACCGCAAGCAGGAGGGCCAGGGCTGAGAAGGATGAGCGAGCGAAAGGGTTCTGCAAGGGATTTGTTCCTCGGAGGATTTTCTGGAAGGATTTGCGGCATGATCCGCCGGACACACGGATTATAGCGGCTGGATGAAGTCTCCCGAGCGGTTTTCCAATGCACGGAGGCGTCCTGACGATGTGTTGCTGGCTTAATTGATGCGGATGCGATCCAAAACGCACCGATTGGCTGCGCCTTCAAAAGTGACGTTGAAGTGCTGGAAGAACCCGTTCATCCCAAGAAGGGCAGCCAGCGGGAGCGTTTCTTTGAATCCCGCCCGGATTCTTACGGGGCCACCGTATACATAAAGCGTTATATCGTGGAGCCAAGTTATCTCCGGTCCGCCGATTCCATTGAGGATCTCGACTTCCCCGGCTTTCAAATCGAGGCCAATTGCCGTGGCGAGATTGGCATGGAAAAGACAGCGCGCCGCGCCGGAATCAATCAGCGCTTCAAATCGCATCGTACGGGGCGCGTTGGGCGTTGCAAGTGCTATCTGGACATCCAGCACTGCTGCATAGAGAGGTTCTCCCCGGCGGCCGGGGTATATCCGATATGGAACCGTTGTGGGCAATTTTAGACCGAAAGTGGGGCCCAGGATGGAGGCGTCTTAAGAATGAGCACGTCCGTCTCGCCGGCAGCGTTCGCCTTCGCCGCTACTTCGCTGTAGTCACGTCCAACGGCAACGATGCGGGATTCATCTTCAGAAAGAGCGATCCAAGCGTCCAAGGGAGCAGCTTGGAGGGCCTTTAGCCGAACGGCCGATTCAGGAGACATGAGAACCTCTTGGCTTTAGACGTAAAGATATACGCGAAGGATTCCCCGGTGTCAATTGGCAACGAGGTCACTTGAAGGCAGTGGCATGGGTGTAAAGCAACAGGAGATTTGCTATTGCCGTCGCTCGTCCGCCGCCGAACCAGCCGATAATGGAGAGATGGAATTCTTGCGTTCGTCCGGAGTTTTGCTGCACTTGAGCTCGCTGCCCTCTTATGGGGGCATCGGCGACCTGGGACCAGCCGCCCACGAGTTTGTGGCGTTTCTGACTGAGGCCAAACAGCACGTCTGGCAGGTTTTGCCGCTCGGCCCCACGGGCTACGGCAACTCGCCCTATGCGGGATCGTCGGCTTTTGCGGGCAATCCGTTTCTCATCAGTCTGGAATACCTTTCGGATTGGGGCTGGATCGAGGGCGAGCGGATCGGCGGGCTGGCCGGACGAGGCGGGAACGTGGACTTCAACGAGGTGGAGGCGCGGAAGCTGCCGCTGCTCTACGAGGCGGCGGGAAACTTTCTGGATCGCGGGCCGCACGACCCGAAGCTCAAGGAACAGTGGGCGGAGTTCGAGGAGTTTTGCCGGGCGGAGGCGGGCTGGCTGATCGATTACGCAATTTATGCCGAGCTGCGGCGGCAGTACGCGACGGGGGCGTGGACGGCGTGGCCCGAGGCGGCACGGCGGCGCCGGCCGAGGGCTTTGGCGCAGATTGCCGCACAGTATGGGCGGGCGCTGGGACAGGAACAGGTGCTGCAGTTTGCCTTTGCGCGGCAGTGGAACAACCTGCGGGAGGTTGCGGCGCGGAGCGGGATTCGGATTCTGGGCGATGTGGCGATCTTCGTCAACATGGATTCGGCGGACGTCTGGGTTCACCCCGATCTTTTCGAGCTGGACGAGGAGCTGAAGCCGGTGCGGATCGCCGGCGTGCCACCGGATTACTTTTCGCCGACGGGGCAGCGGTGGGGCAATCCGCTCTATCGCTGGGAGGTGCTGGAGGAGCGGGGGTTCGACTGGTGGATTGAGCGGATTCGACGGGCTCGCCAGCTTTACGACATTGTGCGCCTGGACCACTTCAGGGGCTTCGAGGCTTACTGGGCCATTCCGGCCGAGGAGCAGACGGCCATGAACGGGAAGTGGGTGAAGGCGCCGGGGATGGAACTGTTCCGCGCGCTGGAGGCGGCGCTGGGACCGCTGCCGCTGGTGGCCGAAGATCTGGGGCTGATTACTCCCGAGGTGGAGGCGCTGCGGGTGGAGCTGGGCATGCCGGGGATGAAGGTGATCCAGTTTGGGTTCAGCGACAAGAGTGCGCACATGCATCTGCCGCACGAGTTCACGCCGGGGACCGTGGCCTACACCGGCACGCACGACAACGACACTACGCAGGGGTGGTGGAACGCGGCAAGCAAGATGGAGCACAGCGCCGTGGAGGCGTACGTGGGGCCGGTGGGAGCGCGGCCGGTGTGGCCGCTGATCCGGGCCGTGGAGGCAAGCGTGGCGCAACTGGCGGTGGTTCCGGCGCAGGATCTGCTGGAGCTGGGCGCGGAGGCGCGGATGAATACGCCGGCCGTGGGAGCCGGCAACTGGGGCTGGCGCGCGCCGGAGGGAACCTGGACGCCGGAGCTGGCGGCGCGGCTCAAGGAGATTGTCGAGGTGACGGACCGGGACAACGATCCGATGGGGGAGCCGGAGGAAGAGCAAGCGGGCCTGACTTAGTGTGACTTGGCCGCTTTCCCGACTTATTCGGGCTCAGGGTACTTGGGAAACCTGCAAGTCTCCAGCATCCGGCCGATGGGGGCCAAGGCGTCAACGCTCTTGGCCCGCGAAGGCCGGCCGCGCCGGAATCGGCTAATACCAGCTCCCTGGGAACTGGTAAGTCTCCAGCATCTTATCGATCAGGGCACGCGCTTCGGTTTCCGTAACTCCCTTGGCAAAGCGTTGCGGCTTGTTATCCATCAGGAACTGTATCCTGCTTGAGTTTGGATTCAAGACGGAGTTTTGAGTCGAAATCTTGGAGGGAGAGATGAACTTCAATCGACTTACCTGATTGGTTCGATAGGTGTGCGCAGCCACCTCGACGCCAAGAACCCGGCGCTCAATCCTGATTTCGGTTGGATTCAAGACCACAACGGTCTCGGCCCAGGGTCCACGCCACCCAGCCCACGAAGAAGAAGAACCCCAGGACGTAAATCCCGAAGGCGATCATTTGCAGGATGAATTCAGTATTGTTGGGGTGGGGCTCCGTCAACACGCTCCAGTAACGAATGGTCGCAACGACCAGCCAAATCATGATCAGCGGGGCATAGAGGCCCGTAAACGGACCGTGCCGGACCGGGATTGCGATGCAAACGCCCTGGTTTGTCTTGCCGCACGTCAGTCTGCCTTCCAGCTTTTCGAGCATGAGGCCAGCTCCTTGCCTACCGATATTAGCGTGCTCTACCTGGAGGCGGCCAGATGAAAAACTGAGCGCGCCCAGCCGGACGGCCCCGGTGGCGACGTGCAAACAGGATGGGGAGCGGGCTTCCGCTTGCTTGCCGCACAAGGACTCAAGCCGTCGAGGCGAGTCCGCTGCCCGCAGCCGCGACATTTTGTGCCGGAAACAAATCTTGCTATGCTGGCGGCACATGGACAATACGGCGATTCAAACCTACGGGCTCACGCGGCGCTTCGGCGCGCTGACGGCCGTGGCGGATGTTACGCTGAGCGTGGCTTCGGGGCAGTTTTTCGGCTTTCTGGGGCCGAACGGAGCGGGCAAATCCACCACCATCAAGATGCTGACCGGGCTGCTGGAGCCGACGGCGGGGACGATGGCAATTCTGGGCCAGCCGTTCGGAGCCGGGGCGCTGGAGCTGAAGCGCCAGATTGGAGTGGTGCCGGAAGGCATGGCGCTGCTGGGACGGCTGACGGCGCCCGAGTATCTGCACTTTGTGGGCCGCATGTATGGGCTGGACAAGGAGACGACCAGGCGGCGGACGGAAGAGCTGCTGGAGTTCATGCAACTGGCCAACGAAAGCCGCAAGCTGGTGACGGACTTTTCGCATGGGATGCAAAAGAAGCTGGCGCTGGCCGCGGCGGTGATTCACGGGCCCAAGGTGCTGTTTCTGGATGAGCCGTTCGAGGGCGTGGACGCGATTGCGGCGGGGATGCTGAAGACCATGCTGCTGGGAATGATCAACCGGGGCGCGACCATCTTCCTGACCACGCACGTGCTGGAGATAGTGGAGCGGCTGTGCAGCCACGTGGCCATCATCAGCCAGGGACGGCTGGTGGCCAATGGGTCGATCGAGGAACTGCGGGCGGGAGTGGCTTCTACACTGCCGGGGGCCGAGCAGGAGCAGAGGCTGACGCTCGAAGAGATTTTTCTGTCGATAGTGGGAGCGGGCGGCGGGCAGGAGCCGGCACAGGAGCTGACATGGCTGACCTAAACGGAGCCGGCTCAGGCGGGGTCGGCCTGAACGGGCTGGGAAGGCCCGCGGCAGACCAGTCCGGCGGAGGGGTGCTGGGCGCGCAGGCGCGGGCGCAGTATGGGGCGCTGGCCAGGCTGCGCTGGCATATGTTCTCAAACGGACTGCGCACCAACAAGGGCGTGCTGGAGCTGGGCGCGCGCACCTTGGCGTTCATCCTGTACGCGGGCATGGGCCTGGGGCTTGGCGCGGGCGCGGGCGGGGCCGCTTATCTGGTGGCTTCGCGCGAGGAGTGGCGGTTTTTGCCGGTCCTGTTCTGGGCGGTGTTCTTCATCTGGCAGATGGTTCCGGTGCTGCTGGCCTCGTTTCAGGAGCAGTTCGACCTGGGCATCCTGCTGCGCTTTCCGGTGCGCTTCGGGTCGTACTTATTGCTCTACCTGGTCTTCGGGCTGGCGGATGTGTCCACGATCCTGGGCGGGCTGTGCTGCTGCGGCGTCTGGGTGGGGATTACGGCGGCGCATCCCGAGTTGCTTTTGTGGACGACGCTGGGGCTGGCAGTGTTTGCGGCCTTCAATATCCTGCTGGTGCGGGCCATCTTTGCCTGGATCGACCGGTGGCTGGCGCAGCGGAAGACCAGGGAGATTCTGGGCGCGATCTTCATGGTGGCCCTGCTGGGGTTGCAACTTCTGAATCCGGCGATCTACCAGAAGAGGCACCAGGAGCACAGGAATGCGCTGGAGCAGGCGCAGGAATACCAGCGGACGAAGGCCCAGCTCAAAGCCAGGTATGGGCCCTGGTTGCACACCGCCAATGCGGTGCAGAAGTGGCTGCCGCCGGGGCTGGCCGCGCAGGCGCTGGGGCAGGCCGCTGAACAACAACCGGGACCGGGGCTGGGATCGCTGGGGGTGCTGGGGCTGTATGTGCTGGCTGCCGGAGGCGTGCTGACGGCGCGGCTCAAGGCGGAGTACCGGGGCGAGAGCCTGGGCACGGCTCCGAGCCGGGACAAGGCGGCCCGGATGCGGACGAAAGCGGCCGCGAGCCCGGGCAATATCGACGCGGGCAACATAAGCCGGCGCGAAGGCGCCTGGACGCCGCGCGGCTCGGGCCCCGTTGCCGCGGTGATGGAGAAGGAGTTGCGCGTGCTGCTGCGCACCTTGCCGCTGCTCTATGCCGTTGGCGCGCCGCTGCTGCTGGTGCTGGTCTTCTCGACCATTTTTGTCAGGAACGGCGGCGCGCAGGGACCGGTGTTTCCGCTGGCGCTGCCGGTTTGCATGGTCTATGCGCAACTGGGTTTCACGCAGTTGTTTTACAACAACCTGGGCGCGGAAGGCGCGGGAATCCAGTTGTGTTTTCTTTCCCCGACGCCCATCCGGACGGTGCTGCTGGGCAAGAACCTGTTTCACTCCCTGCTGTTCGGACTGGTGGCCTTGCTGGCCGCGGTGCTGACCGGGCTGCGGCTGGGAATTCCGGACGGAGCGGTGGTGTCGGCTACGGGGGCGTGGCTGGTTTTTGCCCTGCCTTCGAATCTGGCCGCGGGCAACATTTTTTCGCTCACCATGCCCTACCGCGTGAATCCGGGACGGCTTTCGCGGCAGCGCGGATCGCAGGCCAACGCGCTGCTCGCCCTGCTGGTGCAGATGGGGTTCCTGGCCGTGGGCGCGGCGGCGTTCGCGCTGAGCTGGTCGTTGGACCGGCAGTGGCTGGCGACGCCGATCTTTCTGGCGCTGGCCGTGGGCGCGGTGCTGGCGTGGATGCGGGTGCTGGGCAACGCCGATGCAATAGCCAACCAGCGCAGGGACGCGCTGATGGCGACGCTGATGAAGACGGAGTGATGAGGCCAGTTGTCAGTTTTGAGGGGTCAGCTATCAGCGGCCCGCGAACCGGGGCAGGGAATCGGACCGGTAAGTGCATTCCTGTCGCGTTGTGCCCATTTTTCCATTCACCGCCGGTCGACCGCTGACAACTGACAACTGTGCTTCTCAAAACGGTTTTGCGCGGTTTTCGGCGTGTTCGCATTGCTAAATAATTGATATGTAAATAGTTATATCCGCGCACGTGGTTTTTGGCTGTTCAGTTTGCTCTGTCTGCGCTGAGTGCTTTCCCGCTACTCCAGGTCCGGAAGATCCTCGCGTGCGAGCAGGAGCCGAATGGATCGTCCCTGCCCGGGAGTTCTCTCAATGAAGCCGTTGGCTTCCAGGGTGAGGACCATCTGGTGCACGGACGGAGGGCTCACGCGAAAGTATCGCTGCATGTCGGCCTCGGCGGGAGGCCGGCCGTTGACCCTGCTGTAGTAGTGAATGAACGCAAGATACTGTCCCTGTTTGTGCGTGACGGGTTTTGTAGGCACGAAGGAAGTGTACCGTTTTCGATATGCACTTAAGAACGGCGGAATCGCTTGCGTGCGCCGTTCATGTTCGAACCTGCGCGGGACATGGTTCTGACGGGCTTCAGAATGGCTCTGTATAACTCCTCGGGATCGATGCCCAACCTTCCGGCATTCGCCTCGATGATGGCGATACGGCCGACGAGCTGCCTGTTTCTCTCCAGTTCCTTCTCCAATTCCGCCTTTAACTGGACAACTTGATCCTCGAAGAAGCGTTGTTCGATAGCGGCGCCGGATAGCAGGCCATTTTCCCGCTGGCGTTGTTCGGCGTTATTTACGTCGTTGTTGAACCCATATTTGTACAGGGTTGTCGGACTGACGCCGAGAGCGGCAGCCACACTCCTGACGTCCAATGCCGTTTCGTCGGGCGCATGGCCCTCAGCGATAGCCAGATAGTCGCGAAGGCGCTTCTGTAACTGATCACGAACACTTACTCTGGGCATCCGGCGCTCCGTGATACGGCCATCGATCTGCTGTCACCAAGTTCCATGTCGTCATCGACGGCAAGGGCCTTCGCGATGCCGTCAAGAGTCTGCTCACAGTGCCGTACCCAAGGCTCAGCGATCCCTTCGTTGTGCGCTGCCTGAAGCCTGGCTGCGTGCAGCGCTTGCTCGGTGGCCGTGCGAATCTGAATAAGATGTTCTCGCTCCTTTTGATTTCCTCGCGTGCGGAGATAGTCCGGGCAACCGCGCACGCAGTTGAGGTGAAAAGGGCACGGGGTGACGGCGAAGTCGTGCAGGCAGATGCCGAAGGCGGTAAAGTGCGCGGCCTGGATCTCGCCGTCAAGGAACGCTTCTCTCTGGCCGCGGGGCAGTTCAACGTAAATGTCCGCCTTGATTCCCTGGAGCGATCCTTCGCGCATGCCAGTCTTGACCCACTCCAGCCGTTCACTGACGGTGGCATGGCGATAGGCTTCCGTATCTTTTGCGTTCTCCCGGCCGAGCCAGCGCGTCTGCAACTCTACGGGCAGGCCGCCCTTGTCGGCGATGTGGTTGAGCCAGTGCCTGAGCTGGTGTGTGGTCATCCGGCAGAAAGCGCCGTTTGCCTCCCGGATGCCAAACTTCTCGAAGGCGGATTTCATGTTCGCTCTGCAGGTTATGAAATCGGCTATCTGAGCGTGGAGCATCGGCTCGACCAGCAGCTGGCAGGCGGACCTTGTCGTGTGAAAGAAGTTGCGGAATGCGATGAACAGGGATTCGGAGAGCTTCTGCCGTGTGCCATCGCGGCGATCAACCGTCCACAGATGCATGACGCGCAGACTTCGCAGGTATGCCTCGACCTCAAATGCGCGGTAAAAGCTCCCGTTCCGATCGCGATGCCGTGGCAGCTTGTCCCGGTGGATCGCAAAAACACTCAGGTGGTCACAACCGAGAACGAGCGCAACTTCGCGACGGGTCATTCGAGCGCCCCAATGAAAGCCGGGAAGAGGTACCCGGTGAGGGGAGTTCTCCAGCACTTGAGCGCGTTGCCGCGCGGCATGTGTGATCTTCCGAATCCACTCGATAGCTTCCTGGGCCAAGGCCGCGCCAATGGGAGTCAGCCAACGGACCGCAAGCAGTCTTCGACCGCCTCTGCTCTTCTCTCTCAAGTAGCGGAGGCCGTATCGCAGTTGTCCGTCGCTCGTTTCGCGAACCTCGCAATCCAACGGGAGGGTGAGCAGTTCACCAATGCGGAACCCGGTCACAACCAAAATGGCAAGCGCGGCAGCTCGCAGCTTGTCTCTCGGCTCCACGGCGTGCTCGCGATAAATATCCGCGAGGCCGTTCAAGACGGCTTCTGTTGGCAGGCGGTGGCGGCGGGCCTCCTGCCCGGCTATCGTGTGTCGGTTGAAGTCCTCCACGCGCGGTGTCTGAGCAGTGTAATAGAGAGGCCGGCAGAGGTTCCGGCTGGCCAGAAACCTGACGAACACGAGCAGGCTCATCATGCGCTTGTACGTCGTCGACTCCGCCCAGTAAGCCCGCATCAGCAGTTCAGCCTGGCTGAGGTCCTCTTCCGACAGAGTCGACCATCGGAAGGCTTCTGGATCGCCGCCTCGCCTGGTGAGGATCGCTTCCCAGAGGATGCGAGCACCGGCCAACCTCAGACCCATGTTGCCGGGTGTGCGGCGGTCAAGAACCAACCAGCTCTTGACGACTCCGGAGTAATCCGCCGGCAAAGGTTGATCGTTGGTGCCATAGCGCGTGAAGTACACATGTCGATTCGTCCGGCTGAGCGCCCGGTCCCACAAGCAGCTAACGTCCCAGAACGATGAGTCGAACATCTCCGGATCGGCGCCGAAGTCCGCAGCGAATTTTTCGCGGGCAATGAGGATCAGCTTCCGCATCGCGATGCTGCTCATGGGATACTCGCTCCCTGAGCATCGATTCCTTCGATAACCTGACGGATCGCCGTGCGCACCTGATCGAGCTGCACAAGAATCCTTCGGTCGCTGTGATGCTCGTGTTGTTGAAGGAACCTATCGATCGACTCCAGCATCTGCGGATGCGGTCCAGCCCGGAGCGCCGCAAAGGACGGGCACAGGTAACAACTCAGAGGCGGGAGCAGTTGACAGAGTCCGTCTCTGTCCGCGTCGCGTCCGCAGAGTCCGATTCCACCCACGTCGAGGTGCGGAATCCCCAGATGCGGAGCGGCCGCGGGAATCCTCCCATTCGTAAGCCCAGCGACAATCGCAGCTTCACCGGAGTCGACGATCTTGCCCTGGAATCTGCGAACCAGCGGCGCCAACGCATCATCCGTGGCTCGGGCGACAGGGTCGGCAATGGAGGAGGCAGTCTCAACGTAGACCCTGACGTTTTGCGTATCGCTATGATCGAGAACTTCAGCGATGTGAAAAAGAGAGGCGCCCTCTTCAGCCATGTGCGTGGCGATTGAAAAGCGAAATCGGCGCGCGTTCATCCTCATCCGAAGCTGAGTTCGTGGCGAGATGAGATCTGCTGCCTGCGCAAAGCGCCGCATCGCCTCGTTGATAGCTGCTTCCGGGCTCGGCGCGGGCAGCCAGTGGAGAAGAGGTCCATCGGGACCACCCTTCTGCATGCTCTTAAGCAGGCCGCCGAGCGCGTTACTGATCGGCCGCCGCTTGGTCTCGCGCCGGGGAATCCGCTTCTTGACACGTGGCACGTCGAGTTGCCACACAACTCCCGACTTCGTTTCGTAGCGAATCAAATCTCTGTTGTGCAGCCGCGCGCTCGCACTGGGGTTGTGACCCAGTTCCAGGTGCAGCATGACGATGGCCCGGTCCTGACTGGTTCCCAGGCCCTTACGGACAGCCCTGCCGATCAGCATGAGTTCATCGGAAGAAAACGGCCCTCTGACGACATCGCGGAAGCGGACGCTGTGCCCCTTTGCGTTCCCAACCGCCGTAATCGATCGCAGGATCTCGAGAAAGGCTGGATCAAAGTCCGGATACTGCCGGGCAACACCCCAGCGATAAAATGTCCGCAAGCGCGAGAAGTCGTTGCCCTTGTCGGCGGTGCGTTCGACGCCATGTTGCAGAAATGCGCGTACAAGCCCCTCGGTCAGGCTGGCCCACTCTGCCGGTGGCTGAATGCGTGAGCGCAGCCACTCTTGCAGGCGCAGGAACATACGAAAATCGTTCTCGATGGTCCGCGCCTTCTTCCGCGCGATCCGGTCGGCGAAATAGAGTTTTACCAAATGCCGCGCACGCGGACTCAGGATGTTGAGCTCATCCTGCCGAGGCCAGTGAAGCATAATCGTTTTTCCGCCATCCAGCGACGAACGAAAGCGCCAAATCTCCTGCGTCGCATCGACCAGCTGGCCATCGAAGGAAAGCACACTGACGGGAAGTGACGGCAAATCGGACAGACGGGATACACGTCGGGCGGCGTTAAGCATCCTGTGCCTCCCCGTACACCTTCCGATGATAGTTGCGAACCGCTGCCTTCGCCTGACTCGCCAAAGCGCGCTGGATGTAGCGCGCGGCGGACTGCGGGTTGGTCCATCCGCCAAGGTAAACGAGCCGGTCCATGCCGTTGGGCTGATCCGCGAATGCTTCGGCCATCCGCTCAGCCCAGGTGTGCCGAAGGCGATGCCATGATAGCGGCGAAACGCCGCTGTGCTCGCCGATGGCTGCGATCACGTCGTCCGCGGTATCCATCGACACCGGACTTCCGGAACGCGCAACAAACAAGTACGGGCTTCTGCCTGAAATCCTCCCCAGAGGACGCGGATAAGTCAGATACGCGCGGATGGCCGCCAGCAGGTTGCGTGAGGCCGGAATCACTCGCTCGGCGGTCTTGACCGCAGGCTCCTTGGACCGTGAATCATGCGGATCGTCCGGACGCCGGAGTACGCGAATGCCATCGTCACCTCCCCTTGGCAGAGAATCCAGACGCAACTTGAGAAGCTCACCCCGGCGTATCCCCAATTCCAGGGCCACCTCAAACATCAGCCAGTTCCGCAGCCGGGTATGCGGGGAGAAGACCTCCGGAAAGCTCAGTATGCCTTGTGCATCGCGCCGTGGGCCAATGCTGTTGCGGATCGCCCGAATCTCCGCCTCTTCCAGGGGCTCGATGCGGTCCGAGGCGTGCGCACCGGACCGTAGCGAACGAAGAATCAGCCCAATCCTGTTCCGTTCCTGAGCGAGTTGCGCGAGATCGAGAGACTTGTGGCCACCACGGTTTTCGCTATCCAGAGACCACTTCAGGAAACCTTCAACAATCGCCAGATGCTGATCGAAGGCCCCCGTGTCCAGTTCCTGAGCAGTTGCGTTGCCACGAAAGCTTCGCGCCAGCGACTCGATCTCGCGGTTCTGAAGCGTTCGCCCCCCGGTGAGGCGATCATCAAGATCGAAGCCTTGGATCTCTTGCGTCCACCGGTACACCTTCCCCAAAACCCGAAGGTTGGCTGCCAGAGTGGACGACTGAACCCTGTATCGTCGGTACCGCATGGCCCAGCGCAGGGCAACACGCGCTGGAATCCAGCTCGCCGCATCGACCAGACACGGAAGGCGCTCTCCGGTATCGAGAACAATGTGAAGAACCGAGAATGTCTTCCTCGTGTCTGCCATCACCCACCCCGTTTCGAGGACCAGTGTCCACGAAATGCGTTAACGGGCAATGATGTTCCAGTTAAAACTGGACACAGGCTGAGACCCCGTTCTACTCACGCTGGATCAGCGGAAACTGGACATGGGGTCATATGCGGCGCTGGGAAGGAATGAGGTCCCTAAAGCGGCCCCTGGTTCGGTGCGCAAGCCGCTCCGGCCTACGGCCTACGCGCCTTGCGCACCGAACCAGAAAAGAGACCGAATGCTCTCATCCATAGAGGAGAGGAAGGAAACTGAACACTTCCTCCAAACCCCGGATTAAAACGGAATGTCGTCGTCGGAGATTTCGGCTTGTTGGGCGTAGTCGTCCGGGGCGCCGGCGGGCGGGCGCTGGTCAAAACTGGCCGTGGAGCCGGCTGAACTGGCTGCCCGGGTGTATCCGCCCTGGCTACCGCCGGAGGCCTCGTCGCGGCCGGAGAGCAGCGAGAGGTCGTTGACGATGATCTCGGTGCGGTAGCGCTTCTGACCGGACTCCTTGTCGTCCCAACTGTTGGTCGTGATCTTGCCCTCGATGTAAAGCTTGGAGCCCTTCTTCACGTAATCGCGGACGATTTCGGCGGTGCGGTTGAAGGCCTTCAGATTGTGCCACTCAGTGCGGTCCTGCCAGTTGCCCTGCGCGTCCTTCTGGCGGTCGCTGGTGGCCAGTCCAAAGGAGGCTACCATAACGCCGCTCGGGGTGGAACGGATTTCAGGGTCTTTGCCCACATTGCCTAAGAGGATGACTTTGTTAACGCTTTTTGCCATGTGCCTGCGCTCCTGTAAATGAAAAGAATAGCAGAGGATTAACGATTGCGTCCCAGGCGGCGGTTGCGGAACCATTTGGCGACACCGAGGGCCAGCAGCAGACCACCGAAGGGGATGCACATCAGGGTGACGATGAGGGCGAACCAGCCGGTGTTGGTGCTGGCGCCGGTGGGCGAGAAACCGCCCAGCAGGGTTTGCAGCAGCAGAAGAGCCACCAGGCCCGAGCCCAGGATGGACGCACCCCATTGCAGGAGCTGGCGGGTGCCGTCGTCGGGCTGAGGTGGGAGCGGATTGGGGTTCGAGGGGGGTGCGGGCATGTGCGCTCCTAACCTTGCGCCAGGCGCAGCATGATGTAGGTGACGACGCCGGTGACGGAGACGTAGAGCCAGAGGGGGAAGGTCCAGCGGGCGACCTTGCGGTGCTCCCGGATGCGGCCGGTGAGCGAGAAGAAGAAGGTGACCAGTACCAGGGGCAGCGCCACCACGGCCAGGATGATGTGGCTGGCCAGGAGCGGCAGGTAGACGGAGCGCAGAGCGGCGTGGGCGGGGTAGCGGACGTCGCCGTGCAGGGCGTGGTGCGCGATGTAGCTGACCAGAAACAAGGTGGAGAAGGCGAAGGCGGTGATCATGGCCGCGCGGTGGGCCTTTATGCGGCGGGCGCGGATGAAGGTGTAGCCGATGAGAAGGGCGGTGGCGCTGAGGCCGTTGAGCAGGGCATTGAGGGCGGGCAGAAAGGCGTACTGGGAGCTGGACGCCGCGGCGGGATGGACGTAGATCAGCCAGAAGAGGAAAGCGGTGGCTGCGGCGCTGATTAAGAGAATGGCGGCGATGGCGGTGCGGGTGCTCGATTGCGGGGCGACAGCGGTCGTCATGATGTTCCGCTTCCTTAGTGCTTTGCAGTGGCGCAGAGCATGAGCGTGGTGAACAGCAGGGGCAGGTAGAGGACGCTGACCTTAAGCAGATCGCGGGCCAACATGCGGCTCTCGGTTTCATCCTGGGTGCGGAGGATGCGGGCGAAGCGGATGGTATAGGCGAGGTAAAAAATGCCCAGCGCGGTGGCCAGCACGGCATAGGCGATGCCGGCCATGCCGAGCAGCCAGGGGGTCAGGCTGACGGGAATCATGACCACGGCGAAGAAGAGCGCCTGGGCCACGGTGGACCAGCCGTCGGGCTGGACGACGGGCAACATGCGGATGCCGGCGCGGGCGTAGTCGTCGCGATAGAGCCAGGCGATGGCCATGAAGTGAGGGAACTGCCAGACAAAGAGGATGGCGAAAAGGGCTACGGCCGGCCACTCGATGCGGCCTCGGGCGGCGGTCCAGCCGAGCAGGGGGCCCATGGCGCCGGGGAATGCGCCGATAAAAGTGGCCATGGTGGTGAAGCGCTTGAGGGGGGTGTAAATGGCCACGTAGGTGAAGGCGGTGAGCAGCGCCAGGGCCACGGTGAGCAGGTTGGTGTGAAGCGCCAGCCACATGGCGCCGAGGGCCAGGGAACCGAGGCCGGCCAGGATGCCTTCGGCCAGCGAGAAGCGGCCGCAGGCGAGCGGGCGGCTGGCGGTGCGGATCATGCGCGCGTCGGTCTTGCGTTCCAGGGCCTCGTTGAGCGCGCCTGCTCCGGCGGAGACCAGGCCGATGCCGAAGAGCGTGTCCAGCAGGCCGCGCTGGAAGCTGGTGATGCCGGACTGCATGGAGCCCAGGTAAAAGCCGCCCCAGCCGGTGACCAGCACCATGGCCACGACTTTGACTTTGAACAGCTCGCGGAAGTCGTGGATGAGCGTGGCCGTGGCGCCGGGGCTGGGCGCGTGGATGTGGCCGTGGGCGTGGGCGAGGCTTGCAGCGGAGGGTGCGGCGAGTTCAGCCGGAACGGCGGCCTGGGAGGCGGGAGTCATCGGGAAGTATGAACACCTCGGCGGGTGTTCCCGGAATGAGTGCGGCCGGGAGCCTGCATCGATGATAACAAGCGGGGAAGTGTCGGGAATGCAGCCTGGATGACTTCGAACAAGCGCAGCGGAAGCTCTCACGGGACGGCGAAGGGATTCTCAATCTGAATCCCGGCGATTGTCTGGCCGGGGTTCAGATCCTCGGAGAGAATCCGCGTGGCGCCGGCCTTGATGGCCGCGGCGACAATCAGCGCATCCCAGAAGCCGATTCTGGCCTCATCTTCGATACGAAAAGCCCGTTTGATCTCCTCCGGGGTGGTTTCGACGCACCAGTAAGCAAAGTCATCGATAATCGCTCGTGCCTCTTCCTTAGGCAACGGAGAGGCTAGCTTCCTGGTTACTGTAGTGTAGAACTCCTGCAACACCTGCATGCTCACTGCGCCAGATCGCTCCTGCCTGATGCTAAGCAGTATGTTTTCGGCCGTCCGTTGCTTGCGCCCGGCGTCGATGTTGTGCGCATACACCAACACATTTGTATCGATGAAGACTTTAGCGCTCATGGAGCGCGTCCCGGTCCAATTTAGGGATCTCGCCTAAATGGAATCCTTTCTTCATCCGGGCAAAAGCACGGTCCATAGCGCGCTCGTAATCATCCTCCGCGCCGGCAAGCTGTTCAATCTGGCTGGTGAGCAGACCACTGATGGAGGTGGAACGCCGGGCGGCGAGAACGCGCGCCTTGTGAATCGTCTGCCGGCTGAGGCGCAGGGTGATGTTTTGCTTGTCGTCGAGAGCGGGCATACTCCAAATACCTCTTCTTCACGTGTAATACGTGTAGCACGTTTTACACGTGATTGCAAACAGGCGCGCCGGTTGGGCGCGTTCGATCAGCCCAGGCGGGCGGCGTGAAGGATTGCGTCCACGGCCTGGTCCGGCGTGAGGGCGTCGACGGGGATGGAGACGTGGGCGGTGCGGTAGAGCGGGAGTCGCCGCTGGTAGCGGCGGGCGAGGTTGGCGTGGTCGGCGAGGATGGGGCGGAGGTGCTCCGTGCCGCGGCAGCGGTCGAGGGTGGTGGCCAGTTCGACGTCGAGATGAACGAGGAGCGTGCCGGGGGTGGTGAGCAGGAGATCGCGGGTGGCGGGATGCTCAATGGCGCCGCCGCCCATGGCGAGTACCAGTGCGTCGGCGGCGGTCAGGCGGGCGATGGTCGAGTGTTCGCGGTCGCGGAACGGGGCTTCGCCGTGGCGGGCGAAGAGTTCGGCGATGGTGGCGCCGGCCTCGGCCTCGATCACGTCGTCCACATCGATGAAGCTCCAGCCCAGGCGGGCGGCAAGGAGCGGGCCGACGGTGGTTTTGCCTGAGCCCATGAAGCCGGTGAGGACGATGCGGCGGGGCGAGGCTGCGGGGCCGCGCTGGGGATCGGGATTGGCTTCGGACTGGAGCTGGGTGGGCATGAGAGCTTTTCCGCGGCAGGCAAAGAACGCGCTTTCTCAATCCAGTATAGGGAAGGAAGATCCCGCGTCCGCGGCCGGTCAGCTGAGAACCATGATCATGGCGCCGGCGGTGATGAGCAGGCCGCCGACCAGGGCCGCAGGGTTGAGTTTTTCGCCCAGCAGCAGCCATGCGAAGAGCATGACCAGCGGGACGCTGAGCTTGTCGAGCGGGGCCACGCGGGAAGCCGGTCCCAACTGAAGGGCGCGGAAGTAGCAGAGCCAGGACAGGCCGGTGGCCAGGCCGCTGAGCGTGAGAAAGAGCACGGTGCGGCGGTCGAGAGAGCGGATCTCGCCGTGTTTGCCCAACGCCAGGGCGATGGCCCAGGCAAAGACCAGCACCACGCTGGTGCGCAGCGCCATGGCCAGGTTCGAATCGACATGCGCCACGCCCACCTTGGCCAACAGGGCGGTGGCGGCGGCAAAGGCAGCGGAGAGCAGCGCCCATCCAATCCAGCTCATGGGAGGTATGTTACGCGCCGGGCGCTCGACATGGGGTCGGCTACACTGAAATTCATGGAGACCGGCCGCGCCAGCAAGACAGCTCTCGGTGTGGCCATTCGCCGCGCCGCGCACCAGATCATGGAGCGGCCACGCATTCTGGACGATCCCATCGCGGTGCGGCTGATCGGCTCCGGATTCGCCCGGGGCATGGAGCGCGCGATGCACCCGGTGGGGCGGGATTTTCGCGCCTTCATGGCGGTGCGCAGCCGTTATGTGGAAGACCAACTGGCTGCAGCAGTGGCGCAGGGTGTGACGCAATATGTGGTCCTCGGCGCCGGGCTGGACACCTTTGCCTATCGCAATCCGTTCCCCGAGCTGCGGGTCTTCGAGGTGGATTTTCCGGCCACGCAAGCGTGGAAGCGGGCGATGCTGGCCGAAGCCGGCATCGAGCTGCCCCACAGCCTGACGTTTGTTCCGCTGGACTTTGAGCACCATACGCTGGCCGAGGGGCTGGCCGAGGCGGGCTTCGATGCAGGAAGGCGCGCGTTCTTTGGCTGGCTGGGGGTGATTCCCTACCTGACGCTGGAAGCCTTTCGCGCCACGCTGGGGGCCATTGCGCAACTGCCGGCCGGGAGCGCCGTGGGCTTCGATTACGCGCTCGCGCCGGAGACTCTGAGCCCCATCGGCCGCAAGGCCTTCGACGCGCTGGCCGGGCGCGTTGCCGCTACCGGAGAGCCATTCCAGCTCTTCTTTACGCCGGAAACGTTGGAGTCGGAACTGCGCCGCGCGGGATTTCAGCGCTTTGAGCAGTTGAATTCAGACCAACTGAACGACCTCTACTTCAAAGACCGAGCCGACGGCCTTAAATTGTCTGCCGTGAAACTGGGCATGGTGGCGACCGCCTGGGTCTAGCTGCGCCCGCTGGGCAAGGCTGCGCGATAAGATGAGTCATGCGCCCGTTGGGTTTTGTCTCGATCGCTTTTGCGCTGCTTACGTTCTGCGGCTGCGGATATCACACGGTGGGCTCGGCTACGCATCTGCCGCCCGATGTGCGGACGCTCTCCGTGCCGGTATTTGCCACGCGCACCGAGGCCTATCACACAGAGACGGTAATGACCAACGCGGTGATCCGCGAGTTTGCCGCGCGGACCCGGTTCCGGGTGACGACCGACGCGAACCCGGACGCCGACGCCGTCCTGCACGGGACGATTCTGAAGGAGTATGTGGCGCCGCTGACCTACAATGCCTCGACGCAGGAGTCGTCCAGCTTCCTCATCACCATGGTGGTTTCAGTCACGCTGAACGGCCGGGACGGCAAGGTCCTCTACGAGAACAAGAACTACGTGTTCCGCCAGCAGTACCAGTCGACCACCGACCTGCCGACCTTCCTGCAGGAGAATCCGGCGGCGCTGGAGAGGCTCAGCCGCGACTTTGCGCGGGCGCTGGTGGCCGATGTGCTGGAGGGGTTCTGAGCTCACGTTTGATGGAGGAGGATTTGGCTTTGGAAGTGACCATTCGACCAGCCGATGAGTCCGAAATCGATTGGTGCGCGCATTTGATGGCATGCAATGACCCGTGGCTCACGTACAGGTGTTCAGTCGAGTGGAGCCGAAATGTTCTCAACTGGCCAGGTAGCTCGCTGTACGTTGCCGTTGCTGAGGAGGCTATCGGGTTCATCCTGCTCCACCACAGGGGCTTTTTGGGTTCACCTTACATTGCGGCCGTCGTGGTAGCGGAGGAGTATCGAGGCAACGGAATCGGCGGGAGGATGCTGAAGTTCGCAGAACAGGCCTTTTCCGGAGCCCGCCACGCATATCTTTGCGTTTCGTCGTTCAATTGCCGCGCATTGCAGCTTTACCAGCGCCACCGCTATCTCAAAATCGGCGAGCTTCCGGATTTTATTGCCGATGGCGTTTCTGAATTCCTGATGGGCAAAGAATTGAGTTAAGGAATTTCTGAATAAGTCCCTGCTGTGAAGGCGGCATTCCCTCAGCAGATTGGTGGATGGGTTGAAACCCATCCCTACCAACCCGCGTTGATTTTTGCTGCGTTCATGTACGGGCTAAAGCCCGGACCCTTCACTCCAAACGGTGTTTCTGGATAGCCGCTGAGATCCTGCCTCCGGGACGGCTTGGCGAATAGGGCTGGCCTCGCAGCGCCGCGCAAGGTATTCTGGAGCCGAATGATCGACACATTCATTGGCCGCGCTGTCTGGACGGTGAGCCGTTGAGCGGCGGGCGCTGGGGCGCGGGCTTTGCCGCCGTGGGCCGCTTTGTGGCGGAGATTGAGGCCGCCGCTACGGCCAAGGGTCCGCTGCGGGCCGGCTACGTGCTGGCCGGCGACGAGGTTTTCCTGCTGGATCGCTGCCGCGGGGCTGTGCTCAAAGGCTTTGTGCCGCCGGATCTGAGGGATTTCTGCCTCTCGGACCTGGACCTGAACGGGACTTCGCTGTTCGAGGTGCTGGACCGGGCGCAGACGCCTTCGCTGATGGCGCCGTTCCAGGTGATTTTTGTGCGCAACGTGCGCCAGCTTTACACCCGCGGCGCCAAGAAGGACGAGTTTGCGGCGCTGGACCGGTATTTCCGCTCGCCCAACCCGCAGGCGCTGCTGATTTTTGTCGCCGACTTTGTGCGCATCCCCTCCGATATACGGCGCATGGAGCTGGACGACAAGAACCGCTTCGAGCGGCTGAGGGAGACCCTGGGCGAGCACTGCGGCATGGTGGAGCTGGCGCGGGTGAACGAAGAAGACGCGATGCGCTGGACGGTGGCCACCGCGCAGGAGGCCGGCATCCGCGTGGAGCCCGACGCGGCGCGCGAGCTGGTGGACGCGCTGGGCGCGGACATGATGCTGATTTCTTCGGAGCTGGAAAAACTGCTGCTTTACACGCTGGGGCGCGGCCGCATCACGCTGGGCGACGTGGAGACCATGGTTCTGGCCGCCAAGCAGCGCTCGCTCTACGAGCTGACCGACGCCATCAGCGCCCGCGACCGGGCGCGCGCGCTGGCGCTGCTGCACGGCCTGCTGAACAGCTCGGACGCGGGCGAGGACGCGGCGATCGGTCATCTCTATATGCTGGCCCGGACCTTCCGGCAGATGCTGGTGATTCTGGAGAAGAACGTGCGCGACTCGCGCGCCATCTGGCAGGCGCTGTGGCAGGGCTTCAGGATGCCTCCGTTTGCCGCCGACGACCTGATCCGCCAGGCGCGCCGCTACAAGAGCCGCCGCGACCTGACGCGTGCGCTCAGGCTGGTGGCGCGGGCGGACCTGGAATTGCGCTCGTCTCCGCCGGACAAGCGGCTGGTGCTGGAGCGGCTGGTGTATGAGCTGGCATCGGAGCCAAAGCCCGCTTCGGCGCTGTTTGCGTCGAGCCAGCTTTCGTTTGAAGTGTAGCGCCGAGCGTTGCACTCAATTTGGAGCCTGAGCAACGGCCCCTTCAAGGACTGCATCCTTGAGATTTCATTCCCACGCCCTCATGGCTGCGGGAGAGCTTCCAGCGTGAGCACCTGGAAGGGCGCCAGGCGGAACGTGTGGGGCTTGCCCGCTTCGAGTTCAATTGCGGGCTGCGAGGCCTCGGAGGACCACGGGCTGCGCGCGCTGTAGCGGCGGGCTGCTGCCGTGGGGAGTTCGAAGGCCTGGGCGATATCGACTGTGAAGTCCTGGGCCTCGGTACTGGGATTGCGCAGGGTCAGAATCGCTTTCTGAGGAGACCATGCGGCCCAACCGTAGATCTGCAGCCAGCGCGGATCGCCGCCGACCCAGTGCGTGTCAACGAGAGTGGAGGCATTGCGGCGCGACCATTTGGCGGCTTCGGCCAGCACGTTCCAGTCGGCCTCGGTAAGCAGCGTTGGAGTGATATATAACTCCTGTAACTGGGTTCCGGAGCCGAAGTAGGAACGGACCTCATTGGAAAAGTCGCCGCCTGGGTCAGTGGAAAGATGCGGCGCCTGCCGCGCAAAGACAATTCCATGCAGCATGAGGGAGTTAAGGGGGTATAGCTTGCCGGCCTTGACGACTTCATCGTAGGTATCCCCGTCGCGATAGGTGATCCAGCGTTGGCGGTCCGAGCCGACGCCGGCAAAGTCCGTATCGTCGCCTCCGCGCCAGACCGAGTCCGCATAGAAGAGCCAGAACGGGGAAGGCCAGGTTCCCGAGGTGAGGTTGATGTAGAGATCGGGCTTCAATTGGCGCAGGTCGCCGATCAGATGGATGGCGGCATCGAAATCGGAACTGAATGCGCTGCCTTTCACTACCTGGTCTGCGTTTCCGGTGCCGTCGAACTTGAACTGATTCACTCCGTATTTCGAAACCATGCCGGTGACGGCATCGTGAAAGAGCGCGTAATAGCGGGGACCGGACAGGGCCAGGCCGCCATCGACTATCTCATAGCCGCCTTTTTTCGCGGTCGCTATTCGCTCCTGCTTGGCTTGCGCATAGCCGCCCCATGGCGACAACCAGATGCCCGGAGCCGTGCCATATTCGGCCGCGGCTTTGGTGAGCGGCTCGAAGCCGTCCTTGAAGTCCGAGCGTATCTTCCACAGATCGTTGAGATCGTCCCAGCCATCGTCAAAGAGAAAGGAGTCGAGGGTAACTCCGCGCTTCCTGTTCAGCTCTTCGCCAAAGGCATGAATGCGGTTCAGAGCTTCCTGCTGGGTATAGGGGTTGCCGTAGCCAATATCGAACCAACTGTTGTAGTGCAGGAAGGTGCGATAGGGATGGGCGCGCTCGCGTTCAAGATAAGTGAGGAAGGCGCGGCGCATCTGCCCGGCGGGCGCGACGCCGACGACCGATGAGTAACGGGCAGACTGACCGGCGCCGATGGGCACGCCGCTGTGCAGCTCGCTCACGCCGCGATCGGCCACCACGCTGCTCTCAGAGAGCGGGGACTCGAAGCCGAGATAGAAATTACCGGCGGTCAACGGAGAGCCCTTCACGGTTCCGGCAACGGCGATGCCCGGAGAGCGCACATCGATTAGGATGAGGCCGCTCAATGGAACCGGCTTGCTGCCCGCGGCGATGGTGAGGATCTGGCGAATGTAGCATGAGTCCTGGCGCAGCGTGAGCGCCCAGTCTGCCTGAAACCGGCCCGCGGGATCGGCGAGCGGGTAGTGAACGGTAACTCCAGGCAGCCGGTCCGAAGCGCGGGAAGCTGCTGGATCGGGAGTGAGCTGTTCCACCCTTGCAGGGCCGGAAATGAGCAGGTCCGCGGCCCGCAGCACGCCGATGCCCTGCATTTCGATGGTGAAGGGCCCAACCAATGCGAGCGATGCACCCTGGACCGATTTCCCGGCTGCCTTGTCCTGGATGAGCAGGGAGGTCAAGCGGCCATCACGGATTTGCCACACGGCCGCGATGCGGCCGTTCTGCAGCGTGCCGCCGGCCTGCTCATTGAGAGCGACCACCGGGTTGCCCGCGGCGCTGTCGACCGAACTCTGCGAGAAAGCGGCACACAGGCCCAGAGAGCCCAGGCTGACAAGCAGCGCCAGGATTCTGAGCGGAAGCAGAGCCGCACGGGATGGCATCAACCGGATGGCCACGGACCCCTCCCTCGTTCAGGGAACAGTGTAGCTGAGTTTAGCCGGGGGGTTGACGCGGGTTTACGCGGGGCCAGAGCGTCGGCCGAGGCTCAATGCACGCCATGCTCGTTGAGCCACGGGCCGTACTGGTGGTCTTCCTTCATGATGTGGTTGTTGAGCCAGTCGCGCAGGAAGTCCAGCAGATGAAGGTTCAGCGTGATTTCGCCCCGGTCGAAGCGGCCGACGTATTCCTCGACCTGTTTCATGAGGTCGCGGTGCTTGACGCGGTGTTCGTTCAATCCGGGGTATCTTGCATTGGCCATCATGCCTTCTTCAGCGGTAAAGTGGGTGCGCGTGTAGTCCACCAGCTTGCGCAGCAGGGGGCCGGTCATGGCCTGCGCCTGGCCCTTCATCATCGCGGCGTGCAGGTCGTTCAGTATCCCGAACAGAACGGTGTGTTGACTGTCCAGGGCTTTGACCCCTACGGAGTATTTGCTGTTCCACGTCATTAGAGCCATCGAATCTCCCCTGCCGGAGCCTGCCGGCAACGGAGTTATCGGAAGGAAAGGCCAAAAGGTTGAGGGGAATTCATGGCCGGGACTTCTCCGGGTCTGCCGTGTTGCATGCTGACGCCAGCGGCTCAATGTACGCCGTGGTCATGCAGCCACTGCTCGTACTCATGGTCCACTTGCTGCAGGTGGTTGGTGAGCCAATCGCGCAGAAACTGCAGCAGCGGAAGGACTATGGCGTGGTCGCCCTTCTCGTAGCGGGCCACATATTCCCCGATCTTGCCAGTCAACTCGCGGTGTTTTTCGCGGTGTTTGGCCAGCCCCGGGTATTTGGCGGTCTCCATCAGCCTTTCTTCGGTGGAAAAGTGTTCGCGTGCGTAATTCACCAGCTTGCGCAGCAACGGGCCGACTACGCCTTGCGCCTGGCCCTTCATCATTGCGGCATGAAGTTCGTTCAGCATTCCGATAAAGGTGGCGTGTTGATCGTCTACAGCCTTCACCCCCACGGAGTACTTTTTGCTCCAAGTCAGTAAAGCCATTCATTCCTCTTCCGCCGGTATTTGCCGGCAACGGTTGTATCGTCAAAAAGGCAAAGAAGTTGAGTGCGGATCGTGGCGGCAGTTTGAGCAGGTTCTAATGGACGCCGCGCTCATTCAGCCAGGGGCCGTACTGCCGGTCCAGGGCTTCGATGTGTTCGAGGTATCCGTCGCGCAGGGAGCAGAGCATGGAGCGCAACTCGACTCCTTCGCCGTATTGCACCCGATGGGCCGATTGGAGCATCTGCGCCAGGATGCTGTGGTGCTGGGCGCGGTGTTCGGCCAGGCCGGGAAAGCCACTCTGCTCCATCAACTGCTCTTCGCTCCAGAAATGCATGCGGGTGAACTCGATCAACCGGTCCAATAACTGGCTGATCTGTTCGCGGCCGCATCCATGCACCACCGCGAGGCGCAGTTCGTTCATTGCATCCATGAGGATGCCGTGCTGATCGTCCATGGCACGAACGCCGACGGTGCAGGCGTGGTTCCAGGTAAGAAGGGTCACATGGTTCTCCGCTAATTGCTAAGGAAGGTATCGGTCAGTCTTCGCCGGGGTGTTAGGGGTAATCTGCCTGGCACGTGTGACCAAGGTTTGGCGCGGCGGCTTCGCGGCGGAAGAACCTGGCAACGAGGGGATGGGGATTTCCCTTTGTCGAAAGGACGCGATGCGGAAGAAACAGCCGGGAGGGAGGCGCACAATGGAGTTGAGAACCATGATCACGCCGGCTAATTTGATCGCTGCCTTGCTCACGCTGAGCCCGTTTCTGATAGCGGCATTCTTTCCGCAGCGCGTGACCGGGCGGGCGCGCAGGCTGCCGGTGTGGGCGCAACTTGTGGCTCCCGCTGCGTTGAGCGTGCCCTATGTGCTGGTGGCGTGCGGCGGCGGCGTTTTCCGCTGGAGCTGGTTTGCGCTGTATGCCGTGCTTCCGGTGGCGGTGGCGAGCCTGCTTTGGCAGGCTGGGCGCGCGGACCCCGGTCAGCCACCCCAGCGACCAGGACCTGTCGCCGGGGACCCCGGCCAGGCGGCCCAGCGGCAAACCTCTGTCGCTGGGGACCCCGGTCAGGCGGCCCAGCGGCAAACCTCTGTCGCTGGGGACCGCGGTCAGCCACCCCAGCGACCAGGACCTGTCGCCGGGGACCGCGCAGACCAGCGCGGCAACTGGCGGGATTTTCTGGTTCTGGCGGTGCTGGGCCTGGCGGTCGATCTGCGCTGGTTCGAGGGCGCGTGGCCGGCCCACCTGGCCATCTTCAGCAAAATGCTGCTGCTGGACGCGGGCATCTACGGCTTCATCGCGGTGCGGCAACTGCAGGGGATCGGCTTCGACCTGCGCCTGCGGCTGAGCGATGCCGCGATCGGCCTGCGGGAGGTGGCCCTGTATACGCCGATGGCGCTGGCGCTGGGCCTGGGGTTGGGCTTTCTGCATTTGCACCGGGGGTGGCCGGGGCTGGCGCCGATTGCCGGCGCATGGGTTTTCACCTTCTTCTTCATCGCGGTGCCGGAAGAGCTCTTCTTCCGGGGATGGCTCCAGAATCTTCTGGAACGGCGCATGGGACGCACGCCGGCGCTGTTTCTGACGGCGGTGCTGTTCGGACTCGCCCACTTCAACAAGCGGGCGGTGCTGTTCAACTGGCGCTATGTGCTGCTGGCGGCGGTGGCGGGCGTGTTCTATGGGCGGGCGTGGCGGCAGGAGCGGCGGGTGGGAGCATCCGCCGTCACCCACGCCACGGTGGACGCGATCTGGTCTCTATGGTTGCGGTAACTGAACCGGATGGGGCGCGTGGTGGCGGTAGGTCAGGTAGCCGAGGCCAACGCGCATGTTATGGTCCACGGGTCCGGGAACGGTGATGGCAATGGCGATGCCGAGGATGGCGTGGGTCATGGCGAGTGGATAGAGGTTGCGGTAGCGGAGAAAGACAAGGCAGGCGGCAAGGCCCCAGAGGAATGTGACCGACGTAAGGATGGGATTGGGCAGGTGCGCAAGCGCGAATAGAACCGCCGCCAGGAGCACCGCGGACTTCGCACCCGGCAGCAGGCGCAGGAACCGCGGCAGAAAGAACCCCAGCAGCAGGAACTGCTGCACGCAGGCCCAGAGCGCATAGGCCCAGTAGGTTTTGATGAAGAGAATGGGACCGCCGGGCAGACGCAGCGTGTGAAGCTGGATGGCGACGATGACGGCGACCGCAGCCACCGCGATCGCCGCGGCGACCACCCAGAGCGAACGGAGAAAGTTTGCCGTGCGCAGGCCCATAGCCTTCAGGCCGTCGAACGAAATCGAGGTGATGATCACGACCGCGGCGGCAGCAAACCACCAGAGGAATTTTTGCCAGGGACGCGGCGTCCAGATGACGAGCAGAATCAGCGCATAGGCGATGGCAAGCTCGAAGAAACTGCGCCGCCTGCTGTGTGCGGCGACGGAGTTCTTCCTGGCGGAGGGTGACGCTGTGTCTTCTGCCATGCAAGAGATGGTACGGCAATCCGCCGCGCCTACTCCAGGATGATATCGGGCTCCGGCTCGTGTCCGCGCGTGGTGAGGGTGATGGCGGCGGCCAGAATGAGCGCGCCGCCGGCCCAGGCGTAAGGACCGAGGTGTTCGCCGAGCAACTGGACGCCGAGCCAGGAGCCGAGGGCCGGCTCGATGTTGAGGAAGACGCCGGCGCGCGAGGCCGGCACATGGTGAATGCCCCAGTTCCAGAGCAGCGTGGTGGTGGCCGTGCAGAGCAGGCCGCTAATGGCGAGCGCGGCCCAGGCGGTGGAGCTGACGTGGGCGAATGGGGGCGGCTGGAAGGGGTGATGGGACACGGGACTCAGAAGCGGATTCAGCAGCCAGGGGCCGAGGATCAGGACGGCCAGCATGACGGTTCCGGCGAGGATGGTGTAGGCGGTGACGACCGGCGGGCTGTGGGTCTGCATCAGCTTCTTCGAGAGCAAAATCCAGGCCAGGGCCGTAAAGAGCGAGGCGACGACCAGCAGGTCGCCTGTGAGCGAGGGCTCACCGCGCGTGGCCGGGGCGCGGCTGCCACCCAGCGCGATGAGCGCCGCACCCAGAGTGGAGCCGCAGAGAGCCATCCAGCCGAGCCAGTCAAGGCGCTCGCCGGCAAAGAGCGTGGCCGCGGCGGCCAGCAGGACCGGCATGGCGCCCACCATCAGCGAGGCGTGGCTTACGGTGCTGAGGGCCAGGCCGTGGAACTGGAGCAGGAACTGGATGGGCACGCCGAGGGCGGCGGAGAGAAGGAGGGTGCGGGTTTCGCCGCCGGTAAGGTGAAAGCGGCGGCGATTGGCCAGCACCAGCGGCAACATGCCCAGCGAGGCGAACAGGAAGCGGTAGAGCACCATGTGCTCGACGCTCATTTCGTCGAGCGCCAGCCGGCCCCAGTAGAAGCCCGTGCCCCACAGGCAGCCGGCCAGCGCACAGGCGCCGTAACCCAACAGTGCAGTGCGTTGGCCGGCCGTGGAGTGCTTTGCCATCCCTCTTTTACTGTCGCACACGCACGAGGGGGCAGTATCACTGCCAAAAACCCGCGTTATCGGCGAGAATATGGTTCGATGGTGAAACGGCTGCGAACTCTGTGGGGTCATGCGGGCCTTTGGCTGGTCCTGGCTGGGCTGCCGCTGTGCGCGGTGCAGGCGGGGCAGGCGCAGGGCAGCGCCGCGTTCCCGGCGGAACAGTCCCGCGCGGGCAAGGAGCGCCCGTCTTCCGACCGGCTTCCCGAAAAGCCCACCCTGCCGCCCGCGTTCACGATCCCCGTCGATCCGCTAGGTTTCTCCGCGCCCGGCGCCATCTACCTGGGCCAACGCAACAGCCTGGCCTCGCTGGATTTTCTGGACGAAAACCGCCTGCTGTTTACCTTTCGCGTGCCGGGACTGATGCGCCGCGAGGCGGGAGACAGCGCGTGGGGCGACGAGCGCCAGATCCGCGCTGTGGTGCTGGCGCTGCCGGCCGGGACGGTCGAGTCCGAGGCCCTGTGGACCGTGCACGACCGGTCGCGCTACCTGTGGGCGCTCAAGGACGGTCACTTTCTGCTGCGGGACCGGGACAGTCTGGAGCAGGGAGACGCCACGCTGGAGTTGAAGCCTTTCCTGCGTTTTCCGGGGCCGCTGCTGGGGCTGGAGATGGATCCGACGCAGCAGTTTCTGGTGACCAACTCCCGTGAGCCCGCGACGGCGGAGCAAAAGCCCGGGGAGGTGCCCAGCCCGGCCACAGCCCAGGCAAGCATGGCTGTGGATGGGCAGAAGTCTGGCGGGCCACCCGATCTGGTGGTGCGCATCCTGCGCCGGGATTCCGGCGAGGTGATGCTGGTGAGCCGCGTTCGCTCGACCGTCCATTTGCCCATCAACTCCGAGGGCTACCTGGAGAGCTTGCGCGGCAACGGGGAGCAATGGCTGCTGAATCTGAATTATTTCAGTGGCGGCAGTGCGGTTCTGGGGCGCGTGAACTCGGCCTGCTCGCCAGGCTTCGATTTTGTCTCGCAACGGGAGTTGCTGGTGACCGCCTGCGCTTCATCGGGCGGACGGAAACTGGTGGCGATGGCCACCGACGGCCGCCGGCTTTGGGAGGATCAGGGCTCGCCGGCGGCTATCTGGCCGCTGGTGGTGATGGCGCCGGATGGCTCGCGGCTGGCGCAGGAGACGCTGGCCGTCACCCACGCGGTCAACGCCTACTCGCCGCTCGAGAGCGAGGACGTGAAAGGCCAACGGGTGAGGGTATTCGATGCGGCCAACGGCAAGGTGGCGCTGGAGGCGCCAGCCACGCCGGCGCTCGATGCCGGCGGCAACGTGGCCATCTCGCCGTCCGGACGGCGCGTGGCCTTGCTGAACGCCGGCGCCATCCAGGTTTTCGAACTGCCCGCGGCGGCACCGCTGGCGGATGCCGCCTCAGAACATGCCGCGCACTGATGCGGGGATTTGTTCCCCCGCGCTAGTGTCCCAGCTCTGCGTTAAACGCCTACAAAGTCTTTAGAGTTATCCGCTTAGATTAAGCGGGAAGATTTCCACATAATCCACAGTTACCCTTTGTTGACAAGGCGCAACGCTAAAGAGCATAGTTTGGACATTCCGGGTTGCTAGGTAGGCCTGAGTATCTTCATTCGTGACGGTTTTAAGGCCTCTACCGAAAAGCACGAGCATGGAATACTGTGTGTACGGAGCTGGAAAGCCCGACCATGGAATACTAAGTGCAAGGAGCCGCAAGGCCCAAGCATGGAGTATTACATGGCCGGAGCCGAAAAGCACGACCATGGAATACAAAGTGTAAGGAGCCGAAAGGTTCCAAGCATGGAGTGTTACATGGCCGGAGCCAAAGAGCCCTACCATGGAGTATTGTGTGTGAGGAGCCGAAAGGCCCCGAGCATGGAATATTTCATGGGCGGAGCTGGAAAGCCCTACCATGGAGTATTGTGTGTGAGGAGCCGAAAGGCCCCAAGCATGGAATATTTCATGGGCGGAGCCGGAAAGCACCAGCATGGAGTGCGAAGTGTGCGGAGCCGAAAGGCGCCAGCATGGAGTACGAAGTGTTGGGAGCTGGAAGGCACTAGCATTGAGTACTGCGTGTGCGGAGCCGTAAGGCTCCAGCATGGAGTATTTGGTGCCAGGGGCTGGAAGGCACCAGCACTGAGTACTGCGTGTGCGGAGCCGAAAGGCTCCAGCATGGAGTATTTGGTGTGAGGGGCTGAAAGGCACCAGCACTGAGTACTGCGTGTGCGGAGCCGCAAGGCGCCAGCATGGAGTACGAGGTGTTGGGAGCAGGAAAGCTCCAGCATGGAGTGCTCTGTGTGTGGAGCCGAAAGGCTCCAGCATGGAGTACGAAGTGCCGGGAGTTGATAGGCACCAGAATGGAGTACAACGTGTGCGGAGCCGAAAGGCGCCAGCACGGAGTATGACGTGTACGGAGCCGAAGAGCCCCCAGTACCGAGTACCACGTGTGCGGACCTGCAACCCGGGACACTTCTAAACCTCCCTTGCGTTTTGCCCCTTTTAGATTTGAATAGCTTCCACGCGAGCCCCAGCGGCAGGCAAGCTTTCTGTGTTTCGAGCGGTTCTCCCGTTTGTGTGGCGTTTCCGGCCCCATACAAGGTGGCTTTTGCTTCCACTCCAATGGCGAAGTGTGTGCCCCCTGGGCATCGCTTGGGACCCTGGAGAGAAAAAGCCACTCAGTTGCATTGGCTTTGCTCTGCTGCAACTGGAGAACCGCTATAAACTCCCGTATTTCAATATCTGCACGCGCTCTCACTCCATCTTCGCGACGTATCCTCGTGCTCTCTCTCGAAGGGGCTTTGGATTGCCCATTTTGAATAGGGCAACATCGGCATGTGCATCCTCCAGCCGGAATTGTGGGGCGTTGCGCGGTGGGAAGTCGCTGCCGATCCAGTCACAAAAAAACCGTCTGCCAGGGCGGGGTCTTCCGAATCTTCGCGTCGCGCAACGCAAAGACACCGCCGCGGTGCGCGAGCAGTAACGATCCGGTTCACGGCGTTCGCCGGCCCGTGTAGACTGGGCGATGGGAGATTCTTCTTGACCACGGCCGTCGTCCACTATACGGCTGCGGCGGTTACCGACCGCGGCCGCAAACGCCCTTCCAACGAAGATGCATTCGGATTCTCCGTCGAGCACGGAGTCTACCTGGTCTGCGACGGGATGGGCGGCGCCGCGGCCGGGGAGATCGCCAGCTCCATTGCGGTGGACGAGATGCTGCGCCGGCTCAGTCGCCGCGCCGGGGGCGAGAGCGGGGCCGTCGCGCCGCAAATGCCGGGGTTGGCCGAGGAGGCCGTCCGCGCCGCCAACGAGGCCATCTTCTCCCGCTCCGAGCGCAACTACAAGCTCAGCGGAATGGGCACCACGCTGGTGGGCCTGGTGGTGGAGGAACGCCACGTGTGGGTGCTGAACATCGGCGACAGCCGCTGTTACCGGCTGCGCAACCGGCGGCTGGAGCAGCTCACGCTGGACCACTCGCTGGTGGAGGAGCAGGTGAGGATGGGCCGCATGACCCGCTCGGAGGCGCTGCGCTCGCCGCTCAGGAACGTGATCACCCGCGCGCTGGGCACCCAGAGCTGCGTCACGCCGGATATCTTCGCGCTGGAAGCCGAGCCCGGCGACCTGTTCCTGCTTTGCTCCGACGGACTTACCCGCGAGCTCTCCGACGCGCTGATTGAATCCATGCTGAGGGTCGATCTTGCCCTCGACGGCCTGTGCAGCCGCCTGGTGGAAGCCGCGAAGAAGGCCGGCGGCCACGACAACATCACCTGCCTGCTGGTGCGCGCGGAGGGCTAAGGAAGCTCCGATTAAGTTCGCGCGCATGCGCCAGCATTCCCTCAGGGGCTAAAGCCCGCCTTCATTTTGCTGCGCTTACGGCACGACTGAACAGGTTGCGGAAAAACCCCAAAGGTATGGCGAAACCTGAAAGAAACCTTCCCTCAGGGGCTAAAGCCCTGTTCATTCTATTGGCTTTATCGGCACGACTGAAGTCGTGCCCTTTCAAAACAACGGCGGAAACGAGTTTTTCCGCAATCTGTGAAGTCGTGCCCTTTCAAAACAACGGCGGAAACGAGTTTTTTCCCGCAACCTGTGAAGTCGTGCCCTTTCAAAGCATCGACTTATTCAGAGGTTCCCTAATGCTTCTTCATGCGCTCAAAAAGCAGGACCATCGGTATGCAGAGCAGCGAAAGGAACGCCAGCAGACGGAAGATATCCGCATAGGCCAGCAGCGCTGCCTGCTGCTGAACGCTCCGGTAAATGGCCCCCAGCGCCATTTGATGAGCGGTGAAGGCGTCCGCGCCGGCGGCGAACAGTTTTGCCTGCAGGCCGTGGAGTAACCCGCCCACGACGGGATTTCCGGCCCCGGCGTCGGCCGCCAGGTAACTCTGATGGGTCTGGGAGCCGCGCACCAGGAGAGTGGTGACGGTGGCGATGCCGATGCTGCCTCCAATGTTTCGCATCAGGTTGTAGATGCCGGCCGCATTGCCGATCTCCTGCTTGCGCAGCCGGCTCAGGGTCATGGTGGTCAGCGGAATGAAGATGAAGCCCATGGCGAAACCATTGCCGACATTGGGCAGCACGACCGAGGCCATGCCGATCTCGAGATTGATGTGGCCCAGCATCCAGGTCGAATAGCCCAGCAGGGCGAATCCAAAGGCCATGAGCAGACGGCCGTCGATGTACCGGACCAGGACTCCCACCGCAATCATGGAAACCATGGAGCCGATGCCGCGCGGACTCACGGTCAGACCGCTCTGCAACGCCGAATACCCCAGCAAGGTCTGCAGAAACAACGGCAGCATGGCTGTAGCGCCATAGAGGACAAAACCGTAAATACCGGTAATCAGCGTTCCCACGCCGAAGTTGCGGTCCAGGAGCACACGTAGTTGCACGATCGGATCTCGATCTGTAAGTTCGCGGAAGATGAAACCCGCAAGCGCAATCGCCGAGATCGCGGCTGTCCATCGTATCCATGGAGTCGAGAACCAGTCCGCCTCCTGCCCCTTGTCGAGCATTAACTGCAACGTACCCAGCCAAAGAGCCATGAAGCCGAAACCGAGATAGTCTATGGCTCCTCGAAAAGCCTTGCGCAGGTAAGGAGGATCTTCGACAAACAGGTTGACCATGAACAGGGCCAGCACGCCGATGGGAAGATTGATGTAAAAGATCCAGCGCCAGGAGTAGCTGTCGGTAATCCATCCGCCCAGGGTGGGTCCGATCACCGGGGCCACCACCACCCCGATGCCGTAGGCGGCCATGGCCGTGCCGTGCTGCCGGGGCGGAAAGCTCTCCAGAAGGATGGACTGCGCCAGGGGCTGCATGCCGCCCCCGCCCACGCCCTGCAGAACCCGGGCTACAATCAGCATCGGCATACTGACCGCCATTCCGCAGAGCAGCGAGGCGGCCGTAAAGATCAGGATGGAAACGATGAGCAGGCGCTTGCGCCCGATGCGCCGCGCAATCCATCCCGCGGTGGGCAGCATGATGGCATTGGAGACCAGATAACTGGTCAGAACCCACGTCGATTCATCCGTGGAAGCCGAGAGATTGCCGGCAATGTGCGGCAATGCGACGTTGGCGACCGAGGAGTCAAGCACCACCATGAAGGTGGCAAGCATGACCGAGGCGGCGATCACCCACGGATTCGCCGCCGGCGTCCACTTGCTCTCTTCCGCTTCCGTAAGGCGGCGCGCGTTGCTGGGAGTGCTCATCCGGCTTTCGTTGCTCTCGTTCCGCAGGGTTGGCTGCCGGTGGCCATGACCAGGGTCCTGCAAGGCGATCTCTTCAACTGATTATTATGCGCTACGGCAAAGAGGCCGCCGGCGACGGCTGCGGCACCCGTTTCATCGCATCAGTTGGACAACGGCTCGGGCGCGGCGGTAGGGCACAGAGGGGGCAGCATCCGGCGTGGCCGCAAACGTCAACTCCACAAGCCCATCGGCAACCGGCCGCGCAACCGCGCCCTCCGCCTGTACAACTCCCCATCCGGTCTGGAGCTGAAGGTGCGACTCTCGGTCCGAGGGCACATCGGCCGCAATGGTAAGCACGCCGCCCTCCAGACGAGCGCTCACCACGCGCACGCCGCTACCTGGCATTCCCTCGAGCGGCGGCGGCGATTCCGCAATCACGGAGACTCCTCCCTGCCAGTCGATGTGCATTTCGCTTCTTCCGTGCGGAGCGTCCAGCAGCACCTTGGCAACGCTCTCCTGCGGATGGTCTTCCAATGCCGCCGAGATTGGACGATCGTCCAGCTCCGCGCCTTCGATGCGGGCGCCGAGAGGAATCTCCGGAGCGAATGCGAGCTGGAAGGGCGCGCCGGAGTTTTCGATGGTGAGCGTGAGCCCGCGCGGTGTGCGCCGCAACGCGAGTGCGACAGACGCGTCGGACAGCCTGATGTGTTCGAGTGAAACGCTTCCCCATGCAGGCGGCAGGCGCGGAGCGAATTCGATGCGGTTGGCGGCGGAGTCCACGTTGAGCCCGAGCAGCCCGTGAATGGTTGCATCAAGGAAGCCCGCGGACGACCACGTCTGTTCGGGAACGGACTCAGTTTGCGGACGGTAGACGTTGCCGGCCAGCACCTCATCCATGTGGCCCAGAGAATCGAGCGAGGACCACGGCAGCAGGGCGCGCCACAGGCCCAGCGCGGTCACGGGACGATGCTCCGACCAGAAGGCCTGGGCAAGCGACGCTGTCCCCACAGCCCACACGCTGCCCTTGGCATAGGAGCTGGGATCGTAGCCCGCCGAGTCTGCGCCCACGCTGCGTGTGCCCCAATCGGTTTGGAAGGCAGACGAAGCAAGTTGGTCGAGCACACTCGCTTCCTGTTCAGCGTTGAAGAGGTGCAGAGTGAGCGCCTCGCCGGGACCGCTGCGCTGCTCCGGCGCGTCCTTTCCCGAAGGCGCGTGGCCGCTCACCCAGAACGATTGGCGCGCATTCCAATAGCGATTGGGAATCGCGGCGGCGGCGAGACGACCTGCGCGCGCCGCCTCATCGGCCAGGTCTGCGTGGCCGGCGAGCGCGGCCAGATGCGCAAACGCCTGCGCAGCCTGGACCCAACCGGTGGATAGGCCGAGGTCGTCGGAGATGCGGTCCTGTTCATCGCCGCCTTCCTTGCCGGCGGGAATGCGCGGCAATCCGGTTGCCGGATCGATGAGAGACCGGCAGTAGCGAAATGCGGCATCGAGCGCCTCCCAGTGCTCGCGCGCAAAGGCCAGGTCTCCACTCGCGGTGACGTAGCGCTCGACCGTGGAGAGAAATTGGAAGGTGATGTCCACATGGACAAACATGTAGGGAAACTTGCCGGTCCAGTCGATCAATCCGGCGCTCTGTGAGAGTTCATGCCAGATCATTCCCGTCTTGCGATCCTGGTAGCGGAGAATGAACTCGAGCTCCTGGCGGGCAAGCGCGTTGTCGCTCAAGGCGATGGCGGCATCCGCGGCCACCATTCCATCGCCGGCGAAGAACCAGTCGTATTGGGGCCGCCGCGCGCCGCGCGAGGGTCCGTATCCGGCCACGAAGCCGCAGCCCAGATCGGGATTGCACACCCAGGCCTGGTCCAGCGCAATCTCAGCCCACGCGATGGCCTGATTGACTTGGGGTTCGGGCGTTTGCACGCGCAACGATGCGTCCTGAAAATCTTTGAGATGCGCCGCGGCCTTCGCTTCGAGAACCTGCCGGTCGCGGATCAACTGCCGGAACAGCGCGCCGGGATCGCCGGCATGGGGCGGGTTCAACGCGACGAAGACTCGGGCAATACCGGAGCTGCCTGGGCGAAGGGAAAAGCCAAGGGTGGTAGAACTCTCGCCGCCCGCGGTGCTGTTGGCGATGTCGTCGTGAGCCACGATCTCTGAGGAGCCCACAACCGCGCTATAGCCATCTGCCGGCTCCGACAGCACGAAGGCAGGGAGCGAAGGATTCCATGCGACGCTCTGGCCGCCCAGCGCCCCCGGCCACATCAGGTCGAGCACGGGCGTCGCGTGCACATCGATCTCGATCGCGTGTCCGCTCTCGACCCGGTAGGTCAGAATTGCGCTGGGCTCGTCCAGCGGAACGAAGAGCTCTTCGCGGACCATGAAGTCCGGTCCAAGATAGGTGCGGGTGATCGAGTCCGGCTGGTAGGTAACGCGGCCGAGGATTTCTTCGCCGCGGATGGGCGTGGTGGCGCCGTGCGAGCGAAATGCGACCCGGTAGCCGCTCAGAATCTGAAACGGATAGGCCCAGACCTCCAGGCCATCCGCGGCGTAGCCATCGACCAGCGCACGGCGGCCATGGGCGGCGATGAAGCGCAGCGGCGCAACGGCCTGGGTGTCGAGCGTGAGCCGCCCATCGTTTCCGGGACTTGATGGGTTCTGTTGCGCGGAACTGCGCGTTGCCGTCGAGGACAGGCTGGCGGCGACTCCAAGAAGAAGTCCGAGCCTGCCTGCGCGGAGCAACCAACCTGCGATCGACACGAGCATCTCCTGAGTGAAATCTGATGCTGCCTGGCGCCTGCCATAGGATTGTAGACCGCGGCAAGCCCCTTCACGAAAGGTCAAAGAGTTGTCCGGCGAGCGGCGGAATGGTTACAGTTGTTTGAGAGCCGATTGGGAGCGCGCCCTTGATCGCCGGGTCCAGCGGCAGAACGGTTCCGCTGGACGCCTGGTTTAACCGCCAGAAGCGCGCGGATGCAATCGGACGGCAGGCTTCTTTTCACTGCAAGCGGACGACCTGAGCAACAGCGGCTACTCGCTGTCTGGTCCTATCTTCCGCAACTGTGGTGTCCTGACCATCCCTCGGGTTATCATCGACTCGACTACAGGCTCCACGGACATTCCTCATGCCACATGCACGACCGTCCTTTGGGGCAGTTCCTCAGGCAAGCAAATTCAGGGGTTCGGCGCCGAGTCAGCGTACTCTCTCCAGCCGTCTCCCACAAACGCCACATGGTCAGCCATCTTCACCGCCGAGGCAACTGAATCCTATGCGCCGCAAACCCGCACTGCTTCTCACGTCTTTCATCCTGGCTGCTGCAACCATCCTTAGTGCGCAGACCACCATGATCACTGCCGGCACGACTGTGGGCGGAACTGGCGCCCACATTGACGCCGGCGCGATCGCGTTCAAGCCTGCGAATCTGGCGGGCAACCCCCTGCCCGTCAACTTTGGCTCCTCTGGGGGTCTTGAAGCACCAAAGCCGATCGCGTGCCGGATCCCAAGCGGTGCGGTCACGACCGCTCAGGGCGGTGGTCCTTGCCAGGTAGTCGATACCTCGCTGACCTACTCCACCCACTTTTGCTACGCGAAGGCGATCTACGACTCCGTCTTCAAGCAGACGGCACCCGGCATGGGCTGTGTCCAGCCCACGGGAAGCACCTGGAGTCTCGACACCTACGAGCCCGTCGCGGCCCCCACCGCAGAGGTTGTTGCCGGTCTTACAAGCCCTGCCGGGCCCGCCGGAACAGGCTATATCTCCGGCCTCTCCAGCGGCGGCGCAAGCGGTACCCAAGTTGCAGATAAAGGGGCGGCTGCCAAGACATCGGACACGATTCGCTCGGGGCAGCATTGGTTCGACGTACGTTCCAAGGGCGCCTTTTGCGACGGCCACCCCACATCGAACGGTTGGACCGGAACGGATGATACACCGGCCTTCCAGGCGATAGCCGCCAATGCGAACGGGGCAGGCGTCGAAATACCTCCGTCTCCCGGCAACATGTGCTCCATCCTTCCTGGGCCTTCCACTGCCAGCCAGGCGGCGCTGACTTTCAACACCAACAAGTTCATCCTGCGCGGGCAGACGCTCAACATGAGCATCATTCAGGACGCAACCAACGCCGCAACTGCGCAATCGAATGCCCCGCTATTGCAGATAGGAACAGGCGAAACGCTTCTCAACGGCACCAACCTGAACAGCCTTACCCTGCGCGGCGCGTCCAACGTAAGCTATCCGAAGGGGATGTTGCGGATGCACCAGAACAACCTGACGACCATCGAGGATTTGGGGATACAGTTTGGCGTCAACGCGGCTAACTCTTATGGCCTGTACGCCCCAGGAACAGCTACCACAGGCTTTGCGGAGATGCGGTTCAACCGGATAAGTATTTTTGGCGGCGCAGATTCCAATGGGACCGTCAACCCCAATAATACGGGTATATTCATCCAAACGTCCGAGGCTAACACTGACTTTACGGAGTCGAACGTCGAGAATGTTGCTATCGGGGTGGACTTTAGCAGCACCAACGGGACGCCGATTCTGAATTGGACCGGAGGACACTTCGAGCGCATTCCCCCAGGCGGCACCGGCAATTATGCAGGACTCGCCTTCCGCATCCGGCAAGCGCAACTGCATCTGACCGGCGCCAACATCATGGCGGGCATGATTTACCTTGACCCCAGCACGGTTAACAGCAACATAGACATAAGCATGGCAGGCGGAGGGTGGGGTGCGGCCATCGTAGACAATGGGGTTGGCAATCAGATACACCTTGCGGCGGCGAGTTATTCGGGCCAGCAGGCGCTTAATTTGGATGGAAGCGAGCAGTACAAAACGACGACTCTGACCTCTGACCCGCTTTTTCTCGTCTCAGGCGCAAGCGGCTGGACCAAGCTCGGCACCGCGGCCCACGTAACATTGTCCAATCTCTCGCTAACTTCTCCCGGCGCGAAGGCTGGGCAGGCTGTTCTAATTTCCTCCACGGATGCGACGAGCGGCGCTTACATCACGACACAGACGCTCACGCCAGGCACCGAATATGAGCTGGTCATGGTCATGCAGTGGGTAGGAGGCCCGGGGGCGGTGCGGGTGAACGTGGTAGACAATCAATCGTCCGCGACAATCTATACAACGTCCGTGCAGCCCACGATGGCGATTCCGACCACGGGAGGATATTCAGCTTACAGAGTACTAAGGGCATGGATACCGGCCAGTTCCAGCGCGACTACCTGGCAGATTCAGGTGGTTCCATCGTTGGCCAACGATTCTGCAATCGTGGCCTACGCGGGAGTCAATCCCTCGAGCGCGACGATGGCGTCCGGCGTTCCTCTCGCATCGGGCGGCGGCAGGGCCACCTGCAAAAGCGCCTTGCCTTATTCCTCCTATCTTTCCGCAGCTTGCGCAATCTCAGGGAGGGCTAGCGGAGCCAATGCCTCAGTGACCTGGACGCCGAGGAAACCAACGTATGCGACCGGCGCATACGTGAGGATGCACGTTGCATCCGACGCCAACGCCGTTGCTCCCATGTGCAAGATTGGGACGCTCCAGCTCTACTTTCTGCCGAATACCTCGTGGGATTACAACGTGCCGGTCGGATACTGGCCCTCAAGCATTGTCTGTCAGGATGCGCACGGGCCAGCATCCGATGCGAATGATATGGTGGTTTCGCAGCTCAGCGTGGTGCCGATCTATGAGAACCTGGTTGTGCCCATCGTTACGCCGAACGATGGGAAATTTGTTACAGGGATCACTCCAGACGGGGTGCAGCAGCGAACGGCGATTAACCTGGCGGGCAGCACCATTGCTTCGCCGGACGGCGTGTCGGCTGCGGGCAGCACGGAGAAGGGAAACAGCGGCGACGAGCCACTGAATACCTGGACGGGAATCCCCCTGGCGGCTGGTAAGTGCATGAGGTTTACGGGCGCGGCTGCCCGGATAGCCGGCTCGGCAACCAACACGTTCAAAATCATCTTTGGAGGCACGGTGTCCAGTGGGGCGGTGAAGGGCGGAACGACGGTTGCCCGCTGGACTTATACAAACACAGACACATCCACATCTGCCATCTTTCACGCCCTGGTATGTAATAACGCAGATACGACAACCAGCCAGTTCAGCTTGATGGACGCTGTATTTAACAACACGTCTTTAGCGGCAGGAGCGGCGTCGCTGACTTCGTCCGCCTCGACCTCGACGGCCAACAGCGTGTATTTCACATTCAACGGAGCCAGCACGGAGGAATTTACTTCCAAGGGAGCGGAGCTGGAGTTGTTGCCTTAGCGGGAGCGACTGAAAGGGATTCCGACACGAGCTAAAGAGGACTTATGCCGGGGCAGAAACGTAACGTTTGAGTTATCCGGCGTCCCGTCCAGCCTGGTTAGCCAATCGGATTGTCGATTTGCATGAGCAACATATCGAGTTGCCGAAGACAGAAACTGGCTGTTAGAGGGCTGTCGATTTCCCAACCCGTGGCAAGCTTCTCCAGCAGGAAAGCGGTAGCGAGCCGCGGAACCAGGGAAAACGGAATATCGAGTGCATGACAATACATACGCCATGAACCCTCCCGGAGAAAGGTGGAATAGAATAGTTTCTCCGGGGAGAACAACAGGGTCTGCATGTAAAAGAAATGGCAGAGATCATGCAGAGGCAAACCCAGCCATTCGGCGCATTCCCAGTCAAGCAACGTGCAGGTGCCGTCCCGCATTTCTCGAATGTTCCAGGGAGCGAAATCGCCATGCACCAGCGCGGCGGGAACGACCGCGTCTTCCTTCAGGTAGGCAAGTGCGGACTGCAAGTTGCCGGCATGGTTGCCATAGGCTGAATGGCTGCGCAATCTTTCTTCAAGGCGGCGACCGCGCGCCCGCAGCGATACCAATTCTCCTGTCCGGACAAGATCAAGCAGGAGGCGAAGATAGTCCTGTTTGCAGCGCCGGGATCCCAGCTTTCCGGTCAGATATTGTTGCATCGCGGCGCCGCTCTCCTCTGAGTAATGCAGCAAACGCGGAGTGCCATGCTTTCCATCAAGTTTCCTGAGGGTATCAGCCTCGTTTCGAAGGCCGGCGCGGGCCGCGAACGTCAGGGGTAGCTTGACAACCGCATTCAGTCCCTGGCTGGGGTTTGCCAGAAAAACGAGCAATTTACGCGAATAACTACCGACCAGGATTACCGGAGGCAACGCATCGGCCTCTTGCCCGATATGGCTCAGGAGCTGCCTGCCGGCTGTTGCCGGCAGAAAGGTTTGCATGGTGCCGGGCAGGAATCGCAGTGCCCCAAGACGTGCAACCAGGCGGACACCGGCCCAGCTCAAGCGTGCAGCCGGGCTGTAAGGGCGCCATTCCCTGAGAATCGTCTGGGTAAGTTTATTGCGATTGGGGAGTAGCCAGCGCGGGCCGTCATTGCCCGGAATTATGGTGTATGGGATCTTGATTCCCTGGCTATTCGCTGCGATCCCCAGCGCAGCCAGAATACGGCTCAAATCCGGATCGGGCGTGGCGACGTCTTTCTGAGGCATCATAAACTCACATCATCACACATCACGTATATGGTCGGCAGGCGAAGGTATTCGCCGGCCGACGCGCGCACGGATTACGACATAACCATTTCCAATTGTGCAACTTGCGCGAACAGGCGGCGCGAGTGTCAAGACGCTGGCTTTTTCATGGCGGCGCCTGTCCGTGCCGGGATTCTTATGTTAGCATTTTCATAATAGCCATTTTTTCTGCCGTCACACCAAATTGCAATCTGTCCGTATACGGGGAGAGTAATTTTAATGAGTCTGCCTTCTGATCGTCCAGGCCTGAATTCTCAAGGGGCGAAACCACAGTTTTTCATGCATTCGGTTTCACCGGGAGGTTTCGAACCTGCCGAAGAACAGTCGTTGCGCGACATCCTTCGCGTGTTGCGAAAGCGCCTATACGGGGTCCTGGCTTGGACACTGCTAGGCGTAGCTCTGGCATTTTCGTTGTGCGCGGCGATGAGGAATCAATACATCTCCACAGCCACCCTGCTGGTTAACAAGGAAAACTCGAGCGGTCTCGACCTGGGAGGCCTCTCCGGTATCGCTTCCGCCGTGGGCGGCGCGGATGACCTGAAGACAAGTCTGCAAACCCACGCCAAGGTTTTGCAAAGCGACACCACCGCCCTGATGGTGATTCGTAAGATGGGCCTTGATAAGGTGGCGCCTTACAAATACACGCCGGGCCGATGGGGCGGGAATCCCATGATGAGAGCCGAGGTTGGACTCCCGCTGGAGAAGACGATAGCGACCCGCGAGCGCATCCTCAAGATGATCAGGCGCAAGCTCAAGGTAGAACCGGAGGAAGACACCCGGCTGATTACAGTCCAGTTCAGGGACTATGACCCACAACGCGCAGCGGATGTGGCCAATACATTCGTCAACGTATATATTCACGAATATCTCGAAAACAATTTCCAGGCAACGGCGAACGCATCCGACTGGCTCAACAACCAGTTGGACGATCTGAAGGCCAAAGTGGCTGAGTCGCAGCAAAAGCTCTCCGATTACGAAAGTAAGACCGGACTAAGCGTCCTGATGCTGGGAATGATTGGAGGGTCCGGCAGCTCAGGATCAGGCGGGGGCGGGGGCGGAGGTATGCATATTCCCGCGGTGGACAAGCTGGCCGCTTTGAACCAGGAACTGACCGCCGCTGAGGCGGATCGCATAAGCAAAGACGCAATTTATCATCTAACCCAGACGGAAAGCCCAGAGGTGGTTATGGGGCTCGGTTCGAGCAGCCTTGCATCCATGGGCGGTTCGACTGTTATCAATGGGGGACAAGGATTAGAGGTCTTGCAAGGCCTGCGGCAGCAGGAGGCGGCCCTGCGCGTACAGTACGGCGACGCCCTTACGAAATACGGCGCGAAAAGTCCTCATCTCGCGGAGATGCAGGGCCAGATGGAAGCTCTGAACCAGGCGATACGGGATGAGCTGAAGCGAATTAACGAGCGCGCAAAGAATGACTATACGTTGGCCCTGCAGACTGAAGACGGCATCCGTAAGTCTTATGTCCAGCAGCAGGAAGAGGTCAATAAGCTCAATGACAATACGATTCAGCTCGAGGTACTAGCCGGCGAAGCTCTATCCAACCGGGAGCTTTATCAAGACCTGTATTCAAAGCTACAGTCGGCCAGGATTCAGGCTGGAGTGAGCGCCACCAATCTCGTGCTGGTGGATGAGGCCCGCCCGACAGTTGCGCCGGAGCGCCCGAACTGGACGCTCTATCCTGCCGTTGGCTTGGCCGCCGGGCTTCTCCTGGGCATTGCTTTCGCCTTCGTGCGTGAAAACCTGGATGACTCCCTTGTGACCACCGAGCAGGTAGAGAAGGTGGGCTTGCTTCCGGTGCTGTCCTATATTCCGCTCATGCGGCCCGATGAGAAGCAGCGCGGCAAGATGCCAGGGGAGGATGCCAACGCCGTGGTCGATCCTCTGGAGCGAAGCCTCCTGCTATCCCGCCCGACGGCTCCGGCGGCCGAGGCCTACCGCTCGCTGCGAACGGCAATTCTGCTTTCCGCGACGGATGAGCCATTACGGGTGCTGCTCGTGACCAGCCCGCTTGGCAGCGATGGTAAGACCACGATTTCCTATAATCTCGCCGTGTCATTTGCGCAGCATGGCCGGCGGGTTCTTGTGATCGACGCCGATATGCGCAAGCCAAGCATGCATACATTTTTCCGCGCCCGGAAAGCGCCGGGGTTAAGTGAAGTGCTCACAGGCGGCGCGCAATTCGCAAATGCTCTGTCGGGCCATGCATCCCTCGACAACCTCTTCCTTCTGCCTTCCGGGACGAGTCCGCCCAATCCAGCCGAACTGCTTGACTCCAGGCGCTTCGATGCCCTGCTGGAGGAAGCGAAGAAGCAATTCGATCTGATGATTATCGATAGCCCGCCGGTGCTGATGGTTACCGACCCTGTTATCCTCTCCACCAAGGCAGACGGCACGATCGTCGTTGTCCGTTCTCAGAAAACTACCCGGCCTGTGTTGAAAAGGGTCGTTGAAGTCCTCTCCCACAGCCATGGCCGCAAGCTGGGCTTCGTGGTCAACGGCATGGATACGAAATCGGTCGAATACTACTATTCCTATGGTTACTACGGTGACAACAAGTATTACGGCGAGGAGGCCTGAGATGAAGCTCCGATTTGTTTTCCACTGCGTGTTGGCGTTGACCCTCGCTACGCTTGCGGCAGCGGTCCATGCGCAATCGTCAGGACCATCGGTGCAGATCGGCAATGCTCCGGCTTCAACTGCGGGGAATGCGGCCGCAGCGGCCAAGGCCGGGATGCAAACCGGTCTGACAGCTGTTCCTGAGGACTTTTCCAAGCTGAAGATAGCCCCCGGTTTTCTGCTGGATGTGGAGGTCTACGATGAGCCGGATCTTTCCGGCCAACTCCGCGTGGGCGACGACGGCGATGTGACTCTGCCCTTTGCCGGCGCTGTACATGTGGCTGGAAGCGTGCCGGCTGAGGCACAACGGAAAATTCAGGAATCCCTCAGGGCGGCTGAGATCCTCAAGAATCCACAGGTGAGGCTCAACGTAGTCCAGTACGAGCCCGCGATGGTGACGGTGCTTGGCGAAGTGAACTCGCCCGGGCGCCTGCAGATGCTGGTCCCACACAGCTTGCTGGATGTCATCTCCTTCGCCGGGGGCGAAACACAGCTCGCCGGTGGCGAGATTCAGGTGCGGCACGAGGAGGCCGGGCAGGTCACGACGACCAAGTATCACTACGGGCGCAGCGGCAACGGGGATACCATCAGCGGGATCACCGTGCACAACGGCGATACCGTGATCGTGCCCCGGGCCGGGATCGTCTATGTACTGGGCGCGGTCAATCGCCCTGGCGGATACCTGATGCAGGAGGACGGAAAACTCGATGTCGCGCAGGCGCTCTCGCTTGCCATGGGCGCGACCCTCCTGGCAAAGACCGGCGAAATGCACATTATCCGCCGCAAGGCCGATGGCACTTTCGTGGAGTTTCTGGCGAGCTACAAGGATATAACCAATGGCAAGGCCACGCCCCCACAACTGCAGGCGCAGGATATTGTCTACGTGCCGAACAGCAGGATCAAAACCCTTTTTTCCGATACACAGAACATTTTAAGCGCCGCTGCAACGGCAACAATCTACCGCACTGTGCAATGATCATGTGGCCGTGCACAAAACTCTTCGCCTTCGCTGGGCTGGCAGCGATTGCGGAAGATTGGCTTCTCTGGAACCAAAGTCCACAAGTTGGCTCCCCCGTTGGTCGGGTATGCATTCGCACCGGCAGGCAGAGCTCCTGACAGCACTTCGGGAGAATCGAACGATGAAGAGAGCATCCCCGGCGAATGCCGACATCGGGCAGGGCAGCGGAATTTCCGCCATCAATCTGAGCGGCGCGTCCTCGAGTGTCAGCTTCTTGCGCAGGATTGTTCTCCGGACTGTGGGCGCATGTCCTATTCTGAAGAGCGGATTCGAGATGGTCCGCACTGCGCCAATGGGTGCTGGTATTCCTGCCGGCGAACTGGTGTTTATTTTGTCTCTCTGCATCATCGACGCACGGTCTCTGCTTCCCAAGATGGCGTCGGGAGTATGGATATTGCCCATTCCAGTATGGTGGGGCATGAGTCTCAGCGGGGCTGCGATCGACACATCCGTGGGGAGCGTCTGGTCCTTCCGCGACGCCTCGCAACGGGAATGCATCCTCGGGATAGTGGGCAATAGGCTCATGGTAGAACCGCAGCAGGACGCCCGGCTGACTACGGTCAACTGCAGGGCCTTCGCTCCAGAACGCGCGGCGTCGGTGAGTTCAACATGAGGCGTTTCACGTTTTTGCCGTGGGATATTTATTCCTGGAAGACGGCCCTCACCTGGTCGGGAACATCCGGCCTGGCGATGCTGGCGCTCCTGCTGGCCGAATTTGTGCAGGTGCAGGATCCAAATGCGGCCACTATGCATTCCAGTACAGTTACTATCTGGCTGATTCGTGCGCCCTTGACGTTCGTAGCGGCAATGTTGTTGCTTTCACAGCCAATTTTCCCCAAGCTTGGCATCCACGATCTGCGCCTATGGTTCCTGATTTATGCCGTCTATTATGCATTCTCCACGTTGTGGTCAACCTCTCCATTGATAACCGCCGGAAAAGCATTCGAGTTGATCGTTGCCATACTCATCATTTTGCAAGCCTCCAGGGATAAGTACGCGCTACGCAGGCTGGAGGGAATCTATCGGTTAACTCTATTGCTGACATCCCTTCTCGCGCTTATAACCCTTCTGGGATATTTCGCCGGCATCGAAGTCTTTGTCAATCGCAGGGTCGGAATCCTCACACAAACGACAGCCGAGTCGCCTTTCTATTCAGGGAACGGCCTTGGCTATCTGTCAGTATCGTTCGTATTGCTCGTCTTTGCGGAATTCACACTTAGCGGCCTAAAGATATCAAAGGCGCTGCCGCAACTTTTCTATGCTCTGTTCATCTTTCTATTTTCTTCCAGCAGAACTGCATTGGCGCTGTTAGCGCTTGGCGTGGTCGCTGTCCTTTTGCGCCGATCTAAAGCCTTGCTGATTGCTTTCTTGCTCTGCGCCTGCTCCGCCGGTTATTCTTTTGGTCCGCGGCTCATCAAACGCCTCAATGGAAGTCAAAGCGCGGGCAGTCTCGATACCCTGAGCGGAAGAACTGTTATGTGGGCCGCCGCATGGCGGCAATGGCAAAAGCATCCTCTCCTCGGCTACGGCGGTGGTGCCGGCGGGAAGTTTGTCTTATCACACATGGGGGCAAGCTCCGGCGCGGCCAAAATGTCGCACCTTCACAACGGGTTCCTGGAATGTCTTACAGGATTGGGCATATTTGGCTTCCTGCTGGCTTGCACGATTCTTGTAGTCGCTACTTTCAGAGTTGTGCGGCAGTGGAAGAAATATCCGTCATTTGCAGGGCTCTATATTTGGATCCTAACCATCTGGATAACGTGCATAATGTCAAGCGGTGTATTGTCCTATATGGGTGTTATGGTTGTTTTCTATCTGGTTATCCTTGCGCATGTGGATATCGTTCGCCGGGGTGATCCTGGCCCCGGTTATGCGCCGAGGTCCTGGGAGTTGGCGAGGCAAATTGATTGAAGATCTGAATCTCCAGACTTTAGGTGAGCATCCACCCACTCATGTTCAAAGGACGCCAGCAAACGCGGAGACATTCTTCGGGAGGATGGGCTATCCAGCTCAGGTAGCCGCTACAGGTTGTGGTCACCTGAGTCAAGTAGACACCCCTATCAGGAGGGTTATTCTGCACGGTCGTGACCCTGGGTCACCGCGCCACTGTCTTGGCGCGTATGTTTTTGCAGATGGTCAGTTCGCGCGAAGTCTCCAACTCATAGTCGAAACCGGATACTGCATTGAAGAATGTCTCTTCGCAGTCTGGCCCGTGCAGTTCGATGCAGATATTACGAACTTTGGGCAGCCATGCTTTTGCCGTCTCACCAAATACTGCCAGCTCAGCTCGTTCAATATCAACCTTGAGCAGATCGACCTCCGCAGCACCAGCCATGTCAATCAAACTGCTCACATCCCATGCTTGCACATCGCCTGCACTGCTATCGGAGGGTTGCAACACCTGCGTTGCCCACTCGCGCCCATCGCCGTAGGTGCCCCGCGAAAGACAAAGATTCGTACATTCAGACCACACCGCGCCGTGCAGTAGGAGCACACGGTCTCCGTACGGTTTGAGGTTGCATCTGCAGACGGCCACATTTCGCTCGTCGGGTTCGACTGCTATGACGCGCGCATTCGGAAAAGAGCTCAAAAAATATGCGGAAGTGTACCCTACATTCGCGCCCAGGTCCAGCACCAGCGAGACATTTTCCAGGCTTCGCATGCACGAATATTCCTCTTGAATGAATATCTGACCAAAGACGTCCCAGTCGCTGCTGCCGCGCAGCCGGACTGTGAGCGTGTACTGGGCCTGGCGGGGATGCACACGCCAACTATGCGGCCAACGAACACCAGGCGTTCGGCCAAGGCGAATGAGAAGCCATTGCAAGGTTGAGTACGCACCAACCGCAGCCCACAATTTGGTTAAGGTGAAAATGACCTTCCGAGCTCGTCCTGCTGATTTCACGGATCTAGCCTAACATATTTGCGGAGGGTGGGCATTATCTGGCTCAGGCTCCGATACATCTCTATTTTCGGTCCCGTAGTTAGGAGCGCACTTGACGGATGATCTGTTGGGGACTGGCGGGATGGCGACTGCTTGTTCGAGCAGCCCGAAGAAGAGCTTGCCCCGGCTTCGCGAGCTCCGCCGGTTGAAGGGGAAAGTGAATTCGGGACACGACTCGTAATACACCACGGAAGGATCGTATTCTATTTCGATACCGATTGCCGCACCGCGCCGTCTCCGGTAGCAGTGCCGATCAAAGCCTAACCTATCCACTTGCGTAGGTCGCGCCTTCTTCGTTCAGGAATAAAAGTGTAGCCGAGGAAGTAGAGGATATGCTTTGCATTCACCGAGCCCAGCAGCATCCCTGTCAAAAGCAGATGGAGAAGAATTCGAAACGATGCACGATTTTGCCGTGCCCGCGCAACACAGTGGGTAGCCATAAAGAAGGAAAAAGCCTTCGGCGAGAGAAGCTTTCGGCTCGTTATGCCCCACAGATACAACGTCTCCCACGAACCGATTACGGATTCCCTTACGCCCACATCGAAATTGTTATACACGGACAAAGGCTCTTCCACTACGCCGATTCTCGTTTCTTCATAGGCCGTTGCACGCAGCAGCCAGTCGCGGTCCTCAACATACTTCAGGCCCTTGGTAAAGGGGATTTTCAGCAACAGAGCCTTGGATATGAACAGCGTGGAGGACTGTAGATTGCTTGCTCGATCGCCGAAAAGATAGTCGCTGAAGTTTTGTGTGCTCCGAGGGAGGGCATCCGGGGCCGTTCTTTCCATTTCCCGGGTCTTCTCAATGTACCGTGAAACTACGAAGACGCAGTCGCCGTCTATTTCTCTTGCAACGGCAAGTTGCTTTTCAGTTTTCTCCAAGAGCCACTCGTCATCGTCGTCGAGCAAGGCAATCCATTCGCCTCGGGCGTTCCTGGCGCCAATGTTCCTGGCCTCCGCCAGCCCGACGTTCTGTTCATTCACGATTACGCGCAAACGGCCATCCAAGATGGACGCCAGCGCTTCTTCAGTTCGCGGATCCGGTCCGTCAACCACCACAATGACTTCCAGGCGGCTATAGGTCTGCTGTAGAGCGCTGTGCACGGCACGGCATACCAATTCCGGCCGGTTATAGGTCGGGATCACTGCGCTTACCAAGGGGAGATCGTTCTTCTCAGGATTGGGCATCTTTTCTCTCCCGCGCAAGCGTTCCCAGCCGAAATCTCCTTTTTGCTTTCCGGGATAGGAAACAATATAGCACCAGTTGCCGCCGCGCGTCGAGTTAGCGCCGAGAGAGCCATGACAGCATTGGTGCAAGGACAACTCAAGTGCGTCGCAGAACGCGGTTGCCGACGTGAGAAACGTCAAGAGATGTGCTTTTATTGGGAATAATTCTCACGCCTTCTCGCGAAATTCTGTTTTCTCAAGAATGTTAGTTAGCCGCAGCCGCTGAAGATAGGGACCGGCGGCCAGCGTCCGGGTCTTGGGGAACCTTAGATTTCCCAGTCGAGGTATTATGGGAGGCCGAAAACCCGCTTGCAAGGCAGTCCTTTGCGAAGGACACTTTCACAATCGGTAGCAGGGACAGACGAAGGCCAGATGGGTCGAGCTGATTGAAGCAAGTCTTCGGGACGGGGTGCAACAGCCGGCAATCGAGATTTCCGTATAATAAGATCAAGGCTGGGCAGCTCATTGGGCATAGAGATTGAGATAAGGAGGCCGGTTAAGTTGAAGGTCCTGCTTTCCGCCTATGCCTGCGAGCCGGGCAAGGGTTCCGAACCGGGAATGGGCTGGCACTGGGCGCAGGAAATCGCGCGTCTCGGGTACGAGGTCCACGTCCTGACGCGCGCCAACAACGTCGCCGCCATCGAGCGCGGCCTGGCGGAGCTTGACGGATTGCGATTCAACCTTCACGGCTACGACCTGCCACGCTGGGCCCGATGGTGGAAGAAAGGCCCGCGGGGGGTGCATCTCTACTATCTGCTGTGGCAGTGGGGCGCCTATCGCCGGGCGCGCAAACTGCACGCGGCTTTGCGCTTCGACCTGGTGCACCACATTACGTTTGCTGTTTACCGGCACCCATCCTTCATGGGCCGCCTGGGGATACCGTTTATTTTCGGGCCGATTGGCGGGGGCGAGTACTCGCCGCCGGCGCTGCTACGTTCCCTGCCCAGGCGTGCGCGGGTTGCCGAGTGGCTGCGCTCAACCGCGAATAGCGCGGCGTCTCTCGACCCGCTGCTGCGCGCCACCTTCCGTCAGGCAACACTGGTTCTCTACAAGACACCAGAGACCCTGGAGCAGATCCCTGTGCGTTTTCATCAGAAGTGCATTTGTGTGCAGGATGTAGCCACAGACAAAGATGATTTGGCAGGGATGCCCGCGGCGGCGGAAGAGCCACGGTTCCTGTTTGCCGGACGCCTGCTCTACTGGAAAGGGATCCACTTGGCATTGCGCGCGATGGCGGAAATGCGTCAATCCGTTCCAGAGGCAATACTAACTATCGTGGGGGATGGCAGAGACCGTGTCTGGCTGCACGGCCTGGCACGGCAACTGGGTATTGACGAAGCTGTGGACTGGCGGGGCCAGCTCCCGCGGAAAGAGTTGATTGGAATCTACGCAAGCTACACGGCTTTTGTCTTTCCAAGCCTGCATGACTCAGGAGGGACGGTGGTGATGGAGGCCCTGTCGCAAGGGCTTCCGGTGGTCTGTCTGGACATAGCAGGTCCGGGCGCCATTTTGCCTGAAGACTGCGGCTTCAAGATCGCCGTTCAGGGCCGCACCGAGGAGCAGGTAGTCCACGCATTGGCTGAAGCCATGAAACAGCTTGCCTGCGACAAGGAGCTACAACGCAAACTTGCCGCAAATGCCCTGGCGGCGGCGCGGCGGCAAACCTGGCAAGCGGTGGTGTGCCATGCGTATGAGCAGGTTGAAAAAGTCCTTGTTACTCAGTGAATCCGGGAACAGCCCTCCCACGAGTTATCTGCACGACAAGGAGCAGGCCGGCCAGCCGGGAGCAATCTTGCATAAATCTCCTTTACCCTCATGGCCGCGTACCCTCAAGGGGTAGCTTCATCACAGAGAAAATGAAAATTGCACTAAGCTTCCGTTTCTGTCCTCCGGGGAGTTTGCAACGCTTCCAGCAGTAACTTGACCAGAAAAATGCTGTTATAGACTATGTAGCGCCTCCATAGACGCCGAGGCTCCTGGTATAAACGGTAAAGCCATTCCAGGCCAAAGGTGCGCAAGAGGCGAGGAGCACGCCTTTTCGTGCCCGCAACAATATCAATGGCCAGGCCCACCGCAAGCAGGACCGGCACGTTCAGTCTGTTCCTGTGCTCGTCGATCCAGATTTCCTGCTTTGGACATCCGAGCCCAACCCAGACCACATCCGGCTTGGCGGCATTGATGAGACGAACAACCTCTTCATCTTCCTCTTGTGTCAGCGGGCGGAAAGGCGGGCTGTAAGATCCGGCGATGTACATCCCCGGATTTCTTCGCTGCAGTTCCTCAGCGGCTTGGGCCGCTACACCGGCGCCTCCTCCATAGAAGAAGTGGCGGAGGTTCATCTTCGCCGTTGCCGCGCAGAATGCGGGCATGAAATCAGGACCGCACACGCGCTGTACATCCTTGCCGGCCTTTTTCCTGCCGTACCAGACCAGAGGCATGCCATCCGGGCAATTCAGGTCCGACTGCTGCAACAGCCGGGCAAATTCCGGATTTCTGATCCCTTCCACCAACATGTGCACGGTGCTGAAAGTGACCATTTTCCCCTTTTCGCCTTGCTCGATCCAGGAGCTGACCGCCCGGATAGCCGATGGCAGATTGGTTCCAGCGATTTGTGCACCTAAAAGGCGAAAACGCGCCATCTCTGATCTTTCCATCTTGGCCTTCCTCCCGACCGCAGTAAGCGAGTCCTTGTCCAAGGCGCTGCTGCGAATCGATTGCGGGGAAGAGTTCCGACCGGAACCGGTTCGACATTAGCGGCTGAGGGGAAAACCAGAATGATTCTTTCCCAACATTGTAACGCGACTTTAACATACCAAGTTGTGTTCCTGCAATAGTTTATTAACCGAACTTTAGTACTGAAGCGCCTTCCGGCTGCCATGCTCTCCTGGTCCGCTCTCAGGGCAGATGGAGCCGCTTTGCTGTGCGCGTTGCAAGCAAGGCCAGTGTCCGCTCCACGCATTGATGGACCACCTGCTCCAGAGGGCGGGTCGCATCGACCAGCAAGGCGCGTCCGCGAAGCGCCGAGGAACTGAAAACGGTTCGATAGGCCTCGGCCTGACGCGCGGATTCTTCCGCGGAGACCTCCTGTTTTCTGGCCTGGAGCACATCAGCCGGCGCATCCAGGACCAGCATCAGATCCGGCATGGGAATCAGTGCGGCAACAAGGCGCGCCAGCCACGGCGACCCGCCATAGCGAAAGCGCCTCGCATCGATGAGCAGGTCCTGATAATAGCGGTCGAAGACGACCAGAGTGGAGCGCACCAGGAGCGGGCGCACGCAGAGGTAATATCCCAGCACATAATCGGCCCACAGGAACAGCAGCTTCGCAACCGACATCAGCGCCCCACGCGGCGTCTGCCCATGAGGATTCGTCTTGTTCGTTTGTCCCACAGATGAGCCGCGGAGCAGGTTAGGCCGCAAATGAAAACAGGCAGTCCCTGCGAAGGCAGGGCCGACAGCGCGCAAGTACTCCGCAATCATGCTGGACTTTCCACTCCCGTCCGGGCCCATGACCGCCACGAAGAGCGCAGGCGGGCTGATCCAGTTCCTGATGCTTCGGGGCCACGACGGTGAAGGGGCACTTGCAGGAAGTTCACTCAAAAAAGTCCTCCGAAAAGGCAGCAAAGAAGTCGATCGGTGGGAGGATCATGGGGCATGATTTCCGTAAGAACTATAGTTTAATCTGTTATATTGAAAACGTTGCATGAAATCCAGAAATGATATTTCTGGCGCCCTTGCGCCGTGTGTCTTCTTGAAAGGCACGCTCCGTCCATCAGATCCGGCGGCGCAGGTTCAGGGTGTCGCACTGAGGTCGGACAATATTCTTCGAAGTTCGGCCGCGAGGCGTAGGATGCGGGCAAATCAGATCTGAGAAAGGAGATTCCCAGACAGATGTATGACCATAAGCAATCGGTCATAGAGGTGATCCGTCATTTGTTGTTCCGTTGTGGCCTCGCCGGCACGCATGACAAGCTTCGGCGCCGGTACGCGCGATATGCCGGGCATTTGCACACGCATGACATGAGCGACGTGTTTTCGAAGATATATGCGAACAATGTCTGGGTCTTTAATGAAAAGCAGGATAGCCTGTCTGGTCCCGGTTCGACAAAAGCAGCGACTAGCGAACTTGTCGTTCGATTGTCGGATTTCCTCAGGGATGTCGGCTGTAGGCAGTTGGTTGATATCGGCTGTGGCGATTTCAACTGGATGCGAAACGTTGAGGGTGAATTCGACTATCTGGGGATCGATGTGGTTCCGCAGCTCATCGATGCGCATAATGCCGCATATGCAAACGACAGGCGCCGATTTATTTGCATGGATGCAACTCGGTCGGCGATCAGTCCGGGCGATGTCGCCATTTGTCGGGAAGTCCTTTTCCATCTGTCATTTCGAGATGGGCTACAGTTGTTGCGCAATATCAAGGCCGCGGGATTCAAATATGTATTGCTGACCAGCGACAAGAGCGTGTGGTTCAACTCCGACATCCGAAACGGCGATTTTCGCCGGATCAATCTGTCAAAATCCCCTTTCCGGCTCCCGGAACCTCAACGCGAATTCAGAGATGGCAAAGGATCGAGTGGGAAAGTGCTGGCCGTTTGGCCGGGGGCGGACTTGCCCGACTGATGCGCGAAGGATGCAATGATCCAGCGGGAACATCTTAAACCTCCTCCAAGCAATTGCGTGCGTGAATCAAAAGGCATGGTCCCGGCAGGCCCTGGGAGGTTTTCCTTTAATGCCGCGTTTGGAGGGTTTGTCGTGTCCGATGTCGTTCAGGCCGATTCCGGCTTTCTGCACTAAAATGTGGCAGGGCGAACGGCACGGATCACCGCGCACAGGTCTGCCGGCGTCCAGCCAGATAGCGCACTTTTTCGGCGCTGACGGAAAACAGTGGAGGCCAGGGTGCGGGAATCAACGGCGGCAGAATGCGCAGCGCGCACAGATACGGCGGAGCCGAACGGAATATTTCGTCGTATCATCGCGCTTTTGTCGGGCCGCGAGTCCTGGGCGCTTGCCGATCAGGCGATGGTAAGCGTCGCCAACTTCCTCAGCGGAATCCTTGTGGCGCGCCTGGTAGGTCTACGCGAATTTGGCGTCTTCTCGCTGGCCTGGACCTCGGTGCTTTTTGTGAACAGCATTCAGAGCGCGTTGATCACAGCGCCGATGGTAAGCGTTGGCCCGATTCTTGAGGCGCAAATTGGTCCCTGCTACTACGCCGCGGTGCTGTTACAGCAATCTGTATTTGCCTGTGTGGCCTCATTGGTGGTGGAAGCGGGAGTTGTTCTGTCGGCGCATTTCTGGCCGGCATGGGGTATCCGCCCGCTGGCGCTGCCGCTTGCCGTATCCGTCTTTGCCTATCAGATGCAGGATTTTATGCGACGCTACTTCTTCGCGACGCGTCGCGAGAAGCTGGGCTTGCTGAACGATGCCGTGAGTTTTCTGCCGCAAGTTCTGATTCTCGCCGTCCTGTTTCGAAGTCACGGTGTGGATTCGCGGATCGCGCTGTGGGTCATGGGGCTGACTTCGCTGGCAGGATTCGTCCTCGGACTTCTGACCTTCGGAAGCTACAAAATCGAATGGGGCGCTGTGCGGGCCGCGGCATCGCGGCACTGGCTGTCCTCCAAATGGCTTGTGGGCTCGGCCATGGTGCAGTGGACATCCGGAAACTTCTTTTTGCCGGCGGCCGCCATCGTTCTGGGGCCGGCGGCCGCGGGTGGAGTGCGCGCCGCACAGACCCTGGGCCAGGTGCTGTTTGTGCTGTTCAACAGTCTGGAGAATTACCTGCCGAACGAAGCAGCGCGGAGATTTCACAAGCGTGGAATCGAGGCCCTGCGGTCCTATCTGCGGACCTGCAGGAAAGCTCTGATGTCTGTCGCCGCGGTGCTCTGTCTGACCATTGCACTTAGTGGACGCTGGCTGCTAATATCCCTGTATGGGCGTCAATACGGTGGCTTTGCCGGCGTGCTGGCCATTATGATGGCGACTTACTTTCTGACCTCCGCCGCCCTGCCGATGCGCTTTGGTTTGCGCGTTCTGGAAAACACCAGGCCGCTGTTCGCGGCACAGGTGGCCGCCAGCGTGTTGACGGTTGGAACCATCTTTCCACTGATCGCGCATTTCGGAGTGACGGGAGCGGCCTGGGCTTCCTTCGCGTCGCAGTTGCTGATGCTGGTCATCGTGACCATGGCGCTGATGAGCAGGATGAAGCGCGAGGTCGACACCAGCCTATGAGAATCGTTCACATCGGCCCCTTCAAGCTCGGGACGACCAACGGCAGTTACAACGCACTGTGGTCGCTGGCAAAAGCGCAGGCTGCCGCCGGCGAAACGGTGGCCATCATTCGCGTGGGCAAGCCGGTGTCGCAGGAGCAACAAGAGCTTGCCGCCGTCCACGGAGTGAAGTTCGTTGGCTTTCCCTGCGACCGATGGATGAATTTCTGGTCCGATCCCAGCGGCGTGTTCGAAAGGCGCCTGGACGAGCTTCGACCCGACGTGGCGCATTTGCAGTATGTTCGCGTGCCGAAGTACCACTACGTCGCGCGCGTGTTGAAAAGGCGCGACATCCCTTTCATGGTTTCCACGCACGGCGGACTGAACCCGACTGAGATGCTCCGTCGAGGCGCGCAGAAGAGAATCTACTGGAAGCTGGTGGAAAGCGGCGTGCACAAACTCGCCGCCGGAATTCACTTTGTCAGTCAGGCGGAGCGCGACAACTACGTGCGAGATTTCGGGGCTCCGCACCGGACAGCGGTAATCCCCAACGCTGTTGAGGTACCGTCCGGGATTGCCTGGAAAGGTCTGCGCGATGCGGCTGCCCCCAGGCTGGCGTACTTTGGCCGTTATGATATCTGGACCAAGGGACTGGACCTTACAGCGGAAACACTGCGCCTGCTAAGCAAGCAGGGACTGAAGCCAGAGTTGCATCTCTATGGCGGAATCAACGGGCTCTTTGCCAGGCAGGTGCGGGATCTGCTGGAGAAATACCGCGAGATCCCTATCATCGATCACGGCCGGGTGCTTGGAGAGCAGAAATTCCGCGAGATGGCCGAGTACGACTTCTATATTCAGCACTCGCGCTTCGAGCTGTTCGGCATGTCTCTGGTGGAGGCGATGGGGCTTGGCGTTCCCGCGCTGGTGAGCTCGACCAGCGACCTGATGCCGGAGTTGAGGCAGAGTAGGGCGGCCTTCGAGATTCCGCTCGTTCCCGAGCGTGCGGCCGAGGTACTGACTGCGATCCTCAATGACGGCGATAAAATTGAAGCAGTGGCGGGTTCCGGACGCCGCTGGATGCAGCAACAATGCTCACCGGATTCCGTGGCCCGCAAAATGCGAGAGTTTTACCAGGAGTTGCATGTCTGAGACCATGAGCCGGATACGTCTGGCTGAGGAAATTGCCGGCGCCTTCGAGCGCGAGGGCATCCGTTACGCAGTGGTTCACGGAATGTATGGCTATCCGCAATCGATCGGCCGCGACCTCGATTTGGTGACCACTCCCGAAGAGGCCAGGAGGGCGGTTGGTGTGGCGGCCGATACGGCTGCCCAATGCGGATACACCAAAGCGATTTCACGCTGGTCGCATTGGGGGATTTACCAGCTATCTCTCATCCGCGAAGACGAGCGGGAAGGGCTGCCTCTGGATTTCTGCGTCGGCTTATGGCGGGCCAAATGGATCGAGCTGCTGAGCCCCGATCTTATGCGCAGGCTGATCGAAGGCGACGACACGATTGGCCCGTTCCGCGTGTCGAAAGAGGGCACGTTCATCAAGGCCTGCCTGCGTCCATTTCTGTGCGGAGACGACTTCAGCCGTTTCGGCCATGAGTTTCCCATGCCCGTCGCGATTCCGGAACAACTTGACCGGGAGTGGCTCATTGACACCATTGGACCGACCGGTGTCTCGCTGCTCGCGTCGTCCAGTGTCGACGAACTCAAAGCTCGCCATTCGCTGCGGAGATTGCAGGGCCGCTGGATCGCGCGTCATCCCATCGGCGCTCTCAAGAGCATGGCGCAAAGCATCTTTTGCCGTATACGGCGCGCGGCGTTCGATGCCGCCGACGTGATTGTGGTGGAGACGCCCCGGCCCGAAGCGGTTCGCCAGGCCGTCGAGGGGCTCAAGCCGGAGCTCAAGAAGTTGTTTCTGGAGCTGAGTTACTTCGAAGCTCCAAAGAACGGCATCGCGATGAGGCTTGGTCTTGCTTTCGTCTGGCGAAAGCTTCCCATTTCGGAATTTAGCCTCTCTGTTGTCGCCAAAAAAGCAAACATCAGCCAAGGGAAGATGTGGTCCGGAAAAGGAAGAAAGTTCCTCGACGCCGAGTGCTACTGCGCTCTCCCCGATGCGGATGCGGAGACCATGCGCGAGCAGCTTCGCCGCAACCTTCTGGATTTTGTGTACGCGCGCCATGGCGTCGGCTCCTGCAAATCATCGAAGAGCACATTCGAGCAATCTGCCGGATCTCGCCCGTAATCACCGTGACGGCCGACCAAAGGCGGCCACTTGCGGCCACGTGAAAACTGGCCAAATTGAGGCGCTGACGCGTTAGCTTCGACAGGGTGCATTTGAGCGGTTCTCCAGTTTGTGTGGCGTATCTTGCCTCATACAAGGTGGCCTTTACTTCCACCCCAGCGACGAAGACCTATGGCTGAGGACACCGGTCGGAAAAGGCCACTTATCTGCATTGGCTTCGCTCTGCAGCAACTGGAGAACCGCTATAGCCTCTGTTGGCATGGGCAATATCTTGAGCAGAGAAAAGTGGGAGCAGGCGATAGCGCCGGGGCATTTGGGACGGCCCTTGCGGCGGATCGGGGAGCTGGCGCGATTACACCGCGAGACGGCGCCCGCGAACTGGCCGTCGACCGCACCGTGGCAGCGTTACCCGCATAGCTTCGCTGGTCGCTCTCCGGGCACGGTTCATCTTACCCATATTCCGCCAAGGGACCTAAGCCATTCGACTGTTTTGTTGACGCCTTCCTCAAGAGAGTATGGGGGCTTCCCAAGGGCCGAAAATGTCGGCTCCATATCGACCAGATAGCTTTGCGTCATGCTCTTGTAACGGCTGCTAAACAGCGGGAACGAATATCCCGCCAAGCGAATCGCGTCCCCGATCAAGGCGATTGCGCGCAGTATGGGACGCGGCACCACGCGAGGCTCCTTGCCAGTGAGAGCCCTCGAAAATGCGGCAACCCATAACTTTATATCCGCAATCGGATCCCCTACGTAAAAGGTCCTTCCGGAAACCGTCCCGGCGGGCGCATCAAGGATCCGAACGGTATATTCCGCGACATTTTCGACGTAACCGTATGCGCGAACCACGGCGGAGCCACCCGGATGAATGTATCGACCTTTCTTTACAACCAGCCAGAACTCTTGAGCATAGCGAGGATGCCATGGCCCCCAGATATTTGTGGGCCGGACAATTGTCCAAATACCCGGGAAACTTGTATCCTGCCGAACCATTTCCTCCATCATGCTCTTGCTTTCCCCATAGATGTTGACCGGGCGGTAGTCTCGATCGTGCTGCGCTAATGGGCCAGGACGCACCACATATTGACTTGAGTAGAAAACAGCCCGTTCAACGCTTCCGGCCTCCTTCATCGCTTCAATAAGATTGGCGCTGCCTTCGGTGTTGACGCGATAGTCACTGAGCGTCAGCCCATCGGGATCTGTGCGCGCCGCCATGTGAATGACAATTGTAGGGCGGAATTCCTTTACGAGATCACGAAGCGCCTCCTTCTCGAGAATATCTCCCTTACGCCAATAAGGAGCATGCCCGGCCAGCTTCGGTTCTACACGATCAATGTTGAGCATCATTGCATCCGGATGCGCAGCCATCAGGCGCTCAACGACATACGTTCCAATAAAGCCGCTACCGCCAGTTACAAGTATGCGCATAATTCCGCCGGTCATCCTCTCAGAGATGCAAAAGCTCTTTCCATCGCTCTACGGTACTGTTCTACTGTGAAATGCTGTAGAAATCTCTCCCTTGAATGCTTTCCCATGTTGTTGCGAAGGGAAGAGTCTGAGATCAATATCCGCAAGGCTTCCCGGCAGCATTCAACATCTCTGGGTTGACAGAGAAATGCGCAGCCGCCTTCTTCAACCAAATCAGGAATTCCGTGCCAGGTAGTGGATACTATCGGTAAACCAAAGCACATGGCTTCCAGAAGTACTACAGGAAACGTGTCGTAAAAACTTGGGTAAAGAAAAATGTGCGCATCGCGGTAGTAATCCCACTTCTCCGCCCCCATCACGACTCCGGGAAAGTTGAATCGCGGCCTGAACTGCTGCTCAATCAAAGCGGCCGCACGCCCCTCAAACTCGCGCGACTCCCATTTTCCGAGGCAGGTCAATTCAATATCCGCCCCCGCCCTCATTAATTCCTGCACCGCTTGAATTGCTACCAGCACGCCCTTGCCTTCACAAAGCAAAGCGACAAACAATAACTTAATTCGCGAGCCCGCGTGAATCGATCGCGCAATGTATTCACCTGCATGATCCGGTATTCCATTGGGGACTATAATTTCTCGTTTGCAACCTAGATTTCGGCCTTCCGCAGGCGCTTTACTTGAGATCTGAATAGCCAGGTCCGGCCTTGCAAAGGCAATTTGGAAAGGCTTCCGCAGTAGAGGAGTCATTCCCTGGAAAAACTCTGAAAGGTCACTTGCGTGGAAGTGAAAAACTGTTGTTCGAAAGAGCCATCGCGTCAAACCCAGGATAACTGCGTCTCTGAGAACGGGAAAGAGGTGGGGTCCAGACGGCGGGTAGTACAGAACCTCGGGATGAAACTTGAATTTGGTCCGGTAAATAGCGATTACAACTCTGAACAGCTCAAACACCTTTGCAAGTCTGAACTTGCCCGCTGAATCCAATTCCTGGGAAAAGTTCATCCGCACATGAACCAGTTCTATATCTCTATACGCGCCATCGAGCAGAAGCTGAATCATCACAGCCTGCCCACCGTAAGGCGGAGGCGTTTGACCGACGACGAGGATGCGCAAAGGCTTCATACCGGAACTTTCCCCTGGGCGAATGCTATGAAGCAAATTGACACTTTGATTCAGGATATATACCTATTCGGAATCTCTATGCCGAGGTTGGTGAATGTGAGCGGCAAAGCCAGGCCGGAGCAGCATCGGATTACTCAAATATTATCACCGCCCACGGGTCAATGGTTAGCCCGGTTGCCACGCCTGCTCATCTGCTGGCGAGAGCAGCAGCTCCGTGTGCGGAGATCTGAGACTGCTACGATGCTGTTTCTCTTGATTGATCCTTTGGGCGTCCGGGCGCGCCGGACTTATGAGACCCGCTATCGTCCCGATGCCAACATTCGCCACTTGCTACAGATATATGAGCAGGCACTTCAAGCCGGGGCGGCCGCGGGTAAGACGGAGCAGGCAAGCGATTTCAGCTTTCAATCCGGCGTAGAGTCAACGTGTGGCTTTCCCCTCCAGACACGTTGGCCGCAAGAGCCTCACCGGGCCGAGCCGAGCCTTTGCAGCTCAGCCAAGGCCGGGAATTGCAGGCTTTATGCTATCCCCTTCACCGGCAGCCCGCGCCTGTCAGGGATATGGCCAGACCCAAATGCGATCCATGAGGCGGTTCCGGCAAGGACCGCGCCCGCCGATGATGCAGAATTCGCCGGGCCCTCCATCCGGAGATAGCCTGAGTTCGCCATGCAGCTCCCCTTGAACAAAATTTCAGGCTGGCAATTCTGTGCCTTCCATGTAAACTCCTGCTAAGGGATTCCCCTCGAGAGTGGTGTGTGCACCTTTCAGGAGAAGTCACATGCGGCTGAAGTCTTTTTTTGCAACACTCTTCCTCACAGCTTCACTTCCTCTGTTTTCCCAGGTCGTACCGTCTGCGACGGAGGGCGGATTATCGCTGTCCGTCGGCGCCGGCCTTTCCGGCTACAACCCCGATTTGGGCAGCGGCCGCATGTATGGCGGCACGCTGTGGATCGACTATACCCTGAACCGGGCGCCGTCGCTTCTGCATGGAGTCGGCATCGAAGTGGAGGCTCGCGATATCAGCCTCGACCGTTCGTCGTCTGAGCGGAATGTGCGTGAGGACGCCGCAGGCGGCGGTGTGACCTACACCTGGCGCCACTTCCGCAATCTGCGCCCGTATGCAAAGGTCATTTTGGGATTTGGCAATGCAGACTACGAGACGAGAGGCCTGGTGCGTCGCAATGACTCCCGCACCATCACCTGCCCTGGCGGCGGTGTGGAATTCCGGGCCTTTCGGAAAGTTTGGGCGCGGGCCGATTATGAATACCAGATCTGGCCCGATTTCTTCAAAAACACCACGCCCGCCGGATTTCTAGACCCCCAGGGCCTTACTGTCGGCGTAATGTATCACTTCAGCCACGAGCAACGTGCGCGCTGAGGGCGATAGACGCATAATCATCTGAAAAAGTGGCATACGTTTAACGGAGCAGTGCCTCCGCCGCGAATCGATCCCGGCTATGACTTATGAGGCAGAGCCGTCACACCTTGGGCTTCGCTCTCGGGTTTATTGCGCGCGGGCGCTCCTCGAAGCTCTTGAAGAGTCTGCGCAGCTGATGCCTTCGAAAGCCGAGTGATCGGTCAGGAGGACTGAGTGAAGAACGCCGGGTGGCCACTTCGATGCACCTGCGACGTGCGCGTCTGGCTCAGTTCATGAGATGGGCGTTTTAGCGGTGCGGATCCGTGGTCCTTGCGGTCAGTTTACGGATTGTGGGTGAGGCTCGGGTGGAATCCGGCCCTTGTGATTTTTTACAGAGAGACGCTGGGCGCCTGCCGGGACGAATCCCATGGGGAGAAATGGTTTCTTATGCACTGTCGCGGGGAACAATCGCGGAAGGGCATCCGGAGCAGCCTGAATTGCCCGGTTTGTAACGTCAAGATGCGGCACTTGCAAGGGTCGCACGAGGAGGGTGACTGCGAATCAAAAGAGCGAGGGACGGGTCGATCCTCCCAGAAGGGATGTGTTGACGTTGGCAATGGTGTGTGTGCCCTCGGCGCCACCCCAGGCGAAAGCGAAAGAGAGCGCCGGAAGACCTCCTGCGCGCAGCGTAAGCCCGACGGAGAAGCTGTGGGCAAGCCGATTGAAGTCAACATCGTTGCGCGTGAGCGCGACTTTGCCCTGGTCAGCGGAGAAGGCGAAACCGATGGGTCCCCAGATGGAGTGCTCAAAGGCTTCCCGCAGCAGGAGGGCATTGGGCGCGCGGAAGCGATAGTCGTTGTAACTGGGAAGCCAGGGATTGCCGTTGATGTCAGATCCGCCAAGGGTTGGCTGGAAGTAGAGGGGGACAACGCTGCCCGCCGAAGCGATGGACTCCGTGATGAGCAGCCGCAGTTCGAGTGAGCCTTCGCGGTTGCGCTGGATGGCAGCGCACTTGGTAGCTCCCAGGGAAGCGGCGCACTCGTCGGGGCCGTTGGTTGGTTTGGGGCCGTAGGATCCGGAGTTGCGGTAGAGCGGGATGGTGTGATCGAGGCCGGCGGTGAAGCGGCGGAAGGAGTAGTGGGAGTCAGACGGCGCGACGAACTGCTGAAACTGCGCCAGGTAGTCAAGTCGCAGATGATCGTTGAAGAGCGTCGGCTCCAGGCGGACACCTTCACCGAGTTGGGCAAACGCCGGCTGGGTGGCGAGGCCGGGGGCGGTGGCTTCAGTGAAGATCTGCTCGATGGACGGGCTGGACTCGTGGTGGTTTCCTTGCAGATCGACAAAGCGGCCGTTGACTTCACCGAGGAGGGAAGCGTTGAGGCTGTGCGAGACGGGGACAATGGCGTTGGCGCCGGCGATGGTCTGGCGCATGCCGAAGACGGTCGCGTTGGCCTTGAGTGAGTTGGGGCCGAGGCCGTAGAAGAATAACTGATCGAGCGAGATGGATTGCGCGAAGACATTGAAGACTGGGTAGGGATGGACGCTGAGGTTCGACTTAGGCGCTGGACTCGCGGAGGTGGTGATGACTTTGATTTTCTCGATGGGCGTGTGGATAGCCTTGTAATAGAAGCCGGCGCGCCAGGAGGCGTTATCGGAGGCGATGGCGTCGGCGTCCCAGCTGGTGCGCCAGAGTTCATTGGGCGTGTAGTGGCCGACATAGGCACCGCCGGCGCCGAATCCATTTTGCGGCGCGATGCTGCCGACGGCGATATGCAGAGGATGATCGGTAAAGAGCAGGTCGGCACACCCGGGGATCTTCTTGAGCGAGAAGTCCTCGCAACTTTGCTTGAAGCGCGTGGCTTCGCCGCGGAAGTCGGCGTGTATCTCGCTCTCCTGGGCGCGCGCCGCGCTTATTGGCAAGAGCAGAAGCGCGATGATGATGGGCAGTTTTCGCACATATCCCCCTAGGTCTCTGACCGTGTGATTTCGTACGTGTGATTGAGTGTCGCGGCGTCCCACCCCTGGGCGCAAAAACAAAGACGCGCTGCCCCGGCCCTGAGGGTACCCCGGCACCCAGGTGAGGCACCCAGTTTTGGTGCAAAACTATGCGGTCGAAGGCCTAGCTGGTTGGCCGTGGCCTGGATCTCTTGCGGCGTTGCGGGTGAAGAAGCTTGGTGATTGCGGCGATGTAGGATGCGGCTTCGGCTTCGGTGTGGATGTCTTCCGGGCGGCGGCCATCGCGTTTCTCTTTGGGAAGGCGGGCGCTCTCGGCGTGATGGATGTGTTGCAACTGGGCCTGGATGAGGCACCCGACGGGCCGGTTCTTGTTGAAGGCGGAGGCGGGAGGGATTGGGACCCGGATGGACGTGTAATCGCCAGGGGGCAGCGGCGCGCTCTTGTCGATGGCTCCCCGTTTGCGTTTTGTGGCTTTGCTTGTCCCGGGTGCAGCGTCGTTCATGGGAATCGTCTCCTGGAGTTATGTGCTGAAGACCACGCTGTCGGTGCGCATGGCGGGGAGCGAGAGCAGATCGAGAAAGGTCTGAGCGGCCTGTTCGCGCGGGGTGGCCGCGGGATAGGGGCCGATGAAATGGCTGGTGACGGTGGCGGGGATGGACGCGTGCTCAAAGACCCTGTCCGTGCCGACGACGGCGCCTTTGGGGACCCACGGGGAGATGAGGATGGCGGGCACGCGGACACCCAGACGATCAAAGTTGAAGGTGTAGTTCAGGCCGGTGTTCGCGGGACCGGCGGAGTGGCCGTCGGGCGTGCAGGCAGGCGGCGGAACATGATCGAAGATGCCGCCGTGTTCGTCATAGACCAGCAGCAGCGCGGTGCTTGCCCAGAGCGCGGGGTTTGACTGGATTGCGTTGTAGACCGAGGCAATAAAGAGTTCGCCGGCCTGGACGTTATGGTCCGGATGCTGGTCGGAAGCCAGCTGCGAGCCGTCATCGTTATCGTGATCGGAGTAGTTCGGCTCGATGAAACTGTAGTCGGACAAAGTGCCGGATTTGCAGTCGGCCAGGAACTGGTCGTAAGTTCCGAAAAGCTGGGGCTGGTGCTGCAAGAGATTGACAACCTCCAGCGACGAACTGGCCTGATCGAAGTAATAGAGTTTTGCCGTGCGGCCGGCGTCCTGAAGGCGCTCGTAGATGCTCTTGCCTTGCGGGTAGAAGACATTCATGCCCACCTGTCCGAAAGAGGTGCCGTAGTGCGCAAAGGCGCGGTTGCAGAGCGTGGGGCCGGGAATGGAGGCAAACCAGCGGTTGAAGACCAGAAAATTGTTGGCCAGCGCGGTAAGTACGGGCAGCTTGTCATCGGTGAAGTAGTACATGATCCTGTGCGAGTGCGCCAGGTCCTGCTGCTGCAGGTAGTAGTTCTGGACGAAGCCCTTCATGCTGGCCACACGCGGGTTGCTCTGGTCGCCGGCAAAAATCTGCTGGTCTACGGCCGGAAAGGCATGGTCGGGGTCGGGATCGAGCTGGCTTTGAAACTCGGCAAGCGGCTGCACGAAGACCTGGTTGCCCTGGGTGTCGGGGTTCCATTGCGTACCATCCACGCCATCAATCAGGGGGTTTACCGCCTTCAGCGATCCGAGCAGGTGGTCAAAGGACCGGTTTTCCATCATGAGCACGACAATGTGCTTCAATGCGTCGAGGCCTGGTGGCATATAGCTGCACCTTTCGTCTGGGGCGGCCGGCTTATCGAGCTGCCGGCATCCCTACCTGGCGGGAATGCAAGTCTCTTTCGGACTTGCCCATCGATGTGTATGTTCAGCCGCACGTGAAACGGGGAGGCCGGCTGGAGATCCGCCGGCGATTACGACCAATTGTAATAGTTTAACGCCGGGAGGGATAGATTTCCTTTTTGACGCCGGCATGGGGCGGCCGTGGATTTCACGTTGGCCGCTGATGAGGCCGGAACCTGAGATGATCCGACCGCCAATGTGTGCCCAGGCACTCTTTAGGACGTTGCATCGCAGATTCCTGGATACTGAAAAATTGGACCATCCCGGCGCTAAGGACCATTGTTCCAAAACGGCGCTGGCCGGATACGCTCGAAGGTTAGATGCGCTGGCGCCGAATCCCACATCTACGGAACTATGGCATGCGAATCTGACGATGATCGCCAAACCCAATGCCGCGATCGCGCGCCACTTCAAAATGCTCCCCCCTATGCGCAGGGGAGCCGGGCGCCCCAGGCCTCGTCCTATTCCCTATTCCCCTGTTCCCTGGCCCCTGTCACCTTCCTCGCCATCCCGCAAATCCCAATTCCCCCCAGCGCAAACAGCATCGGAAAGCACTCCAGGGTATACCGCGCCTCAGGAGCCTCCACCGTCATCAGCAGCGCACTCCGCATGGCCATGTACGCCACCATCCACACCCAGAACCGGGGTCCCCAGGGACGGGTCTTCGTCCCTGGGGTGGAGAACCGGGGTCCCCAGGGACGGGTCTTCGTCCCTGGGGTGGAGAACCGGGGCCCGAAACACAGGCCCGCCAGCCCCAGCAGCAGGTACGCCGCATTCAGCCCCGCATAAGCCCAACTGAACCGCGTTTCCTCGTTGTGATGCTCATACACCCACCAGTCCAGGTCGATGGGCAGGTTTTCGACGCGCGGCCTGAGCCACATGTCCGCCACCCGCCCCAGCGGCAGCCAGACATAATAGCGCAGCGGGTGCGCTTCCACACGCGCCTCGGCCAGCCGCGCAAACCGCCCATCCATATCCGGCGTAAAGTCCTGCCCATTGTCGTTGTACTCGGCAGCCAGCGCGGCCGTCTCAGCATATTCAGCCGGCGTGTCGAAGGCCCGCCCCGGCAGCTTGCCCAAATCGAACGGCTCGCCCGGCACATTCCAGTAAATGTCGTAAGTGGAAACGAAATCGAGGCACCAGGTCTTCACCCACCGTTGCCAGCCGGGATGAATGTCCTCGCCGGGGTCGGTCGCATACCGCGGCGCCAGCGGCTCGAAGACGTGGAAGACCCGCCAGTTCCTCGCTGTCCACGCCGCGAACGGAACCAGCGCCAGCAAGACGCAAACCACCCCCATGCGGGCCAGCTTTCCCGTGGGAACGGCAGACCGCCGCATTCCCATCACCAGCGCCGGCGCCAGCGCCACGCCCACCAGCGCCCCATCCGGCCTGAGCAGCGCCGCAAAGCTCACCGCAAACGTAAACGCGAGCGCGCTCCCCCACCCCGGCCGCGCATCGAACCGCGCCAGCGCCCACAGCGCCAGCGCAATCACAAACAACGTCGGCGTCTCAGTAAGCGGCGCCACCGCATACACCGCCGTAAACGGGCACAGCGCCGCCAGCCAAAGCGTACAAAGCGCCGCCCCCCGGCCGAGTGCCGGCGACGCGATGCGCCGCGCGAACCCCGCCAGCAGCAAACACCCCGCCAGCTCCAGCCCAATCTGCGCGTAGGCCACCGCGTTGTAGTTGTCCACGCCAAACAGCCGGAAACACAGGGCCACAAACAGCGGATACCCCGGCAGCCGGATCAGCGTCTGGTGCAGCACCCCGCTGCCGTCCGTGAGCGCAAACCGCCCGTGCAGCAAGAGGTTCTTGGCCAGGTTGCCGTAAACCAGCGTATCCCCTCCAACCTGCGGAAACGCCTTCAGCATCCACAAGCGCAGCCACGCGCCGCCGGCCAGCGCCAGCGCCACGCTCAACGGTGCACCAATTCTGCGGCGCCACGCCGTCAATTGACTCTCGGGGTCAGCTTCCATACGATTCGTACTGTATAGCGTAGACCGTTTCCACGGTTTTCGCCCAGGTGGAAACAAGACCGTCGATGCCGGATAAACAGATATTCTTCGATCCCCAACGAAAGCGTTGGAAGCGCCTGCGCCGCATCCTCGACGCAACCGCCGTCCTTTCCACGCTCATTCTGGCCGGTTTCATCTTCAACGTCCTGCGCAATCAGCACCTCCCCGAGTTGCTGCTTCCGGTCCCCAAGCACAACTACAAGGCCCTGCCCGAACCCCTCCTGCGCGGCGCCAAAACCCCGCGCCCCGCCCGCCGCAAGACCGGCCGCAAACCCTCCGATATCCCCTTGAACACCGGCGAAGGTCTGCGTGCCGCCTACTACGTACCGTACGACGAGGCCAGCTACTCCTCGTTCAAGCAGCACGTCCACCAGATCGATTTTCTGTTTCCAGAATGGCTGCACGTTGACGCGCCCCAGGCAACGCTGCTGGGGATCCACAACGACAGCCACCGCGAGTACCCCATCGTCGAAGGCGCCACTGTCCACGACCCCGACGACTCTGACAGAATCAAGCGCGTCATCCAGGCGGCAAAGGAAGACACCGAAATCTTCCCCCACCTGAACAACTTCAACGCCAACACCCAGAACTGGGACTCCAACGTCGGCGAGGTCCTCAAAAACCAGAACAAGCGCGCCCTTCTGCGGCAGCAGATTCTTCGCTTTTTCACCGCATTCCCGGTCTATCGCGGCCTATCGCTGGACTTTGAGAGCCTTCCCAACGACGCCACCCCGGCCTACCTGAGCTTCATCCAGGAGCTCTACGCCGACATGCACCCGCGCGACCTCCGCCTCTTCGTCAACACCGCCGTCGCCACCTCCGACGATGAACTCAAGCAGATTGCCGCCAGCTCCGACGGCATCATCCTCATGAACTACGACCAGCACCAGATCACAAGCGATCCGGGGCCCATCGCCAGCCAGGAGTGGTTCGTCGCCAACCTGACCCGCGTGCTCAAGATCGTGCCCAAGGAGAAGCTCATCTGCGCCATCGGCAACTACGGCTACGACTGGACCCTCTCCATTCCCGTTCCTCCCAAAAAAGGGAGCGCCAAGAACCTTCCCAAGCCCCAGGTCCTCAACACCATAGACCTCTCCGTCTCCGAAACCTGGCAGAGCGCCTCCGATGCCGACGCCGACCTCGATCTCGATTACGACACCCTCAATCCGCACTTCGAGTACATCGATGAGGACTTGAACCAGCGCCATGTCGTCTGGTTCCTCGATGGAGTCACGGTGCTCAACGAGCTGCGCGCCGCCCGCCAGCTCGGTCTGCAAACCTTCGCTCTCTGGCGTCTGGGCACTGAGGACAGCTCCCTCTGGAACGTCTGGGACAAACCCAGCGCCCCCGAATCGCTCCAGGCTCTTGGTTCCGTCCTACCCGGCCACGACGTGGACATCGAGGGCGAGGGCGACATCATGCGCGTCACCGGCCTGCCCCAGACCGGCAAGCGCACCGTCGAACTCGACACCGACGAAACCGATCCCCGCAAGAAGTTCATCGTCGATGAGCACATGGATGTCTATCCCCGCACCTACACCGTCCAGTACTACGGCTACCATCCCACTGAAGTCGCCATCTCCTTCGACGACGGCCCCGACCCCAAATGGACGCCCAGGATCCTCGACATCCTCAAACAGAAAAACGTCAAGGGAACCTTCTTCATCATTGGCAACGAGGCCGCGGAGAACATCGGCCTCATGCAGCGTGTCGCGCGTGAAGGCAATGAGATTGGCAACCACACTTACACGCATCCCGACATCAGCGAAATCTCGCCGCACCAACTGGACCTGCAGGTCACGCTCACGGAGCGCTTGTTCGCCAGCAAGCTGGGCGTCCAGCCGCTCTACTTCCGTCCCCCCTACGACACCGACGAGGAGCCCGAAACCGACGACCAGGCCGCGCCGGTCGTGCCCATCCAGAACGATGGCTACATCATCATCGGCAGCAAGATCGACACCGACGACTGGAAAGAGCATCCGCGCAAGTCCCCACAGGAAATCACGCAAACCGTCCTCGACTTTTTACAACTCGTGAAGATCAAGCCGCAGTTCCGCGGCTCCATAATCCTCATGCACGACGGCGGCGGCGACCGCTCCGCCACCGTCGCCGCACTTCCCGTCCTCATTGACGCCCTCCGCGCCCACGGCTACACCATCGTCCCCGTTTCCGCCCTTATGGGCAAAAACACCGCCCAGGTCATGCCTCCGCTCACTGTGAGGCAGTACCTGCGCGCCTTGCCTGACTCCGTCGCCTTCTCCGGCGTGCAGATCGTCGGAACCTTCATCGCACTGGTATTCTTCCTCGGCGACATCCTCATGAGCGCCCGCCTCGTCATCGTCGGCGTCTTCGCCATCATCGACCGCCTCCGCAAGCCCCACACCCAGGCCTCATCCGGCTACAACCCCCGCATCGCCGTCCTCATCCCCGCCTACAACGAAGAAACCGTCATCGTCCGCACCATCCGTTCCGTCCTCAACTCCGACTACAAGAACCTCCACATCATCGTCATCGACGACGGCTCCCTCGACCGCACCTTCGACGTCGCCCGCGATGCCTACGCCGCCGAAATCGCCGCCGGCCGTCTCCAGATCCTCACCAAGCCCAACGGCGGCAAGGCCTCCGCCCTCAACTTCGCCCTCGACCGCATCTCCGAGGAAGTCTACGTCGGCATCGACGCCGACACCGTGATCGCCGCCGACGCCATCTCCAGGCTCATCCCCCACTTCGAGGACCCCCGCATCGGCGCCATGGCCGGCAACGCCAAGGTCGGCAACCGCGTCAACCTGTGGACCCGCTGGCAGGCCCTCGAATACATCACCAGCCAGAACCTCGAGCGCCGCGCCCTCGACCTGTTCCACGTCGTCACCGTCGTCCCCGGCGCCATCGGCGCCTGGCGCACCGCCCCCGTAAAGGCTGCCGGCGGCTATCCCCTCAACACCGTCGCCGAGGACGCCGACCTCACCATGAACCTCCTCGAACAGGGCCTCCGCGTCGACTACGAGGACCGCTCCCTGGCCTTCACTGAAGCTCCCGTCAACGCCCGCGGCCTCATGCGCCAGCGCTTCCGCTGGTCCTTCGGCATCCTGCAGGCCGTCTGGAAGCACCGCATGGCCTTCATCCGCAACAAGGCCATGGGCCTGTTCGCCCTGCCCAACATCCTCATCTTCCAGATGTTCCTGCCCCTGGTCTCGCCCTTCATCGACCTCATGTTCCTGGCCGGCGTGGTCAACTACTTCGTCGACCGCCACTACCACCCTCTGGCCGCCTCCGCCGCCAGCTTCGAAAAGCTCCTGGTCTACTTCCTCGGCTTCCTCCTCATCGACTTCGTCACCTCCTCGATCGCCTTTTCGCTGGAGCGCCGCCATCCCGCCAACAAGGGCGACGGCTGGCTTCTCTTCCACATCTGGCTGCAGCGCTTCGCCTACCGCCAGGTCTTCTCGATCGTCTTATTCAAGACCCTCAAGCGAGCCATCGACGGCAAACCCTTCAACTGGGACAAAATCCAGCGCACCGCCAAGATGAGCAAGCGCACCGAAGCCCTGACCGAAACCTCATGAGCGCAGCAATCCTCAACGCGGTTGTTCACGCGGCGGGTGCTCGACACTCGCCGCGTCATTGTTCTTGCGGCTAAAGTGGAATCCCAGTTCAGGCGCGATGAAACTGCGCCGAAATTGGGGCGCCGGCTGCTAAATGGGGACACGCCGTGTGGGGTATCCGGCTGGCTGGATTTTAGGGATGCTGTTCGACGGAGATGGGGATGGTGGAGGTGTTGCCGGAGGCGGCGAGGCCCAAGAGATTGGTGGCGACGCCGGAGAGGGTTGCCGGGGTGAAGGTGACGGTGCCGTCGAGGGCGGAAGTGGTGGTGGCGGTTTGGGAGGCGAGTAGATTGGAGGGGGGACAGGCGCCGTGGGGGGCGCAGGGTGGGGCCCAGGCGTAAAGGGCCTGGTAGAGGGCAACGGAGCCGGCAGCCATGGGGTTGCCGTCCATGTCGAGGAGGCGGAGGGTGATCTGGCTGGGGGTTCCCTCGACGGAGAGGCTCTGGGTGGCGTCGGAGACGGCTTCGAGGACGGCATACTCCGGGCGGGCGCCGATGGCGGTGAAGGCGACGCACTGGCTGGTGCCGTTGAGGCAGGCGTCGATGGTGGCTAGCTGACCTTCGGCGAGCGGGCCGAGGGTGAGGGCCTGGGTGGCGATGCCGCTGGAGTTGGTGGAGGCGGTGGCGCTGCCCTGAACGGTGAAGCCGTTGGCGGTGATCTGCCAGGCGACCGATTGGGCGGCGGCGGGAACGCCGTTGTTGAGCACCAGGGCTTGGACGGTCCAGGTGATAGTGGCTCCGGCGGCAACGGATTGCAGAGGGGTGAGGGCGGAGAGGACGGGAGGCGTGCCGCCGACGAACTGGGCCTGGAGGCTGGAGCCGTTGGTGAGCGAGACGGTGACGATGGACCATGCGCCGCCGGTTGCGGTGACGTTCATGGAGGCGCGGCCATCGCCGGTGGCAGTGACGGAGCAGGCGGGCAGCCCGCAGGCGAGGGTGGCGGCGCCGCTGGTGAGGGCGTAGGTGACGGTGACGCCGCCGGCGGGGGTGAGATCGGGACCCAGGGCGGTGACGGTGAAGGGGATGGGCACGCCGATGGGGACGGTGTTCATGGGAGCTGCGTTGAGGGTGAGCGCGTCGCCGGCGCCGGAGTCGTAACTGACGCCGCCGGAGACGATGGCGGCGGCGTAAAAGGCGGGCAAATCGTCGACTTCAACGTCAACCGAGCCGGTGACGCCGGTAGCGGCGGGAGGGGCGATGGCGGTGATCTCGTTGGGCGAGATGCTGGTGACGAGGGCGGGCTGGCCGCCGACCTGGACCGTGTCGGCGAGGCGAAAGCCCATGCCGTGGATGACGATGGGCCCGCCAGAGGCGGGAAGACGCTGGGGCTGGACGGTGTCGGCATAGAGGAGCCAGCCGTTGTAGGGGTAGTCGGGGCGGCCGTCGCCGCGCTGATCGGCGATGCCGATGCGGACCAGGTCGTCGCTGAGGGAGGTGACCTGGAGCCAGGTTTCGCCAATGGCGAGGCCGTTCATGCCGGGAGCGGCGCCGACTGCGGTTGCACCAACGGGGTCGAAGGCGTCCCAGACGCCGATGGAGGGCATGGCTTTGAATTCGGTAGGGGCGCCGGACGCATCGAGGGCCTGGGTGACCACAGTGAAGGTGCGCTTGCCGCGGACCGGGAAGGTGAACCAGTCGGATTGGCCGACCTGGCTGAGGCGGCCGCACCAGAGACCGCTGGGGGGCATCATTCGTGGCGAGGCCTGGGTACCGATCGAGTCCTGATAGCCGCCGACGGCGGAGTCTTCGGCGTTGACGGCGAGGGTCCGGGAGCTGCCGGCGGACAATCCGGGAACGGAGATGGGCGGCAATGTGCCGGAGGGGGTTACCTGACCGTCGAGATAGGGGCCGACCGAGCTAGTGAGGATGTAAAGGGGATTGATGGACTCGAAGCTGACCTGGTAGTTGGCGGTGGTGACGCCGGGGGGCAGCGGCATATCGCTCAAGTCGAAGTAGCCCTTCAGGGTGGGATCGTCCGAGCCCCACATGGTGAGGAGGTTTCCGTTCGAGTCAGTGAAGCCGGTGTTGGGATTGCCGTGGTTGCCGTTGAAGTAACCTCCGGAGACGAAGGTGACGGCGTACTGGTAGAGGGGGTTGCCGTTCGCGTCGAGGGGGCGGGCGACGACGTTGACGCCCTGCATGCCGAGGCCGGTGCGGAAGGTGACGGTTCCCTGGATGGAGACAGTGTTGGCGGCGGTGAGCTGCTTGGAGGGGAAACTGGCCTGGTTCTGGGCGGTGATGGGATAGATGCGGTTGAGGGCGGCGATGTCGTCGTAGCGGAGGACGGTGGGGTTGGGGATGCATTCGCCGCCGCTCTCGGAACAGACGCCGCTGAGGGGCTGCATCACCGGCCAGCCTTGAGTCCCGCCGGGGAGTTCGCCGGTGAGGGCGGTGGGGTTGACCTGTGCGTAGTCGAGGCCGAGGATGCGGCCGAAGGCGCGCTCCAGCTCGTAGCTCATCATTTGGAGCATGGCCGGGCTGGTGGCGCAGAGGCCGTTGAGCAGGATGATGCCGTGGGCCACGGTGGTGTCGGGGTTGATGTTGTCGAGCCAGAACCAGACGCCGTTGTTCTGGCAACTCGTGGGTTGGCTGGCGCCGGTGCCGAAGATGGCGTCGGTGACCGAGCCGTCGGCGTCGTAGATAACTCCGAGGGGATAAGTCGTGGCCGAGGGAGTTACATCGGCGGGCGCGGTGATTGTGCCTTTGGCGGCGGCGATGTTGGCCCCGTTGACGTCTTCGTTGAGCGGGCCCGAGTCAGTGAGGGTGACGGCGGCGGTGGGAACGGCGGACCAGAGGGCGGCGGCGGCGTCGACCATGGCGGTGGCTTGCTGGTTGGAGACGGAGTTCGAGAGCGGACCCTGATCGACGTAGTAGTTGAGCTGGCCGCCGGCCCAGTGGATGGGCTGGCCGAGGACGCCGGGATTGAAGAAGCTGACGCCGGCTACGTATTTTGGGCCGCCGGCGAGGGCCACGGTGGGCGCAAAAAGCAGAACCGTACCGAGCAAAGCGATTGCGAGGGGGCGCAGGAAAGCGAAATGGGGATAGGACACGGCAGGCGCTCCAGACAGACGGTCATGCGTCGTCTCGGAGTGTTCCTGCTAAGACACATCTGCCCTGGCTTCGAGGCGTCCACAAGCCTTTCATAGGCTTCCGCACACAAGCTAAGAGCATTTCCCTGGCCTTTTTGCATTGTCGAGGTAAGTGGAACTGGTTGAAGGGATTAGCATCCTGGGGTTGCAGATTCCGGCCTGGGCAATTAGTGAAACGCAATGGGAATTCGCTAAATGAGTAAGATTTGCTGAGGGACTATTCAGGAAAACCCTGATCAAGTTCCAGGACGTGGCGCTGGGTCAAAAAGATAATTTCCCTCGGGGGCTAAAGCACTACAATCTTAGGGTCTCAGGGCGGCGCGGCTGAAGCCGCGCCCTTTCAAGACGACCTGAAACTGCACATATCTGACTCTCTTGGAGTTTCCTCAGGTGCGATTTTGGAGTCGAAAGGCTTTGCGCGAGTTAGAGCTCCGGGGGGCGAGGTTGACAGCTCTCCCGAATGGACGGACGCCGGTTGCGGCCCTGGCAGGCGGGGGAAAAGGCGCGGCTCAGAGCTCGGGGTAAAAGTCGAAGAAAGCGTCGAGGCTGCGCTTGAGCTGGGCTTCGATTTCTACGCGGGAGCCCTCGATGAGATGCATGGTGACGTGGGCTTCATGGCCGTTGGCCAGTTTGAGGGTTGCGTCGTGGATCTCGGTGACCTCGCCTTCGGGGAGGAGCCGGAGACCGTAGATAAGAGTCAGATTGGCCATAAACGACATCATAATGAAGGACGCGGTAGGCTTGCTGATGCGAGTGCGAAAGAGGGGAGTGCAGAATGGCCGAGATGAGCCGGCGAGATTGGATGAAAGGGGCGACCGCCGCATGGGCGATTGCGCAGAGCGGGTGGGGAGCCGTTGCGGCGTTGGGGGCGAAGTTGCCGCACGGGCGGCCGGCCAGGGGGGAGCGGCATTTCACCAGCGCGGCGGTGGAGGCGCTGATACCGCGGATTCAGCGGGGGATGGGCGATGCGGCGCTGGCTACAATCTTTGAGAATTGCTTTCCGAACACGCTGGACACGACGGTGTGGCCGGGCAGCTTTGAGGGCAAACCGGATACGTATATTGTGACGGGCGACATCGACGCGATGTGGCTGCGCGACTCCTCGGCGCAGGTGTGGCCTTATTTGACGCTGGCGAAGGAGGATGCAAAGCTGCGCGAGTTGCTGGAGGGCGTGATCCGGCGGCAGGCGCGGATGATTCTTCTGGATCCGTATGCGAATGCGTTCATGCGGGATGCGACAGCGGCGCCGCTGAGCTGGGCGGTGAACGACAAGACGGAGCATCACGCCGGGGTGGGGGAGCGCAAGTGGGAGGTGGATTCGCTGTGCTATCCGATCCGGCTGGCGCATGGATACTGGCGGGAGACGGGAGATACGCGGCCCTTCGACGCGCGGTGGAAGGAAGCGGCGTGGACGATTGTGCGGACCTTTCGCGCGCAGCAGCGCAAGCAGGGGCCGGGCCCGTATTCGTTTGAGCGGGAGTCGGCGGTTCCATACGACACGGTGCCGTTGGGCGGTTTTGGCAATCCGGCACTGCCGGTGGGGATGATCTTCTCGATGTTCCGGCCGTCGGACGACGCCTGCATCTATCCGTTGTTTGTTCCCGCCAATCTGTTTGCGGTGGTGAGCCTGCGGCAGTTGGCGGCGCTAGCGACGCACGCGCTGGACGACGCGAAGCTGGCCCAAGAGGCGGAGGCATTGGCCGCGGAGGTGGAGCGGGCGCTGGAGCAGTACGGGAAGGCGCAACATGCAAAGTTTGGAGAGATCTGGGCGTATGAGGTGGACGGCTACGGCAACGCGTTGATGATGGACGATGCCAATGCTCCGGGATTGCTGAGCTTGGCCTACCTTGGCTGCTGCCGAGTGGACGATCCGCTTTACCTGCGGACGCGGCAGCTTGTGCTGAGCGAGTCGAATCCGTATTTTTTCCGCGGCAAGGCGGCCGAAGGCGTGGGCGGGCCACACGAGGGGTTGAATATGATCTGGCCGATGTCGATCATGTACCGCGCGCTGACCACGACGGACGAGCGGGAGATAAGGCAGTGTCTGCGCTGGCTTCGGGATACGACGGCGGGGACAGGGTTCATGCACGAGTCGTTTGCGAAGGACGATGCGGTGAAGTTCACGCGGCCGTGGTTTGCGTGGGCCAATACGCTGTTCGGGGAGCTGGTGGTGAAGCTGGCCACGGAGCGGCGTTCGCTGCTGGGGGCGGCGCTGGACTGAGTCGGCGGGCGGAGGGGAAGCATCTAAAATCGAGACGGGAAACCTTATGAGAGAGATTCGCGACACGGTGATTCTGGGCTCGGGCTGCGCGGGGCTTACGGCGGCCATTTACGCCGCCCGCGCGGGACTGAAACCGCTGGTTCTTGAGGGGCACGAGCCTGGCGGCCAGCTTTCAATTACCACGCTGGTGGAGAACTTTCCCGGCTTTCCGGAGGGGATTCAGGGGCCGGAGCTTATCGACAACATGAAGAAGCAGGCGGAGCGGTTTGGGGCGACGTTCGAGCTGGCTCATCTGAACAAGGTTGATCTGGGGGCGCGGCCGATCAAGCTGCACACGCCGGCGGGGGAGATTTCGACGCGGACGCTGATTGTGGCCTCCGGGGCGAGTGCGCGGTGGCTGGGGCTCAAGAGTGAGCAGGCGCTGATCGGGCATGGGGTTTCAAGCTGCGCAACGTGCGACGGGTTCTTCTTCCGCGGGAAAGAGATTGCGGTGGTGGGCGGGGGCGACTCGGCGATGGAAGAGGCGCTGTTTCTGACGCGCTTCGCATCGAAGGTAACGCTGCTGCACCGGCGGGAGAGCTTCCGCGCGTCGAAGATCATGCTGGAGCGGGCGATGGCGCATCCCAACATTGAGCTACGCACCAACACGGTGGTGCAGGAAGTGTTGGGCGTGGAAGAGAAGGAAGTGAAGGGACTGCTGCTGAAGGATGTGAAGACGGGCGTGGAGTGCGACCTTAAGATCAGCGGGCTGTTTCTGGGGATTGGGCACGAGCCGAATGCAAAGATGTTTGCCGGGCAGATGGATCTGGACGAGGATGGGTACATCAAGACGACGGGGAACGTGCTGACGACGCACAAGGGGGCGGTGATTCCCGGAGTGTTTGCGTGCGGGGATGTGCAGGACCGGCGCTACCGGCAGGCGATTACGGCGGCGGGGTCGGGGTGCATGGCGGCGCTGGAGGCGGAGAAGTACTTAGAGGAGCATGGGCGCTGAGCGGGCTGAAGGAAAATCTGGAACGTCTGGAAGAGGCGATTGCGGCCGCTTGCCGGAGGGCTGGGCGCGGGCGCGATGACGTGGAGCTTATGGCCGTTACGAAGACGTATCCGGCGGCTACGGTGGCGGAGGCGGCTGGGCTGGGGCTGAGGCTGTTTGGGGAAAACCGGGTGCAGGAGTTTGCGGCCAAGGCGGCGGAGTTGGAGGGTCTGCGGCGGGCCGGGGCTGCGGGAGCTTCGGCGGGGCCGGTGCGGGTGCATCTGATTGGGCATTTGCAGTCGAACAAGGCGGCGCGGGCGGCGGAGCTTTTTGACGCGGTGGATGCGGTGGATTCGGTGCGGCTGGCGGAGAGGCTGAACGAGGCGGCGGGCCGGTTGGGCAAGCGACTGCCGGTGCTGATCGAGGTGAAGCTGAGCGAGGAGGAGACGAAGGCTGGGGTGGAGCCGGAGTCGGATGAGGCGGCGAGGCTGCTGGAGCGGCTGCCGGGGCTGGGAAATTTGGAGACGCGGGGGCTGATGACGATTGCGCCCTGGGGCGCGGCGGAGGATGTGACGCGGGCTTGCTTCAGGAGCTTGCGGGAGTGGCGGGAACGGTGGGCGGCAACGCATCCGAAGTTGGGGCTGGAGGTGCTGTCGATGGGGATGAGCGGGGATTTTGGGCTGGCGATTGAAGAGGGCGCGACGCGGATTCGGATTGGGACGGCGCTGTTTGGGAAGCGCAAGCCTTATAGGGGGCCGGAATGATTCGGGCGGTGGCAGACGGGGTGACGCTGGCGGTTCGCGCTCTGCCGGGTGCGAGGAAGAAGACGGCGATTTTGGGAGTTTATTGCGAGGGTGAGAAAGCGCGACTGAAGATTGCCGTGCAGGCGCCGGCGGTGGAGGGACGGGCTAACTCGGCGCTGGTGGAGTTTTTAGCGGAGACGTTTGGCTTGCCCAAGAATCAAGTGGAGTTAGTGAGTGGGGAGTTATCGCGGAGCAAGGTGTTCCTGTTGAGGGGAGTTACGCTGGCGAAAGCGGAAGCGAAGCTTGCGCCCTGGAGCTAGCGGCTGTGGTGGGCGAAGGCGGCGGCGAGGGCTTCTTCGGGCTCGGGACGGACGCGGAAGTCGGCGTGGGCTTCGGCGAAGAGGATGCGGCGGTCGCGGGCGATGACGTAGGTGGCGGGGAGGGGGAGACGCCAGCTTGGCTCGCCGTTGACGAAGGGGATGTTGACGAGGATGGAGAGATAGTAGGCGCGGTGGTACTCGGGGACGGTGTAGACCAGGCCGAATTTCTCGGCGAGGGCGCAGCCGGGGTCGAAGAGCACAGGGAAGGGCAGGCCGTGCTGGCCGGCCATGAAGTCGCTTTGGCGCTCGATCTGCGGGCCGATGGCGACCATGAGGGCTTCGCGCTCGCGGAGCGTGCCGTAGAGGTCGCGCCAGGCTTCGAGCTCGGTGACGCAGTAAGGGCACCAGCGGCCGCGGAAAAACTTGATGACCAGGGGGCCGAGGGCGAGCAGGTCTTTGCTGCGGACCAGGCGGCCGGTGGCGTCGTTGAGGGCGAACTCGGGGGCGATGGCGCCGACGGGGAGGATGCGGTCTTCGATGCCGGTCGAGAAGAGGTCGGCGACGGCGCGCTCGCTGACGGCAAGGCGGTCGGACTGGACCAACTGGCGTGTGTTGGCGGTGATCTCGTCGAGTTGGTCTTGAAGAGCGGTCATTGCATTCTCGCCCTACTTCTTGAAAAGCGCTGCAAGGGCGATTATCGCTTGGACGGCTGTGAAGCCAACCAGGGCCCATGTCGCCCACTTTAGAGACGCGGTTGATTTGGCGAGTTGCTCAGTGGCTTCGTTCATCGATTTAGCGTTTCTTTCGTTTTGTTTGCTTGCTTCTACGTCGCTTAACAGAAGCTTTTCACTGAGTCTGTTTGCTTCAATCGTTAGTTCGATTTGTCGCTCACTGAGTGCCTGCTCTGTTTCTCCCTGCTTGATTTTTGCAATGTCTAAACAAGCTCTCACTTTCACATCGCATTCATCTGTACTTTGCGAGTCACCTGCGCAAGCGGCCCAATCTGCGGCGAGTTCTACAAGTTGGGGTATTGATAGCCCGCTCTTCGGTTGGATCGGCGAAGGTGCCATGATGCCTCCAGAGTTGTCTATTCAGGTTATGCAAGCCTACCGCCCGAAGCGTTGTTTGCCGCCCATGCCCATGGCGCCGAGGCCGCCGCGCATCATGTTTCTGGCCAGGCCGCCTTTGCCTATCTGCTTGAACATCTTGGCCATTTGGGCGTATTGGCGGAGAAGCTGGTTTACGTCTTGCACTGTGGTCCCGCTGCCGGCGGCGATGCGCTTGCGGCGGCTGCCGGAGATGATTTCGTGGTTGCGGCGCTCGATGGGGGTCATGGAGTTGATGATGGCTTCGAGGCGGACGAATTGCTTTTCGTCGACTTGCTTGGAGGCCTGCTGGAGACCGGCGAAGGGGCCTACGGAGGGGAGCATCTTGAGGATGGACTCCATGGAGCCCATCTTCTTGATCTGGCGGAGCTGGTCGCGGAAGTCCTCGAGGGTGAAGCCGTCGCCGAGGAGGGCTTTCTTGGCGAACTCCTCGGATTTTTTGCGGTCGAGGGTGGATTCGGCTTTCTCGATGAGGGACATCATGTCGCCCATGCCGAGGATGCGGCCGACGATGCGGTCGGGATGGAAGGGCTCGAAGGCGTCCGGTTTTTCGCCTACGCCGATGAACTTGATGGGCTGGCCGGTGACGTGGCGGATGGACAGCGCCGCGCCGCCGCGGGCGTCGCCGTCCATCTTGGTGAGGATGACGCCGGTGAGGCCGAGACGGGTGTGGAAGTCCTGGGCCGAGCGGACGGCGTCCTGGCCGGTCATGGCGTCGGCGATGAAGAGGATTTCAGAGGGGTTGAGGAGCTTTTTGAGGCGCTCCATCTCGTCCATGAGCTCTTCGTCGATGTGCAGGCGGCCGGCGGTATCGACGATGAGCGTGTCGCAGCCCATGATGACGGCTTCGCGGCGGGCTTCCCTGGCGAGACGCTCGACGAGGGCGGAGTTGGCGGGCTCGCCCTTCTGGTCGCCTTCGTAGAGCTTGGCCTCGATGGATTTGGCGACGACTCTAAGCTGCTCGCGGGCGGCGGGGCGGTAGACGTCGACCGAGACCAGCATGGGGCGGTGACCGCCCTTTTTGAGCCAGGCGGCGAGCTTGCCGGCGGTGGTGGTTTTGCCGGAGCCCTGCAGGCCGGCCATGAGAATGACCGAGGGCGGCTGGGAGGCGAATTTGAAGCGGGCCGTGTCCTTGCCGAGGAGGGTGATGAGCTCGTCGCGGACGATTTTGATGACCTGCTCGGAGGGGGAAAGCGCGGTGAGGACTTCGGTGCCGACGGCCTTGACGCGGATGTGCTCGATGAGGTCGCGGGCGACGTTGAGGTTGACGTCGGCTTCGAGGAGGGCTACGCGGATTTCGCGCAGGGCTTCGGCGATGTTCTCTTCGGTGAGGGTGCCTTGGCCGCGGAGGGTTTTGAAGGCGCGCTGGAGTTTGTCGGTGAGGTTTTCAAACATAGGTCAACTTCAAGTGTATCGCGGGGGTGCGGACGGGTGGGGTTCGTGGTTTCCCACCCTTTCGCCGGAAAAAAGGCGAAAGGATGGGGCACGGGGCATTTTGTGGGGAACGGACAGGGGGCGAGTTTGGCTTTGTGGTATCCCACCCTTTCGCCGGAAAAAAGGCGAAAGGATGGGGCACGGGGTTTTTGTGGGGAACGGACAGGGGGCGAGTTTGGCTCTGTGGTTTCCCACCCTTTCGCCAGAAAAAAGGCGAAAGGATGGGGCACGGGGCTTTTGTGGGGAACGGGCAGGGGGCGAGTTTGGCTCTGTGGTATCCCACCCTTTCGCCGGAAACAAGGCGAAAGGATGGGGCACGGGGCATTTTGGCGGGAACGGACAGGGGGCGAAGCGACGCTTGTGCGCTATTCCGCGGGGGCGATGAGGTATTGCTCGAGTTTGCCGTCGGGGTAGGTGTAGGTGGTGAGGGTGAGGCGCTTGCCGGGGTAGACGAGATCAAAGCTGCGGAAGGTCATGCCGCCGCGGAGTTCCTCGCGGGATTGGCGGAAGGTGAGGGGGTCGCCGAGAGGAGCCAGGCTGGTTTGGAAGTCGGCGAGGGCTTCGGGGGTGAAGTAGTCGCTTAGGTTGGGGGCGAGGAGGGTGCGGTCGATGCGGCCTTGCTGGAGGGCGTGGTAGAGGTCGATGGCTTGCTGCTCAGGCGCAGTTAACGGGGCGTTGAGGACGGCGGGGGCGGCGAGGCGGGCGATGGTGGAGGCTGCGCCGACGGCGTCCTGGTTGGTGAGGACGGCTACGGCGACGCCGTCGTCAACGAGGACCTGGTTATCGGAGACAAAGCCGGAGACTTCGCCGCTGTGCTCGATGGAGCGGTGACCGTTGCGGTCCATGACTTCGACGCCGAGGCCGTAGTGGGCGCCTTTGCCGTCCTTGAACTTGACTTCAGTGAACATCTGTTTGTAGCTGTCGGGTCTGAGGATGGATTGGGCGATGAGGCTCTCGTCCCAGAGGGCGAGGTCGTGGGCGGTCATGGCCAGCTCGCCGGCGGCGAACATCCAGCCGCGGCCCTCCTTGGGGGCGACGCGCAAGGGGCCGAGGGCGTGGCGATAGTAGGCGGTGGCGTCGACCGAGGTGAGCTTGGCTTCGTCGGAGTTCCAGACGGACTTCATGCCCAGAGGGCGGAAGATGCGGGCGGTGAGGAAGTCCATGAGGGGTGCGCCGGTGATGGTTTCGACGATGCGGCCGGCGATGACGAAGTTGGTGTTGGAGTACTGCCACTGGATTCCGGGCTCGAAGTCGAGGGGCTTTTTGGCCCAGGTGTCGAGGATCTGCTGCGCGGATTCGGGTTGGAGCATGGGGGTCATGACGTAGTCCTCGGGCCAGTAGTCCTGGTAGCCGGAGGTGTGGGAGAGGATCTGGCGGATGGTGACCTCGTTGCCGCGGGTGAGTCCGGGGATGTACTTGCCGACGGGGTCGTCGAGGGAGAGCTTGCCTTGTTCCTGGAGGAGCAGGATGGCGGCGGCGGTGAATTGTTTTGAGATGGAGCCGATGGAGTAACGCATCTCCGGCGTGGCAGGCACGGCGGGGGTGGTTGGAGTGGCGAGGCGGGCGCTGCCGTAGGCGTGGGTGTAGACGAGCTTGCTGTGCTGGACGACGGCGACGGATGCGGAGGGGACGCCGGTCTGTTCGAGGACCTGGGCGGCGATGCGGTCGACGCGGGTTTTGAGGGCGGGGTCGAGGGAGTCGACGGTTTGCGCGTGTACGGCAAGGGCAGCCAGCGGCAGAACCGCCAGAATTGTGCAAGCCAAAAGCTTCTCTACCAGGTTCATCGGCGCGTGCCTCTTTCCCGATTGTTTCGGGCTCATGAAACTGTCTCGAACCAAGGTATCAGGCGGGGCTCGGGTGGGGTAGGCTGGGCAGAGGCGGGCCTGAGTGGCGGCACGGACCTCAAGCGGCGGGAGGGTTGGATGGAACGGTTGGTCGAGGGACATAGGAGGTTTCTGGCGGAGGTTTTTCCGGCGCGGCGGGACCAGTTTAAGCTGCTGGCGGAGATGCAGGCGCCGGAGTGGCTGTTCATTACCTGCTCGGACTCGCGGGTGGTACCGGACCTGATTCTGGGGACGGGGCCGGGGGATTTGTTCATTACGCGAAATGCGGGCAACGTGGTGCCGATGACCGGGCAGGATGTGGACGGGGTGACGGCGACGATCGAGTACGCGGTGGAGGTGCTGAAGGTGAGGCACGCGATTCTGTGCGGACACTCGGATTGCGGGGCGCTGAAGGCGGCGCTGGACCGGAAGGGGCTGGAGAAGATGCCCAAGGCGCGGCGGTGGTTGAGCCACGTGGAGGGGGCGTTTGCGCACCGGCAGCCGGTGAATCCGGCCGATGGGGAGCACGCGGAGCTGGCGTCGCTGATCAGGGGGAACGTGGTGGCGCAGTGGCTGAACCTGAAGGCGCAGCCGTCGGTGGCGCGGGCGGTGGTGGAAGGAAGGCTCACGGTGCATGGGTGGTACTACGACATTTTGAGCGGGCGGATTGAGCGGTGGGACGAGGAGATGCGGAGGTTTTTGCCGTTGGTGGGGTGAGGCGAGCGGACGAAGCTGGCATCGGTTCGACAAAGGGCCGGTTGCCGGAAAATGGACCGGTACAAAAAGATGGGCTGTTCCTATTGTTGGAGGAACAGCCCGTGTTGTTCTTGCAAATTACTGGCAGGCTACTGCGGGGGGTTCGACACGCCGCTCTGATTTGCAGGCGCCGCGGTCTGCGCGGCGCCGGCGTTCTGGGAAGGCTCAATGCCGGTGGGCGGCGGGGTTTGCGATTGGGCTCCGGGCGCGCTTTGCTGAATGCCGATGGAGGCTCCCGAGACCACTAACTCGACACGCCGGTTTTGGGCTCGTCCTGAATTGGTGGAGTTATCGGCGACCGGGTTGTTCTTGCCGTAGCCGGCTGCGGTGACATTTGCATCGGAAACACTTTGTGAAACGAGGTAGTCTCGAACGCCGTTTGCGCGCTCTTCAGATAACTTCTGGTTGTATTCGTCGGATCCGATGCTATCCGTGTAGCCTTCCACCTGGAGCTTGAGATCGGGATAGGCGAGCAGGATTCCGGAGACCTTGGCCAGCTTTTCGCGCGCCTCGGGCTTCAAGGAGTACTTATTGAAGTCGAAGAGGACGTCGGACATGTTGACGATCAGGCCACGCGCGGTTTCAGTGGTCTGCAGTACCTGGTTCAACTGAGCCTTGAGCCGCTCGCGCACCTGCTCTGCCTGCTGAGCGGCTTGCTGAGCGCCTGCCTCTGCCGCCAGTTGCGCTTCGCGCGCCTGGCGGGCCCGGGCTTCGGCTTCCGCTGTCGCGGCGTCGGCCTTTGCGCGTGCGGCTGCCTGCTCCGCGGCTGCGATTTGGGCCTGGGCGGCTGCGGTTTGGGCCTGCTGGGCGGCCAATTGGGCCCGCTGGGCGTCTAATTGCGACTGTTGGGCGTTCTGTTCGGCCAGGTTCTTGGCTTGCAACTGCGCCGCTTCGTCTTCCGCCTTTATCTTGCGAATGGTGATGATGCGGGCATCTTCAGCCGACTGAACCGCCTCACGCGCAAAGGTGATGGTCTCTTTGCGGTTGTCCTTGTGCAGGTCAAGATCCTGCGCATTCTTGAGGGCTGTTTTGGCCGTGGCCAGCGTGTCGGCGGCGTACTTTCCCGCCCCGGCTGCCTCAGCGATCTCGACCGCATTGATCGCCTCGTAGAGCTCCAGCGGCGAGCGCTCATCGCGGGTGATGGGGTTCAGAACGGTGTGGCGGCCCGCGGTTTCAGCATACGCGCCGCGCGGCAGCAGGGAGTAGTGCGCACTCACCTGCTCGATGACGCCCTGGGTCCTGTCTTCGACAAAGTTCTGCATGACGACAAGGTCGCTGGGCATGGTGACGGCGTAGTATGGCTCGGCAGTCAGGATCAGGCCGAACGACTGCAGATTTGTGGTAACCGTGAGATGATCCTTATCTTTGGAGCCTGTCGGGAGTATCTCACCCAGGTTGATGGGGCGGCCCTCCGGAGTAATCGCCCACAACACATAGGTCAGGTATTCGTTCCCGAAGCCGTTGGCGGGCGACAAGCCTTCAAAACTGGCATCGATCGATGTCCGCCCCAGGCGGCTTTCGACTTTGGCGGTACCCGTTGCTTGGGGCAGCAGGCTCGTGCCCTGAAAACCAATTTTCGTGGAACCGTTGCGATGGAAGTAGTTGATGGCGGGGATGTCGCGTCCGACCACCTGAATTCTGTAAAGGGGAACGTCGTCGCGCATGCCCACCTGCGTCATCGGCACCGCGTTCGACTGGTTCTGCGGCCCTGTGGCCGTGGGGTTGGGTTCCTGCGCGCTCGCCAAACCGGACGCGGCGAGCAGCAGAATGAGGAAGCTATATTTGACGTTGTTCCCGATCATCTCGTTCTCCTCCTTGGTTGCGGTACGACACCCCGCTTTCCGAGGCGAATACTTCATGGACTCAGCCATGCAGTGACACAGATAGGAGTAGATGCCCCGCGGAGGGGGTGAGTTGTATTGAGGCGACGTACCGGCGGGAGTATGGGCGGCATTAGGCTATTGAATTCATTGGACTTGCAATTCGGAGAATGGCCGGGATTAAAACTCGCGGGTGACCGGGGAAAAGCAGGTTCGGTGGCGCGGGGCGTGGCGGAGGGGCGCCTGAGCCACATGGGTGGAGACACGATATTTTGAGCGGGCGCGGAATTCTGGCATTGTGCAAATCCGGGCTGCCTCGTTTGCGGAACGGGTGGTCGCCGAGATGCTCGCCGAACTGAGATCAGAAGCGGAGCGTGCGCGGCATGGCGGCGCATAGCGACGCGTAACCCTGTCGTGAGCACCGATTTCCAGGCCCGACCCTCAATGCATGCCGGGCGGCGGTGCGGCGGGCTTTTTGGGTTTTTTGAAGAGCCAGGCGGCGGCGGCGCAGACGAGGGCCAGGAGCGCCGTCCAGCGGAAGACGTCGACGTAGGCCATGAGGGCGGACTGCTGCTCCATGAGGCCGTAGAGGAGGCCGAAGGAGCCGGGACGGGCCTGGGCGGGGCCGAGGCGGTGGGCGAGGTAGGCGGCGATGAGGGCCGATTTCTGTTGGAAGACCGCGGTGGAGGGGGTGATGTGGGCGCCGATCTCGGTTTGGTGGAGGGCGGCGCGGCGGATGAGGGCGGTGGTGGCCATGGAGATGCCGACGGAGCCGCCGATGTTGCGGAGCATGTTGCCGAGGCCGGTGGCGGCGCCCATGTCCTTGTTGGGGATGGTGGCCATCATCATGGTGGACATGGGAACAAAGACAAAGCTGAGGGCAAAGCCTGTGAGGGTGATGGGAATGAGGAGGGTGTAGGGACCGGTGTTGAGGTCGACGGTGCCGAAGATCGTGGCGCAGGCGGCGAAGCCCAGGAAGCCGGCCGAAAGCAGCTTGCGGTTGTCGATGCGGGAGCCGAGGAAGCCGATGAGGGGCGAACCGATGAAGGAGCCGACGCCGCGCGGGAAGACGACCAGGCCGGCGGTGAAGGCGGTGTAGCCGAGGATTTCCTGGTAGTAAAGGGGCAGGATGGCGATGGTGATGTAGATGCACATGCCGAGCATGGCAACCAGGAAGCAGCCGGTGCGGAAGTTGCGGTCCCTGAGGACGTGGAGGTCGACGAGGCCGTTGGGATGGGTCCAGGAATGCCAGATCCAGAGCAGGAGGGAGACGACCAGCGCGCCGACTGTCCAGCGGACCCACGCGGCGCCGAACCAGTCGTCTTCCTGGCCCTTGTCGAGGACGATCTGGAGCGAGCCGGTCCAGACCATGAGAAGACCGAAGCCGATGTTGTCGAAGGGGCCGACCTTGGCGTTCTTGATGTAGGGCGGGTCGTGGACGAAGCGGGTGATCATGATGACGGCGAGAATGCCGACGGGGATATTGATGTAGAAGGCGTAGCGCCAACTGAAGGTATCGGTAAGCCAGCCGCCGAGGGTGGGCCCGATCACCGGGGCCACCACAATGCCCAGGCCGTAGGCGGCCATGGACATGGAACGCTTGGCCACGGGAAAGCTTTCGAGGAGGATGGCTTGGGAGAGGGGTTGCAGGGCTCCGCCGCCGGCTCCCTGGAGGACGCGGGCGAGGAGGATGATGCCGAGGGAGGGTGCGGCTCCACAAAAGAAGGAGGCGATGGTGAAGATGGTGACGCAGATGAGGAGAAAGCGCTTGCGGCCGAAGCGGCGGGCGAACCAGTTGGAGGCGGGGAGGATGACGGCGTTGGCGACCAGGTAGGAGGTGAGGACCCAGGTAGCTTCGGAGTTGGAAGCCGAGAGCGAGCCGGCGATGTAGGGCAGGGCCACCGAGGCGATGGCGGTGTCGAGCACCTCCATGAAGGTGGGAAGCATGACGGAGAATGTGACCAGCCAGGGGTTGACGCCCTGGGTGAGCGGGTAACGGGCTTGGGCGGCGGCGGTGGTCATGATGGAGGGAACTTTTGAGGGTAAACGATTGGAGGGACGGGCGCCAGTGATCGGGGGCGGATGAGTGGGCGGGCCTGGTTCCCAGGGCCCAAAGGCGAGGGACGCCCGGAACCGGCCGGTCGGACTTTGTGATTTCCCGCCCTTTCCGCAGAAAAAACGGAAAGGATGGGGCACGGGGCTTTTGGAGTTGGGAAAGTGCAAAAAAGACGGTACGTGATGAGGTCTGCTAAAGACCTTAAAAGACTATGGACAGGTGGAGCTATCCCCCTTTAGCGGCGAAGAGCGCGATGGAAGTGGGGCGCCCGACTGTAAAAATGAGGCATTGGTGCGGGGCGGATGGTTTATGGAGATGCAATCAAATAAAGTTGACACTATCTCACTCAATGATGCATCTTAATAGAGTTGAAAATTCCTCTGAACAGGCAGGTAAGCAACATGGCAAAGATTATCGGCATTGACCTCGGCACCACCAATTCTTGTGTGGCCGTACTGGAGGGCGGAGAGCCCAAAGTGATTGCAAATGAAGAGGGTGCGCGGACTACGCCGTCGATTGTGGCCTTCACGAAGAGCGGCGAGCGGCTGGTGGGTCAGGTGGCCAAGCGGCAGGCGATCACCAACCCGGAGAACACCATTTTCTCGATCAAGCGGTTTATGGGCCGCCGCTATAACGAAGTGAGCGACGAGATGAAGATGGTGCCGTTCAAGGTGGTGCAGCAGGGCGACCACGTGGGCGTGATTGCCAACGGCAAGGAGTACACGCCACCGGAGATATCGGCGATGATCCTGCAGAAGCTGAAGAAAAGCGCGGAAGCCTACTTGGGCGAGACGGTGACCCAGGCGGTGATCACGGTTCCGGCCTACTTCAACGACGCGCAGCGACAGGCAACCAAGGACGCGGGCAAGATTGCCGGCCTGGATGTGAAACGCATTGTGAACGAGCCGACGGCGGCTGCGCTGGCTTACGGGTTGGACAAGAAGAAGGACGAGACGATTGCCGTATACGACTTTGGCGGCGGGACGTTCGATATTTCCATTCTTGAAGTGGGCGAAGGCGTGATCGAGGTGAAGTCGACCAACGGGGATACGCACCTGGGCGGCGACAACCTGGATCAACGGATTGTGGATTGGCTGATTGCCGAGTTCAAGCAGGAGCAGGGTCTGGACCTGGCGTCGAAGGGCAACGAGATGGCGCTGCAGCGGCTGAGGGACGCCGCGGAGAAGGCCAAGATCGAGCTTTCGACGACCATCGAGACGGAGATCAACCTGCCGTTTGTGACCGCGGACGCAAGCGGGCCGAAGCACCTGGTGCGGAAGCTGACGCGGGCCAAGCTGGAGCAGCTAGTCGAGGATCTGCTGGACCGGTCGCTGGAGCCGTGCAAGAAGGCGCTGGCGGATGCGGGCGTGACCACCAGCCAGATCCACGAGGTGGTTCTGGTGGGCGGGCAAACGCGCATGCCCAGGATCCAGGAGATGGTGAAGAAGCTGTTCGGCCGCGAACCCAATCGCAGCGTCAATCCCGACGAAGTGGTGGCCGTGGGCGCGGCGGTGCAGGCGGGCGTGCTGGGGGGCGAGGTGAAGGACCTTCTGCTGCTGGACGTGACGCCGCTGACGCTGTCGATCGAGACGCTGGGCGGGGTGGCGACGGGGATGATTCCGCGCAACACCACGATTCCGACCAAGAAGACGGAGACGTTTTCGACGGCGGCGGACTCGCAGACCGAGGTGGAAGTGCACGTGCTGCAGGGCGAACGGCCGCTGGCGGCGCAGAACCGGACGCTGGGCAAGTTCAAGCTGGCGGGGATTCCTCCGGCGCCGCGGGGCGTTCCGCAGATCGAGGTGACGTTCGACATCGACGCCAACGGGATTCTGAACGTGACGGCGAAGGACAACGCGACGGGCAAGGACACGCGCATCACCATTACTTCGAGCTCGGGATTGAGCAAGGACGAAGTCGAGAAGATGGCCAAGGAAGCCGAAGCGCATTCGGCCGAGGACAAGGAGAAGCGCGAGGAGATCGATGCGCGCAACTCGCTGGACGGGCTGGTCTACAACATCGAAAAGATGCTGAAGGAGAGCGGCGACAAGATGCAGGGCCCCGAAAAGAGCGAGGTGGAGTCGGTGCTGGCGGAATCGAAGAAGGTGCTGGAGGGCACGCCGTCGTCGAAGGAGTTGAAGGCGGCGCACGAGAAGCTGACGCACGCGAGCCACAAGCTGGCCGAGGTGCTGTACAAGGCCAACGCGGCGCAGGCTGCGGCGGGTGCGGCGCCTGGGGGCGAGCCGGCGGCGGAGCACAAGAAGGACGAGGGCGTGATCGACGCGGAGTATGTGGACGTGGAGGATAAGAAGTGAGCGGAGCTGGCGGAGTTGGCGTTGTTTGCGGAGTCAGCAAGCCAGCGAGTTAGCTCACGCTGCGCGAGGTTAGTGAGTTAGCGGGGGTGGGCGACGGTTCGTTGCCCACCCCAACTTTATTCAGCGCGGGAGTGGTCGTGCCGATACCGCGCAAGGCGAGAGAATTGATGGCGCCGCTTGATCCCGGTGAGCTTCTCCGTGAGGATTTCCTTATCCCGCTTGGGATGACGGCGGAGATGCTGGCGAGTGAAATCAGGGCGCCGGAGCGGCGGATAGTTGCTATCGTAAAGGAAGGCGGGGACTGGACGGCGAAATGTGCTTGCGGTTGGCGCAATTCTTGAGAATGACGCCGGAATTCTGAATGAAGATGCAGAAAGATCACGCGTTAGAGACGGCGAGGGGAGATTGGCCGAGGATTTGCAAGGAAGTTCCCATGCGTCCGAAGGACCGGAAGGTTGCGTGAATCGATGGCGATTGAGATTTGTGGATTCCCACCCTTGCCGCAAAGGACGCGTCAAGGATGGGGCACCCAAACATGTGGTAAGTGAGCGAGAAGCAACCGCATGTCCTTCGACTGCGCTGCGCTGCGCTCCGCTCAGGATGACAGATCTTAGGGAGATGAACGAGTTTTAGGGAGATGAACGAGGATTGAATCCAAGGAAGCTATGCCCACCACACAAAACAAGGATTATTACGGTACGCTTGGCGTGAAGAAGACGGCGACGCCGGAGGAGATACGGAAGGCGTTCCGGAAGGCGGCGCGGCGGTATCACCCGGACGTGAATCCGGGGGATAAGAGAGCGGAGGAGAAGTTCAAGGAAATCTCCGAGGCCAACGACGTGCTGAGCGACGAGAAGAAGCGGAAGGTGTACGACCAGGTGGGCTTCTACTCGGACCAGATCGACCCCGCGCAGGCGGCGGCGTATGCGCGGCAGCAGGGCGCGGGCGGGCGGCCACCGGTGGACTTTGAGGGCTTCGATTTTTCCGGATTTCAGGGCGGACCGGGGTTCCAGGGCGGGGCGGGACAGACGGGGCCCGGATCGCCGGGATGGGGCAGTTTCAAGGACATTTTCTCAGGGATATTCTCCGGGGCGCAGCAGCCGCAGCGTCCGCGGGGGCCACAGCCGGGCTCGGACCTTGAGTACCAGGCGACGGTGGACTTCTGGACGGCGATCCGGGGCGGGCAGGCGCGCATCCAGGTGAACCGGCATGAGACGTGCCCGACGTGCCACGGGCAGGCGCAGACGGGAGGGCCGACGCAGTGCCCGGAGTGCAACGGGACGGGGCAGGTGACGCAGATGGGCGGGCGGATGAAGTTCAACATTCCGTGCCCGCGGTGCAACGGGACGGGGCGCATCTCGAACGACTGTCCGACCTGCCACGGCGAAGGGGTGGTGAGCCGGTCGGAGTCGGTCGATTTCAGGATCAAGGCGGGGACGCGGGACGGACAACGGATACGGTTGCAGGGCAAGGGCAATGCGGGGTTGAACGGAGGCGCGGCCGGGGACCTGTTCCTGATTGTGCGGACCGGGACGCACCCGGTGTTTACGCGGGTGGGCGACGACATTCAGTTGACGGTTCCGGTGACCATCGCGGAGGCGTCGCTGGGGGCCAAGGTGGACGTGCCGACGATCGACGGGCGGGCGCAGTTGAAGATTCCGCCGGGGACGCAGAGCGGGCAAAAGCTGCGCATGCGGGAGCGGGGCGTTGAGAACGCGGGGCGGCCGGAGCAGCGGGGGGACCAGATTGTGACGGTGGAGGTGGTGGTGCCGCACCTGCAGGACGAGCGCAGCAAGGAGATCATGCGCGAGCTGGCCAAGCTGAACAACCAGGACCCGCGGGTGGCGCTGTTCGACAAGCTGTGAGGGGGCTGGCGGCGCTGGCAAGAGAACTTGGCGAAGCAATTACGGTAAGCTGGTTCGGGAAAAGACGATGGCCGCAAGACGCAAATCGAAGGGCGCGTACATGATTTCGGCGGTGGCCGAGATGTACGAGATTCATCCGCAGACGCTCAGGCTTTATGAGCGCGAGGGGTTGCTGAAGCCGTCGCGGACCGAGGGCAATACGAGGCTCTACACGGACGAGGATTTGGAGCGGCTGGAGTTCATTTTGAACCTGGCGCGGGACCTGGGAGTGAACATCGCCGGGATCGCCATCATCCTGCAGATGCGGGAGCGGATGGAGGAGATGAACCGGCAGATGCAGAGCTTTGTGGAGTATGTGCGGACGGAGATGCTGGCGCGCTTCCAGCAGAATGCGGCCGGTTCCGCCGGGGCGATTGTGCCGATACGGAGGCCGGGAGTGGTGGCGAAGACGGCGACCTCGCGCAAGCCGTAGTTGTTCCCTGGGCCGGGGAGTTGCGCTGCGACGGCGAACTGGGCCCTTCTGGAAGTCAATTCTACAAGCCACTTGAAGAATCCGGATCGCTGGACTTGGGCGGAGACGGGTATGCTTAATCCTGCATGTTGTACGTTCTTCTAGGATTGGGCGTCTTCGGGCTGTTGACGTCCACGGGATTTGCCGGGATTGTGCTGGCGGCGGTTCCTGGCTACCTGCGGGAGCGGCGGCTGGCGCTGGGCGAGCTTGCGGCGCGGCCGGGGTTTACGCCGCCGCTGACGCTGCTGAAGCCGCTGGCGGGGGCCGAGCCGGGGCTGGAGGCGGACCTGGAGACGTTTTTCCTGCAGGATTACCCGGAGTACGAGATTCTTTTCTGCGCGCGGTCGGCGGAGGATGCGGGGCTGGAGACGGCGCGGCGGGTTGCGGCCAGGCATCCGGGGATTGCGGCGAAGTTTCTTTGGACGGGCGGCGAGCCGGACTACATCAATGCCAAAGTGGCCTCGATGGAGCGGATGGAGGCTGCGGCGGCGCATTCGATCCTGGTGATCAGCGACAGCGATGTGCGGGTGACGCCGGATTATCTGCGGGCGGTGGCGCTGCCCTTTGCCTTGGGCCAAGTGGGCGCGATGTGCTGCCCGTATCGGGGCGTGGCGGCCGAGGGCGGGCTGTGGGCGCGGCTTGAGGCTGTGGGGATGAGTGTGGAGATGACCGCCGGGGTACTGGCGGCGCGGGCCATGGAGGGGATGCAGTTCGTGCTGGGGCCGACTATGGCGTTTCGGCGGGAGACGATCCGGCGGATGGGCGGGTTCCGGGTGGCGGCCGACTATTGCGCGGACGATTTTGTGCTGGGGAACGAGATCTTCAAACTGGGCGAGCGGGTGGTGCTGAGCCACCATGCGATCGACCACATGGTGATCAATTCGAGCTTTGTGGCCTCGATGAAGCACCAGGTGCGGTGGATGAAATCGACGCGGTTCTCGCGGCCGGCGGGGCACTTTGGGACGGCGCTGACGTTCAGTGTGCCGTTTGGGCTGATGGGGTGTGCTGCGGCGGCGCTGCTGGGGCACCCGTGGTGGGGGCTGGGGCTGCTGGGGTGGAGCGTGGCGACGCGGCTGGCGCTGGCGATTGTGGTGGGGCGCGGCGTGGTGGGCGACAGAAGCTGGTTGGGGCTGCTGATGCTTTATCCCTTGCGGGATCTGATGGGGTTCGTCTTCTGGGTGGCGAGCTATTGGGGCAGCCGGATTCTGTGGCGGGGGCGGGTGTTTGAACTGCTGCCGGGGGGGAAGATGCGGGCGGCGAAGTAAGGCGACCCAGAGGCCCACATTTTTGCGTTTGTCGTGGCCTAATTCAGCGGCCGGTCAGTCCAGAGGGCTTTGTCGGCCAGGGACTGGACGGGGTAGAGGCGGCCGGCGAGGAGGCTTTCGGCTTTGGACTGGTTGAGGTCCTGGGCGAAGAGCCACTTGCGTTCGCCCGTGCCCCAGATTGTGGAGAGCTGTTCTTCGCTGATGAAGATTTTGGGGGCGTCGGGGTAGCAGGAGCCCCAGAGGAGCGTGGAGCCTTCGCCATGCTGGCCGCATTGGGGGAGGACCAGGAGGGCGGGTTTGGCGAGGAGTTTGTGGGTGTAAAAGATGACGGAAGAGGCCTCGGACTGGTCACCAAAGACGATGAAAGTGTCGGCTGGAGAACCCATTTGGACGATGGTGTCGGCGAATTGCCTGGAACTGAGCATGGGCTCGAAACGGGCGAAGGCGATGTGGGCGGCGACGAGGAAGACGGCGGAGGTGAGGGCGATGCTGACGGTGGCGGCCAGGTGACGCCCTTTGAGGCGGAGCGCCCAGCCGAGGGCGGGGCCGATGAGGAGGGTGACGGCGGCCAGGACGGCGGGCAGGCGGAGGGCGGCGAAAGAGGGTCCGGTGAGGTCGAAGAAGTGGGACATGGAGAGGGTGTATCCGGCTACGGCGCGGTGGGCGAGGAGGGTGCCGATATCGGCGACGTAGGGGAGGCGGCGGGAGTCCCACAGTCCCCAGGCGAGGACCGCGGCAGAGAGCACGCCAATGACGGTGAAGACGGCATGAGCGCCCGTGAGCCAGGCGGTGGAGAGCGGGGGTTTGCCGGTGTTGGGGGTGCCGTCGAGATTGCGGTTTTCTTCCATGCAGGCGAGGACGGCGGCGATGAGGATGAACAGCGGCGGCCAGACGGGGAAGGTGTAGTACTCCTGGTTGGAAGAAATGGAGAAAAAGAGCAGAGTCCAGGCGGAGAAGAGGCTCAGGAGCCAGATGGAGCGGACGTGGAACTTGAGGCGGAAGACGTAGGTGGCGGCATCCTTGCGGGCGGCGTGGTTGAGGTAAAAGTCGAAGGTCTGGCCGGCGTCGCGGCGGAGGTGCTGGAGCCATTGGCGGCGGGTCTTCCAGGCCAGGACGAGAACGGGGGGGAGAAACAGGCTCCAGGGAAAGAGCCAGACGAGGTGAAGGAGCCAGTAGGCGGCGAAGGGCAGGCGGTTGTAATCGTGGGGGTAGCGGAGCGAGAAGAAGCGCAGGAAGTGCTCGTTGACGAAGTAGAAGTAAAAGAAACCATGGACGTTACCGAGGGTGGGGTGGTTGCCGACGGGATGGCCCTGGTCAGGATTGGCGAGGCCGACGAGGATGTGCCAGGGAGCGGCGATCAGGAGGAAGAGGAGAAAGCCGGAGAGGGGCTTCAACCGGCGCCAGCGGCGCCACTGGCCGGTAAGAAGCAGGTAGGGAATGGCGGCGCCGATGAAGAAGACGGGGGCGATAAGGCCCTTGGTGAGCAGAGCCAGGGCCACGCCGGCCCACATCCAGTAAAAGCGAAGAGGGCGGTTCAGCTCCAGGCCGGTGATGAGGCCGTAGAGGGCAATGAGCAGGAAAAGGGCGAGCTCCGCCTCGGGAATGATGAAACGGGTGAAGAGAAACGGGCCGACGGAGGTGAGCACGCCGAGGCCGGCATAGAGGCCGGCGCGCGCACCCCAGGCGCGGCGGGCCCAGGCCCAGGAGAGCCAGGCGAGGCCGAGCATGGCGAGCGCATTGGGCAGGTGGGTGGCGAAGGTGTTCTGGCCGAAGATGCGGTAGGAGCCGGCCACGATCCAGTAGGGCAGGGGGGGCTTCTCGATATAGCGGATGCCGTTGATTTTGGAGGTGATCAGGTTGCCGGTCTCGGCCATGTGCTGGGCGGCCTGGGCGTGGG
>Ga0181533_1000100_pt1 | contig 105748 bp, 160 predicted proteins | sample PEATcosm2014_Bin_45_FD_119772 | JGI IMG/M metagenome (GOLD analysis project Ga0181533, IMG submission 119772) | Peatland microbial communities from MTU Mesocosm Facility, Houghton, MI, USA - PEATcosm2014_Bin11_60_metaG | ecosystem: Environmental > Terrestrial > Soil > Wetlands > Peat | place... | reverse complement strand
CTTCATCTCTAATAAAGGTTCTGAATAAGGGGTATATACTATATCCTTCAACCTGTAAGTCTTCCATCTTTGCAATGGAAAGCGAATGGAATTTGCAACCTCAGTGGGGTCTTCTTGGTCGAGTATTGTTAGGATTCTGGGTAAGTTGGTAGTTACCTTAAGACTTATATATCTGGACTTCCTAATAATCATCTATGCCTTACGCCAATCCTGAGAAGAGAAAAGAATATGATAAGAAATATCGAGAGGAGCACCGAGAACAAAGGCACACTTGGGCTAAAGGATGGTATCAAAGGCATCTTGAAAGAGAGCGAGAAAGACGAAGACAGTATGAAAAGACTTACCATAAGAGACCAGATGTGATAGAATATAGACGCAAATGGAAGAAAGAGAACGCCCTGAAATTGAAGATTGAGGCACTTACTCATTATGGTGGGGAACATCCAAAATGTGTTTGTCCACCTTGCGGAGAGACCTTACTCGAACTTCTTACTCTTGACCACATTAATAATGATGGAGCAAAACAGAAGAAAGACGCTCTTGGAAGAAACATTAGTGGCTCTGCTGTTTTCTATGCTTGGTTAAAGAAGAACAATTGGCCAAAGGGTTTGCAGGTTATGTGTTTCAGTTGTAACATTGGTAAAGGACTTTATGGCGTTTGTCCACATGAGAAGCCCCAAATCTTAACCCTTCAATAAATGGTCATTACACTTAAAAGAGAATGGTATCTGTAGTTTAAGTGGAGTTTTCTTTTGAGAGTAATCTTCAGGTATGTCGGGTCGGCCCTTGATTCCTATCCCCTTTATCAAGTCTTCAACGGGCCAAGTATCTTCTACGATGTTCAACTCTACGTTGTCTACCGTATTGGACATGAGATGGAGTTCCGTCCTGTCCGATTCCTCGCCCCTATACCAGATGAAGCCAAATCCTTCTGCCAGCATATCCATGTCTTCCTGCTCGAAGTTGTCGCTTATCTCATCTCCGTAGTCTCCTTCTGCTGTGAAGGGGGTCTTGAAGTAGAAGTTGATGGACTTGTCCTGCCCTACCACCACCATGACCTTCTCGTTCTCATCGTTCAAATAACCCGATACATCGCCAGTGCTTGCGGTAGGGGTGACGGGGTGCATATGGACTGTGCCGATAAGGGACTCGCCTTCGTGGAGTGCTTCGTTAGGCTCTAGCACTATCTCTCTGTCCTTCCCAAACTGCTCTCCCACGACACCTATGTTGCCATGCTCGGCCACGATAAGGAAGCCACCCGCTTCATTGTCGTTAGAGACGGAGTATTCAATCATCATCATGAGGTCGTTGTAGAGGCGTTCAGGTATCTCAACCTTATCAGGAACCTCTAGCCCTTCAGTTGTGACGGGTTTGCCATCGAAGGGTTCCTTCTCCTTTCCGTCCTCGTCTGGTTCTACTGGTTCTGGGATGTCTGGGTCAGGATTGAGTTCTTTGTCTGGATTGCTAGGGTCTGGCTCCTCTGTCTTTGATGGTTTCATACCAGTTCCTCTACACTCTGGACATTTAACTGCTGTGTCATCGTCTAACAAGTCCTCTACTCTCATCATTTCCGTATAGATTTCAGGATGTGTCTCTTTACAATGTTCTCGAAACACAGACCCGCCACCATACTGTTCAATCTCATAGTCACAAGGCTGATATGGACAAGGCTGACCTTTTCGCTTAGACCCCCATTCCTCTTCATTGAACTTCTCGATGTTGGGATAGTTCGGCTGACCCGGCTTCGGGGCTGGCTGTTGAGGCGTGGCTGGCTGATACGGTGGTTGCATACTAAGAAGATAAGAGTGACGGGACTATTTAAAGGTGTTCAGAAAAGGGGAAGGCCCGAACCTAGTGTGTAGGTTCAGGTCTCAGCGTGTAGACTGTTGTTTGTGTCGAGTCTTGGAAGTGCTTGTCCACCAGAGGCAGAACGTCATCCAACTTCAACTTGAGATTGCTCTCAACATGGTTCTTCAGTTGGGCTTCTGTCACCGTCTTCATGATGGTCATCCAAGTGTTGAACGCTTTGAGTTTGGTTTCTGGAATGGTCGAGATGGGTGGAGTGACCGGAGACACAGGGGGAGTGGGAAGACCCTTTGGCCCTTCACCAAGCGGTATCTCAACTGCTTCTGCCAACGTAGACTTCGTAATCTGAGTTGCGAGAGTGTCTGTTTCAGGGTCTCTTATGTCTGAGACGACCTTCATGTCTCGCACCATGATTATGGGTGTCTTTCCTACCACCTTTCCGTCCTGTTTTTGGTCGGTGAGTTTCTGCACTTTCCCTGAGATGTTGACGACCTTTGCCAGATACTTGTTTCCATCGTCTAATCGGAAGGCGAAGGCCGGGAAGTCAAGGATGGCTTTGGTTGTCTCGTCTCCACCTTGCAGTGTCCACTTCACAAGTTTGGTTGCTACTCTTTGCGTGTTGCACTTGATGTTGGTGCAGTCGAATGATGTGCCAATCTCTACTCCTTCTTTCTTGTAGAAGCACACTGGACACCCCACATAGTAGGATGTGCCAATGACTTTCGTAATCAGAACGTCCATCCCATTCACATAGTCTCCTATGTCTAACTCTGAGAGTTTTCTCTTGGGATTGAGTTCTGCATAGAGTTGGCGAACTGCGTCTGGGTTGTCCTTGAATCGTGCAAGGGGCGGGTATTTGCGGAGCATTTCTTCAATACTGATTGCTGTCATTACCAACCCCTATTGTAGCATCCTATTTAAAGATTCTATAGTTCGCGGTGGCTTCCCAATACACAGCCACATAATGGACATGGTTCAAAGCCAAGATGAAGAAGGAAGGAAATCTCTTCGTAGATGAGAGAGCAGGGATGATGGATGCAGACGTAGAACGTCTTATGTTCTCTTTTCATTGTTATCTATCTCCATCTCTGCTTCATGTAGTTTCTTTTGGAACTCTTGTCTGAGGTCCGAAATCGCGTCTTCCATCTCATCTAATCTTTCTCCTTGCTCGGTCTTCTCTGCCATGTCTGCTCCCCATTCTGGTGCCGCCCCTTCGTCTGGTATCATCTTCTCGTCAGGGGGTCGTGTAGCCATCTTTTCATCTGGACTACCGAAGGTGGGTGTTCCCTCTCTTGTCATACCGGGTGCTCCTGCTCCTGTCTGGGCCATAGGTGGCATTGTCTCGCCTATCTCCTTCTCCAATTCTTCCTCATTCAATGGCTCGAAGCCGAGTGCTTTTCTGACTTCATCTCTGGTCAGGATACGGCTTGCATAGAGGGGTAGATAAGTCTTTGCCTTGTCTTCTAGAGAGTCCTCTTTCACTGGTTTCCAGATGAACTTGGGCACATCATACTCATGGATGAGTTCGTCTGCAATCTTACCATAGATAGACCGCATTACCATTATCATGATGCTCCTCTCTAGTTGGCTGTTCAAGGACTGGCGGTTGGAACTGATGAACGTGAAATATCCCCTCTCTACAGTCTGGGCTGTGGCTCTGTTCAATCCAGCAGGGTCGGTAAAGAACTTTGGAACGGAGAGGGCGTAGGTTCTCATGTTGTGGAGCCACTGAAGCCAGAACGCTGTGGTCTGCATCCTGTCAATGGGTGGGTTGATTGGCTCTACCTTTACTGGGCTTGAGGCTCTGATTACGATGGACTGTCCGGGTTGGCTAGACTGGAAGTATCTCCTCACTGACTGATACTGTTGGTTGGTGACTTCTGCCGTTGGTAGGCCGTTATCTGATGTGCCAACGTGGACTAGGAACATGGGCTTCAGGAAGACATTCATGATGGCTCCCATCGTCTGCTCATAGTTCTTCATCAACTCCTGATGGAAGAGAATAGGGCGTAGCATTGATACACCGTAGACCGACTCATAAGTCCAAGAGGTAGGCATATATCTCAGATGAACTATCTCGTCTGCAAGGAAGGTGACTAGCGGGAAGACGTAATACTGGACATACCCAAGGATGGTTCCGTAAGCGTCCCTTCTGACTCTCATATACATGGGGTCTAGTGGCTTGAAGCGGGTAATCTCACCATAGGGGTTCTCCAACTTGTGGGTAGGATAGAGTTTGTTGTGCTTATCAGCAATGTCTACTCTGTCTGTCCACCAGTATCCCGGTCCACCATCCTTCCCTTCTGTCTCGTAAGAAATTCTCAGTTCGGTTAGGTCGTGACCTGTCTCATGACAGAACCAAGTCCTCACAACTTCTGTGTAGGAGTTGCCGAAGACTAGCATATCCTTTACCATTATCTTAAGCAGGTTGATGAAGTCGTGTCTGTCGAGGAAAGCCTTGACATCCTTCACTACAGTATCCAGAGGATAGTCCAACTCATAACCCTGTGAAATGGTCATCTGAGTATGGAAGTCTATCGTGGCTCTAATGAACGGTTCCTGAACGTAGTATTGTTTATACTTCTCATAGTCTTCGGTAGGGACGGCTCCCCATATCTTCTCCCAAACGGCAACATACGGATAGACTGTAAAGCCTAGACCGAGACCGGGCAAGTCTTTGGTCGCATACTCTTCCCAAGCAAAGTCTCTCCACCACGCCTCGCCTCTGTCAATCTGCCCAAGTTGGGACTCTAAGGGTGGCTTATAAGAAGCCTGAGCAGTTGGGTCGCTCAATCCCTTTCCCGTCAACAGATTGTTTGGCGGGTCTGAGATGAATCCCAGACGCTTCAGAGCTCCGGTGATAACATTGTCTCTTGGTTTGTCCTCTTCTTTCTCAGCCATGACTGTATTTAAAGTGGCTGTTCTGCCATATAAAGGTTCTTGCTATGGGAGAGTGGTCATCTTTAAATAGGAGAAAGGACTTATTCAAGGTATGAGTGATAAGTCGGTGAGAAAGGTTTTAGATTGGCCTAACCATCGCGTTGGTTCCAAGCCTTCTGACCCCATCAGATTTGAAGAGGAAGCGGCCAAGGGCAAGACTATAGCCGACCTCAACAATAGAGACGACTTGATTCTAGTCACAGACAGCCAAGATGTTGCCGCCATTAAGGAGATGTTTCCACAAGCCGCAGACTATGATAGTTTCTTTGCTCAAGTAGATGAAGGCGAATACTTAGAACTTTGGGGCTTTGATGGGTCAGTTGCCTATCTTGATAAAAGCGTTTACCCAATTGACATTGGGTTGCCGCAACCAATGGATATGAATGAGCAGGGTGACGCATCGACAGGAGGGGGTTGGGAAGGGCAGAGCCAAGACAACCTCTCTCAGCAATTGAACCCTACCACAGAACAGAATATTAGTCCCTTCACACAGAGTCAATTCGTTCCTACTGGCTCTCAGATAACAGCACCCACTGGTAAGAGAGAGGGCGATTCAGAGGACATTAACCCTGATGCCTACCTTCTCTTTAACTGTCCCAAGTGCGGCTTTGGATTTGCGATGGGGCCAAATGAGCAAGATGAAACGATAAAACAAAAACAGTGGATTTGTGTGATGTGCGATTATGCTTACCCAGTAGACGATGAAGAAGACTTGCTCGAACTGGAAATGGGTATTGATGACGATGATGATGGCGAGGTTCCGGCCATCAAGAAGGAAGACCCAAGCCTTTGGGTAGAGCCTTGTCCAAGTTGCGAGGGCAGTGGCAGGAATGAAGTAAGTGGTCGCCCATGCACTTACTGTAAGGGGAAGGGCAAGATTCCGAAGTATGAAGAGGGTGGAGACATAGACGATACGACCCTAGAAGACTCACCAGATGCCTGTCAATGTTGCCCAGATGAAGATTGTGGTTGTGGAGACTGCGGATATTGTGAAAGAGAACCATTGCCTTGGACTGACTTAGATGAAGAGGAAGTCAAAGACCCACGCATAGATAAAGACAAAGATAAGGAGAAGGGAGCAGACCTCTCACCAGAGGCCCAGAAGATTGCTGGCACTGACCCTGCAACTGTAGAAGCGAAGAGTCGAGAGAAGCCCAAACTAGAGGTTGATGTCTCAGACAAGATTACCATACTCGGTAAAACGGGTTCGGGCAAGACCAATCTCATCAAAGTGCTTCTGTCGGACATCCTTAAGGACTATCAGTTCGTTCTGTTGGACGCTCTCGGCAACTTCGCTGAGTATGATGGCCAGCCTAACATAGACTATCACCAAGTTAGTCCAGCCGATACTGCGGGTGTAGACGAGATACTCTATTCGGCACTAGAGAGAGGAGATTGTATGGTGGTGATGGACGAGGTTGACCGCTATCAGACCAAGCCGGGAACTATGCTCAATGAGTTGGTGAACGTTGGACGCAACTACAACGTAGGCGGCATCTTCGCGGCTCGAAGGACGGCTGACGTTAACAAGGACATCCTAGCCAACTCGCCCTACATCTTCACCTTCCAACACATTCTACCTCAAGACCTAGACGTTCTGATTGATTGGTTCGCACAGCCCGAAGAGGTCTTCCGTGACCTTCAGGAGTTCGAGGCCATCCTCTTCCACAATGGAGAGCAGATGTGGGTAGGTAAGGTTCCTGAGAAGCCAACGACCAAGCCTACCGCCAAGCCCACTCCACCCAAGAAGCCGAAGGGAAAGGACAAGGAGAAGGGCAAAGAACCTGAACCGGGGCCAGAGAAGGGGAAGGAACCCAGTGAACCGAAGGAGAAGGGGCCACCTACGCCACCTAGTGGCGAGGGTAAGGAACCAGAAGTCCCACCCGAAGAGGAGCCAGAAGAAGAACCCGAACCAGAGGAACCAGAAGCAGAGAAGGAAGAGGGAGCCTTCAAGTGCGACCAATGCGGCAAGACTTTCAAGTGGCAGAAAGACTTCCTTAATCACATGGTCGTTCATGCTCCATAAGAATCTTTAAATAGTAACTAAACGAGAGTCTCCTTATGGTGCTAATGATTATCCCACCGAAGAGGAAACTAACGGGTAGGGTAGAGGCTAAAAGCATCTCCAAGAATCAGGTTGCTCAGGTAATCAAAAGGACGCATCAACCATGCTGGTGTGGTCGAGCATCCTATCGTTTAAGTGCCAAAGAACCAGAGGTCTGTTTCGGATGTAATGAGCCAGTAGGACTATGCGATTGCAAGCCCTATAGGAAAGAAGATGGGACTCTACAGGGTTAGATGGTCTTCTACTTTGTGTTGTTCGTGCAGAATCTTGTTCGGGTCGTTACATTTTTGGCAAACAAAACAATCACAACCCCAACAAAAGTCGAAGTCTGACACCCACTTCTTACAGAAGAAACAAGGGCCGAACTTCTCTGGTATGAAGTCTTCATCGGTCAGGTCATCAGGGATGCCGAACTCATGTCGCATCTCCTGATATTGGTCATTCAGTTGTTTCTGGTTCGCTAATGACAATTGGGGTTCCTCGATATTCAAGACCGACTGCCTTAAATCTTTGGTTCACTAACCATTTGAGCCAGAATTGTTCGGCAACCGGGATAGTAAATGTGTCATATTTCATCATATATTCTCTGTATTGTTTGAACGCTTCTTCCCAGTCAACTAGGTATCTTGCTTCGTCTAACTCCTTCTGATTGGCTAGGCTCATACGGTATAGAACACCAATTTTTGGCCACATTTGAAGCAGAATGTGAAGTTGCGCCATCGTGGACGAGTAAGCAACTGGCCGCAACTACAGACAACCTGTCGGCTTAATCTTACAAAAGCCCTGTCCTTGCGTCTGCTGGCATCAAGTCGCTCTTGGTTACTGAGGAGGGACATATTCATCACCATTAGCCAGACCTATTATTTTGGCCACTATCACATGATGGTCTGGGAAGAGTTGGTTATGTATTGTCGCTGATTGTCTCATCCATTCCAAGTCAGAATCAACCCAAGACGTTGTGCAATCTCTACACTTGAAAAGGTATCTATCTCCTTCATTCCAGCCCTTCGGGAGTTTGGCTTTACCGAGTTCTTTCTGATTGGCGAGACTCATTTGTTGTCACATCTATAGTAAGCCGCGACAAGGTTGCACTTTGAACAGTAGACTAAAGGAATGGGGTTCCCGACCAGTCTGATTTCTCTACCGTTGAATGTGTGGATGCCGCCCTTACGACCACTGCATTCAATCTGTCCGTCTCTAGTCCTTACCCCATGTCGGTGGCTGGCTATACTACATTCTTTGTGACTCATTTTGTCTCCCCTCTAATCGGCCCTTCAAAGACGCAGTTGAATCTGCCATGTAGCAAGTAATCCAATGAAACAAGTCTGATACCTTCTGCCCAATAAGCACTAACCAGAAGTCCGAGTTCCTTTGTGTTGTTGGCTTCCATTTCTATTCTTTGGTTCATTCCTTTTTCGACCTCTGGCTTTGCCATCGTCATCTCCTTGATTAGTTGCTCTATCTGTTTGTGACATTTGGAGCAATATCCCCAAGCGTTGATAGAACCTCCATCGGCTTCATGGGTTTGTGCACTCATTTCTTCTTCTCCCCTGTTTTCTTCTCCTTCTCTCTCTCAGCCCGTTGCGCCAGAATCTTCTGGTGCGAAGTATGTCTACGTTTCTTGACTACGCTCCATCGTTTACGTCTTGCAAATGTCATAGCCTATCCCTCTGTTCGTAACCTATTTAAAGATTTGCGAAGAGGAGAGGCCGAGTTTGACCTCTCCACTTTTGGCTCGCAACAACTTCTTTGGGTATCATTGCTGACATGGCTCGCAATACCAATATGGGTGTCATTTCGTTCATGGCTCGCAACTTCTTCTGTGGGTGTCACTACTTCAATGGCTCGCATTAGAGGTATGGGTGTCATTAGACACATGGCTCGCAATGTAACTGTGGGTGTCATGAAGCCAATGGCTCGCAAACGGTTGGTGGGTGTCATAGTTCGGATGGCTCGCAATTGCGAATTGGGTATCATGGTCTTTATGGCTCGCAGTAACGATTTGGGTATCACTTCAAGATTGGCTCGCAGTGCAAGTGTGGTTGTCATAGACAGGATGGCTCGCAGACAGTCTTTGGGTGTCACTTGTCCTTTGGCTTCAGATGTCACACCGACTCATCCCTCAACAGAGGTAATTTATCCGTGTGACCACCATGCTCCAACACCCAAAGATTAGGGGCTGGCAATCCTTCAATCAGTCTCCATTGTTCCCATAATTGATTGAGGAAGACCTTCATTACCTTCCTTCTGGCTCGTGCATCGATTTGCCCCTTTGAAAGTGTTGCGCCATCTCGCTCTGTCTGCTCGGCTTTGATACCATCGTAAAGGGTTCTGTATGCCTTCCCTTGTTTGACGAACTGCTTGCCGATGTTCCACAGCAGACTTCTGAAGTCGGGATTCCATTCAACGAGTTCACCACGCTTCCGCTTTGGTGCGACTCGAATCACTTCTGGATTAGGACACTTACAGATGTGGGTCTGTAAGTCCTCAAGTGCTTCTGCTTCGTTGAATGCCACTTTGTCAAGGCGTTTGTCGGCTTGCATCTTGAGTCGTCCCATTATGTGTTCAACCCACTTGTTAGTCTCAAAGGGACTGACTTGGCCATCGTTGTTGAGGAAGATTCTCTTCTTGCACTTTCCGCAACGAGTGATTACATTCAGTCCAGCGTAAGTGGTCAGTTTACTGGCGTTGGGGAACCTCTCGATGTCACCGATGTAAGCAATCAATTTGCCAGCATAGGAAGCCCCAACCCCTGTAATCTTGCTTAGGTGTTCCTGATAGATTGGCTCAAATCTGAGCAACTTTTCAATCGTCCTTTTCAGAATGAGTTCGGGGCCAGCATAACTTTTGAGGTCGTCCTTCAACTGGTCTTCGGAGCGTCCCATCGCTCTGAGGCGGTTCATGGCCATAACTCTAGTGTGTTGAGCATCTTCAAATGACTTCACCAAGAAGATGAGATTTCTCCGTCTCAGTGGTTTGTCAGCAGGTGCTCGTTTCACTTCTTGATAGAAGCCGTCAATGGTCATACTGTAAGGAAGCAGTTCTTCGGGAACGTCTTCCTCTGGCAAGACCAGTTCAGGATGCTCTGGCTCGGTGGTCTGAGGGGGTTCTCTACGAACTAACTTTGGAGTCTTCATGAGACGACTTCCTCTTCTGGTTCTCTTTCATGTGGTAGGTCGTAGATGAGTGCTTCTACGGTCATTTTTCCGTTGGGCTGGATTGTGAGTTGAACTGCACCGATGCTGGAATCGTCACCAATTCCGGTCTTTTTGCTGAACCAATCGTTCAGTTTCCAACTTGGCAATGAGATGACTTTGCACTTGTATATGTCTACACAATCGTAGAAGTGGACATGGCCGAACACCATACAATTGTAAGGTTTCGTTTCTCTGACTCCCGCGTTTACATACATATTTTTGACTTGTTTGTTTAAGCCAGTTGCCCTATACACCGTATAATTGGGTTGGTGATGAGCAACGAGAATGCGTGTGCCATTGACGTTTAATAGGTGCTCTGCTGGAACCAACTCGCCATCGGAATTGGGACTAACGCCCACCTGTTCCGCAAAGGTCATTTCCGCATTCTGCCCTCTCATGTTGCTTCCGTGATAGCCAGACCCTCTGACCATTTTAATCTTCTTGGCTCCGAACATCTTGACCAGTTTTTCGGCCTCATTTATCTGGTCTGTTGTATTCAGCGTCCAAGCGTCTTGTGGGCTTTTAGGGTTAGGGCCATCAATCGGCTCTCCAACTACCATTAGAAGGTCAGGTTGGGAGAACTTCTTCGCACACTCTGAAAATACCTCAAACAAAGCGTGTTGCTTCTTCGTTGTTTCAAGCGTAGTGGGAGCATCGTTTGAAGTCAAGGTAACGAATGGAGAGGCCACAGAGTAGATTGACCCAACGTGCATATCACCTATGAAGACGATTCTTATCGCTTTGAAGAATCTGTCTACCTTCTTGAATCTTTTGTTCTTGCTCATAGCACACCCCTCTGTTTGCGACCTTTATAAACATTCTGTCGTTTCCCATACAGAGGCTTGCGACCATTGGCCAACATCCACGTTTCATAAGCCATGCGAGACATTCTATCTGCCTCGGAGTTCTCGCCTCTGGGTATATTTATGTGTTTGGTGTGGGCAGTATCCGTAGTGCGCCTTTGCTTCATTGCAATTCCAACAAAGAACTTGATAGCCCTCTGGAAAGGCTTGTTTAATGAGGTAAAAATAGAGAGTCTTTCGATGGGAAACAGTCTCTTGATAGCCGTTATCTTTGATATGGTCAAGTGTGAGGAACTCAATCCGATTCTCTTTGCAACAAGCACAAAATGGGATGACGACATTGCCAGAGTAATGGCGAAGAACTTCCAATTTATTCTCTTGTCCAATGGTTTTAGCATAATCTCTTCTCTGTTGCTTATGTGTTGCTCTCCATTTCTTTCCGTATTCTCTTTCGTGAGTAGTGTTTTTGATGCGCCATTGATGTTGGCGAACTTTGCAACAGTTTCGACAATAGAAAGATTTATTCCTTTGTCGAGAGAAAGACCAATTTTCATTTGTGAGTTCTGTTCCACAATCTCGGCATTTTTTCATGCTCTCCATATATGACAGGTCTTCCAGTTGCTTTGCAATACTCTTCATATACTTGCCTAGTAAGAGAATCTGCTTCTTTATTAAGGTTTCGGCTTATCCATTGGAATTTCAGATTGCTGAACTGGGTTTGATAGTCTCTGGTCTTAAGGAAGTAGGGCAAGTAGACTCCGCTTACGGCCTTCCAATGGCCATTCATCTGCTCCGCTACCAGTTTGGAGTCGGTGTAGATTATGACCTCTTCATTGGCCAGATAGTGGTCAATCAAACTCTTGAGCGCACCTATTACAGCATAGTATTCCGCGACCTGATTGGACATACCTTTGCCCTCTCCTATCATTCCACTACCCATGAAGACGAGTTCTCCGTCTTCCTTTCGGATAACCACTCCATAGGTGGCAACCCCTCCATACCGATTAGGTTCGCACAGTCCATCTACATGACAGATTATCAAGATACTACTATCCAACTCGGCAAGCGTGGAACCTTATTGATGTATTTCATGATTGAGGGTTCAAGAACAACATAGTTCTTTTTGGCCGCGGCCAGTTTGTCAACATTGGCTAAAGTCATTTCCGCATCAACTTTACCAGAAGGTCGAATCTTTGTTTCAGAAGTTTCGGGCTTGGGTTCCGATTGTATTCTTCATCTATCTTAGTCAGTTCTATCTCATAGACAGATTGTGTGACTGGCTCTGGCTCGGCCTCTTTAGTCTCCGCGTCTCTAGCTTGGAGAGCCTTACTGTCCACTTCCATAGTCCCACCATTTCCATAACGCTACGGGGTTTTGAAGCCCCAAACGCCAGAGATATTCCATCAAGTCCCAATCATCCTCACTCATGCTTCGTGCTTTGCTATTACTCATGCCCATTACCCTTTTGTAGTGCCCTTAATAAGTCTTCTATAGGTTCTTTTGGTTCCTCTTTGGCAGACTCAGATTCGGTCTTCTTCGGTAGAATATACAAGTGGTAGGAGTATGTCAATGTCCCATCTCCCATGCACACTTCTTAGAGCAGACTTGTGGCTCTCCTGTCTCAAGAGTCCACTCTGGGGTCATGAACCTCTTGGTGCATATAGAGCATCGGACTTCAACCATCTTCTCTTCTACTGGCTTAGGCTTGGGCGATGTCATATCGAACTTGGCTAGGCTCAAGAGTAGATGTTCCCCACCACAATGATGACGGCTATGGCGAGTAGCATCAGAAAAATCAGTATTGTGTATCTTTGAAGTTCGCTCATGTCTATTTCACCATGAGAAGAGAGGAAGTATGGCTATGATTAGAAGGATGAGAATTGCGGCCACCGCTATCTTCCACTTGAAGCCCCACCATATACCGAGACTGTCCATAGTTTACTTCTTGCTTGCGAGGCTTATAAGGATTCATGCCTATAGTTGCCCCTTCTTGGTTCCTGACGGGAGAGGGCTAATGCCTAGAGGCACATCTTTCAACTGTTTCTCGTTGAGGAATCGTATCCAAATGTCGTTCCTTGCCCCACAATGAGGACAGTAGTTCCAACAGATTGTCTGGTCTCCCATACCATCGTCAGAGAATAGTCTGAATTGTTTGCCACATTTCTTACAACTATACTCTATGTTGGTCTCTCTCACTTATAGTTCTCCCCTTCTCTCATGCTCGGCTATGTGGTCTACCCTCATTTTGGTGTCAGCGAGTGGCATATCCTTTCCACACACTGGACAGTGCTTCGCCCAATTCTTTATGATGCAACTGTCACACGCCCACTTCCCTTCCAGTTCTGTCAGGTGTAGAGTCTGGTCGCAGAGGTCGCACTTCAAGTTGCTGTTCATCTGCAACAGGGTCTTGTCAATGGTATCCGTTACCTCTTTCTTTGTTACCTCTTTGCCGCTGTAGTAGAAAAACCCATAGAGCATTACGGTTGACACTATAAGAAGGAGAGGGGAATTTGAAAGGATGTCAAGAAGACCCATTACTATTGCGACTACCAAAAACTTGGTAGAGGTTCTCATGCTACCTCGACCTCATAGTCTATATGGTCTTGGAGCCAAGATACTCCGACAACATGGGCTTCAATGACCTTGCCCACTACCTTTCTCTCTCCCTTGAAGTCGTCTTTGGTATAGATGGTAACGGACTTGCCTACGAAGTCCTTGGCCAATTTCTCCATCTGTTCTCTTGAAAAAGGATATTCTCCAGATTCACAACCGAACTCTATCCGGCCTTTGAGTTTCTTCACTCTACTGGTTTTCATTTAGAGAAGTTCCTCTCTTTTATGGCCTTGTTCTCTGCTTCCCAACGTTCATCTCTACCTTCTGCGGTATTGGTGACAATCACTTCTTCCTCTTCTCCACCACAATAGAGACAATCTTCGCATACGCACCCTTCCAAATCGCAACAGTCGCATCTTCCAATCATTCTACGTCCACTCCTTCTTGTGTGGCTTCCTGTGCTTCCCTTTCGGCCTTCTTTCTCTTAACCAATTGTAGCACGGTAAATGCCTCAATGGTGGCCGTGGGAAAGAGTTTGGTGTAGGCTTCAATGAAGAGGGGCTTGTCTTCTTTGGTGACTTCTGCCGCGAGTCTACCATCAACGTAGATACTGGTAGAGAGATTGAGATGTGACGGTTCATGACTCATTCAACACACCAATGATGTTTGTTTTGCAATTGGCTTTTGCCCAGAACACCAGACAATCGTAGTCACAGAAGTAGTAGCAAGTCTTACCGCTAGTGTGGAACTCTCTTACCTCTAGGCTATTGTCCTCTTTCACGATGTCGTTTGCACACCACTTGCAGTGTTCAGTCAAACGCTTCAATCGCCCTTATGACTTCTTCGTCATAGATGTTGAAGAGCCTCAGATGGAAGTTCCTCATGTAAGACAACTCGTCTCCTATCTTCCCATTCTTCGAGTCTAGGTTCTGTATGACGACATAGAGCAACTGCCCTAGTCTTAGGTGAGGATATTTGTCCATCGCTTTGGCTAATGCCGACAAGACCTTTGCCATCATGTGAACGTCTCTAGTGTATCCCTTCATGAACTCTTGGAACGCTTTGTCTTCTGCAATGTCTTCCTCTTGTGTAGGAGCGACAGCGAAGGGAGTCACACACATGGCCGGCCCTAAGTCTTCACCCCTTCTTATCTTCATACGGAGTTTCCTGTCCTTCTCTTCTTTGTCTAGTTCCTTTAGGATGTCCGAGTATCCTTCGTCTGGATGGTCTTCTGGCATTAGTCAGCCACCATAATCGACAGACCAGTTATGAAGCCAAAGATGGTCGCTGGAATAGAGATAATCGCTAAAAGAGTGAAACCTATGAGTGCGCCCATATGTCCAGAGCATTCGACAAATCCAGAAGTAAGAAGGTTGAACCATACCCACCAGTCGAATGCTCCAACGAGGGCCAAGAAGCCAAGCCCTATCAACCCGAAGAGTTTGCTCATATCCTTACCCCTGTCCTTCCGTGTTAATAAGTGTTCTCTTCAACTCAATCAACGGGTGAAGGACTTGAACTAGCACTACATCAGTCCCGCCTTTACAAGTATACTTGTAGTGAGTGTTATCATTCCGCACTTCTCCTTCGTTGTAGTGATGCCTTAGGGTCTGGAAGTCGGCCTTGGAAATCCAACCTATGAGGAAGATGCCGACCAACTCTTCTTGTGGCACTAACTTCCGCACTCTGCTAAAGGTGTAGAACTCGCACTTCTGGTCAGGGTTATAACTGAAGACTTGGGCATCATAGTGAGGAAGGACTCGGCCAACTGTGGTGGTGATGTTCTTGTTGTCGATAGTGCCTTTGCCTAGAGTCATATCGTAGTCTGGAACATCAACGTGGACTGCGCCTAGATACTTAGCCATATCTATCTGAGACATAGCCGCGCCTAGTGGAGTGTCTTCGGCTATGGGTTGGTGATGGTTAAGTTCGGCCAGTCGGCTGGCTAATGGTCTGGCCTCTAGCCTCATCTCAGGTGTAATGGTGTGGAAGATTACGTCATATTCGCTAACCATAGTCTCACGATTCTAGGTGAAATCCTTGTCCTTCACAGACGAGCAGATGCTTCTTAGTCTCTTCATCTGCGTCTCTGGTCTTCTCTATGATGATGATGCCACAACTCGTGCATCTCCATTTGACTTCAATCAAGAGCCGTTCACCCTATAACTTTTGATGAATTGACAATTCATACATAAGATTTGGTATCCCTTTGGATACCCACGTTGTTTCAATTTCCAATAGAAATTGACTCCGCCCCCTCTTCTCCCAACCAACAGTCTTCTTTCTCTATCTCCACCACCATTGATATGGTCAATGGAAAGAGCCTCAATGGTTGTGTATGGCACACAAACTGGATGCTCTCTGAATGGATTGGCACATTGCGGTGGCCAAGTTAGCGAATAGTTGAGCAATGTCTCAAGTTTGAGAGTATCTCTAGTTTTTTTGGTTCGTTCTTTTGCTATAGATTTGTGTGTAGTGGCCCACTTTCTATAGTATACTACACGCTCTTTACTGGAACAAGATTTGCAAACATATAGGTATCTAGGTTTGAAACTAGGAAACCAAGTGCTTGGCGTTAGTTTAACGCCACAACGGATGCAACAGCGATACTTGTATTCACTAGGCATTATAATTCCTCATCCGTTTTGTTATCTTGTCCGATGTCCTCACTTTCTCCATCGAAGTCCGAATCCATGTCCTCATCCTCTTCGAGTTCGTTATCTTCTTGCGACATGGACACCCCTACGTTTGTAGGGTTTATAAGCATTGCGGTCAAAGCTCAGTCTCAATCCCATGTTGCTCGTTGTAGTCTCTTGCCATCCCGACTCTCAGTTCATGCTGACAGGACTCACAAGCGTTATACTCGGCTTCGGTATGATGGCCGTTCCAATTTAGTTCTAGTCGTCTGGGTTCCTCTCTTGCCCAATCCTCTAGTTCATTGTCTGGTATTGTGAATGTCTGTCCATTGCTTACTGTCTGTGGTGGAAAGTGCCGTTCAATGTAAGGTTGTGGTGATATGTTTGCAGATGAAGAGGCTCCCCAAATGTTATTCCAAACGCCAGTGGCGACTGTCGCACTTGGTAGAAAGACGGATGCCCCATAGAATCCACTGCTGTCAATCCTTTCAACGAAAGAGTTAGGCTCTTGAACTATCCTAGCCCCTAGTTCTTCTTTCTCATCTGACTCGACCAGTGACCCATCATAGTCTCCACTAAGACACTCAGGACACTTCTCAAGTTGAAGTCTATAATCGGATTGAACAACATAAGAGTGGCCGCAACTGAAATGGTCCGTCCTCTTAAAAGTCAGAAGCACACCCCACACAATCGCCACAGTTGCAATGCGGTGGGCAACAAATCATCCCACAATCATCTCTGTCGTATCCCTTGCTCATGCTATTCCTACCTCTCTCAAAGTCTTTGCCCCTATAAAACCATTCCGTTTGGCTCTACATCTGTCGCATAGACTCCACACGATTCTCTCTCCTATCGCCCCTTCCTTTGTTTCTATGATGGCTCCGCAATCCTTACACTTTTTGATTATCATGATTGATACCCACAATTAGGACACATAACTGCTATGTCCTCTTTCAATCCACAAGCAACACGCCTCTCGTAGACGTAAGGATAGCCGCACTTAGGACAGGTCATAGTCTATTGCTCCCATCGTAGTCGCAATCTAGATTGATGCAGTGCATATAACCACATTGGTATAGCATCATTTCTTTGCCGCACTTAGGGCAGGTCAATAGCGTCTCCCACTTCCCATGACTATCTTCAAACATAGGGGCGTTCTCTCTACGTTTTGCCCTAGTCTTCTTGCGATGGCCTCAAACTCATCAGCGACCCCTACGCTTATGGGTGGCTCCCTTCTACCGTTGAGCCAGTATTCTACACTAACACTAGGCATTTAGCGTCCTCTCTTGTGTTTTCCGTGAATCATGCAACACCGCTTCCGGTGTTTGGGACACCATGCTCTCAGATGTTTGGAATCGGATGTCTCGCTCATGATGGGTCATGGGGTGGTGTGTGGTCACACTTATGTCCTGACGCATGGATTAGAAGACCGACTTGGGAAAGGAACCGACTGTCGCTTCCACTACCTATCTCAATGTCGAGAGCGATGAGGTCGTGGTTGCCGTAGCCCTCTCGAATCCAGACTCTCATATCTTTTTCTCCCTCTCAAGTTGTTCAACTGCTTCTCTGGTCTTCATTGGAGATGGCTCCTCTTAACGTGGTCAGTGCATATCACGAAGTCTAGTATCTTCCAGTGCATGGGGTCTGCCACATCGAATGCAAACCAACAACCGCACTCGTATCCTATCTGAAAGCGTTTCATCTGAGCATAGCCACCGATGTTATTTTCCCCAAGTCTGTGGGGTGTTTGGCTTTGACTAAGGCAATGGCCTCTTCTTGACTTTGTGTGAGATGTCTGTTCGTTCACATCTGGAAATCGAGTCTACATAGGTGTAGAAGGTGTGCGTCCATCCCTTGTTGTCCACGACTAGGAACATGGCTCCTGTCGTCAGATTCTCGATAGTCGCTGACTTCGGCTTCAGGAAGACGGTAGGCTTCCCCACCTTACCTACCCACTTGTGAACCTTCTCCTCCACTCGCTCAGGGTCTGACAGTCTAACCCACTCGTCTACTGTCTCCCTGATTACTTCCGCTTTGAGTTCCCTCTCGGACATCATTTCTTTAGCATCGCCACACTTGTTATCCTCACCAAGTCGGTGGGGTGTTTGGTCTTGACTAAGGCAATTGCCTCTTTCGAACTATCGGGTGGAAACATCTCGCTTATCTTCATCTGAGTCTCTGGCCTCTGTGCTTCGCCAATGAGATAGGTCACACAATATAGACCTGTCATGTTATCTTCCCACATGGCATGGAGCATCGTTCTGATGCTCTTCCCAACACTTGACGCAAAGCACTTCATCACACCCATCACAACGCTTGGCCTTGAGACAACCATCGTCACAATTAGAGCATAGTTCTCCGTTGTAGAATCGCTCTCCTAGTATCTCTGGACTGATTCCATCCTTCGTCTTGTAGGTGGCTATGTATACCATCTTTTCCACTTCATTCCGAGTGGTCTGCTCTCTCTCTCATTGTCTTCGACTCTTAGAAGAAGCCCCACTAGAAGTAGGATTATGCTTGCGATAGTCACCTGTATGTAGAATCCTGTAGCGTTGCCAATGTTAAGGATATCGGTCAGAAGGATTCCCAACCCAAGTTGGAGAGGGTAGAAAGCAAAGTTTATGCCCAGAAAGACGTATCCTAACCATGTGCCGCCAGCGAAAGTGTTGATTGCTTGAGCCGTTGGATTGAGGCTTATCAGTGCTGAAAGACCCCATCCGATGATTCCCACTACGCTTGTCCAAATAAGGTAGGACGCGAAGGTTCCGAGTTTGCTCATATCCTATACCCCTAAGCCCCATCCTTTATAAACATTTGGATTGACGAAATCGTGTGCCTTCATTAGTTCCTCTAGGGTGAAACTGTTATGGCACTGGTCGCAAGTGTAATAGCCAGCAGGGGTCTTCTTCACTACATGAATCCCTTTTGCCGCGTCCACGATTATCATAGGGAACTTGGGAGTCATGCTCGGTTCTCCAACTCTTTGGCTACTGCCTCAATCTCTTCTATCTTGTAGTAGGCGAAAGGGCCAAATGGCCCAAGAGGGTCACGCGCCTTGCGAAGTCGCTCTGCTAGTTCTTTGTTCGTTGCCATATCCTATATCCCTCTCCCCAACCTATATAAAGGTTCTTGCCGAAATCCATAATTCTTAGTCATTGAGACCATATCCTTTCCAGTTGCAAAGGGGGCAGAGGGCAAAGGGATGTCGGCCAGTAAGGTCGCTAGTGGCAACTCCACATCCATCGCAGTTGTCTTCCTCTAAGTCGTCTAAGGACAGACTATCCATAAGGGCATGAAGTGCGGCCATGAAGTCGTCTTGCTCTCTAGTGTTGCTCATACTCTTCTTCTCTTAAGGATTGGTAGTTTGGATGGTAGACCTGTGTTCTTGAAGTAGTTTCCGTTTTGTGTGATGTCATAGCATTTAAGATTGAAAAATAAGCCATCCAACTTTATGCTTGCCTTTCGTTCTTCAATATCGTCTAAGGCGATGTGGACGGATTCGTGGTCTATAATCTTGGGTAGGTAAGTCTCAATCGGGAAGTGAGGAGCCACATTATAACGCCAGTTATCCCACCCTGAGATGGAGATGGGATTCGTTCTTGATTCTAGTCTGGCGAAAGCCAATGCTCCTCTCCCCCCTCTTTTGTCAAAGTGAATCGTGTGGACTCGTTTCATGGGTCTGCTACCCACTTCGTTATCATGTAGTGGTCTGACATACTTACGAACCACCAATTCTGAGTCCTCATCTTTATGTGTGCGAAGGACTTGCATCGTCTTGTCAGGTCAGATGTCATGGTGTTTCGTCCACTTCGATTTCGTCAAGAGAAATATAGCCTCTGCTGTCCTTTTCGTGTTTGGCATCGTATTTGATTTTCTCTGCTCTTGACTTAGAAAGAAAATAACCATACTCGTCTATCCCGTAGCGGTCTGTATATGACCCATAATGACGGTAAACGTGGTAGATTTTCATGGGCTACCTCTCTCCACATGGTTTATAAGGTTTCTTGCCGTTTCGTCAAACCACTTCTCGAAGTGCTTACTGTAGCGTTTAGTCTGGTAGAGTTTAGGACTTGTGTTTGCTTCAAGAATGTAAGGCTTGCCCCCGCACATTATCAAGTCCACTGCCCCGAAGTCTAGTCCTAGAGACTTGAGTGCTTTCACTGACTCAGCCACCATCTCAGCATAGTGAGGGACGTTCTGCTCTCTGTCCTCTCTCGCGTAATACACCAAGTCCCACCCGTTCTCGAAGTTCCAGATAGTCTGATTGGGATTCTCCTTTGGTTTCTTTTCGGCCAGACCGATGCACTCGTCTCCAAAGATGTGGAGTCGGAACTCTGCGTCCTTCTCAAGATATTGGACATAATACCCATGCCTCTTATTGTGTGGAAGGTGGTCTGTCGGACTTAGGCGAAGGATGTCCCGTCCCTGAATGTGATGCTTGCGTCTCCGCAAGAAGTCACACCCCAACTCTCTGGATTTTGTTCTGGCCTCTCTAAAGGTCGTCCAGAATTGGGGTGTGCTGACTCCGGCCTCTAACATCCGGCCATGAGCCACGTTCTTGTGGAGATTTCCTTCGATGGATTCGGCAGAATTGAGGACGGCTTTCGCTGTCTCATCCAACTCAGGGAATCTGGCCGAACCCCATCGAATCACAACGTAGTCTTCATCTGGCCTAGTTCGCGGATTTCTCACAACTCGTAAGCCCCTCTCTTCGAGTCGTGAGATAAGACGGTCTGGCGTTTCAGAGAGTGAGACACCACAATCTATGAAGACAATAAGAGGCTTGTTGTTGGTCAATGTGGAACTCCATGTTCTTCTGTCTCTGTGATAGGGAGACTGTGTTCATCTATCGCATGGGTCATGAAGTCGGAAACGTTTGTATAGATGTTCCCACATATTGTGCAACCTATCGCATCTTGATATTGTCCACCGTTCCCTTCCCTTATATCATTGACGTATACGGTAAGATTCTCTTCATAATGCTCATAGCTTTCGTCTGGCTCTCGCTCATAACGTTCAAGTCTTATGGGTCTTCGATGTTGAGTTGGTCTTGAAGGTCTTGGGGTTGGTGTGGGTTGAACTATGTGTGTGGGTGGTGGTCTGTAGGTGATTGAGAGTGGTCGAATTGGAGTGACTTCTGTAGTTGAAACCATCTGTGTTGTATAGTGGTCTGCCTCTCCACGATTCCTGTGTAAGTCTACATGGGCATTGAGGAAGTCTGTGTTAAGGAAGATTTTACCGCAAGCGAGACAACCCACCGCATTAGCCAAATTGCTTCCATCTGCCGGATTCAATCCCCTCACATCCCTAATCGTTCTCATGAAGTTGGTTCGTCTGTCAAGTTCGGATTCTCGTCTCCAATTTTCGTATTTGTAGTAGACCATTCCGTCCTCTAGCTGATTGTGAATGTTCATTGCTAGGTTGTAGATTTTGCCAGCAACCCTGACCTTCCAGACTATGAAAGGCTCGTTCTCCTTTTGTGCAAAGTCTTCCGATGGAATCTGTGCCTTTGCCATTGCCTTCTCCGCGTTTGTGGGTTTGATAGTTCCTTCCTCTTCCCCTCTTATTGTGAATCCTATATGGAGACAGTTCACGGCTCCGTCACATCTGCATCTGCCAATGTCCCACCATCTGCATCTCACATCATGGCACAGACAATGGATTCTGTAGTCTAGTATTCTGACTGTCTCACCTAACGCTAAAGCCATGTGGTCGTTCATACTCCCTGTTCTGTGACTTGACCCTGAGACTAATTCTGCATGGACAAGTTCAAGTTCCTTTATGGCACACATATCTCCGAACTCTAGGTCGAGTATCATGTTATCTCATCCCTGATTATCGTTCCATTCTCAGCAAAGGCCATCACATAAAGACCGTTGCAAGTCAATGTTTTATTCTCTATGCAAGTGCATTCCATCTGGTCTGCCTCTTTATCGTAATTTGCCCAATCGCATTCGGTATTTATGCATCTACATTGAAGCAAGAGTCCTAACTTGGGAAGTTTGAACAGCCTCACGACTTCGGCTTGCTGTGTGGAGTTGCCCCACTTCTTTGCCATGTAGAGAAGGCTGTAGCCTTCCATGTATCTGCACATCTTGTCTATCTTGGGAGCGAGTTTCTTGTAGTTGGTTATCATCTTTCTCACATCACGCCTATAGTCTGTTATCACACTTGCCCAATGTCGTTGCTCGGCATTGAAAGACCGTCTGGCTTGTGCAGGAGTAGGGACATCGTTTGGCATTTACCAATAGCCCCCTAGTGTTCCATCATCGTCTTTCACTCTTCCCTGTAGTCGGGCAATCCAGTCTTCAACCTTCTCAATCCCGTCTTGCATATCCTCTTTTTCTTTAGTTGTCATTTCTGAATTAACTCTTTCAGGTAGGCTTGGCGTGGGCTGGACTTGGGGTGTGGGTGTCTCTACCTTCTTAGACTCTATCTTGTAGTCTTCTTTTAGTGGGTCTATTGAAGACTCAATTGTCAGAGTCTTCTTGTCTTCCCCTTCGCTAACCTTCACAGGGAATCCGTTGATGTCGATAACCTTTTTATCCGAAGGAACGTCTGGCTTGCTTCCAGTCGCGGCCTCAACAAGTGATGCCATGAACTCAGACCACTGGACAAATCCATCTGTGTTATTGACTTCAATCTGTGTTTTATTCGGAAGCCAAATCGAAAGTTTGTAGTCGTTGCTATACTTTTGTGGTGTGACTACAATGCGAAGGACGGCTCCCGCAATCCGAATCTTGTGGTCGTTGTCCTTTATCTTGACACCCTTTGTAATTGTGCTAAGGTCTTCTCCCGACTTGTGGACTTTAACTTCGGTCAATTTGGTTCCACCCTTCCGCTGTCGTAAGCAATCCTCTTAATTATGAACCCGTAGTTGTCTGCTTCATGGAATCCACATCCCCAATGATAACTACAGATTATGGGTTTCGGCCTCTCGCTAGGTTTGCAACCGCAATCCATCGGTGGTTTTATTCTCATTGTCGTTGCATCTTCTATTGTGGTGATTTGCTTGGTTTGAATGTCATAACTCATGGGATGAATTGATTCTCTGAATCCACATCGCCCACAAATTGTAGACTCTGAGTAGAATATCTTGCCATCTCCTTTATTTTCCTCAATCCTAAGTGGAGTAAAGAAGTGTCCCTCATACGACATTTCCTTATGGTTTCCAACTGCTCTCTCGTTTCCACAGACTTGGCAATATCCTGTTGGTTTGTTTTGCTTAGTCATAAGAGGATAGAAGTCGTGTGCCTTATGCAGAATTCCGTATCCCGTAGTCGAGCCACACATACAAGTGATGGTCTGAGCATTGAAGTTGCGAGTGAAGGGGTGAGCCTTATTCCAAACGCTCTCGTCAATGCGACTGCTCGCGATTCTGTCAATGGCGGTTGTCTCCTTTTGTCGTGCTTCCCTTTCCTTATCTTCCTTTTCAAGTTCGTCAAGTTCAGCGTCAAGACTATGGTATTCTCTAGGCATGAAACAAATGTCACAGTAGGGTTCACCGTTTGCATCCTCATACTCTGAGTCTTGGAAGTAATGTCCATTGGGGTTGCCATATTGTGTGGAATTGTTGTCTATTGGGAATCCTTTGCTGTCTACGAATGCCCTCTTGCCCGAATCCCACTCCAACGGGTTGCCCTTTTCATCTACGAATGACTTGGCCGAAGCACTCCATTCAGGCCGACCTCTCGGAATGTTTTGTGGTTTCCACGTTTCTGTGTAGTCTCTGCATCCAGAGTAAAGCATCTTCCCATTCACCACGGTTGGAAGAGTTGTCTGAGAAGAGGAATAGTGAATCTTCCAAATGTCTGCCTTCGTCTTGAAGACGAGTCCTTTTCCGTAAGCAATTGCGCCAGTGGGTAGACTGGCATTAGGAATCTTCCGTCTGTTAGCCTCTGTCATGTCGAGCCAAGTGTCGTCTGAGCATATAACTAGGGTGTCCTTCGTGCAAACTAGACTTAACGAGCCATCGCTAAGTGCAACCCATTCATCTGTGACCACGTTGTAGAAGATAAGATTCGCCCATCCTGTGATGTTGGCCTTCTCTCTGGCCTCATTGAACTTCTTGGCTCTCTTAAGTAGGTTCTTCTCCTTAATCTCTCCCCATATATGGACAAATACTTCGCTGTCTATCTCGGTTGAGAACGTGTGAGTCTTGATTAGTTCCTTCCTAGCCTCTTCGTCTTGAACACACCCGTTGTGAACTAAGAGCCAGTTTCCACTGTTAAGTTTGGGTCTGTGTTTACAAGTGAAGGGATGAGTTCCTTCGCCCTTCGTAGACTTGCGGAAATGGATTAGCATCCTGTCGTAAGTTGTCCCGACCTTTGCTAAGTCTTCGCTCTTAGGGAACCTAGCCAAATGTCGTTCTCCTTTCATGTCTCGCCAGTAGATGCCGCAACCATCATCGTTTGCGTTTGCCCATGCCGACTTGAATGCTGTCTCGAATCTATCGACTTGGCTCTTCGAGAGAACTAAGGCCATTCTACAGATTGTCTCAATCCCTCTGTGAATTGGGGCATTCTTCGCCCTTTTCGGTTATATGGTGAACATGAGACTCGAACCAGTATTTGCAACCGTTCACTGTCTTGGTTTGCATCTATCCCACCACTAGCATCTGATGAGTTTCCCCATCGAAGTAAGCCTTTAGTTGGCGAAGTGCTGTCTTGACTTCCTCAATCTGTAGTCCCATTATGTGGGCGACCTTCTTGAACCACGCCTCTTCATTGTCGGCCTCAATGTCACCGATGGCGATTAATTTCTTAAGATGTTTGGCGTTCTCGCTCATGTCTAAGCCTAAGTCTGTAGATGTCGGATGAACTTCTCGCTCTCTCACTGGCTTCTCAATCAGATGCTTAAGGCAAGTCCTCTCGAACTCCGAGAGGAACGGAGCGAACTCTTTAATCATGTTTACGGTGTGATTGTTCATGAACTCAATGTCCTCTGGCTTGAATCCAGTCCTTAGATTGATTTTACCCACTACGTCCTTTACCCTGTTCCAGACCTCTTCGTTGGTTTCAACGCTGACTAGGCCGAAAGTGCTGAGTTGTGATGCTCTGAGAATCATGGCCTTAGTAATTGCTCTCACCGCGATAATCTGCTCTAAGTCCATCGAAGCATCGCAAGTCCGAATCTCAATATCGAAGGTGTCCATGTCGTCACATTCAATCGGAGTTTCCTTTAGGTAGAGAGCACATCGTTGCATCTTAACGTCTTGCGCCCATCGAGCCAAGAAGGGAGACTTTGAGAATGAAGTAAACGTCACATAATCGTGGCCGGAATAGGTTGAATGTCTTAGGAATCCCTGAGACTGTGAATAGTTGCCGAATAAGTTTACCCAAGCGGGGTAGTAATAGCGGAAGAGTTGCCAGAGGTTCTTGACGATAACGGAAGGAAGCCGAAGGATGTCGTGCTTAAGCATCGCGTGAACGTGGAGTCCGTCTCTCTCATTGACTATGAAGTGTTCTCTGAACTTAGCCAGTGGCAGACGCTTGGCAAACTCTTCGCTTGAAATGTGACTCCCGTAAATCAAGAACTCCCATCCCGCAATTGAAGCATCTCTTTCAATGCCTCTGATGAGATTGTCGGGCAGATGATTCCAACATATATCGCTCCCACAAACTGGGCAGTCGGGAGCGTGGTGATACTCTGTAGGATTGACCCCGAAGGCTCTGCGAATCTGAGATTCCGATGTTGGGCGATTAGGGTCGATGAAGTCGTATTCCAATTCCAGCCCCAACACTAGGTTCTTGGCTAGATAATCCGTGAAGTCGTTCTCTGTTGCTAACTTAGTCTTGAATCGCCAAGTGGGTTTGATATTTTCGGCCAATTTCTTCCTTCCGAATTGAATCCTCTCGGTGTCGTCTGCTTTTTCGGCCTTCCCCTGTGTGACTTGTGCAATAGTCCAGTGGGGAAGGCTGGCTAAGTCCTGATAAGTGTAAAACTGGCTAGTCAGTCCTAGAGAACTGCATTCGTAAAGTCTACGACAAATTTCTAGGCCGTCAATCAATCGATGCTCATGCTCTATTGTGTCTGGCTCGGTTGGCTGAATGTGTCCAATAATCTTCGCTCCACAATAGGGGCAAGCGGATTGACTGGCATTAGAACTCGTTGAATGAACGTGTAAGTCTTCTACCCTTATCGGGTCTTCCGAGAACTCAATCGTCTCGGTGGGCAACATTTTACTCCATAACCCCGTTGAAGTCTTGAGCGTTTGTTATTGTGAACTCTTCGTCTTCTTTTGCTGAAACAAGTGCGTCCTTTTCGTCTTCCGTTATGCGTCTCACCGAGATAATGCCCATTGCTACCCCTTCGCCCTTTATCAAGTCAATCATCCGATTCTTGCTGACCGCTAGGGTGATGGCGAAGACTCGACCTTCGTTCTTGACCTTTAGAGGCATCGACTGACTCGGTTTGCGTTTACTCATAGGTCTGCCTTCTCCGCGAAGTATAAAAGGGTAGTGATGAGAAGTTGCGGGTTTCATGCGAACTTTGGCCTTCTATGTCGAATAGGATTAACAATGCAATTAGTCACACATCTTGCCTCAAACTCCGAGAGAAAGGGTTTGACTTGGCTAAAGAACTCTTCGGCCAGTCCTCTCATGAATGAACCGTGCCTCTCTTCTAGGGTGAGGTCAAACGACTGTTTTGTGTGGCCGTAAAAGTCTGGCCTTCGGTGATTCACACACCCTCTGTTAAGTTCCTCTATTAGTGGAAGAATTATCGCCTTCTTCTTTACGGGCATCTCGATAACTCCCTCAGTTGCTAGTTGTGCAGACTTCAAGAAGATGGCCTTACTCAATGCTCTGGCTGAAACCACTTGCTCTAGGTCTGTGCTGGCATCCTGTGTGCGAATTTCTGCATCGAAATGTGTGATGTCTCCGAAGTTGTCTCGACTGCAATTTTCAAAGTGAAGTCCACCCTGAAACTTTTGAGACACTTCCGGCCAGTTGTCTAAATCGAGAAGGTTGGTTTCGTAAGACCGGAATTGCGCCCACCAACTTCTAAGGTAGTGTCGTCTGTAGTTGCCGAAGATGTGAACCCACGCGGGATAATATGCCCTGAAAAACTCCCATGCGTTCTGTGCTATCTGAATCGGAATACTCCTTTGCTGTTGCGGAATTAGAGTGTGGGTGTGGAGTGAATCCTGTGGTCTAGGGACAAAATACTTCTTAATGTTCTCTAATGGAAGTCTCCGCACAAACTCTTCACTTGGAATCGGACTTCCCCAAATTAGTATTTCCTTCCCTCTTATCGTTGGGTCGCACTTTATCTTGCGAATGGTCTTCGGTGGGTCGTGACTTGTGCAACCGTCAAAACCACACACTGGACAGGCCGACATCCAATCGGTAGAAACCCCGAACTCGTCTACGGCAACCGAGTCAATGAGAGAACTTCTAATCCCTGTCTTGTAATTCAGTTCCATTTCTAGGCAGACAACTAGGTGACTGGTCAGATACTCTGTGAAGTCTTCATGGGTTCTCTGGCTCTTGTCTATAATCCAGCCCTCTCTCTCAGTCGGGTGGCTCTGGCTCTGGTTAGGTTGCACACAGTCACAGTCTAGGAATGAATCCAGTGTCATGAAGGGATTGGTGTGACTCACGCCAAAATCACCCAATCTTCATAGTTGCGAAGTGCTTGGCTTGCGTTCTTGAAGTCGTCCTCTTCTCCCTTCTTTACTTGCTTGAAGGTGAGTCCTAACTTCGTCTCCGCTATCTCTTCAAGTATATAATTCACTGGCAAATCAGGGAGTCTCATGGGTCGCTTACCTCAAACCTTCGGATGCCATGAAGACAAATCTCTATCCCTTTCATAAATCCATTGCCATAGTAAATCACAATGCCCTTATGGAAGTCGGTTAGAATGTAGATGGCAATCGGTTTCCTAAGTAATGTGTAATAGGGATTCATGCCGTAAGTCGCCTCATAAGTTGTTTAACTTCGTGGGGTGTGACTAGAACCTTATCCGTCAAGATGTCTAGGATTTTCGGAGTTGAGAAGATGCTTATCCTTCCTTCGGGCTGGTAGACTATGGCCTTATCCAATTTCTCTATCTTCAGGTGGAACTCTAGGATTTTGTCCAAGTCTATTCGCTCCGTTCCCTTAGTGAAATTGGGTTGTGGTTGTCGTAAGGAGTCGAATAATATCTCCCGTTCAGTTCCAAGATAAAGAAGTCACCCGATAAGTCCACTATCTTAGCCCCTATCATGTCCTTACCCCTTAACTGTGTTTCCTCAATGTATCTGTAACTCGCTCCCAAGATAGACAAGAATTTGGGCAAGTCTAAGTCTCCCTCACATATTCGGGATAAGGTGGTGATGTCTCTGCCTCAAGATAAAGGTAGATTTCGTATGCTTGTCGAATGCCTCTTTGCAACATGGCCTTAGTCTGCCAGTCTAAGGTTGAGTGGAAGATGTCTTGCCTAACTATGTCCAGAATTTCATTCGCGTCCTTTTCTGGAACGGTCTCGCCTAATGTCTCATTAACTAGGTTCTGGTAGAAGTGAGGCAATTCAGTCAGACTCCGAAATGTCGAAGGGAACGGGGAAGTATCTCTCGCCTTTCATCGCGTCCTTTACGGTTGTGTGACTCCCGACTTGGCCTATTTTGGTGGAGTAAAGGGAAACTACTAGGACGCTTCCCTTCTTATCCGTTGAGACTCTGACTTGAAGGTCTGAGTCACTGAAATTGTCCACTAGCACTTTTTGATTCGTCTTAATTTTGCTCATGGCTCTGCTCTCTCCGCGACCTAGATAAAGGTGGCGATTGGTTTTTGCGGGGTTCATGCTAAGAATCCTCTGTCTTGCGCTCAATCTTGGGCGTGAAAGTCTTGACCTTCTTAGGTTTGTATTGAACGAACTTGATTCCTTTGAATCGGATGCTGTTCACGTTCTCCCTTAAGGCTTGAAAGGTTTGGGTTTCGGTTGCGGATTGGCTTGGGTCTGTGATTATGGGGAGTGCTGATGCCAGTGGATTGATTCCCTTATACATCCCGCGTTTGTCGAAGTGAAGAGCCAAGTCTATTCGCTCCTGACCTCTGTGACTTGGAGACATACCACGTTTGTTTTGAACTTCTTTGCGACCCGTTGCTTGGCCTTCGTCTCCGCGTCTGCGAAGGACTTGGCGTTGCCGACATCCACGATTATCTCCCGTCTGACAGTCGGGAAGTCTCCGATGTGAATGCCGAGTTCTTGAACGGCCACGAAAATGTGGGGAGTCGCCATGTCTAGGTCGCCCTCCCGAAGTGCTGGCACATTTCTAGGTCTGTCGCTTCCTCTGTCCACATAACGGTGGAGTCTAGGTAAGTCCAGCCTAGTGCGGCCATTGCCTTAAGGCCGACTGCGCTCAGTCCGAAGAGGGTATAATACCCCATCTCGCTCTTCTTGTGGATTATGGCATAGTCTGCGCCTTCGTCTACCCATACACGCGACACGCCCTTATCAAAAGCTAGGGCTGTCTCGATTGCGGTTTGTCGTTCTCTCTTACTTCCCTTTGGGATTATGTTAGTCATTGGTGTGTAGGTATACGGTATACCCTATAGGTTTTCTTGCCAGAATCCAGAAGATTGGCTTGCTCTAGCCTCTAGAAGACGAGAACCTTTATATAACACAACCCACCGTATAAGAGAGGAAGATATGCCTTTCTGTCGTGATTGTGGGACTGAATTGACTCCTGAGACTTGGGCAGGCTCCCGTATGAAATGCTCAGACCGCATATGTAAAAGTTGTTTCTCTGAAGGCGTAAAGAGACGAGACTTAGCCCTCAAACTAGAAGTGTTGGCCTATTACGGTAATGGTAGGTTGGCTTGCGTCAAATGTGGCTGTGCTGACCATCGTTGCCTTCTTGCTGACCATATTAATGGAAATGGGAATGAACAGAGGCGTGGCGACAAGAAGACGAGAGGCAAGGCCATCTATAGATGGCTAAAGCGTCATGGCTTCCCCGTTGGCTATCAAACCCTCTGTTTCAACTGCAACAGGATAAAGATGTATGAAAACCATGAGTTTAAGGGCCATCCCTCTTCCCCTCAGTCCCTTTCCTCTAATCCAGTTCAATCTCAGCCCACAGCCCCAACTTTACCAATGCTTCCACTGGAAACGAAGTGCAAACAGAGTAGAGTAGGACTGGATAAAGGTTTGAAGTTCTTGCAGGTCGCGACAGAGCAAGCCCCAAGAACCTCATAATCGTGCATTCTTATCAACTGCGGTAATGTGGTAAGGGTAGGGATGACACTCTCATGTAGTAGTCTTACTATCTCTCCTCTATTCTATATGGAAACACCTGCACAACATAAGACAAGAGCATAGAAGCATCTGCCATATTGCCCGCTGTTGCGGCCCCGTTTCCAGTGCGCCTCAGTAAGTTTGCAGTGGAAGACTTATGAGGTTCGTGAGGCCGCTATGCTAGAATCTTTATATAGGATGCAGTGTATTCAGTGGATATGGCAAACACACCTATATCTTGGCAATATGTTTCGGGGTTCTTTGACGGTGAAGGAAGCATATATATCGCTCAGTCAAACTACTCTCATCCAAACTACTATAAAGGCACAGAAAAGGGATATGTTCGGCTCAATATGTCCATTACTAATAAAGAAGTGCTAGAAACTATCAAAGAATTTGTAGGAGCAGGTTATATCACTTCACCAATTAGAAAAGATTGGAAACCACAATGGAAAGTTGTGCATCAATTGACAATTTACAGTCGAGGAGATATAAAACGTATACTAATTGCTATGCTTCCCTATCTCATTGTCAAAAAAGCAAAGGCAGAGCAAATTGTAAATGAGCGTTTCCAATAGAAGCACCCTGCCGCCCAGACACCTTTATATAGGCAACCTCACTTCCAGTATCCCCTCTAGGTGGGCCTTATAAAGCCACCGTTTGCATTTGCGCCCCGCGGCAAGCCCCATCCAGATGGTCTATATAAAGGTAGTCGCAAGTCTTTATATAGGCAACCAATGTTTCCACTGCAAACTTTATATAGGCAGTAAGGATTGTTAAATGTGGAGTGCCTTATAAGGGGTAGGGAGTCCCGGTGGGATAGCAAAGCACAAACGCACCAAGTTCGTGCACATAGGAATCCTATTAAGCCTACCTACACAAACGTCTGCACATGGAAAAGATGAACATTTATTAAGCCCCCTTACCACTAGACTGGTATGGGACGACCAAAGAAGGGAGTAGCCGCTTTACGACCCTCTACTCCAGAAGAGAAGACCTACAATAGTGATAAGTATCGAAAGAACAAACTGAAGGCGATGCAAATAGTTATGGCAGGCGGCTTGGCCAAGTTGACTGGTTCTGAGGTTCCGAAGTGCGTCCATTGCGGATGCAATGTTGTGGACTTTCTAGAGTTCAGCCATCTCCATACTACTCACATGGAAAGAGGCGGAGACCATAACAGAAATCTGGCCCTTCGTATTGTAGAAGGCAGAGTAGACCTCTCAGACATAGAGATAGCGTGTCGAATCTGCAACGCCAAACTTTACCTTGAGAAGAAGTTCGGTCCAACTGGTCATACAATAACATGGAATACCCCTCTCTGGACACTCATATGAGTATTAGTTGCTCCTACCCCTATTAGATGAAGGCTACTTACGCTAGTGTCTGCACATAAGAAGATGCCTTAGGATAATCCTTAAGTAGTGGATAATCCTACCTTTCTAACTATGCCAGATAAGGATAAGAGACGTAGTATTGAAAGAGCACGAAAATGGCAGATAGACCATCCTGAGAGAACCAAATTGATTCTTCGTAGAAACCGTTGGAAAAAAGCAGGTATGAATCCCGACCAAGCCCAAGTCACCTACGAGTCCACTGATGAGTGCGAGATTTGTGGAAAGCATACCCAAGGAAAGAACAAGCACATTGACCATGATTCAAAGACTGGAAGAGTAAGAGGAGTGCTATGTAGTCAATGTAATACTATGCTTGGAATGGCACATGAGAACAAAGAGACATTAAAGAAGGCAATCGAATATTTAACAAGAGCATCTGAAACTAGAGCCATGAGAGAACAGTTGGAGAAGGCGGCTCCCAAGTCCTTATACTCGTTCTCAGCAATCTCTATCACCTGCAACTTGGTAAGGATAAGGTCGGTGAGGGGTAGGGTATATACCCCCGGTAGCAGGCTGTCTCTGAAGTCGAAGGTGTGGCACATCCTGAACTTATCGAAGAAGATGTCAATCTTGGTCTCGCCAGTGTAGATGTAACGCTCTCCTATGTTGAGTTTGTTGAATATCTCTCTCGGCTTGTAATCTAGTGACCTGAGAAGTTCGTCTATCTTCTTGCTGTTCTCCCTCTTCGCCATGAGGTCGATGTCACTGTTCGTTCTGTAGAAGGGCGACTGAAGGGCACTGGGACAAAGCAACTTGAAAGCCACACCACCGAAGAGTCTAAGTTGAACGCCCACCTTTTCGCCTTCGTCAATAATGCGCTTGGCGTTTTGGGTATTGCTCACAATATAGTATGTAGGTTAGGTTATTTAAGGATTTGAACACTTGGTAAAGGAAAAGACTTATTAGGTCTCTTATCTAGAGATGTCCTACCAATGTCAAAAATTGAAACTCCAATAGGAGAGGAGTGTCCCGAATGTAACGTTTATGCTTTGGTTCATGACAACGGCTGTGAATATTGTCGTGAATGCGGCTACAGTCGTTGCACTTGATTACTTCGTTGAACGTAGCGAACAAGGAGACCGAAGCCTAGAGCGTAAGCAATGAGCCAAGGGATGGCAAAGATACAGCACGGTATGGGCCGAGGTTCGTTACTTTGAACTCGACACAGCAGACCCACAGCGAAGATAAATAAGGAGACAGAATACCAGTGCATATCCTTCATGCAACCTTAAGTCCCAGTTCGTCAGCGACCTTACGAAAGGCTCCAGTAAGAGCGTCTAGAATCTTCTGTCGTTCTGGCTCATCCAATTGGACGGTGATGGTGGCATTGAAAGCCACTACGGTTGTGCCTGCCTTATACTCTACGGTTCCTTTGACCTTTGCCAACTCCTTCTGATTTGCCAGTGCCATACGCAACCTATGGTATAGAACACTTATAAAGGTTGTCGCCATAGGGGTAGGTATGCTATGGACAGAACTTGTAGGAGTCTTCTTCGCTATCGAAGGCGGGGCCAACCTATTCTACTGGTATGTATGGGGTGGTGGAGTGAAGGACAACCTATACTGGCAGTTCGGTAGGTTCCTTAGGATGGTCCTTGGTCTCATCTTGGTGTTCTTCGCATGAGCAACGACAATCCTCGCTATAAGGCCGAACTCCTTGAAGACGAGGGAATCAATCCAGAGTCAACAGGAGACGAACCCAAGCTCCAACCACAGCAACTTACAGACCCGTTTGCCATAATCTTAGACATGATTGCCTCTATTAAGGTGGCTGTGGACAGCGATGAGACACAGAAGGCTAAGGATGGAATCAGGTTCGTAAGGAGCATGATTACTATGGGACTAAGTATGGCTGAGAGTAGGAAGGATACGGCTCTAAGGGCCAAATTAGAGGGTTATAGGCCCATAATTGACGGTTTGGAAGCCCAACTCAGCCCTCTTAAGGATAATCCTTAAGTAGCCTAGATACTAGGGGTAGGTGATTGAAATGGGTTGGAAAGGCAATAGTGGGTGGGCAAAAGCAGGACAATTGGAAAGAATTAGACCTAGCGAAGAAGTGGCTTGGGTAGCAGGCATCTTTGAAGGAGAAGGTTCTGCCGGAATGTGGAGCACTGGAAGTAAACGAGGACAAAAAGCACCTCAATTGTCCATTACTAATACACAAAAGGATATGTTAGATGAAGTTGTGAGGATTATTGGGTTTGGAAGAGTATCTCCGCCCTATTTTCCAAAGAAGCCGAACTGTAATCCAATCTACAAGGTATCGTATAGTGCACGGAAAGCCCTTTACGTTGCACATCTCTTGTTACCTTTTATAAAATCAAACTACAAACGTAACCAACTAGAGTCTCTTTTGAAGGTGGAAAAGAAAGTATGACATGGAAAAGGATAAAAGAGGTCGAAAGGGGTGCCATTCTGGGGCATTGGGAGAACGATGAGACTGATTCCATGATAACCATAACCAAAGGGATAGCCCATGTCGTCCATGCAGGTAAGGCGGTGGCCTTCTTTACACCCGAAGAGACCTATTCAGATAATGTGGAGACTATAGGAAGGATGATTGCGAAGAGATTAGGCTCTACATCTGAAGAGTCTTAGTCTTCTAGGATTCCCAGACATTCGTTCCGTCCTCGTTGCCGGGGTATCTCTTGGAGATGTGCTTCTCTATCTTAAATGGTCTCACGCCTTCGGACTCGTCTACTAACACTGTAAGACCACTTTCACCAATCATGCTTGGTATGCCATAGTTGGCCGAACCATTTCCCATATCTCCGCCTCCAATGATTCTTGTCCAATCCAAGATGGTGAGAGTAGCAGTGACGGTTCCATCGTGAGTATCAGTGACTACGATGGTATACACACCCAAGTCTAGAAGAGGAACTGTGATTGTGCCCTTCCAAGTGCCAGTCACATCAACGACTGCACCGATACAGGTGTTGTTCGGGGGCGTGATGCCATTGATTGTGAGCGTGAGTATAGCATCTAAGTGAGTGAATCCTGTTCCAACAATGCTGATTACAGTTGCATTACCGCTGTAGGTTGGAGTGAGGGTCATTGATGCAATCTCATTAAAGGAAGCAGTGGCAGTGGAAGCGGCATTCCTAACGGTGACAGTCTGAGTGCCATCGGGTAGGTCTGGGACTATGAATGTGAAAGTGAACGCTCCAATTCCACTAGGGGTCGGAGGAGCAAGAGGAAGTATAGAAGTCAATGCAACACCGATGGTTGCCGAAGTGAGTATTGTGGTGGAGAAGCCAGAGCCAGTTACAGTAACAGTGTCTCCGGTATCGCCACTGATAGGAGCAAGACTTATTGCTGGAGTGACAGCGAAAGTCACAGTCTTAGTAGCACCACCCGCATCTGTCATAATAACATTGTAAGTGCCTTTGGCTATGGCTGGAACAGTGAACTTACCTGCTGGCGAGACTTGTGAGTAGTTGCCATTCGCGGCAGTGTTATGTCCAGTAACGGTTTGACCTGCGGGTGCTACACCGTTGAAAGTGAACACACTCACGTTTGAAGTTGCATCGTAACCAGTTCCGGCAACGGTGACTACGGCTCCAACATGACCACTGCTCGGACTGAGTGTGAAGGTTGTATCGATAATGAAATTGCAGGTCACATCGTCAACCGAAGCCTGACTCTTGGCTTCAATCGCATGAGAGCCAGCAGGCTCATGTGGAACGGTGAATGTGGCTGTCCACTGACCATCTGCTCCTATGACTGGATGGGCTGGTGCTACTGTAAGTGCATGAGTATTGTAGGTGACGGAAAGTATCGGAGTAGCAGTAGTGGTAAACCCATGTCCATAGATATGGACTGCGGCTGTGCCAACAATGGCATCGGCTAGAGAGGTTGTCATCGACCCTGAGACAGTGACAAGTTCTTGAGCACTATCGCTTATAGTGCTTCCTATTAGGAGTTGGTCAGGACCACCCGTCACATCTGGAATGACGAAGGTTTGTGCGGCCCAACTACCATCTACAGCAACGGCAGTGCCAGTGACGGTTTGAGTTCCGGGCACAACAGTCTCAAGAGTAATGGAGTTGAGAGTCACTCCCAAAGCGTATGTCCATCCTACACCAGCGACAGTGATGGTGTCTCCAACAACACCGCTATTTGCGCCAACGAAGTTGATGTGTGGTTCGACCTTAAATGTTTCGGTATCACTGGCTCCGCCTGCATCTGTGGCGACAACAGGATAGCCAGCGACAACACAAGGATAGGCATCAACTGTGAATGTTGCAGTGCCAGCACTAGGGAAGGAACCATGTGCATCGGTAGAAGCAGTTGTAACAGTTTGGACTGTGGGCACAAGACCATTGAAGGTGAATGTGCTCATAGCGTTGCTTGTGCTGAAGCCTGTTCCAGTGACACCGATTACTCTTCCGGGCCAACCAGTGCCCAAGTATTGAAGTATGAGTAGTGGGTCTGTGGTGAAGTTAGTGCCAGCCGTAGCAGTGACACTGGCAAGTGTAACAACATGAGCACCCTTGATAGTAGCAGGGACAAGGAATGATGTGGTGAAGTCACCAGTAGCATTAGGAGTGGGGAACCCACCGATGAGACTTAGAGCACCAGCCGCAGTTGCGAAAGTGGCTGTTGAAAGTATGGTGGTAGTATAACCTGTTCCAGTTGCGGTGACAGTATCACCAACGAAACCGTGTGTGTTACCTCCATCGCTGAGAGTTATCGCAGGGTTGATGGTGAAGTCTGCATGGGGATAACCCTCGCCAGACGCATCATCAGCAGTAACAGCCTTGAGACCTTTGGTGTCGTGAGGAACTATGAAGGCTTGGCTCCAACTTCCATCTGACGCAACCACAGGTGCGGGTGTTGCTAGAATATCAATATCTGCACCGCCAGTATCGAATGTAAGGTAAGTTATCGGTTGGAATCCACTTGCATAGGAGAATCCTGAACCAGTTATGGTAACTGAGTCTCCAACATAACCACTACTCGAACTGAGGCTTACTGCCGCAACAAAACTAAAGTCTGCGTTAGCACTGACACTTCCATCAGAGACGTTAACAGTGTAGGGATTTCCAGCGTTTCCGTCCATAGCCGGAACTACGAAGGTGGTTCCCACAGGAATGTTACCGCTTGCATCAGTTTGAACTAAGGCTGGAAGTAAGGCTAGTATATTGCCACCGATAGTAGCCGACAGCGTTAGATTATCACCAAATCCTGAACCCGTCACAGTGATAGATGCTCCTACAATGCCAAGAGCCGGAGTAAGAGTTATTGAAGCCATGTCTACTCTTATTTTAGACTTGGGAGTATTTAAGGATGATGCTTACTCGATGGAATACAAAAATGGAAGATTGGGGCTTCAGACTTTCTTAGGAGTCCCACACGTTGCTTCCGACACCCGCGGTTCTTGGGTCGTTTCTACAGGTGTGTGTTGTCGAGATTGTGGGAGACAGACCCATAGACCTGTCGTATGTTACCGTGTAGTTAAGGACAGTAATCACTGGCATACCCCACATGGCGACTCCTGATTCTGTATCTGCTAGTCCACCTATGTCAACGACTATCCAATCAGCAACAGCGAAGGTTGTTTGAACCGTCTCGTCAGCATCGGTGATTATGATGTCAACGGCTCCTGTGGTTGGAACCAGTGGAACGGTGAATGTCATAGTCCATGCTCCGGTGACAACATTAGGAAGTGGAAATGCCTGATGAACTGAGGGCACAACACCACCAACGGTGACTCCGGTGAGTATGGTAGAAGTGAATCCTTTTCCAGTGATAGTGACTCCTGCGGTTAGCATATTAACCGCGATTGGAGAGACTGTGATTGACGGAACAATAGTAAAGCCTAGCGTAGCAGTAGGAGCGACTGCATCAGTGGCTACAAAGGCGTAAGTTCCTCTTACTAGGGCTGGAACTACAAATGTGGCAGTCCAATTACCTGTTACTGCGTCAGTGGCAGGGATGGCTGGAGTCAATACTATCGGTGCGCCATTGAAGGTGGATACAGTTATTGTTGAACTGGGAGTATATCCTACTCCGTAAACAGTAATCTTTTCTGTTACGATACCAGAAGTCGCACTGAAACCTAGTGATGCTGTCATGTCTACTCCTTCTAATACATCGGGACTATTTAAACCTACTGGCCACCTTTCTAAAGTGGAATCCTGAAGATGAACTTGATGCCGTCTTCATCAACTATTACATTTGGGTCAGGAATATCTGAAGGGTCGAAGTAATGCTCTCCATCATGTCCTTCAAAGAATCGGCACTGAGTCTTAGAGAAGTCTCCAAAGACATCAGTGTAGGTTTGAGTAGCACTACATCGAGTCACTTCTGACTCGTTCTGACGAGCCCTTACCAGTTCTCTGAAGTTTGCTAGGGACACGCCCTTACTATGTAACGCCCTTCCTATAAAGTTGAGGGTTTATATAGATGGGAGTCTATCTTCTATCTATGCCAAGGAGATGGAGACGAAGATGGCATCCGCCCACAAGCATCCAGCAAAATAGATTGTGTCACTATATCCGAATGCTTTACCCTTATCCTCTTTCGATTCTAAATTATCCAGTTCCGATTGTGGGCAGACGAAAGAAGCGATGGGTGGATGTAGGAATCCCACATCTAAAAGTCGGAGTCGAGTATGATGGACTGAAGCATCACTTCTCGGTAGAGGCAAAGAAGCGGGACAAAATTCGAGATGTCGAACTTGCGGCAATGGGATGGAGAATCATTCACGTTAACAAGTTCAACTGGAAGTTCTTCATGGCCAATATGAAGGCCATTATCTTGGATAAGATGAAACTACCAAGCGGTGAGGCGGTTGCTCCTTGAGTGCGTCAACTGCGGCCAGTCCTTCCCTTCTAAGGGCACAAGAAACTTATGTGGGATTTGTCATCTTCTGAAGGCCCAGTGTAAGTGGGATGAATATTTGGCTCGGAGAACACTTATGTTTAAATAGGGGTCTATGCCTATATAGGCTATAGTGTCTACTTGTATTGTTTGTGGTATAGAACTAACCAACGATAATTGGTCTGAGGCTCAACGCAGATGGCCGAAACACATTTGTAAATCATGCGATGTTAAGAGAACGCAAAAATGGCGGAAGGAGCATCCAAAAGAATATCGTGCTTCTTATCACAAGACTCATCTTACTCATAGAAAGTATATGAGAGATTATATGAGGCAATATCGAAGAGACCACTTAGAGAGAATGCGAGAACTTGGTAGACTTGAGAGGAATAGAAGGGCAAGAGACCTTCCAACCGATACCATTCTCAATGAACACTTTAAGGGGGCACATCTTCACCATATGACTCCTTCTGTGGCTATCTACATTCCAAAGGACTTACATAGGTCTGTCTTCCATGTCCTCAAGACAGGAGAGGGCATGAGAGAGATTAACGCCAAAGTAATGGAATGGGTAACAAATCCTTAAATACAAAGCCACCTGAGGTAGTGGCATGGAGTTACCAGAGCACCTTCAACACGCAATCTCATTGGCTTCAATGAGAGCCAAGTTACTATTTGATACCTATCATTGGGTATGGGTTGGTTCACCTGACCCACCCACAATCAAACGTATTGAAGAACAATACACTATCCTCGTTGAAGATGTTTTCCAACAGGCGATGCAAGTAGAGAACGGAGAGACGGTCAACTGCGGCAATGCAGACAGCGGCAGACTTCGTGTTGAACTTGTTACTGAGCATTGGTCGTTTGGTGTTGAAGTGGCCGGAGCATGGGCTGATGGTTCGGAATCGTATGATGTAGTTAAGACCGCACCAAAGGTTGCGAATGTAGCAGAGTTAGGTCTTACCGAATCCGACTAGCCCCACTACCGTCATTGTGAACAAGTATCCACACTGCCTTCTTCCCCATCTTTAGGGCTTGAAGTCCTGCCCAACACCCGCCTGATTTCACATGGTCTGAAGTATGACAATGATAGCATTCTTTGAATCGCTCTCCTTTATAGTCTAGGGGATAGGAGTCTGCCACGATGACTTCGATTTCATCGGACTTGGCAATGTCCAAGTTTCGAGCCTTGTAACCATAGGGAGCATCCCAACGCTCTTGTTTTGGTGCTTTAATGTCTAAAGTGATACCCATACCTCGTGCTGTCTCTTCAGCCCAAATGTCAACGCCACCCATTATCGAATGCCCACTTCTAACGACCAAAGGTTGGTCGTGTAGGTTGGACTCTATCCTTTTGTCGATGAGAAGGGCTTGGATGTATTTCCTAGCCAATACCTCGCCTGCTGGCGTAAACTTGTCTGCTCCCGAACCCACCACACCAAGAATCATTTACTCATTCACCATCTTAGCCAACGTCTTGCTTAGAATGTCCTTCTTGGGGTCGGTTGACGAGTAACTGAGTTGTCTAGTGGTTTCGTTGTGTTCAAGACCTAAGTAATGAAGTAGTTCGTGAGCAAAAGTCTCGTCAAACTCTTTGTCACTAAGGTCGGGATTAATCTCAACGATGGTAAGGGCTTGACCAGTCTTAATCTTGTCTGTGAGCCTAACATCAAGGTCTAAGCGAGTATCCAGTCCCAACTTCTTCAGAATCCTTTTTACCCGTCTCTCACGTTCCAATAGATTGGTCATACCCACCCTTGGTAGAGAAGACTTAATAAGGATTCCTACCTTACCTATGAGATATGGTTGAGATGTGCCCAAAGTGCAAAGAGGGAGAGTTAGAACCCTATGAAAGCCCTAGCAACGGCCAGCAAAAGTTGTGCCAAGTATGCGGCTATACCACCGAAGACAAGATGACATGGGAAACAATGAAAAGTATCTAAACCTTTACGCTTATATAGGGGAGATTCCCTATATAGGCTGTGGGTTACAATAGAGCCAAGTATCTGAAGTATCGAAAGAAGCAGATTGCTTGGAGCACCGCATGGAATAAGGCTCATCCAGAGAAGCACAAGAACTCCAAAGCGTATATGCGGAACTACATGAGACAATATCGAGCAGACTATCCAGAGAAAGTGAGAGCGATTGTACGGGTTGAGCAACACAGACGAAACAGAGAACTCCCAACTACTACTATTCTCAACAAACACTTTAGAGGCGCAGTGCTCCATCATATAACTCCTTCAGTTGCCATCTACATACCTGCAAAGTTACACAGAAGCATTTCACATAACCTCAAAACTGGCAAAGGTATGAATGAGATTAACGCCAAAGCCAGAACCTTTATATAGCCGACAATAGATACTACTGGTATATGGACATCAAAGACTTGAAGGATAAGGTAACGAAAGTAGACGTTGCTGGCCTCATCGTCAGCAAAGAAGATACGAGGACGGTCAACCTTAGAGCAGGCGGCACGACAACAGTAGCCAACGCCCAACTGAAGGATGCGACAGGCGAGATTAAGTTGGTGCTCTGGGGCGATGACATCGGTAAGGTCGCAGTGGATTCTCTAGTAGCCATCTCCAACGGATACACAAGCACTTACAAGGGCGTGTTGCAATTAAACATTGGTCGCTACGGAACCCTCAAAGTAGATGCGGTTGAGTAATCATCCCGACCCTATCTATTGTCCTGCTTGCATTTGTCATAGTGGAAAGGTTATAGTTACAGATTGCACCGAGAAGGGATGTCATTGTTTCTGTTGCGGTTATAGTGATTCATAATGAGAACAGAAATGTCGTATATGACTAAGGAAGATGTAGACGATTGTATCTACTGGCTTGCTAGATTCCTCTCATCCGACCCCAATGGAATGGATGGAAGAGGGTTACGAAAGCATTGTCTTAGACAAGCCTACCACTGCATTACCTGTATCTTATATGGACATGGTGCAAGAAAATGACCGAACCTGATTTCTCCAAACCGCACACCAAAGGAGCCCACGGCTCAGACTTTCCTTCTCTTAATGGTATGGAAACCTTTGGTTGGGAGAGCGAATCCTGTCTCTGTTGGGTAGACAGAATCCCTATTAGTAACAAGAAACCTACTCGAAAGGAGAGAGCAAATGGCAAATATGGACACAATTAACCTGCCGCTTGGAGATTTAGTAAAGCCAGAGGAGTGGGGCACAAAGGCTTTCGTTTACGGTCCAAGTTCTGATGAATTTTACATCACTCAAGAGAAGCACAAAGCATTGGAGTTCGCATCGGCTCGAAAGTTCGAGGCAACGGTATCAGTTAAAGATGGACAAGTCATTATAGCCTTACCTGCTGACTTTGCCAGAGTCTATCTATGGAATCGAAAGGCTCAGATAGTGAAGATAGTTCACGCTGAAGGGCAGGCGATATGTGTGTTCGCCAAATCAGTAGAGAAGAAGAAGAAGTAGAGAGAACGCAGATACCCATGGGGTATCATCTTTGGTCTGGCTCGGTATCTTATTATAGGTTTCTCTCTACTATCGCTCATACCCTACAGTAGCACACTATTTAAACATTCTAGGTAGGGTTTAAATAGTCCTACGACCCTAAACCTACTAGGATGACTAATCCTCTTGACGGCAGGGGCTTCAAATTTCGCTACAGTTCTGGTATCGCTCCACTGATTACAGGAAAAGAATACCAAGAACTCATTAAAAACTACAAAGCCACAGGTCAGTTTCCGCACATTCTGAACCTTGGTGGCATGGCAATTGATACCTCAAGGAACAGAAACAAGTGGCGTGTCCCAATCGAAGACCTTCAGGCCATCGCTGACCAACTGAAGGGTGCTCCTCTGATGAAAGACCACGACATCGACCATGTAGATTCAATCATCGGTAAGGTCGAAGACGCTTGGGTAGAGAAGGATGAACAGGATGAGAAGACTGGAAAGGTCTTGTGGGCTGGTCAAACCGTTGACGAGAGCCTCATTCAGAAGATTCTGTTAGGCTATGTGAGGTTTAACAGTATTCAGATTGCAGTTCCACAAGCCTACTGCGATAATTGCATTGCCGCAATGGGCAAGAAAGAAGAGGAAGCGGGGATAGATGACCTCGATTTGCCGTGCCCAAGGTGCGGAAGTCTCGATATGCTCATCCGACATCCGATGGTTTTGGAGCAAAGCATGGTCGCAATTCCGGCTTACGAGAAGGCTGAAGTGACCCCGATTGGCTTCAAAGCCAGTCTAGACAGGGCTCTTCAGAAGAGATTTGCGCCTCAAGACAAGTCTTATGGCATTCTACAGCCTAAACAGACCCCGAAGAAGGCTAAAGTGATTATGCCGGACTTGACACCAGTGCTTATCTCGGCCTTTGATGCAGTCGCAATGGCCATCATTGGAGTGTCTGAAATCACTCTTAGAGTGGCTAAGATACAGATGGAAGGCTATCCAGAAGACCGAGTTGATATTCATTACTCTCAAAAGGAGAGAGGTCTGCCTTCGGCCAAGCCCATAGAGGATGAAGGATTCACTCCCGATGAGCAAGCCTTTCTAGATTCTCTGCCACCGTGCAAACCAGAGGACGAGGAAGGTGGCTCCTGCGACTTCTGCCATAAGAGGACCGGAACCCATCCGATTGGTGAGTATCTGGTTTGCGACACTTGCGACCCACTTACTTGGAAGGACGAAGGCAAGGGCGGCTCAATAGAAGACTTTCCTTTGGTGGAGAGGGGAAAGGAAAAAGGAAAGGACGAGGCTCTTAAGAGTTGTGCCAATTGCGGAAGCACTGCCACACCCTATCAGACTACCTATGCAGACGAGACGGGTATGGATACATTCAAATGCACCAATTGTGGTTACGACTTCTATCGAAGGGAACGGTCTCATGAAGAGGGGCTCTAAAGCCTGACCGCAGAGTTTAAATAAGGCGAAACTCCTATATAAACTACCTATGACTCCTTCAACTTTTATGGTAGTGTTGATGGCTAAGGCGATGCTATACTACCCAGAAAAAACTAACTAAAATGTCTACTGTCGCACCTTCTGGTGATATATCTGAGGGCAAGGCTCTCAGTTATGACCAAATTGTGAAGCAGATGGGTTCTCTCGAATCCAAACTCGATGGTCTGATGTCCATCATCAAGGAAGTCAACATAAAACTGGAACAGCAAGACCTTCGCGGTAAAAGAGCCGCGTTGCTGTCTCAGAGGATTGCCTTGAGGAGAGCATCTGAAGCAAAGAGCGAGGAAAACGAGGAAGCCCAAAAGAAAAAGAAGGAAGAAGAGGAAGTTAAGCGCAAGAAACTTGAAGAACTGAAGTCGAGACTTCAGGAAGTCAAGAGCAAGGTAGAGGAAGCCAAGAAAGCAAGGGAAGCGTCTGCCAAGGCTCCCGAAGTTACCGGAAAGGGTAACGTTGGGGCGGTCAAGGAAGAGACGAGTCCACTCGCTGGCTTTGGTGCCTCTGCGGAGTTCCCAGACTACTGGAAGGAGATTACAGGTGCTTCAAGCCGCTTCAAGGAACTGGGTCTACTGTCGGGTTAAAGTGAGATAGAAAATGGCTATCCCAATTCCACACGGCAGTTCGCTCCCCGGAACTCTTGAAGGCGCACCCTTCCACAATGATTCATTCCTTCTCTCTTTCAATGCGATAGCAAATGTAAACGGGACAGCAATATACATTGGAGCATTGGTTACGTTGGCTACTACGGCAGACTTCACTTGTGAAGTTGTGGCCGCAACGGTAACAGGCGGATTCCTACTTGGAATTGCCCAAACCTCTGGTCAACTCAACGCGGCAATTGATGTCATTTGTCGTGGTGAGGTAACTGTGCTTTGCGATGCTACTGTCACGGCTGGTCAGTATCTTGACGTTTCTGCAACCACCGATGGTTATGTTGCACCCATAGCAGGGCCAACTAGACTTATCGCATTGCAGGGCGGCACATATGTTGCCACGCCTTTGCCTATCGTAGCACTTCTGTTCTAAAACAGGTGAAAGAGAATGGCTATGACTCGTGAACAGTTCCCAATAGTTAACACAGGTGCTCTATTCTATCCAGCACTGGCGAAGAGGATAGTAGAACTCACAATGCCTAACTTGGCATTGAAGCCTCTACTTCAGGACTTCTTCATCAAGGTTGGAGCGACTGCTTCGATACCGAAGCAGAAGGGTGCTCGTGCTACAGCCGTCATAGGAAAGACGGCAGAGGGAGCCGAGATTATGGCTGACTTCACACCTTACGACTCGATTACCGTTACACCTTACAAGGTGGGTATGAGAGTCCGAGTCACTAGAGAGTTGATTGAAGACCAAATAGTGAACATTGTAGAAGACCAACTGAAACGAGCCGCGAGACGGGTCGTTATGACCATCGACCAAGACGTTGAGAAAGCACTCAATGCCCCGGCTGGTCACGGCATCGCACAGCCCGTTACAGGGGCTTCAGTGTTCATGGATGGGACGACAACTGCGTATGGTGGAACAATAGGGATTAACGACATAACTCAGGCGAAGCAAGTGATACAGAACCTTGCTTTGGAACCTGACACGATTGCGATGAACCCAATGGCTCATCAAGACCTGTCAAGGATACCTCAGTTTGCCGCCCTACTCTTCTACGGACAGCCCGTATACGCTCAGGGAACTGGAACAGTGGTTTCAGCACCTCAGTTGTATGGACTGAAGCAGATAGTCACCCCGAACATCCCACAGGCTCCACTGTTACCAAACAGCGGCTTCGATGGACGCGCATACGTCCTTGCCGCGGCTGGTAGCAACTATTCAGCCTCATATGCACCGTTGGGTTACTTCGCAACGAAGAGACCCATCAGTGTGGATGTCTGGCCTCAACCTACTTTCGATTCGATAGACATTGTTATCACTGCTCGCTATGCCCCGGTTATCACATACCCGGAGAGTGTCGTGCAATTAACAGGTCTAAGGTCATTGTAGTCACCGGAAAGCCAATATCGAACCTCTAAGCACGGTTAACTGACAAAGTTGAGGCGTGGTCGCCTTTACTGGACCACTCCTCTTCCCACGATTTTTCAACATACTTAAATACTCCTACTGCCCATTATATCTTAGAATGGCCACAGAAAGTGTATCGATTCAAAGACTTTCCTCACCCAGAGGCATTACATGGGGTATCACTCGCTTCAAAGACCCAGATGGCGAGGTTGCCAAGTTCACGAAGGCAGGGCACTCTGCCGCAGAAGCGGCTCTACATTTTCCCAAAAGACTAATCAATAAGTCCGAGTCTGGGCCTAATGGTTTGACTAATTTTGGTAAGACACTTGGATGGAATCTGCTAATTGGTGCTCTTGCTAACACTGGCTCACCTTCGTATTCCCTTACAATTTCAAGGCTTTGTGTTTCGGATGACACCACCGCTTTCGATGCTAGTCAGAATTTCGTGGATACGAGTTACACCAATCCTAGCAACAATCCTTCCGCTACCAACAACTTCTATGCAATGAATGTAGATGCTGGCTATCCACAGGTTTCTGGGGATACGGTCACATGGCAAGCGACTTTTGGCCCCGGCATTGCTGAATGGGCCACAGGATGGCAATCCTTTGGAGTTGACAACGATGGAACCCCTGATTGGGATGGAAGTTACGGGTGGACTCTCCCTACTTCCGACTTTTCAGCCGTTACGTCTTATGAAAACTCAGGAACGGGGAGTGCAACGCCAAACATCGGTCTCTACAACAGATATGTAAGCAACCAAGCCGTGAAGGGGGCAGGGCAAACTTGGGTCTTGACTCAGAATATCCAACAGCACTAGACCACCATCCTTAAATACTCCTCTCCCCAATAATAGGTTAGATATGTCTGGTTTCGGTGGTCTAAGAATAGGGCTGAAGATTGTAGCAAGGAACCCCTGTCCTGAACACAGTTATGCCCATTGGGACGGGTTGAAAGGAGGCCAGCCCGACTCGAATGCAGGATGTCAAGGCGGGTTGATTGGGATAACCAATAAAGAGTATGACATGGGAACAGGCAACTTCACTTCTATGATTATCACTCAGATTTTCAATACACCCACTACAGGCACTCCCATGACAGATTCAACCGGAACTGCTTGGGATGGAACAGCCCTCATGACTCCCGGCACTTTCGAGATTGGTGCTGGAACTGGCACAACTGCTCCTAGTGCTGATGACTATATCATAGAGAGTGAGATTGTAACAGGTATTCCTAATCCTGATAGTCCTACTGCCGCCCTCATAACAGGAACCGTCACTCGTCTTCCAGTTATTGGACCACCTTACACAAGTAGCATCACCACGATTACTGGAACCTTCAACAACACTTCTCTAGCCAACGAGACCTACGGCAACATCGGCATCTACGTCATCCTTGCAAGTCTCGTTGCAGGACCAACTTACTTCCTACTCGCTCATGACCAAACCAACGGTGCGGCTGGATACGTTGTCTCACCTGCTGGAACTGTCGGAGTAACCTACACAATAACCGTTACTTAGACAGTCGTAGAAGTAGCAATGGCTTTTAGACAGTCTTTGTGGAACTGATAGATTGTTGGCACTTCTCCTGCCATCATAACATTTACAGTGGCAGTATAGTAACCTGAAGCAATGTCTATAGGCTTTCCACACTTGTCGCACAGAATCATGGTTCTATCTACGATTTGAGGCTATTTAAGGATTTTTGGCCAACCACTCTTTGAAGCACTTCTTATCCAAATGATAGAAGATTGGGTCTTCTTGCACTGCTCTTGGCGCGAAAATGACAATATCTTTCAGTTCAATCCTCTGTTTACATATGTCGCAAAAGAGGGCAATCCATCCCTTTTCCAAGGCCCAGATAAATTCCTCTGCGATAGCACCGCCAGTCTTGCAACTGCATTCTTTGATGTCCTTCCCTTCTAAGACTACTTTCATGGTGTTACATTCGCCCCTGTGGTGGAAGGGATGCTGGTAACGCAACTCTTAGTAGTATTACTTGTGTTAGTAAGGCCGCTGGTAGTAGTATCTGAATTTCTACTGGTTGCGGGAGTAGAAGAAGTGGTAGCGACTGAAAAACAAACAGATACCGTGTTAGATGGAGCACCCGTCACATCTACCCCATTTTTAACACAAGTTCCTACAACGCAACTGCTTCCAGTGGCTCCTTGGGCATGAATATGACTATTGCCTGCTACTACGGTATTATTTATTCCGTTTACACAGGCTGTTCCAGTGACGAGGGAACCAACGGATGTAAGAGCAGTAGAAGTGACTGCGGTTGCAGTTGCAATGAATGTGGTAGTGCCAGCCGCCCCTATCGTATGAGTGTGGATGGGCACAGGAAGAGTGGCAGTCTGAGTATTGTTTCCTGTTGAAGCAGGAATAGCTGTTACAACCGTTACCGGGGTTGTTGATATTCCGGTGTTAACACCACCTGTAGTGGTAGCACTGGTCATAGTTGTAACAAAATTTGTGGAGTTACTTGAGCCTAATATGGCTGTTGTGGCGGATGGAGAACCTGTGTTTCCAGCATTAACACAAGTTCCTAAGGTGCAAGCACTACCAGCACCCGTTTCTGTATGAGTATGAGTTGAGGTCGTTCCAGTTGTGCCTGTGAAAGTGGTGAAAAAGCCATTGGTGTTAAATACGCATCCGCCAGTAACAACAGTAGCACTACCAGTTCCACTTGCTGAAGTTAGAATACTTCCAGTGGTAGCCGCGGCTATTGAATGCGTATGAATCGGTAGAACGTAGGTTACAGAGGCAACGTAGGTTTGAGTGGTGTTACCTGTATTGACAGGTATGACTGTTACTGGACTTCCACTTGTGGTGTTAACCCCTGACCAAAAAGTCCCAGTTGTATCTGAGTTTCTTCCGGTCACAAAGTTAGTATAGTTGGCTGTGGCCGCAACAGATGTTGATGATGATGCCGCGGCAGTGTTATTGCTACTTATACAAGCACCACTTGCACAGGCCGTTCCACTCGCATTCATTGTATGAGTGTGAATCGAAGACCCTACACTTACAGAAGTCGCAACACTTGTAAATCCGGGTGCGGTGGTGAGAGAACCAAGAGCCATGTATACTCCTGTAACAAGGCCACCGTTAATCAGTGTTAATAGACCTGAGCCTGTCGTGGGTGCGGCTATTGCGTGTGTGTGACTTGGTTCGACCCAATGGATTACAGTAACTACTGTTATTGAGCCAAAGGCTGATGTTGGTGCGGTGTAAGAAGGCGGAGCCTGACGGTATCTGAGCCATGCCACATTCACAGTTGATGAATTGGCGTTGATTTGTAAGAAGATGTATTGCACGGTTTCAGCAACGTAATCGACAGCGTTGCTCGTCCCGTTAGCGTAATCGTAGAGTCCTTGGATGTTAGTCGTGCCGTTTTCCCAGAGAGAGATTACATGGTATGTGTTGACGGCTCCTGTAATTGTATCGGCAACTGCGTTTGACGCACCAGAACTCCAATTGAACTCAGCCCAAGTTCCATTGACAGCATTTAGTCTCATGGCCCATGCAACAGAGGAAGCACCATAAGGGTTGCCTGAGTTACCTGTCGTGCTTAGACCAAGAGGATAGACAGCGTTGGCCGACCCAATGGCTGACTCGTAAGCCTCAAGAATCTCAGTTTTTGAGTTGATTGCCACGTTGTAATATACTTCAGTAGTTGCACTGGTAGACGTTAATATCAATCCATTGCTAACGCTGGAGCCCGTTCCTGTGCCCACAATCCATCCTGATGGAAGACTTGTGCTAGGCCAGTCTGTGTAGTAATCGAAGACCTGAGACCCGTTATCATAATGACCATAGGTTCCATCGAAGTTCGGTTGTGCGCCTGTCGTGCCTCCTGAACTAAAATTGTTTGTTGATGTGTTGTAAAAGCACAGATAGATTACTAAGGTGCCATTGCTTCCTGCAATGGTGAGGCTTCCGAGATTGACCCAATAGACACTCGCAGTCGAAGCATTCGTCAAACCGCTTTCGAGCCAAGAGTTGAGGATGTTTCCCGCACCGTCCTGCCAATTAAGATTAATTAGGTTCGAGGCTTCATAAGAATTGTAGGTGTTTGAGTTGACTGTTATCTTAACCTGAAGATTTGCCGAAGTAGCCCCACTTGCACTGTTAGTCAGCGTAACAGGAAGATAATAGAGAGTGTTATCAGCAAACTTGGTCATGATTCTAATATCACCGATGCTGAGACATACACTTGGTTGGCCGTTCCAGCGGTGGCAGTGACTTGGATGGCACTGCTATTTGTCGCATTGAAGAAGAGTGGTTGCATAGTGTAGGAGCCAGTAGATTCTGAGACGGCACTGAGGTAAGTGTAGGATTGCGCTCCGGTAACGTCTGTCCAAACGTAAGTAAGCGTTACTACGGTAGCCCCAGTGACGACTCTGAAGTATACATTGACGGCATAGTTTCCAGCCGCGACTGTAGTGTAATTGATTACGTTGGTAGCACCTGTAGTTGTTAACTTGGTTTCTTTAGCACTCGCTACAAGAGGATTGCTACCTACAACCCATGCTGGTAGACCACCGCTGACTCCAAGCACATAACTGGCACTGGCCCCAACCGCCAAGTTAATCCAGTTGGTTCCATCATAGAAAATGATGTCTCCTGTAGCCAACACAGTGTTCTTAGTGATGTCGAATGCTTTTCCGCCCAAACTTAGGTAGGTATTACCAAAAGACTGAACGCCAGTCCAACTGTTGGCGTTGCCAAGATTGATGTCAAAGTTCCTATTCTGAGATGTCGTGCTAAGAGATAGAGTGCTGTTTGGACTTGATGTAGTCACTGCTCCAGTCAATGAATCTATTGAGGTGACAACAGTTGGAAATGTCACCGTAAGAACAGACCCTACCATTGAAAGTCCCGAACTTAGAGTAATGGCTCCCGTTTGTGCGCCCAATGAGGTCACTACAGTTGGGAATGTAACATCTAATTCGTTGCTCGACATTGAAAGACCTGAGCCTAGTGTAATCGCTCCTGTCTTAGTAGCAAAACTTGTGACTACAGTTGGAAAAGTAACGTCTAATTCGTTGCTGGACATTGAGAGTCCTGAACCTAATGTAATGGCTCCTGTCTTTGTCGCAAAAGAGGTAACAACAGTTGGGAAGGTAACTGTTAGAACAGAAGCCGCCATTGAAAGCCCAGAACTCAGAGTTATGGCCCCCGTCACACCGCCCAATGATGTGACTCCTGCTGTTGCTGGCACGGCTTCCCATGTTGGGATTCCACCGCTTACTCCAAGCACTTGACTTCCAGTGCCCACCGCCAGATTAATCCAGTTGGTTCCATCGTAGATGATGATGTCTCCTGTAGCCAACGCAGTGTTCTTGGTTATATCGAATGTGGCCCCACCCAGACTTAGGTAGGTATTCCCGAAGGCTTGGGTAGCAATCCAAGTGTTGGCGTGACTGAGATTGTGACTAACATCTACTACTCCTATTCCGGTTGTAGGCGAGAGAGTAAGAGAACCACCTGTAGAAGTAAGTTGAGTGACTGCGTAGAGGGCTTCAGCACTGAGGCCACCAGTAGGGTAATATTCATGTTTAAGGACGGGCAACACTAACGTAGCATCCTTCTTCTTGGTCCTCCGATGTAAAATACCCAATTTACATCAACATTATTGAGGCAGTTGTGTAGACTTGGTTTGCTGTTCCGGCTGTTGCCGCAATTGTAACTGGCTGTGAAGCCGCACTGTTGATGAACAAAGGCAGGACTGAGTAAGAACCAGTTGCGTTTGAAACGGCACTCATCCATGAATAGGATTGCGCCCCTGCTTGGTCTGTCCAAGTCGCAGTAAGAGTCACATTAGTTGCGCCCACAGTAACTCTATAGTAAACCATAAGCATAAGATTTCCTGCCGCACTTGGCGTGTAGGTGGCGATGTTATGTGAAGCCACATCTGGAAGTTCATACTCAGTGTATATGTTCTGAGGAGCAGAGACACCACCAAGACTTGAGAAAGTTACCCATGATGGTTTTCCGGCACTGACTCCAAGCACATAACTGGTGCTGACTCCAACCGCCAAGTTAATCCAATTGGTCCCGTCATAGAAAACAATGTCTCCTGTGGCTAATGCAGTGACTTTGGTAATGTCGTAAGACGCACCACCAATACTGATACCAGTATTACCAAAGGCAAAGGTTCCAGCAGTCATAGTGAGGGTTGTCGAACCTGTGCGGTTTATTTCAATGTCCAATGCGCTTGCTCCACCCGCACCAAAGTAGAGTGCTCCATTAGTAAGTTTGGCAGTTGGGTTGGCATCGCCTGAAGCGGCTTCTACTTGGAAGTTTTGAGCATGAACTGAAGTCCATCTATTGGTTGTCGTTCCTATTGCATAGGTAGCATCTGTAGCAGTGTCTATCTCGTGGAAGGTCTGAGTTGCAGTGAAAGTTTGTGCAAACCCTAAGACGGCCATTGTATCGTTTCCAGTAAGCAATGGTAGGGTTATGTCGTGTGAAGCGCCTATAGCCGCACCTACGAATGTGTAAGCAAAGGTGTTGGCAGGATTGTTAATAAGGAAGTCGGAACTGTAGAAGGTCTGTGCCGCAGTCCAAGTTTGAGCAAACCCTAGCACAGCCATAGTGTCGCTTCCAGTTAAGAGAGGAAGAGTGATGTTGTGACTTGCCGCAATAGCCGCCCCTACAAAGGTGTAGGCAAAGGTATTAGCAGGATTATTGAGAAGCAGGCCCGAACTATAGAATGTCTGTGACCCAGACCAAGTATTAGCATGGGCAAGAGCAATGGATACATCTACAACTCCTAGCCCTGTTGTGGGTGAGAGAGTGAGTGTTCCACCCGTTGAGGTAAGTTGGTTGACTACCGCTGTAAGAACGAGTTCTGGCATTGTCTTCATGATACAGAGGAGCAACGTCTTATTTAAAGCATTCCATCAGAATCTTTATATAGATTGATTCCCCTCTATCTGGTATGGCTCAGAATCAAAACCAACAGCCGCAGAAGGAGTTCGATGTTCACGACACAAATGACGTTCTGACGAAGTTCGCTCAGATACGACAGACCGTGAGACAGTTGGATGACGACATCACTGGCCTCATCTACATTGCTGTGAATCAGTTACAGAAAGAACAGAAGGATGCAAGAGAGAAAGCCGCAGAGGTTCAAAAACGGATTAACGAGGAAAACAAGGGCAAAGAGAAGGTTAACGAGAAGCCGAAAGAATCTACTGTAAGGCGGCAACCATAAAGACTCAAATAGGGGCACACTCCTTTAGGTGGTAGGGATGACCAATTACGCCATTACGACTAAGACCGATGCTCAGTCTAGTATCTCCCCTAGCCTTAATGTGGAAACCGATGTAGTGAATATAGCCGCCCAAGCCGCTGACTACGTTCCAGAGTTGTATCTCGACCTTGGGAATATGCAAGCCGGAGACACTACGATTGTCACTGAGTATATCTCAGTAGATGGAATCAACCAAAGAATCTACTTTCAAAAGACCTTCAAAGATGTTCAGACAGAGCCGCTTTTGAGGCTTCACGGCAAGTTGCTTGAGTTGGGTATGCTCTACAAGGTCACGGTTAAACAGACAGGCGGCACAGCCAGAGTCTATCCTCTCGCTTCGATTATTCAGATTTTCAACGCCTAAAATGACTTTAAATAGGTCTACTGCTTTATCTACTGTAGGATGTCATATCCAGAGGCTAACTTCCTAACTACGCCCTTCCCTCAAGAAGAGGAGATTTATAGCGGAGTCGTGCCCATTTCTGTCTCTGGGACCGTCCATAGCGGATTCTCGGCAACGGTTGTGGTTAGCCAAGTGGTTCAAGGTTATGTGGGTGCGAGAGCGTCTGGTGCTGTGAATATAAGCCAGAAGGTAACAGGTTCGGTTGGAGCCGCACTGAAGGGTGTGGCCACCACTGGTGAACACGTTGATGTCTACATAGGCACTGGTGCAGACCTCTCTGGAAAAGTGGTGGTTAACGAGGTAGTTTCAGGTTCGATTGGAACCAGTGTGTCTGAAAAGACAAACACCAATGATGTAGCGTCTGGAAGTATTGGTGTCTCGGTGTCTGGTGCAACTCAGATACCTCACCAAACAGTAAGCGGGACTATAGGAGATGCCGTCTCTGGTGTAGTAATCACCAACGATGTAGTGTCGGGTGAAATAGGTGCAGGAGAGTCTGGAAAGGCAAATGCAGGTGGAGTAAAGGCTTCTGGTGTGATAGGTGTTAGTCTTTCAGCAAAGGTCGTAGTTAGTGACTCAGTGGCCGGAAGCATAGGGACCACACTCTCAGGAGCAGAGGTCGTCAACCAAAAGGTGAATGGAGTTGTAGGTGGCAATGTAACTGGAATAACAATCACTAACGATTTGGTAACCGGAAGCATCGGAACTCAAGTCTCTGGTGTAACGAAAATCACCCACCAAGAAGTCACAGGAGAAGTTGGTATCGTTATGTCTGGTGTGCCGATTACCAGTGATGTAGTGGCTGGTTCTATAGGAGACAGTCTAAATGGGGTTGTAGCAGTCCATCAGGTCGTCTCAGGTGAGATTGGAACACTTGTAAGTGGAGTGGTAATCACTAACGATGTGGTATCAGGCGAGATAGGTGCGGGAGAGTCTGGGAAGGTAAAGAGAGAGGGCGAGGATGTGTATGGCACAATCGGTGTGAGTTTCAGAGCAAAGGTCATAACCAGTGATATGGTCAAAGGAGAGATTGGAGTCAAGGAGACTAAGAAGTCCAGAACCCACGATGTTGTAAAGGGTAAAATCGGTGAGAAGACATCTGGAAAGGTGGTCACTAAAGATGTTGTAAAGGGTGAAGTGGGTAGCAGAGTCACAGAAAAGGAAGTCATCAGCCAAGTGGTGCGGGGTGAGATAGGGGCCAATCTTACTGGTATCACTAGGATACTCCATCAGGTGGTAGGTGGTAGTATAGGTGGCGCATTGAATGGTGTGGTCAGAACAGGACAGATAACAACAGGAACGATAGGGTCTAGACTACAAGGAGTAGTGAGGATTAGTCAGGTGGTGCGAGGAGAGATAGGTGTGAATCTCTCTGGTGTTACTCGGATACTCCATCAAGCAGTAAAGGGTTCCATCGGTGTGAGAGTATCTGGAACAAGGACACTTCCCATCTTCAGACCCATCAAGGTGAGAGAACTCTCATCTAAGGACTTGATAGTCAAGACCTTTAAGAAAGCACTGAAGTTGAGGGTAAAGCCAGAAGAAAATACCTAAATACCTCCATCTCCCAATGTAACCTATGGTCACTCCACCTGATGAAGTGCGTGAGATAACACTTAAGGTCACAAATAAGAAGTTCACTGCTAAGATTGCGAACAAGGAAGCCGAGTTTGAGATGGCCAGCAAACAGACTTAAATACTCCCGTCTCCCAATGTAACCTATGCCAGCAGGACTCGTTGTTAAAGTAAATAATTTCGGATTTGACCTCACATTCACGATTCAGAATGCTGATGGAACGATAAGAGACCTCACCGACTTCTTTGCTCCAAATGGCACTACAACCCTCTATGTCTACACTCAAGAGCAGACCCCTACTCTTCTCTTCTCAGGGCCATGTAACTCTATCACCCCCACCACTGGTATATGCACCTATTCGGTGGTAAGCACCAATCTATCTCAGATAGGAACCTTCGATGCCGAACTAGAGATGATTACTCTGGTCACTCCCGTTCCTCCACCCATCCTTCCACCTGTTACAACCTTCTTAGAAGACACCGAGACGTTCTCCTTTAACATCATACCTCGCCACCCTATACCATAATGCCCACCAAACATCTAGGTTCCAAGCCGTTCTTGGGCTATCCTACAGTGTCTCGATATATCTACACTTGTCTCATGGAACTTAAGAGGAGAGACGATATTATAGCCACTCTAGTCGCCAATGGCTACACGAAACATCAGGCTATGAATCTTTACCGGAAGAACTTGGTTCGGTTTTTTCAGTTTCGACAGAAGTGGGTTCCTTCGGAGGATTGAGTATTCCCAACCTAAATATTTCTCTGCCCACAGCCCTTGCAAAGTCGATGTTTTGACAAATGATTGCGATAGCCCGAATTTGGTCTGTAGATAGAGCAGAATCATTGGCTCTGATGGTGCCTGTAAAGGCTATCTTAACTCTCTCATCTATGTCGCTCATTTTCTTACATACCCTGCGGTTGTTGATTTGACACTCTTACGTTTCTCTAAATATTCATCCGTTACTTTCTTGGAGTCTGGCCAACTGAAAGGATTTATAGTATAACTCTGCTTACGCTTCCAAGTGGAAATTCCCGTGGTTTTATCGGTTCTCTGTTGCCAGAGATACCACTTGACCTGTATCTTGCCATAGGTGTCTACAAGCAGGACTGCGCTCCACCATCCGTTGTTGCAACTGAGAGTCTTGCCCTCGATGACTCGGATGTTCCCTTCAGCGTCCTCGAAGGCTGGAAAGTGTTCCTTCTCAGGTGTAGGTTGCAAATTTGCTCCTGTTATAGAGACAGTATCAGTTGTTGTGCTCATGCTTGTCTCACCGCATTCACAATCTTTTTGAATTGTGTCTTATTCACTGGTTTTCCATCAAGACGTTCTACTTTGACTAGGATTAATGGTTTCTCACTCATTTTTGACCACTTGGTATTGGCATCTTCACGACTGCTGGCACCTTCAGGACATAGCCTTCCTTCTCAAGTGCATCTACCATCTTCCTTACGTTAGCGGTCCTCACACCATACTTCATAGAGAACTCGTTCACATTAACCTCAGAACCCGCGGGATAGTCCTTCTTGAGAGCGTCCTTCACCTTTGTCTCGAACTCGGCTCTCGTCTGCGCTGTTATCGGCATTGTTACTGAACTCATACCAACCCCATACTCGGCAACCTATATAAAGATTCTATAGCCAAGGCTCGGCCCCACAAAATACATCTATTAAGGATGATTCCCCAATGAGCCATAGTGCTGACATTTGTTCTTCCATTTCAGACCTTTCTAAGGTTCTTCTTTTCCGAAGAACCCAAAGAGATGACGGCTCGCATATAGGGGAGGCGTGCCATAGGGCTCGCTATGTATTGCAGAGTTATTAAGGATTCTACACCACAAAAATACTTAAATAGCATTCAGAGATAGGATAGTGTATGGTAGCGAAATACAACGGAATAGTGGATAAGGAGATGGAGAAGAAACTTGTGGAGTTTGCCTCTACCCTGCGTCCAGACTTGGGGTCACTAGAGGTTATAGAACTTTACGACCAAATAGAGAAGGAGCATTGGTTGGTATCGTCAAAGGTTCTTTTGATGAGAACCCTCTTCCAGTCTACACTCAACGAGCAGTTTGCCAAGGAAGAAAAGGCGGCTTTAAACGATATGAGCAGTATGTTTGGGTAGTCACTTATGAAGTGCGCCTGTGGAAATGAGGTAGACCCCAAACACTTGAAGGTGGGGCAGACATACATCCAGTTCCTTGACAACGACAATGGAGTGTTGAAAACGGTATTCTGCTCTATGGAGTGCTTCTACAAGAGTCGTGGTGCATACGCCAGACGAGACTAAATGCTAATTATACATAATGCTAATTACCAGAGCCTCGTGTCCTCTTTAGGTAGTCTAATGCTTTAGTTAATAGTTCTGGGTTGTCTTCTAACAACCCAAGAGCCTTATTTTCATTAGTATGTAAAAGACCCCTTATCTTTCCAGTTTCGTGGTCATGGTCTATACAAGGCTGATATTTAGTTCTTTCAATGGGCTTTCCACAAAGGTCGCATTTGCCTTCCCGTTCTTGTATCATTCTTTCATAATCATTAGGAGTTATACCATACTTTCGCTTGTAATAATATCTACGGTGCATCTCTCTTCCCTTATTTAGATTGTTATGATACCATTCGTCTTTCCACTTGCGAACACGACTTCTGTTCTTTTGACGATACTCTTTTTGAGTTTGTTTGTTCTGTTCTTTATGAGTAGCATTCCATCGTTGATGAGCCACTTTCATCTTCTCTGGATTTTCTTCTCGCCATGCTTTCATTTTCAAAAGTTGCTCGTCTCTATGTTCAGCATACCAGTTTCTTTCATATTTTGATTTCCATCCGTGTCCTTTTGTCATACTCTATAATAGGAAGTGGTAACTAATAAGCCTTTACCCATCGCTTCCTCTTGTCCAACAGTCGTCATTGTAGAAGTCCTGTTGTATATAGTCCTGACCGAAGACGGTTTGGCGGTTCCCGTTTATCATAGCGTCAATGTAACCGTGTGAAGCAGGGTTGTTGCTCGAATAAGTCACTCTCATCTTGAAGACATCTAGACCAAAGAGTTGTAGGTTGGTCGTTCCTAATGACTGGTGACTGGCCGCGTCTAGGACGTTCACTTCTATGGTGGCTGGATAGGGCAACTGTGGGAAGTCCCACGTTACTATGAAAGGGCTGAACACGTTGTCTGGGGTATATGCCGCGCCCAACGGTGCGTCCTCTAGGGTAGAGAAGACATAGACTACAGCAGTATCCGACTGGATTTGGATGGTCTTGTGAGCCGGATTCTTGTCTGTTGAGACGCGATAAAACATTGGGGCTTCTGTGGTGCCGAATGCGGAACCTACTGCCATGAACATTTATAAGCCTCTGCTCGTATATAAACTTGCTATGCAACTGACTTACACCTTCGATGGAGAGCCGGAAGTCGCTCTCATAGTGGATGTTCCAAAGACGCGAGAAGGAGAGGTTGCTCCGAAGACAGTATGGAAGACCCGTCTCGACCTCTACACGATTATGATGAACATCTCACAGGAGAGCAGGGCCAATCCCCAACTCTACGCTTCTCAACTCTTCAAGACCATCAAGAGCGAGTATCAGACTCTAGTTCTGGTGGCGGTAGTCTTCACCCTCAAGCATGAGAAAGGAAGGACTGTCATGACCTATACAGAAAAAGACGTTCCAAGGCTTTGAGAATCCTTAAATAGGAAGAAAACGTAATAACATCCGATGTCAGAAACTAAGAAAGAACCCAAGAAACATAATCTCAGTGGTTGGAAGAAAGACCATTACGACCCTAATGATTTCATCTATCACGCAGGACAGGACATTATGAAGGTTGAGACTGTTGAGAAAGGAATATGGCAGGACTTCTGGAATTGGCTCATGAGCATTTTCGACCCAAAACCGAATCCATCGCCAACACCGCCTGATAATAGTGTAGTGGATATGCGGTGTCTGGATTCACCAATCGTAGACCAAGGAGACTTAGGAAGTTGCACTGCGAATGCTTGGGCCGGGGCACTAGCCTTCCTTGAGATTAAGGACGGGCTTCAGGAGCAGACGGGAGCACTCAATTTCAGTCGACTCTTTATCTACTATAATGAGAGGGTTATCGAAGGAACAGTAAACACTGATTCTGGGGCAGAACTTCGTGATGGGGCGAAGACTCTTGCACAGCAAGGGTCGTGTTACGAAGCAACATGGGCATATGACATCGGCAAGTTCGCTGTCCAGCCGCCAACCAATGCCTATACTGAAGGGACGAATCACGAGATTACCCAATACTTCAGTATCACCACACTGGCTGACATGAAAGCGTGTTTAGACGCGGGGTTTCCTTTCGTCTATGGTTTCACCGTCTACAACAGTTTTGAGAGTCTCTCAGTTGAAGTAACAGGAGTCGTGCCGATGCCGGGGTCGAATGACTATACAGTGGGTGGTCATGCTGTCATGTGTCTCGGATATAACGATGCCTCACAGAGATTCATCTGCCGTAACAGTTGGGGAACAGACTGGGGGCAAGAAGGGTATTTCACGATACCTTACGCCTATCTGTCCGACCCAACTCTCGCCAGCGACTTTTGGACGGTTCGTAAAGGAATGAATATGCTCAAGGAAGCATAGAATCTTTAAATAGGATAGGGTAGTAGGGGTAGGTATGGAAAAATCAGTTGGAAGTTATCCTACCAAGGAAGAGGCCAACACAATATTTCGTCTTCTCTACGACTATATGGTGAAAAACGGAATAGACGAAAGGACGGCTCAAATAGCGGCTAATGAAGAAGTCAACAATGTCTTATTCAGAGCAATTCAGAAGGCACGATTCATAAAGGGTCAACTGAGATGAGTGAGAAGAGAATCTTAGTTTTGTTGGCTGGTGGCTATTCAGCCGAAGCAGTGCAGAAGCATCTGCTCTCTGTTGATGGACTTCCTCTCTTTGAGAGGATTATCGATGCCGTGCCTGCGGATACGGTGTGGATAGTCCATAGCAAGTGGAATCAAGGTTGGTGGGCCAAGTGGCGTTTGGATAACATGGATACTACTTTCAAGGATAAGAATCTTGGTATCTATGTAGACGCTCAGAAGGTGAACAATCCGGCCCTTTGGATAACCAGTAACGTTCCTGTGTATCTGACGCACAGTGTGATTACTGAGGTCGTCTTCTCAGCCATCGACTCCTACTTCAAGAACTTCAACTTCATGGATGAGTTGATGGAACAAGAACACGCAATAGTGGTGGCGAAGGGTGATATGCTTGGACGACCTGCTCTAACTCTCGATTGGAAAGGAAAAATCAAGACTCCGCCCTACGTTTGTGGGACGCTTAACGTTCATTCAGAAGGTTGGGTGTTCACAGATATGATGAAGACTACGGTGAAACAACTCTCAAAGTATGGCCAATTCCAAAGAGGAACTATGGCAGATGTTGTTTCATTGATGATGTTGAAAGGAACCGATTTCAAGGTAGTCAAGGCCAAATGTCCTTACATGGATTGTGGAACTCCAGAGAGACTGGGTAAAGCCAAACACTTATTAGGAGTAGAAACGAAGGGTATGGTAGTGATATGAAAGACCCAAAGAAATTACTGATAGTTGCCGAACATTGGCATTGCGTTCACGGTCATCGTGGAACGGAGCACCCACAATGTTGGGACGAGTTTGTGGCGAATACCGAAAACGACTTCAGAATCGGTTACTTTGACATCGAAGCGACCAATCTTGACGCAGACTTTGGCATCCTTCTGAGTTACGCTTTCAAAGTAAGAGGCAAAGACATCATCTATTCAAACGTGATTCAACAGAAGGACATTGATGCACTGAGGTTGGACAAGCCTCTAGTGATTCAGTGCATTGAGGATATGCTCAAATTCGACATGGTAGTGACCTACTACGGAACAGGTTACGACATCCCCTTCATGAGAACTCGTGCTCTGAAGTGGAATGTGCCATTCCCAGAGTATGGCTCAATCATCCATCACGACCTCTACTATGTTGTGAAGTCCAAACTGAAGATGAGCAGAAATAGACTGGAGAACGCAGGCAGTCTCTTGGGCTTTGGAGACCTTAAGACGCACCTAGACCCCGACATCTGGACTCAAGCCTTGCTCAGTCCGAAGGCTAGAGACTACATCCAAGACCACAACAAGCGAGATGTCATCCTTCTGGAGAAGGCCCACGAAAGACTACTGCCTTACATCAAAGGTTTGCGTAGGAGCATCTAATGAAGTCACTGAGATGTCTCTATAAGAACAAAGAGTGTGGTAAATTGACTAGATGCAAGGTTGGGGACAAATGGAATTGGGCGTGGCACTTTGTCCATATTAGATGTTGCCTCTACTGGTTAAACCATTAGAATCTTTATATAGGTTAGAGAGGATACCTATAGTCATGAGTAAAGCAAATCAGGATACCGTAATCTTCAGCGATGAAGATACCGATGGGATGTGCGCCTGTCGCATCATCCATAATGCCATCTCCCTGAATGCTCCCAAGGCTACCCACACTATTATGTGGCAAGATTGGGATGTCTTCGGGATGACGGATAAGAATGTCTCAGACATAATGGACTTGAAGCCAGCAACGGTCTTCATTCTAGACCTTGGAAGCGGTCAAGAGATGCTGAACTATGCAGTAGCATTTTTGGCCAGTGGCATCAATGTCATCATCTTGGACAACCACCCGCCAGACCTTTTGGTTGAAACCGCAGAAGCCTATGGAGAGTATGCAAAGACTTTAGCCAATCTCCAAGGGAAGTTTCCTTTCCCCAATCTCCCCTTCTTCTACTATGAGTCATCCACCGAGAATTGCACTACTGGCATCTCTTACGCATTTGCCAAGAGGATGGGATGGTCGGTAGTCAACATGGAGAAGTGGGCCTTGCTAGGGTTAGAAGGAGATGTAGCAACTGGGACCAAAGAAGGTGGCCCTCTCTTCCAAGAACTCCTCAACAAGCATCCTTCTATGCGGGGATTGCTTGCTTCCAAGAGTCTGAACAGTAGTTACGATTGGAGCATTCTTGCATTCTACGCCCAATTGCTTCACAATCCTCGAAGGATGATATTCAACAAAGCCCCGCCCATCTGCTATGAAGCCATGAAAGAGATGGAGAAGATTCCTAATTGGCTAGACTTCTATGCGATGGTCAACAAGGAAAAGATTGAGGGCGACCTCTTCTGGGAGCCGACTGTATTTCCAACGACCACTCCAACACCAAAGAACTCCAACACTAAGATGCTTCTGGAACTCACTGTGAACTACAGAAAGGACAAGGGAGATGTAGAGAAGCGGGGCAACTACACCCAACTAGACTACCCAGACTTCGGTGTGACCATCATCAGTAGCAAATGGAACATGGGTTCTGCACTATGCAGTAAGTTTACCAACACCAACCATAAGACTTGGTTCGTCATTAACACCATTCCTAAGTATGGGGTTCATGTCTCTGGTAGGGGCGGAAGGGACAGCACAATCCACATTGGCAAGGCCTTCAGAAGTGCCAATCCTGCCATCATGGAAGGGGGTGGATTGAAACCTGCTGGCAGTGCTAAGACTCACACCAACGATGTAGAGGCCATACTGGACGAGTTGGTTAGATGTGTAGGGGTAAGCAAACAATGAGTCATATCCTACCTAAAACCCTTACAGAAGAGCCACTAAAGGCCACTGGTATACACTTAGGCATTAAGGGAGCAGTTACTAAAGACATGGCTCAGTATGTCTCTAGCATCGCTCCAAGTGGCAATCCCATTTTGGATGTGAACGCCATCCTTACTCGGCTTGACACGGCTGGTAAGTTCATAGTCAAGACCGAAGGTGCTGTGCTCTATGCCACTGATGCGAGATTTGAGAACGCTCTTACGGCATTTGAGAAGGCCACTCTCATACCCACCGTCTTTCATCGCTTCATGCCGGGTTGTCTTACAAACTCTCAATCGAAATACTACATTGATGCAAATGTGTTGATTGTCTCCGACCCTACCAATGGCATACCGAAGAAGATAGGAGAAGCCATAAAAGGAGACCGAAGGGCCATGCAAGAGGCCGGAAGCGTTGGTATCCCCGTTATTGCCATCTGCAACACCAACGCCACTTTCGAGGATTTGGACCTCTGCATTCCGGCCAACAACACTGGCGCAAAGGCCATAGCCACGGTCTTCTATCTCTTGGCTAGGTCTATCTTGCTTCACTCTGAGAAGATAAAGGCAGATGAGGAGATATTTGATGCCATGACTAAAACACCCCTCACTATTGAGGACTTTGAGACTAAGATGCCGGAGAAGGAGGAAGAGGATGAGGAAAAATGAAACTCTGCCAAAAGTGTATTGATGCAATCGTCAAAGACCTTGAGACAGGAGACTTTGAGAAGGACAAAATCATGCTCCCTACTTACACGGAAACAATGTATATTCCAAGGCCAGCCCTCGCCACTCTTTTGCGGTATCTCTTTCCAATAGCCCATAAATCTGAGTGCGAGTTCTGGTCACATAAAGAGTTGAATGAGGTCTATGCCTTCACTAATGAGGTCTATGCCTTCACTAATGTCTTCTCTTCTCTGTTGGATGTCTATATCGCGGGTATTAAACGCAATCTGGGGTTGAAGTGATGGGATTCTGTTCTAAGTGTGGTTGCGGGGTCTGTGACTCTTGCGGTCATGCAAGGTTGAACTTCGGTTGTGGGTGCAGTTGCCATACTCTCATTCCTACAGCCGCGTGTGCGGCTCAAGGAATGGGACCAACAGGGATATTTGAATACCCTTGACAACGAATCTTTATATAGGGCAATACCATTAAGTAGTCCTAGTATGGGAATAGAGAAAATCTGTCTCACGCATCATGTGGCTATCAAGACCACAGAAGACGACCTGAAGCACATGGGACCAGAGTGTATCACCGTAGAGTCAGGTGGTGGACTTGGCGAAATCACCCCAGTCACTTCGGAATCCGGTTATGCCGAAGAGGGGCTGACCTATGAATCAGGAGTCATCATGCCCTTTGAAACCGAAGAGGAAAAGAAGGCGAGGCGAAAAGGTCTTGGAATTCCAGAGCCAGAAAAGACAGAGACTAAGTGAAGACATCGAAGTATTACAGGAAAAGGCTAAAAAGCCTTAAATAGTAGTGAATACTATACCTATGGTTAGATGACTTCTAGAGTTTGCTCAAAGTGTGGTAGAACAAAGAATGTTGAAGATTTTTACATTAATGGTATTGGTGTAAAAGGTCAAATCTGGTATCGTAAAGAGTGTAAAATGTGCACCAGTGTTGATACTGTGAATCGAACAAAGCGAAATTGGCCTAAACGACAGATTTATGTGAAGAACTTCAACAAGAACCATCCCGAATATCAAGATAGACATACATGGAAAGTGAAGATGAGAGCACTTGAAATTGTTGGAAAGAGTTGTGTTTATTGTGGAGAAACCAATCCTATTGTGCTCACCATCAATCACAAGAATGGTGGTGGAACTAAAGATAGAGTTGGAACTGATTTGTATAGGGCTATAATTAATGGCTCAAGAAAGACAGATGACTTGGAAACTTGTTGTGGCAGTTGTCAAATGGCTTATGAGGCAAAGGTTGGGCGATGGTATAAACATCTTAGAGAAGTTATTGAACCATTGTTAGAAGAGTATTATGGGAGATGGCACAATGTCTGAGGTAGTTGAAATTTTACAAGATGGTGATTTGGTCTTCGCCAGAGTTAAGTCTAAACGATACTCAAACATTTGGCATAATGTCTTCTACAACAAGATTGACAAGGTAGGGTCATGCGATTGTGAGGGATTTTTCAATAACCGGAAATGCTGGCATTTCACTGCTGTCCTTCAACGTCTAGGTCTTGAACTCCCAGTTTAGTCGTAACAAGTTCTGCCATTTTAGCCAGTATTTCTTGTGCCTTCTCCAGATTGTCTACTAATACTGCTTCTTTGGCTTGAGTTTGTAGAGCCATTAGAGCATCGGCTTCTGGTGTTGTGAGAGAGCCGTCTTCTCTTGCTTTCATTATGTAGTCTCCTGTTTCGTCAGCCAACTGATAGTAGGCCATCTTCTCGGCTTCATTCTGTTTGTCTGGTGTTGGTGCGTCCCATCGTCCCTCGTTTTTGGTGTCTCTCTCGTCTTCAGGCCAATCGAACTGCTTCTCTCCGCTACCCGTTCCACCACACATTGGGCAGGTAATCCATTTATCGCCTCTCCTATTGTAGAAGCCGCCACCGCCAGTGCATTTCGGACAGGCTAGGTAGACTCCACCTTCCTCTTGTTCTTGGAACAGGTGACTATCAGCCGCCAACTCTTCACCACCACTCTCTTGTTCTATGGTATTGACCTTCCCACGCTCTGGGTATCTGGGCACGTTTTGGGACTGGTCAAAGGCAAGAGGTTCCACTCTGGAATATATTCCAGTCGGAATATTCTGGTTGATTCCAGACTGCTCTTCAAGAATAGGCTTTTCTCGATACTTCACGTTGTAATCCCAATCGTATCCTGCTGTTTCCTGTCCTAAGTCCTTTTCTGGCTCTGTGGGTGGTAGAGTTGTCGTCTCTGGGACCGCAGGAACAACTTCTGGGGGTAGGTCTTCTGGGGCGAAGTCTTCGCTGACATCGCCTATGTTCTCTGGTGAGTATGCACCGTAATCGATGTAGACTTCCTCTCCTGTTTTGATAGGTCGGGTCGTCATAAGGTCTCCCGTCCCTTCATCAAAGTTGAAGTTGACAAAGACAGAGTTAGGCGACTTCTCATGGTCTAAGAAGTTGGCCCATTCGTCCTCTTCTCCTGATGCTGGCTCTTCCCACCACAGGTCTCCCACTCTTAGAGTGGCCCATCCACGAGCAGGGTCGGGAAGTTCCTTTACAAATGGGGATTTGAAACTTGAAATTAGTTCTCCTTCTTTGAAGTCACGAGTAGCGAAGACACCATTACCATGAGGACATTTCTTGACCTCAACTCCCGGTCCCATTATATGGTTAGCGGGGTCTGGGAATCTTCCACCACCTTCCTCTTCGCCCTTCCCATAGCCCTCATACTTGAAGACCGGAGCAAGCCAAGATGTTGGGAGCGTGTCTTCTTCTCGGTAGATGTATTGCTGATTGAAGGGATTGCCCTTCTCAAACTCTTCATACTTCTCTACCGTCCCTTCGCCTACGGAACTATGTCCAGTCTGTTGGAAGTGTGTGTTCAGAGATGGTTTGTCATCAAAGAGACCACCACAATCCATACACCATACCAGCCTCTCCTTTTCTTCGTTCTTTGTTGTAGGCACTTCAAAGGCATTCACACCCACAGCCCTCAACTTGGGCACTAGGGTTTCGTTGATAAACTTTTCCGTTCCCTGAGCAGGGTCGAAACTCACCAAGTCTATTCCATGCTCTTCAGCAAAGTTCTTTTTGAAGTGGTCATTCTCAATTACTTGTGGAAATCTTCCTGCTTGTGGCCCACCCTCATGCCAACCCGGTGAGGTTTCGATGGCCATAACTAGGTCTGGAAGATAGAGGTCATACTCAACCTTTGGCTTCTCTGTTGTAGAGTCTAGTTCTCCTAACTTCATCTTATGGATATAGGTCACACCAACGCTGTCTAGATAACTGGTCACTTGCCATTCATCACGAGTGGGTTCGTCTCTCGTCATTCCAGACTGTGGCCCAAAGGTTCCTACCCCTTTCGGGGTCTTCTGTCGCTCTTGGATGTGCTCAACCGACTGTTGCCATTTGGGGTCTTCTGGGTCTAGATAACCAGTGGTAGGCATGGATGGCTCGGTTTGGTATCCGAAGAGGTCGCTCATGTGTCCGACTTGACTTGATGTAGGATAGATGGCATAGTTGCCCTTCTTATCCATCTCGGTGCTTTGAATTATGCTTCGACAATCTTCACAACCTTCTCCTTCCCACGCTTCATTAGTAATCTTGTCCAACTCGTCTTGGGTGAGTTGATAAGCCGGACTTTGTGTGGCCTCATACTTCGACCAGACATCACCATAGAAGTGGCCCTGTGGTCCACTCTCTTCATCTTTTGGGGTATATTTGTTTCGTTGTTCTTGTGAGTGATTTTGAGCCATGTGTTTGTCATACTCTTCAGTTAGCATGAAGGCGTGGCAGATTGGACAGGTGGCATATGGAGTCGTCTTGCCGAAAGCCTCTTCAGGTCGTCTAGCACCATCACTGCTCATGAGACTTAATTGGACAGCCGACTATATAAGGGCTTTTCTAATCCCAATAGTCACGAAACTCGACTTCGTGGCCGAGACTGTCCTTTACCATGAGTAGAGATAGGGGTTAGGACTATTTAAACCTACAGTCTCTCGTGAGGACATTTATCGTAGTGTCCTTTGGCGAAGTTGCAATTCATACAGAGCACTTGGAAGCCCTCTGGAAAGTTGTGTCTAATGAGCCAGCCGTAGAGATTGCTTCCGTGTCGCGTGCCTAGTTGATTGTCTCTCGCTTTATTACCAATAGGGATAATATGGTCTATTGAGAGAAATTCGATAATGGTCTCTCCGCAAGGTGGACAAGCACACTTGGGCGGATTACTACTGTAATGACTTAGGACAAGTAGTTTCCGTTCTCTTGTCGCTTTCGCTCTGTTTTCCAAGTATTGCTTGCTATTTTTAGCATAACGGATTTTCCAATACTTCCTATCGTAAGCCTGTTTCTCTTCCTTATGTGTTTTGGCGTAGTCTGCTTGGTAGGCTCTCTTCTCTTCAGAAGTTTTGTATTCCATACGTCTATTGCGTAGGAGTCCTATTTAACAGTTTAGGTGAAGTCCTTGCCCCACTTCTTGGCGTGCTTCTCATACTCTTTGACTGTCTCTTTGGAGTTCCAGCCAGCATCGGTAAAGAACTTGTTGGCACTCTTCACGATGTCTTGGAGTTCGTCCATAGTTGTGTTGAACCAATTGACTTCTACACCGAAGCCCTTGGCCTGCTTTACGAAGACATCAGCCATCGGTTGTTTGACCTCATACATATAGGTTGACGGAGTTGGTGAAGTCTTCTCGGATACGTTGCTGTAACCAACGTCCTTTGCCATCAGTGTCATTTCATCAATGGTCGCCTTTAGTGTATTCAAGAACTCTGCTTTGGCCTTCTCTATCTCGCTCTCTGGAGTCCAGTCTTCTCCACCCATCCTTTCTACGGTATGGCGAACACCCTTTGGTAGTCTTGTCTGGCGGTCTGTCTCTTCTGTTTTCTTGTAGAGTTTGCCGCACTTATCGCAAGTGTAGAATCCACCGGGGCCGGGGGCTTCGGGTGAAGGAGCGACTGAAGAACCGCAATTTGGACAGGTTGCTAATGATTCCAACTTCTTAACCTCTTCTTCAAGATGGTAGGCTTCGTGTTCTGTGGCTTCCAGACACTCTTCTTTCTTTTTGCCCCCTTCTATCTGGTTCTTGATATAACCGCAGTAGGCTTTCGGGTCGTCTTTCGATTTGTTCTTAGACACACAATCAGCGAAATCTGTATAGTCTCCCATTGGCATGAGATAAATAGGGGGATTGGACTATTTAAAGGCTTCCTTACTTTCGGCTTCTGCCACTCTTGAGAGAGATGGCCATCAGTTCGACTTTCTTGGTGAAGTCGTTTAGGCTGTCTTCTCTGGCTCGGATGACCAGTAACTCACTCAGGCCCACCTTCTTCTGGCCTATGTTCATCTTGAAGTGAGTGCCCTTTGACTTGATGCCTGTCTTCTGGGCAAGACGGTCTGCGATGTCGCTCTTTTCAACGACCCACGGCTTTCCTTGCCATTCCTCTACTCGTTCTTTCTCAGTGTTTATCCAAACCTTACCTTTGCTTGTCGTAAGGTCTTTCATCGTTGGCTTGAGGACTAACGGATAGACCTCAGTGCCCCATTCGTGATTGATTTCTTCATTGTATACCATAGCCACAGCCTCTCTCCGCGACCTACTTAAATGTTTATTAAGGGTAGGATACAGTATATACCCATGCAACTCACCGGAGCGAGAGCCAGTGATGGCCATTATGTTTTACTATTTGAAGGGGGGCACGAAGACTGCAAACACACTAAGCACATCGCTAGGGTAAATGATTATCAGTTTGTATTTTGCAAAGAGACCCAAGAACCATTGGCTATCTATTGCGGAGATGAGATAGTGAGCGAAGAAGATGTCTTAGTCTTAATAGGAGAACTTGGAGAACGCTTTGGTTTGATGGGCGATATTGTTATGTCTCCCTATTTCAAGAAATTTGCGACAGCCGTTTTGGATGTTTCCGACCTCCAACTTCTCCAATAAACACTTAAATAGGGCAGAGGCTATATGTTTGATATATGACCAATTGCCGTGTCTGTGGAATATTGTTAGCCGATGAAAATTGGTATCCATGTCATAAGCGAATCAACAGTCGGGTCTGTAAAGAGTGCGACAAAAAACAGTCTGCAAAAAATAATAGAGAACGAGGATATTATAGAAAACATAGAAAGAAGTATAACGCAAATCGGAAGAAGGCCAAATATCAGATGAAAGTTAAGACGTTGATTCATTACTCTGGCACTAACCCGTCTCAATGTGCCAATCCTTTTGGAATGCACAAAGAACCGTTTACAGATGTAGATTGTCTTACGATAGACCATATCAATGATGATGGAGCAAAGGAGCGAAGATTAGTGGCTAAGACCAAGAATTGGGGTGGTATTAACATCTATTGGTGGCTCTTTGTTAGAGGATACCCAGAAGGATACCAAGTGTTATGTATGAATTGTCAATTCAAGAAAGAAGCCTTACGAAAGCGTAAATCTCAACCTACTCCGGGATAGAATAATGCTCCTGTATTGACGATAGGAACCTGTTCTCGCGTGACCATTCTACTGTTTATGAGGGCATACCTTATTTAAAGTATGTGCTCTGCCACAGTTGCAGTTGAAACATAAAACTTGATAGCCTTCAGGAAAGTTCATTCTAACTAACCACGCATAGAATCCAAAACCAGATACTTTCTGGCCCCATATACGTCTCCGTTGATTTGCACCATCGTTGTTGATGTGGTCTATAGTGAGAAACTCGATTCTGCTCTCCCCACAACAAGCGCATTTGGGTGGATTGCCGCCATAATGAGTAAAAACTTGTATACGAACTTGCTCCCGATACTCTTTTTGTTCCCTTTGTATTTTTGGTTTGTGGCTCCAATAGTAGTCTTTACTCTTCTGTAGCATTGCGGTTTTGTGATTTTGGTAGTATCTCTTTTGTGCTGACACATGGAAGTAATGGTTACTTGACTATATAAGGTTTACCATGATTCTAATTGTTATCATGGAGGCACACTTCCTGTTAAGGTATCGTAAACCAGTGTAATCTCGAAACCTATCGTGAATATGGGTTGCCCAAATCTGCTTGGTTGGTCTTTCGGCTCGTGAATCTTGAACCACATATAGATGTAGTTGTCTGCAAGTTGCACTCCGGGGTTGCCAGTAAGAGTATCCAGTCTAGCCATCAGGCTTTGCTTTATGGCGTATCTTTGGGCCACGCTCAAGGCCCAACATTCTAGGGTGAAGGGCGTAGTCCATCTGCGTCTGATAGCAGGGATGCTGATGAATTTCATCTCTTCTGTCTTTTGGTTGATTATCACTCTCGGTAGTTTGTTTATGGACTTTGGAAAGACGGTTCCTAAGGGAACATCGTTTCCTTTCTCATCTTTGACGAAACCTTCTAGCAAGTTCTCTAGGAAGAGGATGGGGTCTATCCCTGAAGGCGGTTGGGAAATCAGCACCATATCATATTGTCTTTAGTTGTGCTCCTTATTAAGTTCTCTCTTCACATACTGGCAATTCATACAGAGCACTTGAAAGCCCTTTGGGAAGTTGTTTCTCTGAAGCCAATAGTAGAACAAGGAACCGCTTTTGCCTTCTCTTCTGTCCTTTCGTCCACCACCATTAATATGGTCAATAGAGAGAACTCTGAGGTCTGTGAGAAATGGGTCGTTAGGAAGATGCAAATTGAAAGGATTAACGCATTGGGGCGGGTCTGTTCCAGAATAATGAATCAATACTTTAAGACGTAACTTCTTTCGACTCTTATTATTGCTTTTGTTGATTGACGATTTGTGAGTCCTTTTCCAAATACGAGACTTCTCTTCCATTCTGGTTTTGTTTCGTTGAAACCAAGCCTTCTTATCTTCTGGATTCTTATATGGCATACTCTCTAATAAGGTCTATTCCTATATAAATGTATTGGTATTGACCTCTATGGGTCTCCTTCTGGCGGGTATTGGACACCGCCAGACTGAAGTGTTCCGCCTGACCCTGTTGTATCGCCTAAGTCGGTTCCATCTCCCACTTCACCTGTGAGGGGCACACGAGCAAGCACCCTTCTGAGGACGGTTTGATAGTAAACGGTATCGTTACCGATGACCTTTGGTATGGAGTTCCTTACTTCCCATTCAATGCCTTGCCATACTACATGGTCTCCTACTTGTGGAGTCACGCAATAGACCCACATACTGGCGTAGTGGTTGGGTAGGAAGCCCGGTTCAACATACTCATACTCATCGTTTCTGAGGATGGTGATGAAGGCTGTGATGGTTTTATTGGTGTATGTGATGATAGGATGCTCGTATGCGTCTTCACCAATTATGTTCATAGTCTTATAGGTGATAGGAAGCCCGCTTATGTCTATTATCTGCTGGTAGCCGAGATTTATGTAATCTTTCTCCATAGGCGAGAGAGGGTAGGCTCCAGAGGTCATTCCGCAGACTGGTAATGTGCCTCTATTAATTGAGATGCTGTCTTCGGCATAGGCATAGTCTGTTATGATTATTGCTGTTGTTATGAGAATGGGTGGGTCGGGAGTTATGTAAATTGAAATTTGGTCATCAAAGACCACAGAAAATTCATTAGCATTGGTAAGGATAGCCGTTAGGTCAAATGGACTTGGTGACACAGCAATGGTTGCAATGGGTGTCCATGATGCACCATAATTGTTAGAAAATGTATAAGAGATAGGCCCAGAGGTAGTGGCATAGGTTATTAGCAATGTGTTAGAAGAATTGATAAGAATTGTAGATGGATAAGTTTGTCCGGTATCAATCACAGTCGCACTCCAAGTATCGGTATTGTAATCATACTTGACAAAATCTATACCTACAATTGAGCCACCACTCTCTCTTACAGCCGAACCATAGGCTACATCACCGCTTGACGTAAATTCACTGTATATCATATCGTATTCATTAGAAACAGTGTTTGAGCCAGCACTCCAATTTGCTCCATCAAATCTTTGAGTATACCAAGTGCTTGGGTTGAAATCACCATATACAAGGAGCATCTTTCCACCTGTGAGGGCTACAATCTTATATCTTGCTCCCGGCACTGAAACAAATGGAACAGTCAAATCTAGTGTCCAACTTCCAGTTCTGTTTGTGTAAACATTGACCACATTCGTCCCAAGTGTGGCAATGTAAATGAAGCCGCCACTATCTACCGCAATACTTGGGTAGTCATAGGCAGGAAATCCTATACTTGTTTCTGGGATAGCCCAAGTTATAGTTCCAGCCACATCAAGATTTCCATATCTGTAATTGCCTAAGCAAGTTGCGTAATAAATTGTAGTGCCAACAACGACAAAATCTACCTCTTCTTGGCCACCACCGACATTGGCAATAGCCATTGTATAGGCTGACCATGATGCACCATCTGAACTTGTTTTGTATCCTACTTCATTGGGTGGTTTTCCTGTCTCATAGTAGAAAACCCAATAAAGTCCATTGACAAAAAAGACGTTTTGTTGATTACTGACTGTAGCGAAGAAACCATTATCTATTGTTGTAGCCATTTTTATCACTAACTGAAGAACATCTGACCTCCCGTATCCACAAACGGGCTTGGACTCTGGTAGTTGTTGGGGTAACTGAAATCGGATAGCATGATGTAGAGTCTCGCTAGTTCTCTGAGTGTGTTTTCCTTAAGTTCGACAGTTGCCGCTTGCATGGCTGAGAGACGTTGGATGCTGATGTCGCCTACTGTCACAGGCATACCAGAGATTACCCAACTGATAGTCATCGTTTCAATCATGTTGAGAACGGCTCTCCAAGTCGCGTATTGTTTGGCAAGTCCATATGAATTGGTCTTGGTGAGGTCTCCAAAGAGGATGGTAGTCTGCTCGTTAGCCTGCTTCACGAAGGTATTGATTACATCCACTGAAGTCGGAATCGCATAGATGACATACTTATTGGGGTCGGTGGCCGACTGTTGTAGATTCAACTGCTTTACTAGGTCTTGAGTGTCACAGTAGGGAATCGGTGTATTCTGGCTCAATCTAAGGATAGTATGAGCAATACCACTATTTAAAGCATGAGCAATGAAGCCTATATGATTCCAAAGACCTTCAAGAGAACGAGCACCGTGCCTACCGCTGAAATCGTCCCTGTCACCGTTCTCCAGAAGTAGTATCTTCTTTCCTCTCTTTCGCCATTCATAGCCACTACCCTACTGCGGCTTTGTATTTAAGTGTTCTTGGTCTTTTTGTCTGGCTCTCCATTCATCCATCTCCTTCCTCATCTCAGTGAAGAGTCTCAGCACGTTCAGGTCGGTCTTGGTCTTCACCGTGGCTTGTAGAATCTTGAAGGCATTAAGGTCGAGTCCGTTGTGGTCATGGGTCGCTAGAAGGGTCTGCATCCGTTCCAGCATCTCATCCTGACCTTTTGGTGTATTGAGGTTCAAGTCGTCTATCTGCACGAACAATGTCCGATGCTGTTCTCTACGTCCCTTTTTAGGCGGAGTTTGCTCTTGAGCCATGCTTTCACTCGGTTGTCTCCTTTATCTCTAGGATAAGAACCTTCATATCTCCTCTCTGTTCGACAGTCCACCTTCCTCTGATTATGGTTTTAGCGTTGGCATTTGGGATAATCTCTCGGATGAGGTCGGCATTGATGTGGGCAATTCTGGTGCAAGCATGGGCCGTGCTGATTAGTTTTTTCCAGTCTTTAGTCATTACTAATCTTTAGACTCTGGGGCTATATAAAGGTTCTGAACTGAACATTTAAATAACCTGCTTACCAAGGGTGGGCGGTAGTGGAGAGAATACGAGCCAAGAGGAATATGACACCCAGCAAAGAAGAGCGAAGAATTCCTCTCCACTTTCCGAGAATCTTTAAATAGACTGAGAAGTATGGGGTTGGTATGCCTTATATCAAAGAAGAGCGAAGGCGGATATTGGACGTTGGTTTCGGCCAACTTCTTGATGCGTTCTTCGCTTTGGAACCCTTGAATAAGGGGAGAGACGATGAATCGTATGTTACCGATGGTGATGTGAACTATGTGATTACTCGTCTCATTGATAGGATGTATGGTGGACGCTTCTCGCACTACGAAATGATGAATCGTGGTCTTGGTGTGCTTGAAGCAGTGAAGTTGGAGTTCTATCGGAAACGAGTGGCTCCCTATGAGAACGTGAAGTGTCACGAAAATGGTGAGGTCTTTGACTGAGGAAGAAGCCCAAATCCTTATTAACCGTATCAGGAAACTGACTGGCTATATGACTCAAGGATATAGCGGTCCTATCCTGATGGTCTCTGAGGAAGAGGTCTTCAAAATAATTGAGGGTGAAGTCCATGGTTAGATATTACTTAGCCCATCCCATCCTCGATAGAAAGTGGGTTCGGAAGGAAGAGCGAAGGCTTGAAAGGACTCTCCATATCGAACTTGCCAATCCGTTCTATGATGGACCAGAGCGTGGTGACATCAAATCAATAGACGCTGGAAAGGTCATGCCTTATGGTATCCAACTCAAACCAAACGAGATTGTATTTGGAGACCTGAATGAGATTAACAAGTCCAATGGTCTTGTAGCCTTTGTAACACCAAGCGTTTCAGTTGGCACATTCATGGAAATCTTCTATAATGCGTGGGTTCTGAAGCATCCAACCTATCTCATTATAACCTACAAACGTCTCCAAACGCACCCTTGGCTTCGCTATTGCGCCACAGAAATCTTTAAATCGCCTTCAGAGTTTGAAGCATGGTATAAGAGGAACTACAATGGACTACAAAAAAGTCAAAGATAGTGGAAGACGGCAGAAGTTCAAGACGGGTGCAGTGCGAGACATCCAACAGGGTAAAGGACGTTTCGACCTTATTTCACCAATCTTCCTTCGTAGACTAGCCAAGCACTATGAGAACGGGGCTGTTAAATATGGAGATTGGAATTGGTCGAAAGGCATTCCAATAGGTCGTTTTTTGGATAGTGCATTGAGACACATTAATGAATATCGAGAAGGATTGAAAGATGAAGACCATTTAACTGCGGGAGCATGGAATCTTGCAAGTGCAATTCATACCGAAGAAATGATAGAACGTGGTCTTTTACCAAAGGAATTGATGGATATACCTAACTTCACAATGTCTAAAAGAAGCAAGAACACTTATAAACCTCGAAAACGTAGGGTAAAGACATGACCACAATCCTTAGTGTGAGCAAGTCGTTTCTTGCTCTAATTATCGCAATCGTGGGTGCGGTTGGTGCTCTCGTTGGAACATTCATACCGATTTATGTTCCAAATACAGTTGAAGCAGGAGCACTTGTCGTCTTCGTAGCGGCTGTTGTAGGTGGCGTGATTGTCTACCTCACTACGCAAGAACAGGTCGCACCTTCGCCTTAGTCGAATCTAGCGTAGTTTTTATCTACGCTGTTCCGACTCATCGTTTCTTCTATAATCCCAGAGTCGTTTCTGTATGTCGTATAGGTTCTTGACGTTGCCCATCTTCTGTAGGAAGTGGATGTAGTCCATCTTGCTTACGAGCATAGGATTCCAAGTCACAGCCCCACAGATTGGACAATGGACGGCCCCTTCTTGGAAGCCGTAGATGCCCCATCTGTAGACCGACTTACAGACCAAACACTTCACGAACACATATTTACTGGTGTCTAGTCCTTGCAGACCTTCGGCAAAGTCAGGTGGAAGCCAAGCCAACTACGATTCACCATTCTGTTGTTCTATACGCAACTTGTTCATAAGGGTTGAGAAGTCCTCTGGTTTGAGAGCAAGAATCTCTTCATCGTCCATATCGAAGGCTCGTTTCATGGTGAACCTTATAGCCTCAAAGTTGTTTCCGTGAGACATGAGGTCTCTTATTTGCATGAAGTCTAGCCAACTAATCTTCCCGCCTCTCCTGTAGAAGCGGTCTTCATACAGGTCGGCTCCTATGACTATGACGACCCCGCCCATCAGAACCAATGCCGCTATGAGAGTTTGGCCTATTAACAGAAGCGGAACGCCTGTGCAGATGTCCCATGCAACCGAGACTATTGCGACCACATCTTGTGGATGGAGTTTCATTTCTTCGCTTCACCTTGAAGTCCGTTGAAGTCCATCAAACCGTGGAAAGCCAGCAGACACTTGAGCCAAAAGGACGGTGTGACCAAGCCCCGAAACCAGAACTCATCTGGTATCAGAAAGGTCTCGTCCTTATCCATCAGTCCTCGATTCTGAAGAAGCGTTATTTCTTCCTTATCCAATCCTGCTTTGTCTTTGCCATATTGCATAAGGCGAAAGACAAGTTCTCTGTCGGGCTTCTCAAGGGCATATTCGGATGTGAAGAGGTTTCGCATTACTTTCATTACTTGTGCTTCGGTCTTTGGAACCTCGTTTGTAAGACTCATGATGTGTCTATGCCCCTTCTTGCTATATAAAGATTCTACTTACTGAGGGATGTCCATTGATTTGGCCTTTTCCTCGTTCTGAATGAGAAGCATATGGAAGCGGTTTCCGTAGTCGATTATGTTCTGTAGGTTGTCTATGATATACTCAGAGTCTTGGCCCGTATCTAGAGAGGTTTTCATCGCTTCCGTGACCTTCTCAAGCAACTCTGTTGCCCAGTCTACAATCTCTTTCATTCTGTCTCCGGCCACTTTTGTCGTCTTTTCGATGGCTTCAGGAGTTCCTGTTGGGTCATCTCCGATTTGAAGAACGGTGTCAATGAGGTTGGACATCTCTGTGTTGTAGGTGTCTACGTCCTTTCTCCATCTGCCCCAGTTAGGTTGTGGCTCTGGTTCTGGAGTGGGTTCTTGTTCAGTGTAAGGTATGATGGGTCTTCCCATCTTATCGAACTCAGTAGTCTCGGAAGTGGGCAAGTCATCTGTATATGGTAGCCCTTTTGTGTCTTTTGGAAGATGGTCTGTTGGCTTTCCCTCTTTCAGTGCTTTCGGAACGGCCTGATACCCCGGCAACCATGCTTGCTCTTCGTATAGTGTGTCCACTTCTCTGGTCATGTCTTCCATCGCCTCGTCAAAGGAGTGGTCTTTCCATTCCTTATTATGCTTTTGGCACGGCTCTTCCTCGCCCTTTCCAACGGCTCTGTTGTGTGCCTTTTGGATACAATCTGCACACTTCCCTGAAGACGAACTCAGCATACTTTGAACAGGATTCATTGGAGCACCGCATTCGATACATTGTGCACCTTCCTCTCCTTTTACTCCCAGTATGTCTTGTTCTCTCTCTTCATCGGTATGTTCCTCACCCGTCTTACCATGTGCAGTGCAATACTCACCAGAAGCAGGGGATGTGATTTGACGAAGTTCCGAGGTTCTAGATTCGGTTTCAGGAGACGATTTAACTCTTCCACCCGTCTGCACCAAATCGAGAAGCCTATATGTGGTAGTAGCGATGTCTGCGGAAACCATATCCTTTGGAAGTTCAACGGCCTCTTCTGTCCCGTCCATTCTTGTTACGAGTGCCTTTGCTGTTCCGGGTATGACCTTGAATTTTTGGGTTATCTTAAGGAATTGAGAGTCAAGGTTTTCGATTGCTTCCGTCACTTTTGCAGGGTCTCCATACAGACCAAATCTAAATACCCATGAGTAGGGGTCGGGAGAGTCTGGTTGGGACTTTGACCCTTCCAAAAGCGATGTTGCGGAGGGGTCATATCGTTGAAGTATATCAGTGAGCAGGTCTACGTTCTTCCTTTGCTCTTGCTCGTCCTCTCCTAACCATTGTCTCCAAAGGCGATAAGTCCATCCGTCCAATGCAACCTCTATTGTGTCGTAAGGAGCAGGCGTTTCTGGCTGTTGTGGCGTTGGCTCTGACTCTGGCTCTGAGGTATTTGGTTCAATGTAATTCCAAACATCTGGGTTGCTAGGGATGACTCCTTCATCCGGTGGCTGTGCCATACTACATTGAATAAGGTAAAGGGACTATTTAAAGCCTCTCAAACGAAACTAATCCAATCTGATGCGTCTCCTGAGACTGTGGTTCTCTTCTGGAGATTAAAGCCTATTACAGCGTTGACAAAGGCCATGAGAACGTCATCTGTAGTATCGGGGTTGTGAACCCATATCTTCTTGCCTGTGGTTGTGCTGTTCTCTGGATACTCCGCTAGGAAGTCGCTGATAATCCAATCTCGCGTCCCTTCGTCTACTTCATTGTAGAATCTGAACCTCTCCGGTTTGGTGACGAAATCCATAGCCGTATCAATGGCCCATGTTCTGTTCACCTTCACAAAGTTGCCAAAGGCAGTGTTCTCGATGGTGATGGGTTGACCTGCTTTGCCACTGCCCAACTCCACTTGCATCACACGATTGCCGAACTTCTTAAAGAGAGTCTGATTCTGGACAAAGCCCGAACCATAATCTAACATGGCCAGTCTTATGGGAAAAGTCTTGAGTAAGGTCTCTACTCTGTCAATTTGTTTGGTGAGGTCGGGGTCTTCTACCTTCTCTATGTAGATGGTGTCGAGAGTGTAGATGTCTGGCAACTCCAAGAGTCTGGGGCGGATGACGTAGAAGACGGTGTTGGCCTTAGAGACACCCCAATCCACACCAGCCAGTAGCAAGTCGTTTGTTGCAAACTGCCCCTTTGACAAGGTTGGACTGAAGAGGGTTCTCATGTAACCGTAGTCGGTTGGTCTACCAAGACCTGCATAGAACAGTCCTAAGACTTCGTTCATGAACTCCTGTCGTGGCTTCTTTTTGCGTCTGTATTCCATGTCTTCTGGTGTAATCCAGACATTCACAGCGAAATCTTGACTGATGTGGTATCCAGACCACGCCTTATCAGACTCAGGATTGCCCACTTCCCATATTTGTTTGTCTGTTTTCCATTCTTTCTTTGTGCTGTTGTCCCATAGGTTGGAGAAGTTGGTTCCGGTCAGTAGAGGTGTTCCGATTACCCACAACCTCTTCAGAGCACTGTGTTGGATGCCCTCTTCTGCGATAGGGACGGCATTGGCTCTATAGTCTTGGAACTCGTCAAGGATGATGCCATCAGCGTCAATGCTTCTCAAGGTCTTGGTGTCCTCATAACCTGTCATGAAGTAGAGTTGGGAATTGCCATAGACAATCCTTCTGACCGCTTGCCCACTTACAAGGGCTTGAAGGGTGGGGCTTCGGAGCAGTTGCTTTTGGAAACGGTCATGGCTGAAGTTGTCTGCCTTCTCACCCGAAGATGAGGCGTAGATATACTTTCCCGGCCATTTGAGACCCCAGTAGAAGAGCATATTGACAGCATACTCGGAGACTTCCATCTGTCTTCCTTTCACTATGATGATACGTTTGCTTTCATCTCGGTAGAGTTCTGGGAGCCAAGGCCGCTTCTCGAACCAAGTCGTCTGTTCGGGTGGAGCCTTGTCTGGGATGGCTACATACTTCTCAACGAAGGTAACGGGGTCACTAAGGTCTAACGTTACGTTCTTTGGTTGGATGTCCTTGATTTGACCGAACTCAGTCTCTATGGTCTTGAGGAGTCGTTCATTGACGGTGCTTATGGACACATCACCAATGTATTATTGGGATAATCCTATATAAAGGTTTAAATAGTCCCTCATTCCTTTATAGAATAATGAATGACGCTAAGAAGTTAGAACGTAATAGACGCTATCGTGTAAAGCATAGAGAAGAAATAAGGCTAAAGGAAAGAGAATACTATTCTACCAATCGAGCCAAGGTTAGGCTCTACAATAGAGAAGCAGTTGTGCGGTCTAAGAGTAAGTTGAAACATGATGTCTTTTCCTACTATTCTGGCACAGACCCACCCCAATGTGTCAACCCATTCGGTGAGCACGAAAAGCCCTATACAAACATTCTGGCTCTCTCGATAGACCATATTAATGGAAAAGGTGGTAAAGAGAGAAGCAAGTTAAATAAACATGGGGGATGGGCATTCTACACATGGCTTCGAGCCAATAACTATCCAACTGGCTATCAGGTGCTTTGCATGAATTGTCAATTTGTAAAACGTTTCAAGAACACAGAACTTCATAATCAGTATTTATGACATCAAATCTTTATATAGTATCCACACCTTAATAACTGTTGTGACTAAGCGGGTTAAGGTCTTATATTACGGTCTCATTTGTGACATCCCTGAAGAGGGACTTGAGCATACAGGAGAGTTGACCTATCTACCCTTCTCGTCTTCTGAGCCGCCATATCACAGGATAGAAGCGGATGGTAGTATTACTTTCTTGGATTGGGTTTGTGTCTTTGAAACTACTGACGAATCCGAGCCCGTCTCTCAATGATAGTGCTGTTGCACTTGTCGCAGGCTATCTGGTCTGCGTTCTGTCCCTCGTTCATTTCGTAGACGAAGAACTCTTTACACTTGAAACAGTATATCCTGTAGACTCCGTGGCTGACCGTTTGGTCTGGTGTGCCATCTGGTTTGGTTGAAACAACTGCTGAAGTGACTGGATTGGAGTCTACGATTGCCCAATCTTGTCCACCCACAGTTCCAATCAACATGAAACGATTGGTGCTAGGTGGGGCGTAGGCAAGGTCTTTGATAGGGTGCTCTTTCTCTTCGTAGTCTGGGGCAGTGATGTGGTAAATGAACTCTCCCTTTCGGAAGAGAGTAAGCAAAGGGTCGCTCATCACACTCTTGTCGAAGTCTGTATCCGCCATCTCGATAAAGGTCTTCTTTCTCTTCTCCACTCTTGGCACGAAACTTTTGAGCATATCATTAAAGACACCGTTCACTCCCTGTTCCGTATACTTCAGTTCTTCCTGATTTATGCCCTCGTCTTCCTTGAGTAGACGGAGAGCCATCTTCACTTGAGTCCACTGGAAGAGTTCGTCCATGCGTCTTTGGATGTTCTGTTGGACGGTTTGTCTCTCAACGTCAGAAAGTTTGTGGGTCTCAGGCAAATGCTGACTCACCCAATCTTATATCGAATCCTTCCCATTCTACCCATCGCCCATAGAAGGTGATGCCCTTATGATACCCACTATGATTTGGGTCAAGACAACAGAGGGCAATCGGCCCTACCAAACTGTCCAATGGTTTTCGACACTTCTCTTCAAGCATAGGCCGCGACCTCTATTTGGTCTGCCATCGTCAAACCTTTTTTCTTTCTCAACTTTGCCTTGGCCGCTTCTACGTCTGCCGCAAGTTGGGCATCGGACATGGAGTTCATCCTCATGTAGAACTCGTCTGCATTTTGTGTGCCCCATAGTCGGCACATCTCTGAGATGATGGAGTGGGCTTCTAGACCTAGAAGGATACCCGTCCTTCGCTGTATCTCACGAGCCTTGCCCCAACAACTGTGCGAGTCTGGGTCTGGTCTGTCTGGATTTCTCGAACTCATACCAGACCCTCTCTTGCCATCCTATTTAAGTGTTCACCTAGTTGACATTTTATGCAGATGTTATGGAACTCAGGAATCAGCCTTTTGCATCCGCACTTGCAGGCACAGACATGACTAAATCCCAATTCCATGCCCTACCCTACCATCTAAAGGTTTATAAGTGTTTTGCACAGAATTTCATGAGAATTTTGCAATCTTTCTGTTTCAATTTGAGATAAGGAAGGAGTATCTTACATACATCGTAAATCTCTTTACTGCCGTAGAGTCTCCATTCAATCTGGTCTCTAGCATTAAGACCATACTTTGTCCAATACTCTTTGGGTTTGGTGTAAACATGGCCACCCAATAGATTCAAGAAACCTTGGAGCAATGCCTCAGATTCGGGTGTTTTCACCAGATTAACCGATATAGCAGGTTGCTGAACCATCGTCTTGTGGTTAGTATGTAGACCCAGACTCCCTTCTCCATCTATGATTCCAGCCGTGTATTCGAGAGTTAGAGGTTTCATGTTTACTAAATAGACCGAAAAGTATATAAAGGTTTGTGTCATAGGGGGTGGTATGGTAAAGGGAACAACTAATCTGTTGGGAGATGTGCCGGAATTTGATACCAAGATGTGTATCTTTTGTGGTGGGAAGGAGTTGGCCACGCTAGGCGTTACTGGAATGTCTTTTCCTATGGGAGATTCTTGCTACGCCAAGTCCATTCAAAGGAACGTGAGTTGGGACGATAATACCTCCCTCAAGACGTTGAAATCCTTATTAACACAGAGGAACAAGGGATAGTCGTGTTATACGTCAATCAACAGGAATACAACACATTGAAGGAGTGGCTTCCACCCGATACTGTAGTGGACTCTGAGATTGCTACAGACGCTATAGTGCAGGGCGTAGAGAAGAATAGAATGTATGAAAGGAAAGAGATTAAGGATTTTCTTGCCTCTATTGTAGATGGTCGCATTTGGGAACAGTTGAAGATGCTTTCAGACAACAAAGAAGCCTACGAACCCTACGTTATACTCGAAGGGACTGGTTTCTATGACTTTGCCGAAAAGCGGTGGCTCTCTCTCAAGCAGTGGATGGACTTACATCCTGACCGTAAAATGGCATTCTATGAAGCATTAGTAGCGTTTCGGGCTTTCAAGGTAGGGTTGATTCTCACTATGGATAAGCAGGATACAGCACTCTTCCTTTCGTATGAGAATGCTAAGTTAGGCAAAGCCAAAGAAAAGAGAGAGTTCCCTGAACGTGGCGGATTCCGCAGGAATTGGGACACAGCCAAGAAGAAGGAGTATCTCTTGGAAGCTTTTGGGCCGAAGGTGGGCAAGGCTCTCAGAAAGGAATATGGGTCTGTTCGGAATCTCATCGAGCAAAACAGCGACTTCGATGAAGGGATTGTAAAGCGGCTTGCTGATATTAAACTCGAAAGTGGAAGGAGAATCGGAGAGACCAAGGGTAAGGAGATTTGGGCAGTGATGTTCACATGAGCGACCTAGAAATCCGTGGGTTTGAGTTGAAAGGAGATGTGTCTAGATACGTCTCTGTTGATGTAGAGGCAACTGGCCCAATCCCCGGTGATTACTCTCTACTCTCAATCGGAGCCTGTTTAGTGACCAACCCAAATGTTAGGTTCTACATCGAAATCCATCCCATGAATACTGAAGTGACAGCGTGGCCAGCCACACATCTGGCAGACCTCATCAAACGTTGTTGGGAGAAAGCCCCAATGCCAATAGTTGCAATGAAGGAGTTTGCTGAATGGTTGGCAGAGAACGCCAAAGGCAGACCTGTCTTTGTGGGCTTCAATGCGGTCTTCGACTACAAGTTTGTAGACTGGTATTTCCATCACTTCTTGGGAGACAATCCATTTGGTATCAACGCCATAGACATTAAGGCATATGCAATGGGAAAAATGGGTAGGGCTTGGTATGAGACAAATAAAGGGGATATTAAGAAGGCTTTAGGCATCACTACACCGCACACTCACAATGCCTTACAAGATGCCATCGAACAGGCAGAAATCTGTCGTATGGTGTTGGTGTCATGAGCGTCTTAATCGAGCACCCTACTAGGAAGGACTTTGCCGCTATGATAGCTCTCAACGAGAGCAGTATGCCTGAAACATATGCCCCTCGATTTTGGACTGTTCATCTTAATCAGTTTGGAGATATGCTCTATGTGGCCAAGGTAGACAGTAAGGTGGTGGGTTACGTCATGTGTAGAGAGGAGATGGTTAGCCATGTTAGAATGGGTCTTATCATTTCTGTGGCCGTGGACAAGGAGCATCAGAGACAGGGCATAGGAGAGAAATTGATGCAGACGGCACACAGAGCGATGTTGGCGAGGAACCTGCCTATGGCCGCACTTCAGGTGCGGAAGAGCAACGAGTCTGCCATTCAGATGTATAAGAAGTTCGGATATGTGGTCAATATGACTGTTCCTCACTACTACAGTCATCCTGATGAAGACGGCTTCTTGATGACTTACGCTTTGTAGCAGAGTCTTTAAATAGAAGGGAAGCCCTTATCTTCTTAGTATGGTAACGACTTTCCCGTTAATCTCGGCAGGCTGGCGTGCCGCAGTAGGGTGGTATCCAGAGGCGACCTACGGAACAGCAGTTCCAAGTGTCCAATATTATTGGGTTGGTGCGGTGCAGAACTTAAAGGCAACGATAGACAAGAACCCAATCTTTGTTTACAGAATGAATGGAAACACTAACTTTCCTGCCTACCTACTGAAAGGACAGAGAAACGTGGATTTCACTATCACCTACTGGCCGCAACCCCTTAGTAATACTGGAGTCTTATCAGACCTTGGCCTTCTAGTTGACGATATTAACAACATTGGAATCAATACAGTCTCTCATTCTTTCGTTATCAAAGACTTTGAGAATGGCAATGTTTACACCGTCACTGGAGCAGTGGCTAACAGTGTGAGGATTAGTGGTAAGACAGGGGCGGCACTCGAAGTTGAAATCACCTATTGGTGTCAAAACATCCTTGACGGGCTTCCTACTGGTGTGACCTTCCCTAACGACCCCGGCATTGCTACTCCTGTCTGTATCCCATTCTACTTCTCTCAGGAGAGTATTCAGGTTCCGGCTGGCACTCCGAAAGCACAGGCTTTGACCTTCACTGCTACCATCACCAACAACCTACAGCGTGTGCCTCAGTTTGGAACGGATGTCATCAGAAGCATTCCGACTTTGACACGCAAAGCCGATGGCACTCTCACTGCAACTTACGATACAATAGATGTTGCAGGAAGTTATGGATTTGCTAACGAGAGCAAGATTCCATATACCACTGCTTATGCAGACACTGAGACTGCTCCATCTGGTCTGTCTCAGCAAGAGATTTCTTTGAAGTTGGGAACACTTAGTCTGCCTGCAACCAACTACTATTTGAATTACACTGGTGCTGTTCTGCCCAAGATAGACCTCACCACACCCATTGCTGACCTAGTTGCCCTAAGTTTGGATTGGACTGCCACAAATGCCGCAGTTTCACTGACAACTTAAGGATTTCGGCAAGAAACCTTATAAAGGTCACAGACTATACCATTGCTCAGGAGAGTGAAAAAACACATGGACTTCTACAAGAAGAAGGATTGGGTCTCAGGAATCGTCTGCCTAATGGGGGTTGTAGTGGCAGGGCTAGGATTGCTGACGGGAAGTTTTGAAGTGTTGGTATACGGACTCATAGGGATGGGGGCAATAATCGTTCCACTTGCCTTTGTGGGCATCTATACGTCAGCGAAGAGAGATGCAGAGGTAGGAAAGATGTTACGGGCTATGGGAATTTATCCTAGTGGGAATGCTGTTGCCGAAGTCATGCGAGACTACCCCTTTCAGAATGTCGTGTATGGGACTGCCGCTAGTGAGATTATGGAACTCAGGTATGCAGAGGAAGCACGAGAGAGACACGAGAGACTGCGTAGAGGGTAAATCTTTATATAGCCTTTCGCTCCTCTATTGTTTGTGTCTACCGAAACTAAGACTTTAACGATTAAGGGCAAACCCTACGTCATTCAACGTTTTGGCTTTGAAGAGGGTGGAATTGTAGACGACCTTGTTGACGAGGCCAGAGACAGGATTAAAGACCAACGGGCTTTGGTTAGAGAACAGCAAGCCATCAATGTCTTCTATGGAACAATTGACCCTAAGTTTGAGTCCCTACAAGCGGTGAAGATAACGAATAGAGAAGTGGTTTTGCATCTTTGGCTTGAGATAAACAGGTTCAACCAATATGAACCCAGTTTTTTATCGCTCTTAAGGAACTCACCCTCACCGGAGTCACCACAAGAAAAGACCTTGCCACAGTAAGCGAAGCCAAGGCCATTCTGAACAAATACAACAAGTATGTCGTTCTGAAGGTGCTTCAAGACCAGATAGGCATCCCCAGAGAGGAAGCCCTCAAGATGTCCACTCTTGAAGTAAAGGAACTCCTTTTGGCCCATGAGTTCACTGTTGAAGCCGAGAAGAGGAGACTTGAGAAGGAACGCAAGAAGTCGCAAGCCTTAAATGCCACAACGTAACCATATAGAGTAGTATGAGTGAAGACGATACTACTGGACTTGGTGGCGGTTATACTAGGGCTAGTAAAGCCTCATTGCTTGCTATGGGAAGTGCTAACGAACTTGCAGAGGCTTTCCAAAAAGATGCTACCTTTGCCAGAGAGTATTCTGAAGAGTTAAACAAACTTAGCACAACCACAACTGGAGCCATTCAGGGAGTGAAAACGTTCTCTACTGTTATAGATAGTTGGCGAACCATCTTCAATGCTACAGCCGATATGGTCTCTGGTAACATTGATGAGTTGGTGGATTTGTATAATGCTCAAATCAACGTCATTCAGACTCAGAATAGATATACTCAAGCACTCGCTTTGCAGGCAACTGCTGTCAAGGTCTATGGTGCTGGCACAGAACAGGCAACAAGAGCAAGCACAGCCGCAAGTTATGTTGGTGCTCTTTACACGCAGTCTAAGAAAAACGAGACTGTGGCTCTCAATGATTACATAACTGCAACGGCTAAGAATTTGGCGACCATTAGCACATCTTTTACTGAAGTGATAACTTCTTTGAATTTGTTTGATATTGCTTTAGGAACTGTGGCTCTGAATGCGGCTGACAGTAGTGCGAGAATGGCACTTGCGGCCATCCCACTTGTAGGTGGTCTACTTGCAATGGGAATTGGAGCGTATCAAGCATTGACAGTGCCTCATGTTACAGCCCCCGGTATGCAAACTGGTGGCTATGTTCCCAGAACTGGCCCCTATCTACTTCATCAGGGCGAGACTGTGGTTCCAAAGGGTGGTGGGTCAGGGATGGGAAACGTTCAGATTACTATCAATGCTTCAAGCAATGTGGACTTGGCGAGGGTGAGACAGGAAGTGGAGAGTGCTTTGGCCAAGACCCTACTGCAAGCCCAGAGGCAGAGAGGTGTCTACTAGCCATGTCTAACAACATCAACTATGTAGTTACATACGACTCTGACATCACTTCTTATACCGGGCCTTTCACGACTTCGAGCCTTCTAATGACTGTTGGTTCTCCACCCGCTTCTGTTTCAGTTCCTATTACGAATCTTCAGTTTCAACGCAATATTGCTCCGTCTGAAGACAATGCTTCTATCACTCTTGCTGGGATTCAGCCCATTCAATCGGCTAGAGAGGTCTACATTTATAGAGTAAACTCGGATGGAACCCTTACGCTCAAGTTCAGAGGGATGACCACGAATCCTACTTTTCACGTTGCTGACGATGCACTCGTCACCACGGTTGAAGTCGCCAGTCTGTGGTATATGTTCCAGACCAGATTGTTTGGTATCGCAGGCAAGAGTCCACCGCCTCTTCAACCCAATACCAACCCCTACCTCGTCTACCTCAATCCAACGTTGGGTCTGAACTTTGGAGTCCTTTGGTCAGACATTGTTTCGAGTGCATTCCAAGGGTCTTATTCTACAGGTCATCTTCCGACCATTCATTTGGCTAATTTGTTACCAGATGGGTCGGGCAACATTAATGTAGGAATCATACCCCCCTATCTTACCGACTTTGATGCTATTGTTGTAAACGACAACATGAACATCCAATATCAGTCCATTGATGCTGTGATAAATCGGTTGGTTCAGTCTGCTCTATTCAATGCAAACCAAAGTCAACCGTTTCTCTCAGAATATAGGTTGGACATCGGAGACTATCCCATCAATCTTATTCAAACGTATGTGAGAACGAGTATAGGGTCGGGAAGCACCAACATTGATGTCACTTCTGTAAGTGGCTTTGCTTCGGGTCAGACAGTCTATGTCGGCTATGGACTTACGACTCAGGAAACCATGACGGTGCAGACCGTTTTCATTCCTTCGCCCAATCTTCTTTTTACGTTGCCTCTGGCCTACAATCACTATGCTGGTGAGATTGTAGAGACAACTACCTCGTTATCGAATCTCTATAATGAGATGTTGCCCACTGTCACTGTCATGCTCTTTGACCCTACCCACAGCAAGTTGGGCAATGGTAATAACAGGACTGGAATATGTCTTGGAGACAATTCTATCGACCCACAATGGGTTACTGGAACTTGTGGCCCAACTCCTACTCCTTCGGGTTTGACTCTTGATGAACTTGCCTATCCAATGAGTTATATTGAGTTTGGGGTCTACAATGGCTATTGTCCTATAGATACCATAATCTTTTCCGAAGGCGACAACATCGTTTCAATTGACCTCACTTACGACTATACGGTGATGAACAACAGTTACGTTCTCACTGGCGGCAGTTTCCAAGGGTCGGATGTGGTCACTCTGCCGATAGACAACCAGAGAAGCATTGCTGAGTATGGATTGAAACAGACTACCCAATCTCTTTCCAATGTGGTAGACCAAGGGGAGATTGCTCGATATGTGGGAACGAGCATCAACTTTTTCCAGCATCCTATCCCCAACATCGTGATAAAGCCAGACTACGTTTACGCCAGCACTCACACCATGTATGCAGGCGACTACATTCTGGTGAACGCTCCAAGTCTTAAGGGTGTGGTAGAGGATAGCAACGGCAATCTTTTGGAAGCGTCCTATAGCAGTATTTTCCCCTATAATCAAATAGTCCTTGCTTTTACCGCCAGAATCAAGACTATAGACATAACGTGGAATCCTACCGATGGCGAGGACATCACTCTTACTCTCACCTTCCCTGTTCAGAATGTTCCGATTGGTGCATGGCAAGAGGTAACTATGAACAAAGGGTCTGTGGGGGGAGCAATGCAATTCATGTATACCACCGTCCAGCCAGCCGCCAAAACCATGCTCGGAAGGGGACGACAGGCCGAAGGGGGAGCCACCTATCAAGCGGGTGCCGATTTCATAACTAACAAAGCCAGTCCTCAATTGAATGAGCAAGCAATAGATGGCTCTGTTGGCACTGTTGTAGATACTGCTATTCTTCCTGTCATATTGAACGCTCAGGTGATACCTAACAACGTAAGTGTGGTAGATGGGACTGGTCAGCAGGTTAAAGGAGACGATGTTCTGATTTATCAGTTTTTGACAGAAAACAATCTTGCATCTGGTCTATCCTCTTCTACGACCAATGCTTGGATGACCGTGATTCAACCAGATGGGATGACCATCTTTGATGACATAATTGCTCTTGGTCAGCAGAGCAACATCCTCTCACTGCTCTCCAAGTCGCACAAGACCTTTGTTTACACCTTCACGCACAATTTGAATCTTGCCAGTTCAATAGGAGACAATTCGTTTACTCTGAACGATATTACTGGTATCGAGACAGGCGATTACATTACAATCTATGACCCACCTTCATTGCCGTCTGCAAGTTCCGAAGTCCTTCAGGTGGCAGGAATATCAAGTCATTTAGGCAATACAATCTTGACTGTTGCTCCCGCAACCAAGGCCCATATCTTTGGGAGCATTGTTCAGCAGACGGATTCGGCTCCCTTCGTTGGCTCGTTGACTGGTCAATATATGATTTTGCTTCGTAACGTTTCTACTCAAATGTGGTGTCCTGTGCCGTTGTTTACCACTCTTTTGCCCCCCTCTGTTACCATAACATCTGGGGGAGCCAATGTAACTTGGTTCTTATATTGTCCTGTAGGTGCAGATGGGAGTGAACTAGGTATATCTCCACCCATCAAAGTAAATGGCTTTGCAGATTTCACGATGACTTGGGTAGCATCGCCCAATCCTCTCGTTGTAGGATATAACGTCTACATCTCTACCTATCCCCCCATCAGTGGTTCTGACAGTCCTATTACGTTCTGGTTCTGTAAATTTGTGAATGCACCGTCTTTCACCTTTTCAACAGCAACCTATCCAACTGGTCTTCCTCTCACTCAGCCCTATCCCCCAAGCGTAGGATTCACAGGAAATCCTGCTTCTGGGAGTGTTCTGTCCAATCTCAATGCTCAGATAGGCGGTAATACCTATTGGTATGTAATTACCGCAGTCAATCCTACAGGAACAGAGGTTGAATATTCAGCCGCAGGAGCACCAACAGTAGCAGTAGTTCCGGGCTATGGTGGAACCAATGCGGCTAATCACTATCCCCGCATTTTGCCCACTACCGATTTGACGGGTAACTATACTGGTGCAACTGCTACCGCAGGTTCTTCTACTACGGTCTTACAAGATAGTGGTGTAACAGGATGGGTAGCACACGAGTTTGGTCTTATAGCAGGAGTAAGCCAAAATCTATGGTTAACATACACTCCACCTGCGGCCAATGCAGGGGAGTATAGATTGATTGTTGACAATGGCACTCACAGCATCTCTACTGACCCTGCTCACCCATTTCCTTACACCCTTGTTGTTGGCGACCCCTATCAGATAGTATTGGGTGCGATTGAAATCTCGTGGCCAACCGTTCCAGAGGCTCAGAGTTATTACATCTATCGGGCAGGGCCATATAGTGTGGGCGACCCCCTCTCACCACAGTTAGAAGCCTCTTACAATCTACTTCAGGATGGCGGAACAGATGTAAACGTGACCACAACATCTTTTACAGATGATGGAAGTTATACGCCAACAGGAGCCATTCTTGGTCTCTATGATGGCCCATACGTTGGGGCCGACAACAACACTTACCAGACGTTCTTAAACGTCTCTTTCCATCCCAATCCTGCGAAGACTGCCTCTATCTCGAATACGTCCAACTTCAATCCTGCTACGTCTATCACTTACAATCCTATAGTCCAGAGGACATATCCGCCCTTCCGCTATCCAGTTTGAGCAATCTTTATAAGCCCTCAACCGCCTTAGAATCTTAGCATGGCCGTTCCCATTGTTTCAGCCGACTTCCAGATAGGCGTAGACAATCAGATGATTCAGGTGCCCCAGAACTATACGGTTCCTGCTAACCCGCCTTCGCTTCATAATCCGCCTTATGGTGCAGATGTAGTGAATCCGAATGGAACGACCAAAGATTCAGTTACTCTTTACATCTCAGCGATAAAGGGATTCGACCATCCTCTAACCATCTCTTACTTCATTCTGAAGATAGATGCCAGAGTTAATTCTGATACAACTACTCTTCCAGTAGATGACTACACTACCGTCCCTGCTGATGGAGTTGCCTTGCCTCTTGAGATTGGCACGAGTGCGGCCAATATGACTTTTGCCGGAGCATGGGATAACGTCAATTTTGGATGGCCGGGAACAATCCTTGCACCGGGGGGTGGCCCTCTTATTCTTACTCCCAATAAGGTAGTTCTTGGTATCTATCAAAACCCGCTTAATACCTACTCACCCTACAACTATGTGACCCTTTGGATTAATCCTACCACCACTGGTGGAAGTATCAATTCTGCTCACCCGCCTTCTTATCAAGTTACTATCTATGCAACCGATACAACAGTCACTCCCAATACTTATGCTTCATGTAGTTTCACTTTGGTTGTGATGCCAAGCGTCCAGACCTATGGTTTGGGTGTGTTTGAAGTTGATGCTGACGGCAATTACACGAACAGTATCAGTCTTCCAAAAAATGGCGGCCCAACTGACCTCTATTTTCAGTGGTATCCGCTTGAACCTGCCCTACCTGCTGACGCAGAACTTACACCAATTACGGTCAGTTTCAACATTTTCAATAGCACCATTTTCGATGAAACCGCATCTATGTTTGGTAAAGAAGGCGGTGGTGCACCCGACTATGACCAATTCAACAATTTCCCCTCTTGTGGTGGGACTAATGCTTGGCCCGTTTTGACTCCTGCTCCCGCTTTCACAAGAGACAATCCTTCAACTCCGAGAATCCGACTTCATATCAAATTGAATGGCACGGCTTCTCCTACTTCTATGTTTCTCTATGAACGCCATGCCACTATCAAAGTAACCGGAACAGATGCCAATGGAGTGACTGCTTCTGCTTATGTTGTGATTGTGGTGACGTAAAATGTCTACAACCATTTCTGCTGGTCTTGAGGTAAGACGACTTTGTTGGAAAGACGATTCCTTCCGTCAGGCTGACCACGAACCTGCGGCTGGATACGGGACTCTTGGTTGGTGGGATAACACTATTGGAAACGCCATCACCTTTTCCAATACTGGTAGCAACATCCCTTCGACTGGCAATGTTCTAACGGGTGGGGTGGTTACAAACGGGGCTATGAGTCTTATTCAAAGTCCTGCTCTCTCAAATGGAGACGAACTCTATCTTCCGAGCAATATTGAGGTAGAGAAAGACTTTCCAGTCGGGATTCCGACTGACATTATCGGCTATGTGAGAATCAGGGCAAAGAACTCTGGTTTTGGAACCTCTAATCTTTACGTTGTTCTTTTGGATAGCACTCTCTCTGCACTTCCTGATGGAACCTTTGGTCCCATCTCTTTGGACTCTTCTCTGTATACTCATTACTCGATTCCTGCTTTCTATCTTGATGGCCACTATACCGATGGCCCTGTTTGGGGAGTTAGGATGCATTGTAGCAATGGAGCCATCGTAGACTATGTGGCTCTAGGGTCTAGTGATTACATCAATCAAGGTGGATTAAGTCTGAACGTCTCCATCCCCAAGAAGACTCAATCTCAGACCATCCTCAATAGTTATGACATCATCCAACAGTTGGGCATCACAAGCAGGTCTAAAACGGTAGTGATACCAAAGGCTCCTACTACAACCTATGCTTGGTTGAAGGACAAACTCAACAAGAGCATCCCTCTGGAACTCGTCACTCCTACTCAACAAGCCACTGGATACCTTAGCGATGTGAAAAGACACAGTGAGGCCGGGTGGGTCGGTGTGCCCCTTCCAAGTTCGGACTCTCTTGCTGTGACTGCTACAGGTCAACAGTTGTATGATGTTTCCTTCTCTCTGATAAAGGCAGACAATGAAGTGAATATAGACCTCACTTGTCCAATAGTCCCGATACCACCGCCACCCATCGTTCTTCTTCCAGTAGGCTTTCCGGGTCTTAAGATGGTTACAGATGGAATCTACTTCTATGTTTCTACCCATAGTTACTCGGATAGTGGTAAGATTCATAAGATAGACCCACTTGGCAACGTTGTTGCTACATTCGACCCCAGTTATGTAGGAATCGCTAACAACGCCTATAATCTTTGGTATGATGGGCTCTATTTGTATGGTGGCTATACCACTGATACGGTTAGCGGCATTCCCGGCTATATCTACAAACTAAACCCAAGTGATATGAGTCTTGCGGCCTCTCTTGAGGTTCCATTTGGCGAAGGTTGTACCGGACTTATGACCATAGCGGCTGGTGGTGATGTTTATTTTGGAACTGGTGCGGGAGACCTGTTTCAGTTTGACCCCACGTTAACTGTTCAAAAGAACGTTTTTTGGCATATTGGTGTGTCTTCTGCGGGACAAATAAATTTTGATGGAACCTATATCTGGTGGGCCGATGGTATCTATAATGGTGGTGCTAATATCACTACTTGTGTTCTCGATACTAATTTGAATTTGGTGGCCTATTCTACGCTTGACCTATCAAGAACAGACATTGCCTATTTTGGTGGCTCCATTTACACTGGTAGTGGCAATGTTGGTCAAGGCACTCGCGGAAGTATCTACAGATTAGGGGTGTCTGGAGTAAATATTACTCACTCTACCATTCTTCAGGTTCCAAACCAAACAGACATCGAAGGCAGTCTGACGCTTATTGGTAACGAAGTATATGTAGCGACAAAGACGAATCCTACTACAATCTACATTTACAACTATCCCGCTTGGACTCTAGCGGCAACCAAGCATCTTCCAGACAGTGAAACGCAGTTTACAGCACCCGGCACACTCTCATTGTTAGTCTACAAAGGAGCACCTATGATTCTTGCTCAAGATGCCATTTACAACATAAACTCTTTGTGATAAGGTATATAAGGGGCTTCAACCATTCACTGTCTGATGACTCAGATTACGCTTCAGTCCGTCATTGCTGGTATTCCTTATGGGAGCCCTATCCTTCTAGAGGTAGCCACCTTTGATGAGAGCAAGAAGGCCAAGTTGAGGACTTATTCGAGAGTCCAAGCCTTTTCCGATGTTTCACTGATTATGGGGTCGTTTAATACCGAGTTCTCATTGAGTATTGCTGTTCCTCAACAGTTCACATTGATTGGCGGCATTCCACAATACGGTGGAGAGGACATCGAGACCCTGCTTGCGGGTATGCAGGGCTTAGACCAGATACTTGTAGACGCTGAAGGCGTGTCCTATAATGTAAGGGTTACTCAGGCCAGTCCTTCGCATACTGGTGGCCAACCTCTCTACTACACCGTAGATGTGACTCTAACCCAAACAGACGGTTAGAATCTTTAAATAGTTCGAGGAAGGGTATATACCATATCCCTTGGACATTGTATCTCTGGTTCTTTTGATTCTGTTTGGTGCGATTACTCTCTTTGACACACTGCTTCTAATAGGAGCATTTGGTGTCATCAAGGACCAAGAGAGGAAGATGGGTGTCATTATGGCCAACTACAAGGCCGACTTGGAGATGACCCTACTCAACGCTCACAATTTCGATGAGTTCATAAAGACCACTGAGAGTGCCATGCAAAAAGACGAGAACGCCACTCCACTTCCAGCCGCATATAAGTGACTTCTATGGATTCTAACTATCATAAGGATTACTATGAGAAAAATAGAAGCAAATGGAGAGGATATTTCAAAACATGGTATAGTAAGCATAAGAAGGAAGCCAATCTCAAAACTCGGAAAGAGAGGCACGACCTGAAAGTTGAAGTCCTTACACATTACTCTACTAAGCCATATCCAGTTTGTGCAGACCCTTTTCATTTGCATTTACCTAATGACCCCATGCTTACCGATATAGATTGTCTTACTGTAGACCACATCAATGATGGTGGAACAAAAGAACGTAAAACGATTGGATATGGTAGTTCATTCTATCTTTGGCTCAAGAGAAATAACTTTCCCTCTGGATTCCAAGACTTGTGTTGGAATTGTCAATGGAAAAAACGAATATTTAGTCTAAGGTAGACTGGTCTTCCGCTATAACCTTCTCCTTCTTATATTTGCTCATCTGTTCGATTATTCCCAATCGCCAAACTATGGGGTCTATCTGATGGGAGCAATACCAAGCATAGTCTATCTCACCCAGCCTTACTAGATTGACCAGTTTGGGTATGGCTCCTCTGCACATATAGTATTGGACCACACCATATTGGACCATATCACTGGGAACCCACCCATGTTCCATCGCATCTCGTAAAGCCTTAACGTGTTGTGGGGTAGGCATCTTCCGCATCTTTCCCGTCTTCTCGTCCTTCTTCATCTGACCATACTCTGAGACATCCTTCCCCATATGTTTCTCCATGACCAGAAGGGGGTCGTAAAGTCCCTTGTAGAGTCTGACTTTTGTATCCTCATAGAACTCCACCATCTTCTCCTTCGGGACTTTGGTGACTTGGAACCTCTTTATGGTGTCTTGCACGTTCCTCGCCAACTCACACCAATCCCCACGCAAGCCTTCCATGCCAGCCTCTTCAAACTTGTCCACCACTTCACCTTTCTTGTTGACATGGACTATACCATAGTAACGCTTCTTGGTCTTCTCGCCCTTGGCCCCCCTTGGGAATCCGAGCAGACTCCAATGGTTCTCCATCCCGAATTTGATGTTATCTACATTGTATGTCTTGGCCACATAAGAGTTCATCATGTCTCTTATGGTCTCTGCTTCACCGAATTTGCCCTTCACGAAGCAGGAGTCCGTATCTATGTAGTAGACCGTATAACCCATACTTCTTAGAAACTCTGCTGTATGGGTAACTATGTCTCTGCCGTGATAGGTTATACTGTCTGCCACTTCTACGGCCTTGAATCGGTAATAGGAACTGGCGAAGAGACCGTATAAGGCATTGACGGTAATCTTATATGCCCATCTCTCTACCTCGTCTTTGGCGTTCCTCTTGCCAGCAAGCAGGTCTCTGACGATGGGTTCAACCAAGTCGAACCTACCCAACGGGGCCAACTTATACGCTAGGATGATGTTGGGATACAGGGAGTCCACATCGAACTGTAGCACATCTTCAAAGAACCCCTGCTCGAAGACTTCGACCCATGCTCCTGTATATTTGGGCCTCTGCTTATATCCCGACTTGCAAGGCAAGACATAGTTAATCTTGTGGGCATACTTCAAGAAGTATTGGTCTAGGACGGGGGTGATGGTGATGGATTTCTTGATGGGATGGATTCCAAATATCTGGTCTGGAAAGATATGACCCTGCTTGGCCAGTTGTATGGCCACTCCGGTATATCCCTTCTTAGCGTCTATCTTCTCCGTCATTTTCGCATCCCACAGGACTCTCTCCTTTAGTTGCTCTGGCGGCAGGGTGCTGAGTCTAGTGTTGACGAAGGGCTTTTGCTCATTGAGCAATCTCCTACCCACCTTCTCCAGCGACCACTGGCTCCTGAAGTTCTTCTCCATGAAACGATAGCAGAGGGCTAGGTCTAGGAATCTGACGGAACTAAAGTCGAACTTGATGCCTGCGTAAGCCAGCCTCTTGGAAAAGAAGGGAACGTCCCAGAAGTGGGTGTTCCATCCCTTCAACATAGTAATCTTGTTCTCTGCTATGAAGTCTACTGCTCCCTTAAGAATCTCTTTCTCGATGCCCGTCCACGCATACTTCTGTCCCTTATAGACTATGCCTATAGCCGTTATCGGAACGTTGGCCGTCTCTGGGTCGGGCTTGGACTTGGAGTCGTCCTCTTCTGTGTCCCATGAGGCTTGGTTGGGATAGTCATCGCATACGAACCCGTTGTCTGCCATCCAAACTCCCACATACTTTTTGTCGGCTTCATAGACGGGAATGCCCTTGCCCTCTTGCCAAGTGCGGAACGCCTTTACGTTCATAGGTTGTGGAAAGGTGTATCTCTTCACGCTCTCTCCTGTATCGAAAGTCCTCATATCTGTCCTCGTCATCTTGGCTTGTGTCTGGATTTCGTATTTGGCTGGCGCATAGCAATAAGGCATGGGGTCAGGGTCTATGAGTTCGACCTCTCCATTCCTATAGACCTTCATCTTGACCTTACCATTCTGTGTGGTATAGGTGGCCGAATCGAAAGGAACTACCAATCTTCAATCGCCTCTCTTGAAACGTGAATTGGCCTCATTCCATAGACACAACTTGGAATAGTAATCATATCATATAGTGCATCGTAGGAAACGAAGCCACTTATCTGTGAGCCTCTTGCCTTATTCAACTCTTCTTGATTGGCTAGTTTCATTCTTTCTCACCAAACAGAGCCAGCATCCCATCTCTGATGTTGTAGTCTATGTCACTCCAAATCCGAGACCATTTGGCAAAAGCAAAACAGGGCTGACTCATCACAACTTCTCCTTTTGAGTTCAGATACTCCATGACGATGGTTCCTTCCAGTACCTCCTCTGGATACTCGTAGGTTTCCTTGGGAAACTTTCTCCACCATGCCTCTTCTTTGCTCAAGTGATTGCACCCATCACAATGTCGTATAATTCGGGGTCGCTCTGTTGGAGAGTATCCAAGTGAGGCGGCTTTAATCCGTTCTCTACGTTTGCCGCATTGTCCACATACTGTTCCACCTTATCGAGCACACTTTGGCAGGGGTTGAGTTCATTACAGGCTTCCAGATACTCTCGCACCAAGGCTATGGCTTTCTCTCTATCCAATTTGAGGATAGTTACGGCATAGGGAGCCAAAATCAGCCATAGGATTCTGTTTCGGCCATCTGTTACAGGATGAAGCAAGAGTTGGGCTATATACCCGTAACCACCACCCATGCTCCCGCCTTCGTAGACTTCGCCAGTGTATTTCCCTTCCTTCTTGAACTGGGCCTTAAAATTCTCGGTGTTGAATTTCGCCTTGTCAATCATGGTGATGACACCAACAATCGCACTTGGTTTGTTTTCTATACATATGGGTGTTGCAATATCCTTCGGACTCAAGCATCTGTTGAAGAGCCTTGCAGTTTATTGTATGCTTCCTGCTCTCGCTCATGATTCTTTCGCTTCTTTTCTCTCTTCCTTTTGCTCCTCTTTCACATCCTTCAGTGCGTCCTTCGTTGTCTTGGTGAAGCCCTTATTGGTGATGAGCAAGTTATACATCTTACCGTAGTCCGGCAGATTGGGGAATCTCATCACCCAGACCTCTCTCAGACCATGAGGCGTTTGTCTCGGCTTGAAGCCATACAGGACTTTGAGGTTGTAACCTACCGCCCCACCACCTTTCTCATGAAGTTCCTTCTCAATCATCATGGCTGTGAAGGGGTCTGTCGGGTTGTTGGTGATGTGGTTGGTGGTCATGATATAGGTGTTCCTCTTGACCGATTGACCGTATCTGGTGACTAGGCGTTGCATGGTGTTAAGGAACGTTTCTTCGAGTTGCGCCCTGATGTTGAAGTTCTGTCTCCCACCGCTTATCAGTTCGTCAAAAGGATTGGTGAAGGAGTCAACCACAATGTAACGTATGTCATATGCTTTGAGCATCTTAAGCAGGGGCGAGTTGTCGGTGTCCACTTTGATGGTCTTGAACGCAAGTGTGCTACCCTTCTGCTTCTCCTCTGCCGCCTTCTTTGCTTCGGCCTCTCTCTTGGTTCTGTCTTCTGCACTCTCACCTTTTATGTCCTTTAGAGGCTTTGGTGTGGATACGCTTGCTTCGGTGATTATGACCTTTCCTTCGACTCCGATGAAGCGCATCATGTCTTCGGCAGTCGGGCACCATTCCCAATGAATTACTGGTTCAATGCCATACTTCTTGGCAAAGACCTTATCCCATCCTTCGTGCTCTTCTATTGCGGTGGTGAACATGAAGTCGGTAGGCTCTTCTGTGGACAGCCACAGAATCTCGCCCCCCTCTTCTTTGACTACTTTATAGCCTAACTCACGAGAGTAGAGGCTCTTCCCGGCCTGCTTCTTGCCGCAGGTTCCCATACAAATGAACGGTATCATTGGCTCATCCAATTCTAAGAATCGTGTCATATCATACCCTTCCTCTCTATTCTATTTAAGGATTCTGTGTAAGCCTCTTCATACTTCTTGATGAATTGGCAGTTCATACAAAGCACCTGAAAGCCTTTGGGATAGTTGTGGGCAATAAGCCAATAGTAGAGACTCCAACCAATGGTCTTCCTATGCTTATTCCCACCACCGTTGATATGGTCTATTGAGAGAGCCTTTATGTTAGTGTATGGTTCTTTGTGCTCTCCATAAGGATTGGCACATTGGGGTGGATTGGTTCCAGAATAATGGGTAAGAACCGTAAGTTTCAACTTGTGGAAGTATTCTCGATTGTAGAGATAACGCTCTCTCCTATGCGTTTCTCTGTAGGTCTTGAGATACTTTAGTTTATCTTCTCTGGTCAAAGTTCTCATACATCAATGGGAACTCTCGACTTATAAGGATTCTCGGCTTAACTCAGACGATAGCCGTAGTAACCTTTACCAAGGTCAATCTCTTCTCCATCATGGGATGCGATGATAGAACCTCTTCCTTCCGTTTCCATGATGTGCTTGGCGAGGGCTGTAGCATCAACATTGGCCGTCTCTTTAAAGGCTTCGTGACCATATTCGTTGATGAACCACTGGATAACGTCTCCGTCTGGAACCCATTGAGTAGTGAGATAATCCTCGAACTCCTGTTCTGAGGCGGTATTGGCTCCGGCCATCTCCTCGTCTAGTTTGCTATCGTAGGTTGTAGGGTCGTTAGACGGCTCCTCTCTAGCGGTCTCAATGTAGTTTTGAATGGCTTCGGATAAAGCCGAATCGAACTCATCTTTGTTCATTATGAAGTCGGGCCAGTCTCCGGGCAACGCATCCATTTCCATCTCATCAAACAACTCTTCTGCACTCTCTTCAGCATACCCATCAGCCTCGCTGTCGTTCATAACGAACCACTCTTCGCCACCTACATAGACTGTCACATAGGGAGTAGCGTCTATGCTCTCAATGTCGTCAATCTCGTTGGCCGTGTGGTAAAGAAGTTGGATGACGGCCTGAAGGTGGGGCATATCCACATCTGGATAAAGGTCTTCGAGTGCCTCTTTTGTCGGCTTCTCGACTGGTTCCTTCTCTCCTTCTGGTTCTGCCATGCTACTATACCCTGCGTAATTGGCCTATTTAAATGCTTACGAGTGAGAATCCTTATTAACCTTACTCACGCAAGATAGGTAATGGAGATACTGTATCCCTGTTTAGCCAATAGAATAATCGAACTTACACAGGGCTTTCCCGATACAGCCGAAGATGAGCGAATACTGAGAACCCTTGCCAATTGGCGTGAGTTGATAAGGGCGAGGTCAAGAACACAATCCTTAATAGCCCCAATAGAGAGTGATGAAACCAATGTCTGAGAACAAAGTGCTCAATTCTTTTGAGCAAATCGAACCCGTCTATCAGAAGTCTGAGATGGAGAAGACCGACAATGGAATCCTCATCACCGTAGGAGCCAAACTCTATCGGGCTTACCCAACAGTGATAACTCCGCCTATCTACATCGTAGATACTAAAAGCGTTATCCATAGCAAGAAGTCTGCCCTACCTCTAACTGAGATGACTATTAAGGATTTAGATGTTATCTTTGAATTGAAGGAACAGGGCTACATCATGAACAAGATTCAGAGAGGCGACCCAAGGCTAGAAGAATGGAATGACTTGGGGATGTATGTTTTTGGGACGGACTATCAGTTCAATGACATTACTTTGGGCAAGTGGTTCGATGCTATTGCAGACAAACCTACCGAAGAGTATAACAATCTCATCAAAGGCATCATGGAATACAACTGCACAAGAGACCCTGCTCTGGTTCTGGCTAACAGAGCCACCCTACCGAGAGGCTATGTCATGAGGTATCAGCCCCACGAATTACAGATTACTCCGCCTAACACTGGCAAGAGCACCTTCTTCGAGTTGGCTGGCAGATTGATTGACAAGGCCACCAAGAACACCCTTCTAGGGTCGGCCAAGTGGACTGACGATAAGGCTTATGGGTTGTTCCATGAGCAATACTATCCGCTTGCGATAGACCAGATTGAGAGCCAGACGGTGGAAAACATGGCCGGATTCCTGCTAGGATTCTTAGAATCGGGAAGGGCAACGGTGGCTGGCGGTGGCACAACTCTATCGGTGACAGGTGCGTGTCCCTTCGTTGTGACGGCCAATCCTCTCGCTCTCCAAGGAACCCATGTATCGGTCTTTAGAGATATTCTAGGCTTCCTCTGTAGAAATAGTTACGCAATGGGAAGAAGGTTCGGTATTCTGGCCTATGGAGACTATGCTCCACTACAGGACATGGGATACGACAGCGACTTGCATAAGGGATTGATTGACGACTATCGAGCCTTAGAAGAGAGGATAACCCTGACTCTGAGGAAGTTCTGGTTCAATCACAAGGTTCGAGACTTCTGCAACACACCCGTATATGAGAGAGGTCTTTTTGAAGAGATTGAGGATTGTGAGATAATAGAGGTCTCGTCCTTTCTCAAGGCGCACTACGCTCACTCCTTTCCTCACATTCGGGGTGGGGCTTTGAACTGCGCTCTAGTGGACAACCTACCCAGATTGGCCGCAGTGGAGATTCTGATGGTGGGCGACTTGGAGAAGATTGTGGATGATGTCATCGAGCAGGCTAAGACTTATGTAGAACAAATAAAGGTGATGAATCTCGACTCCATTAAATATGCCATTACTTGAATTGGGTCGTCTCTATTGGGATAGAGATTTGCCTCAGATTCCGGCAGACGTAGGACTCTACCGTTATCACATGGAAACAAAAGCAGATTACTACAACTTTGTTTTGAACAGGCTTTCTAGTGTGGAAGATGCCTACTTCCCCTTCTATGCTCCACTTAAGACTAAAGACTGGCCACAGCCACGAAAGGATGCCGTGGTGTTGGACAGGCTCTTTGTAGATATAGATGTGAAAGAGGGCGACACCTTTGCTGGTGTCTTGGAGAAAGCGAGGTTCTTTGGCACTAGGTTTTGGGACAATGTGGATATGTTCTTCAGTGCGGGAAAGGGTTTTCATTTCTACATCTACATCACTCCTACCACCTACAAAGAGTTGCATGGGTATCGAGACGAACTCTATTGGAACCTAGCCACTTGGCTTCAGTATCGTCACGATAAGAGGGTCTTCATCAGTTTGGACAGGATTTGTCGCATCACCCTCACTAAGCACTCGGTTAACCCTGAACACCCTACCCCTATAAGATGGAAAGTCCCTGTGAGTCCAGATATGAGTCTCCAAGAAATACTTAGACGCTCCCAATACCCAGAAAATTACGTTGATGAAATGTATGCTCTCTATAAGAGAGAGCCCATTCCTTTGGATTGGCGTATCTTCTTGAAGAGTCCACACGAGTTGCTCTAGGAAGGCTTTAAATAGTGCATAGCACTATAAAGACTTGATATAGGATGAGTTACAAACTATCTTGGCCTGCTCTGCTCCAGAAGACTGAAGAGGAAGTCTCTAAAGCCGAAGAGTTCTACAGTCGGGACGACCCTATGACCGAGATTGACAAGGTTAGAGGGACTGAGATGGCCTACTATGAGAAGGCTGAAGACGCTATCAGAAAACTTGAAGAGGGTCTTACTCCCAACAGCAAGGTCTCACCTACCGAACCTATTGAGGTAAGCAGAAGCGAAGACGAAGGAAAGGCAAGGGTTCCAAGCCAAAGCCCAATCCAAGGGGCGCATGACGCACCACCCGACATATCCGAAGAGAGGATGTCACCGAGAGCAAGAGACCTCTACCATAAGTTCCCATCCCACGGAGAGGAAGAGGACAAGGTAGGAACTTGCCCAAGGTGCGGTAGTGCGGTTGTAGCAGAAGGGATGATGCCGGGAGTTTGTAAGGGCTGTGGAAACTCTTACATGGATTGCACTTGTCAAAAGAAAGGAGAGGAAGAGGAAGTAAAGCCCATTGATGCTAGTTCGGTCAAAGACGCTCTGGATGAAGCCATGACCAATGCAAGCAATCTAATCACAGGAGTCGAAGGATTCATGGAAGACATCGAAGGGTTAGACATGGACGACATTGACGACACCATTGAAGTCGTTAACAACATCTTTCAAGCCCTTAAGGATGCCAAAGAGATAGGTTTCCCAAGTTCACCAGATTCACCAAAGCCTCAGACAAAGAAGCCCACTAAGCCTACCCCATTTGGTCCAGAGAAGGAACCCGAAACCGAGCCGAAGGAAAAGGATGTTCCAGAGCCAGAGGAGGAGAAGGAGCCGGAGAAGGGTGAAGCGTGATGAGTGGCAATGGTAACACATCCCGAGAACTATTGCTTCAACTGAATCAGAAATTGACAGACTTTATGGTCGATAGCAAAGCCGACATAGCTGCACTTTCAGTAAAGATGGATATGATGAAAGAAAGTTGTGCTGTCATGAATCACAACAGCACCATCATGGCGGAGCGAATCAGCAAACTTGAATCGACCAACAAGACTGCTACAGACTACAAGGACTTTGCGAAGAAGGTTGGCATCACTTTGACTGGTGCGGCAGGGTTCACTGTCACGATTCTAACGATACTCCATCTGCTTGGAGTTGCTCTTTAAAAGAAAAGGAAGGGGAGTTTCGCCCCTACTTATGTTCTTATGTAGTTGGAGTTTCTATCGGCTTCGGTGGTGACTTCCATACTTGGTATAGTCCTACACCCACGCATCCAGCAATTGTGAGCAGTAGGAGTATGATTAGAGGCCAGTAGTTGTCTAAGACATACCAAGCAGACGTTGGCAGGGATTGAGGCGTGGTGGTTACTGTTCGAGTGGTGATTGGTAAAGTCACACTTGCGGTTACAGTTGAAGTGACAATCTGTGCGGGTAGTGTCTGAGTTTCTGTGTTAGTCTGAGTCTCAGTCGCGGTTGTGGGAACCGTCTCTGTTTGAGTTGTAGTGATATCTTGTGTTTCTGTGTTAGTTTGTGTGTTCGTCACTGTAACTGCCGGAAGCGTCTGTGTGTTGGTCTGAGTCTTAGTTTGGGTAACGGTTGCTGTATTAGTCTGGGTAGTTGTGACAGGTGGTGAGGTCACTGTGGTTGTTGCTTGCGGCAGAGTTGAAGTCTCAGTCTGTGTTATCGTGTTATTCTGAGTCACTGTGTTGGTCTGTGTCTCAGTCTGAGTCTCCGTCAACGTTTGGTTGACTGTAGTGGTCTCAGTCGTTGTAATTGGTGTGGTCGTGGTCTCGGTTTGTGTTGCGGTAACTGTAGTTGTTACTTGTGGCAGAGTTGTTGTGTTGGTTACTGTGGTTGTCACAACTGGCAAAGTCGTAGTCTCAGTGTTAGTTTGAGTCACAGTTGATGTTGGGCCAGTAACAGTCTGAGTTTGAGTTTGCGTGTGTGTGATGGTTACAGTCGAGGTAGGAACGTTAACATTAATGTTGAAACACCAATGTCCTGAAGGAACAACGTATGGGTCATTCCAAGAAACGTGCCACACCCCATTTGAAGTAATACCGGATGTTCCAAGGAAAGTGCCATCACTATTGGTGCACGCACTGTTCCAAGCCATCACTGCTGGTATGAGGAAGGCTAAAGCAAGTATGGTGATGAGTAGGACTGGAGGAAGAACTCGTTTTGCTGTCAGTTTCATCATGTTCATAGACACCCCTTTGTTTGCATCCTATATAAAGGTTCTTGCCGAAATCACGAAAACCAGACGATGAGAACATTTAAATAGACCAAACGCTATAAATAGTTTGGTTGCTATGAAGACTGGTGCAGAGTATCAGAAAGAATGGCGAGAGAAGAATCCTGAAAGAGCAAAGGAAATTGCCAGAAGGTCGTATCAGAAGAATCGAACCAAGAAGTTGGCTTACAAGGCCAAGTATTACAAGGAGAATCACAGTGCGATTCTTAGACAAGCAAAGAAACGGTATGCTCTTCATGGAGAAGAAATTAGAGCGAAAGAACGAATAAGAGGAAAGGAACAACGCAATAAGGAAAGAATGATGGCTTTTACTCATTATGCGGGAAATCCGCCACGTTGTATGTGTAAAGGAAAAGATTGTTGGCATACGGGATTATGTCCTGTTGCTGACATCAGAGGTCTCACCATTGACCATCCCAACAATAATGGTGCTGAAGAAAGGCGTAGAATAGGATACGGTGGATGGCGTTTCTATGTGTGGCTTCGTCTCCATAACTATCCAGAAGGATACGAAGTGTGGTGTATCTTGTGCAACTTCATTAAGGCTCAGAACCTCATTCGAGTCTAACTAAACCACACGATTAAACGACAGTTGTTTTCGCCATACTGCTCGGCAAAGTCTGAGATGAGTTTGAATACGGTAGCCCATCCCTTCTCTGTCTTTATGACGTTGAAGGCTTGCTTTATCTCAGCAGGGCGTATCCAAGTCGCGTTGTAGTAGAAGAGGTTCATCTCCTGCACAAGCGTCTCAGTCATGAAAGACCTATCCTCTGGTATCTCCCGTCTGGCGGCAATCGGTTTCAAGCCTTTGATATTGTCCACATCGAAGAGAGCACCTGTAACGGCAGGAACCTGCTCGACCAATGGTGTGATATTGAGACACCCTTCCCACCATCCAGAGGGAGAGGTTCGGATTTCAACAACTCCATAACATTTTTTTGGCAACACCATCTGAGTAGAGGCTGACTTATATAAAGATTCAGGACTTCACTACACTAGACTGGACTTCACTATACTTTACCACACTACACTCCACTTCACTCAACTCAACGCCACTCTACTGTGTAGTCCATACTATAGAGAGTAACCTATTTAAAGATTAGCCTCGGATAGAAAAAATACAGGCTGGCGTAGATTTTACGCCAGTATGCGTCTAAGGAACGAAGTCACGAATCCTGCCAATGCTCCTAGCGGTGCTAGGGCAACATAGGCTGGCGCGACTATGGCCGATTGTAGGACGGGCACTCCTGTAAACCAAGAGATTACCCATGCCACAATTGCTCCTATGATACCACCTACTACTGTGAATAGAAAGGTGGAACCAAGGAAGATGGCCTGCTCCTTCAGATACTTTCCGATGTCTGAGAGTTGCATAGATACCCTTCTACTTCATCTCTAATAAAGGTTCTGAATAAGGGGTATATACTATATCCTTCAACCTGTAAGTCTTCCATCTTTGCAATGGAAAGCGAATGGAATTTGCAACCTCAGTGGGGTCTTCTTGGTCGAG
>Ga0181533_1000098_pt1 | contig 105829 bp, 117 predicted proteins | sample PEATcosm2014_Bin_45_FD_119772 | JGI IMG/M metagenome (GOLD analysis project Ga0181533, IMG submission 119772) | Peatland microbial communities from MTU Mesocosm Facility, Houghton, MI, USA - PEATcosm2014_Bin11_60_metaG | ecosystem: Environmental > Terrestrial > Soil > Wetlands > Peat | place... | reverse complement strand
GGAGATCGTCACCACGCTCACGCGCGTGTTCGGCGAGATCCGGAGCTCCCCCGACATCATCCGTCCCTACCTCGCTCCGTTTTGCTAGCTATTATGTCTCTTTACTTATGCGCGCCTGTATAGGCGGCGAGTCAGCCGTGGGGTTTGATACGGCCATGGTACGGCCACTATCCTTACTCAGCTGTTAGACGTCCTTGAGGACTTCGCTCATCCCGGGCAAACGTAGCAGACATGGAGCTTGGAAACGCTGCCATCGGAAACATCGCACGGATGATCTGCGGCGATGCCCCCTACACGATGTTCCCCTACAGGAGCAGTTCCTACCTCACGGCATTCTTCAAAGGCCTCAACATGGACTATGTCCATGACGGCTCGACCCGATACTGGTGGGTGCGTGCTGTCCTGGTCGAGCTCAACGGCCAACCGTCTCAGGATGAGCGAATGCCGAGCCCCGCCATCGCGAAGGTCATCGAACATCTCCTTCATCCCGATCATTTCGTTGGCCACCAAGACAAGGACCAGTCCGCCTGTGTGGAGCGTGTGCGGGAAGCCTTGATGCCGTATCAGCTTGATCTGGAAATAGAATCGAGAACCCGTCGGGCTAGGCTCGTCCCGCGACACGGCGAGTATATATCGACCGCGATCGAGGAACGTGAAGCCCGCCGGACCATCACCTTCACTCCCCTCGTATTCAAGGTTCCCGAGGCATCGGTTCAGAACGCACAGGTCAGCGTGATGATGCCCTTCACTGCGGAGTTTGACGCTGTCTACGAAGCCATCCGCGAGGCATGTCGGGGAGTTCCCTTGACGTGCTATCGCGCTGACGACATTTGGGTCAACAGCACGTTCATCCAGGACATCTTCGATTTGATCTTCACGTCGCGAATTGTCATCGTTGACTTCACTGGGCGGAATCCGAACGTGATGTACGAGACAGGCGTCGCTCACACCCTCGGCAAGGTAGTTGTTCCGATCACACAGTCATTGGACGACATCCCCTCGGACCTGAAGCCGCATCGTGCGCTGAAGTACTTACCAAACGCGGAAGGACTGTCTGACCTCGCCGGCAAGCTGGAGAAGAGAATGCGGACGATCTTAGCCAAGGTCGACTCTGATGCACGCGACGCTGACGTCTAACCAGCCGATCGAGACCGACGCCAAAGGAGGGCGCGGCTCATCGGCATAGCGTTAGGTGGACCGTTGAAAGTTGACTTCGATCTACCGTTGCTCGAGGAGGTCCTTGCGCTTCTCGACCGCCACCTGACGCGCCTCGAGCACCACGCCGCGGTCGTCCCGGATCCCGACGCGGAAGGAATCCTGGACAGCATGGAGCAAGTCGTCGGACTTGGGTTCGCAGCGTGCCAGACCTATCTCGTTGCACGTTCGGCCTTCATGGTGGCCTCAAAGTCCGACACGCTGGACCTCGGACCTGTCCATCGGTGTGGGCGGACCATCGTCGCGATCGTCAATGCAGCGGCGAACTACTGGAAGCATCATGACGAGTGGGCCGTCACTGCGTCCGGGGGACGCGCGCGCACGGAGGAAGTCATCGCCGCCTTGGGCGTCAGAGTATCCGAGTACACCGCGAGCAACGTTCTTTCCGAGCTGCTACGACCGTTGCCGGCGCGGTTCACAACACTGATCCCATTTCTGGTCCAGTGGAGCGACGCCCTTGACCCGACTACCACTTAACTTGCCGCTCCAGGCGACGGCGAAAGGCGCGCCGCGCCTCATCGGCAAGCCGTTGAGGATGTAGAAAAAGTCCGCGCACCCTGGTAAATCAAGGTCTCGCGGGTGTCACTCGATGCCCGGGTGGCCGAGTGGTTGTGAGGGGCGGATGGCGCGGTACAAGCCGTACAACCTGAAGTAGGACAAGTTTTTGGCACTGAGCTACGCGTGTCAGGTGCAGCCGGGCTCGTTCGAGTACGCGCTCAACGAGATCATCGAGGAGCGCCTGGATCTGGGCGTGTTTGGGCCGCGCTACCGCAACGATGACACGGGACGGTTGGCGTTCGACCCGAAGGTGCTGCTCAAAATCGTGCTCTAAGGGTACTCGAAGGGCATGGTGTCGAGCCGCAAGCTGGAGGAGGCCTGCCGGCGCAACGGGAAAGATGGCGCACGCCGCCGCGTTTGTGGCATAGTGCCACCGGTCATGATTTCCGTACGCGTCGCAGCTCAAACGCTGAGACGTTGAGACGTTGACCGCAGCAGGTGGGGATCATCGATTCGCCAGTGGAGTGTACCATGAAGATAAGCGGTACCGTTGCGATCGTTACCGGGGCATCTCGCGGGATCGGTCGCTGTTTAGCAGCGCACCTGGCCCGCCGGGGCGCCACTATTGCTTTGGTCGCCCGTGAGAGTCGCGCCCTGGAAGAAGCGGCGACGATTGCGCGGGAGGTGAGCCCGGGCAGCCTTGCGATCGCGACGGACATCACCAGCCAGGCGGCCGTAGGCAGCATGGTTCGCACAGTGCTCGATCACTTTGGGCGGGTCGACATCCTCGTGAATAATGCGGGTCGTGGTGCTTACGGACCCTTCTTGGACCTCGCACCGCAAACACTGGCCGAGGTTATGGCGGTGAACTTCTGGGGGACCGTTAACTGCATACAGGCAGTGTTGCCGGGCATGATTGCGCGCCGGTCTGGCCACATCGTGAATCTCGGCGCTGTTGACGGAAAGTTCGCGGTGGCTGGCGACAGTGTCGGAGCATCGACCAAGTTCGCGGTGGTTGGCCTTTCAGAAGCCCTGCGGCTGGAGCTCGAACCGGTTGGCGTGCATGTCACCCTGGTAAATCCGGGAGCGGTAGACACGGAGTCGTTCCGTACCGATTTTGCGACGGCGCCGGTGAACGCTCGACGTGTCGTCGTTTCACCCGAGAGGGTTGCCTCCGCCGTTATCGACGCAATCGAGCAAAACCGGAGCGAGGTTACCGTTCCCCGGTTTCTCGGCCTCGCGATTCTAGCCCGCTACCTTGTTCCCACCCTCTTCTGGCGGGTCGCTGCCCGCGCCTGCCCTAGCCCTTTGCATTGAGGGTCCGAGCGCCTCGAGAGGCCGACGCCTAACAAATAGCGGTTTGGAGACGCCGAGCGCGCCGCGGCGCTGGCGGCGGGCACGACGGTGAAGTGCGCGAGCGCCTCTCCAAGGTGCGGTTGAACTGAGCCGCGCTGGCAGAGGCGGTTGGGTTCGTCGTCGAGGTTCCGCCCCTGGCTGACTATCGGCTTGCTTCTCCCCTGTCGCGGTCGCATACTCCGGGCGTGGCCGCCACCGTGGTGTACAGACAGATGATCCGGTGGCATCCCGATGACCGCGTCGCAGGAGGCGCCCATGTACTGGCAGAAATGGTCAGACTTGCTGAAGCACGAGTTGAAGCTTGATACGGAACCCATCGCGGTGACCTTCACGGGGTCCGTGCCCGAAGGCGCGACCCCTCCTGAAGGCAAGGTTTCGGTGTGCCAGGCGTTGAAGCGGGCCAGTGAAGGCCGTGGCGTCACCATCACGGCCGAGACCTGCGGTTGCCCGGGAGGTCTCGTGAGCCTCGGCCTCGGCCAGATGCCCGCCCAGGGCAAGGAGCGTCTCGTGGACTTCCTCGTCAACCGGGAGAAGCTCTGCTGCTCCCGCGCGGCGCTCTACCGCTTGCAGCATATCGTGGAGGCTCCCACCGGCATGGCGACCCACGTCTGCTTCGCCCCCCTAGCCAAGGCGGTCGCTCTGCCGGACCTCGTGGTCTTCGTCGGAAAGCCGGGATCCCTCCACCACCTCATCGCGTTCGCCGACTACTGGGAGGGCGGCTCCCTCACGGCCGAGCTGGCGGGCCCGGCGTGCCGCACCGGTATAGCCTACCCCGTCGTCTCGGGCCACATCGGCGTTTCGCTCCTCGACTTCGGGGCCCGCAGGCTGGCAGGCTTCGGTGAGGACCAGCTTCTCGTCGCCGTGCCGTTCTCCCGGATGATCGGCATCATGCACGCTTTCGACCACGGGCTTCACCGGCAACACGACCAGCGGCCCGATGCCATCGAGCGCCAGATCGACGAGCTTGGCCCGGTCGATCGGATCTGACGTCGGCGCGGCAGACCGCCGGGAGCCGCACTTCCTGCTGGAGAAGGTGAAGGAGGTTGTGACCGAGTGCCGCACCCGCTCGGCGGCCCACATCGTCCTCGGGGCCGCCGACTTGGTGTAGAGTTGGGACGGAGAGCAAGACGGATGATCCGAACCGTTGAAGCTGTGGCTGTGATCGATGAGCACGGTCACGTACGACTGCTGGAGCCGGTGCAGCTTCCGGCAGCGCGACGAGCACTGGTGACCATCCCCGAGGAACGGCCGGGCGCCGGCATCGCCGAAAGTGCGCTGCTGAGCGAGGCAGCACTAACCGAAGATTGGAACCGGGCGGAGGAGGATGAAGCGTGGTCGCGCCTACAGCAGGTGCGGTAGTCTTGGTCCGCTTTCCTTTTTCCGATCTGTCGGAGACGAAGCTGCGCCCGGCCGTTGTGCGTGCCGTGGCGACTGGATACTGCGCCAGGTTACGAGCAAAGCATACGGGGCAACCGCGCAATCAAGCTGGAGGAGGCTTATGATTAATCCTGACATCGTTGCCCATATCCGCAAAGATGCGTATGCGAATTGGATAGGTGCCACGATAGAAGCAATAGACCGCGGCTACAGTCGTGTCTCGCTGGTGGTGACTGAGTCGATGCTGAATTTTCATGGCATGACGCATGGTGGGGTTGTGCTCGGTCTGGGAGACATTGCCTTTGCGGCGGCGAGTAATTCACATGGGCAAACGGCGGTCGCGCTCAACGTCAATACGACTTTTCTTCGTGCGACGGGGGTCGGCGACCATCTCATCGCCGAAGCACAGGAAGTGAATCTAGGGGGTGCCACAGCGTTGTATGATATTGTGGTCACCGAAAAGAGCAGCCATCAACTGGTGGCGAAGAGTCAATCGATAGTCTATCGCAAACGCGAATCCTTTGTATGACGCGATGTGTTCTAGGGGGCGCCTGGCTAACAACCGCATGCACCCAACCGCTGCGGGCATCGACGGGCGAGCGTGCAGAGCCAACACAGCGCACTGGCGACCGAGTTCGCATCCTCGTCTCATGGCTGAAAGCTGAGCACTGATGGCTCATCTCGGTTTGATCGCTGGCGGCACGGCGGTCTATGCTGCGCGGCGATCGCTAGCAGGAGGTGAGCGCGATGGCGAGACAGGTGCTCGGCGGCAGGGATTCAGTGAAAGTCGCAGCGGTGCAGGCCGCGCCGGTGTTCATGGACACGCAGGCGACAGTGGAGAAGGCCTGCCGACTCATCAAGCAGGCAGGAACGGAACACGCCGATCTGGTCGCCTTCTCTGAAACCTTCATCCCCGGCTACCCGTGCTACTACACCGGCGGCTTCGACTCGCCCGCGCCCGAATGGCTGGACTACAACATCGCCCTACAGGACAACGCCATCGTGATTCCTGGCGACGAGACCGTGGCCCTCGGCGAGGCGGCTCGCCAGGCAGGCTGCTACGTCGTCATGGGCTGCAACGAGCTGGACGAGCGCCGCGGCAGCCGGACACTCTACAACACTCTTGTCTTCCTCGGCCGCGATGGCAGCGTACTCGGCAAGCACCGCAAGCTGATGCCGACCTACACCGAGCGCACCTACTGGGGCTGCGGCGACGGCACTGACCTGCGCGTCTTCGACACCGAGATCGGCAGCCTCGGCGGTCTCATCTGTTGGGAGCACCACATGATCCTGGCGCGGGCCGCCATGATCGAGCTGGGGGAAGAAATCCATGTCGCCGTGTGGCCTGGCACCTGGCGCGTCGGCGCGCGCATGGCGGAGGCGGAAACCGCGGCCGCCGGCGGCTGCGACCTGCATCCTGCTATTCGCGAGCACGCGTTCGAGGCGGGCGCCTTCGTCATCAGCGTCAGTGGGCTAATGCGTGAACAAGACGTGCCGCGCCGCTGGGAACACATCCAGAGCAGCCCGCGCATGAACTTCGCTTGGGCGGTGGGCGGCAGCACCATCGTCTCCCCTATGAGCCAGTATCTCGTCGAGCCCGTGTTCAACGAGGAGACCATCATCTACGCCGAGTGCCCGGCCACCATGATCAAGGCGGCGAAGGTCCTCTTCGACAGCATCGGCCACTATTCACGCCCCGACGTCTTGCGCTTGCACGTCCGCCGTGAGCGCGCTGCAGAGCCGGCACTTTCGACGATGCCGCCTCGTGACCTGCTGCGCCGTATCGCCGACACCTACGAAATCAGTGAAGAAACTCTCGCCGCTATCGTTGCCGAGCTTCAAAAGGCATCAAGAGGATGAATTGTGGGGTGCCCTGAAGGCGGAACAAATCCTAACCGGTGCGTCGATGTTTTTCGTTTGACTGACTCTCCGCACGCCGGCTACTGTATCAGCAGTAGCGTTGAATTCCCTCGCAACAAGAGAGGCACCAACCATGAGTGACGACATCTATCGCAGGCTTGCCAACGTGCTCGATACCCTGCCCAATGGGTTCCCTTCCACGCCGAACGGCCTCGAAATCAAGATTCTGAAGAAGATATTCACGCCCGATGAGGCTGAGCTGTTCTGTGACCTGAAGTTGAGCTTGGAAACCGCGGGACAGATTGCTCAGCGTACGAACCGCCCTCTGGACGGCTTAGAGGCAAAGCTGACCTCGATGGCGAAGCGGGGCGAGGTTCTGGGCATCGACTTCGGTGGGACCAAGTTGTTCGCGATGATTCCCTGGGCGGTCGGAATCTACGAGTATCAAATCGGCCGCATGGACCGCGAGTTCTGCGAGCTGTGTGAGGAGTACCGCATGTATTTCGGGCCGCAGTTGCTCGGGCTGCAGCCGCAAATCATGCAGACCGTCGCCATCGAGGAGGACATCCCCACCACGCACCAGGCGCTGCCGTACCAGCAGGTCTCCTCCATCATTGAGAAGGGCGCCGCGTTTTGGGTTAACGAATGTATCTGCAAGAAGGAACGCGGAATGATGGGCACGCCGTGCACGAAGCCCCACGACGTGTGCCTGGCGATCGGTCCTGTGGCGGGAGCCGATTTGATCCTCGAATGGGGACGGTCGATTTCCAAGCAGGAAGCCTACGAGCTGTTACACCAGGCCGAGGAGGCCGGGCTCGTGCATCTGGCCAGCAACGTGGCGAGCGGCCACACCTTCATCTGCAACTGCTGCGAGTGTTGTTGCCTGGTGTTGCGGACGATGAACGAATTCGGTCTCACCGGTGTCATCAACTCTTACTTCTACGCCGAGATCGAAGAGGATGACTGCAACAACTGCGGCATTTGCCTGGAGGAGCGCTGTCAGGTCAAGGCCATCGAAAATGTTGACGACATCTACAGGGTCATCAAGGAAAGATGCATCGGATGCGGCCTCTGCGTAACGGAGTGCCCGACCGACGCGATCAGGCTCGTCCCCAAGCCGCCGGCAGAGATCACGGTGCCCCCAAACGACGTGGATGCTTGGAACGAAGAACGCGCGCGGCAGCGCGGCATCGACTACCGCACTTACAGATAACGCCCTTTCAGCGGCGCCTGGCAGTTCATGGGGCTGCCGCTGGCTCGCGATGCGCAGGCTTGAACCGGACCATCGTCCGGAGTCCCGAGAAAAGTGGACCTACTGTCACCGATCTAGCCACGGCAGACGCGGCAGCGTGACCGTGAAGCGGGTGCCGCGTCCGACTTCGCTCTGCACCGAGACGTGCCCACCGAGGATGTCGGCGAATCGCTTGACGATGAACAACCCCAGACCGAATCCGGATACCCTGGCCACCTCGCGCGCGCGGTAAAACCGGTCGAAAATATGGTCCACGGCGCCGGGAGGGATGCCGGCACCTGTGTCCTCGACTTCGATTTGGTGCATCCCCGACCGCCGGTCGTAGTGGATGCGCACGGCGACCGTACCTTGCTGTGTAAACTTGATGGCGTTGTTGACCAGATTGCGCAGGATCGAGACTACCTTGCTGCGGTCGGTCTGCAACGGTGGCGTGCCCGCCGCCACCTCCCACTGCTGCGTGACGTTCTCCGTTCGGTCGTTATGAGCGAACTCGGTGCGCAACTCGGCAAGCAGCTCGCTCGGATCCACAGACTCGACCTGTGGCGTGCTGTGCTCTGCTTTCCTGGCCTCCAGCATATCCGCGACCAGTCGGTCGAGCCGTTCGGCGTTGACGAGGATGCGATTCAACACGTCCTCGGCTTCCGCCGGTGGCATGCCTGCAAGGTCGTCGTGCAGCATCTCAGCGTACCCGGTGATTGCGGCCAGCGGTGAACGCAAATCGTGGGAGAACGCGGAGACCAGATCCGCTCGCAGCTCGGCCAGCTCTCGCTGCCCCTCGAAGAAGCGCTCGCGCGCCCGGGCGGCGGCGGCAACCAAGCTGGCCATCAGCACCACACCGAAGTTGTTGACTGAGCGGACGAGGAACACAAACGTGGCGCCCTCTTGAGCGATGCCCGAGTGAATCGCCCCCAGTGTCCACAAAGCCGAAGCGGCAAATGCGGTGATCGTGCCGACAATGAAGCCAAGCCCATACGTCGCCAATGCAATTGGAAACGCATAGGTCAGGATCACAGGCAAGCTGCTGCCCAGACGCCCTACGCTCACAACAGCCAAGCCGGCCATGCAGATCACGGTCAGCACCCCCACGAAAATGGGGTGGGTGCGGAGGTGACGCTCCAGCCCGAGCAGCCACACCGACAGACGCGCAGAAGCCCCCGGCGCGTGGCGCACATCCGATGCGGAGGCCGCCTCGCTTTCCCGGGCCATGGATGTTTATTGCAGGAACGGTGCGGCTTGCCAACCGCGCGGTGGATGGTGCGACTTACCGCGCATGGTTCGGCACACTCGAGCAGTCAGCGGACATCTCCGCCTGACCGCCGGCACCGTGTTTTTTCCGGCCACCCTTCTCGAACCGTCGGCGCGCTTCTGGTAGAGCTGAGGCGGGGCGTCTTTCTCAAAGGCGTAAGTGGACGCGCCAAGCGCATATGACATCACCCTTTCTCACCGACTTCGATCTGCATTTGCTGGCCGAAGGCACGCACTACCGCACGTACCTGAAACTCGGGGCGCACCTAGCAGAGCTTGACGGCCGGAGCGGGACGCACTTTGCAGTCTGGGCGCCCAACGCACAGGAGGTGTCGGTGATCGGCGACTTCAATGATTGGCGTCGCGGCGCCCATCGGATGCGGCTGCGCCCCGAGGCGAGCGTGTGGGAGTGCTTCATCCCCGGCGTCAGACAGGGAGCCCTGTACAAGTACGCTATCACCTCACGTTACCATGGCTACCAGGCCGACAAGGCCGATCCGTACGGCTTTGCCGCCGAGACCCGGCCGGCGACGGCCTCCAAGGTTTGGGATCTGTCAGGCTACCGCTGGGCAGACAAGAAGTGGATGTCCCGCCGGGCGCGCTTGCAGAGGCTGGGAGCGCCGATGGCGATTTACGAGGTCCATCTGGGGTCGTGGATGCGCGTGCCCGAGGAAGGGAACCGCTGGCTCAGTTACCGCGAGGTCGCGCCGAAGCTGGCGGAGTATGTGCGCCGCATGGGCTACACGCACGTGCAGTTCTTGCCGCTGTGCGAGCACCCGTTGGACGCTTCCTGGGGATACCAGACCGTCGGCTACTTCGCTCCCACCAGCCGCTTCGGCACGCCGCAGGATTTGATGTATCTCATCGACACCCTACACCAGGACGGCATCGGCGTGATCATGGACTGGGTACCGGCGCATTTTCCTCGCGATGTGCACGGCCTGGGCTACTTCGACGGCACCCATCTCTATGAGCACGCCGACCCGCGTCAGGGCGAGCACAAGGAGTGGGGCACGTTCATATTCAACTACGGTCGCCCCGAGGTCAGCAACTTCCTCATCAGCAACGCCCTGTTCTGGTTCGACAAGTACCACCTCGACGGCCTGCGCGTCGATGCGGTGGCGTCGATGCTTTACCTCGACTACGCCCGCAAGGAAGGCGAGTGGATCGCGAACCGCTACGGCGGCCGTGAGAATCTGGAAGCGGTAGATTTCATCCGGCGCTTCAACGAGCAGGTGTACGCCGAGTATCCCGACATCGTCACCATCGCCGAGGAGTCGACCGCCTGGGGCATGGTGTCACGGCCGGCGTACGTGGGCGGTTTGGGCTTCGGGCTGAAGTGGGACATGGGCTGGATGCACGACACCCTGTTGTACTTCAGTCACAATCCGGTCCATCGCAGGTACCACCACGGCGAGCTCACCTTCCGCATGATCTACGCTTTCAACGAGAACTTCGTCATGCCGCTGTCGCACGACGAAGTGGTGCACGGGAAAGGCTCGCTGCTCGGCAAGATGCCCGGCGACGATTGGCAGAAGTTCGCCAACGTGCGCCTGCTGCTCGGGTACATGACGATGTTGCCGGGAAAGAAACTGCTGTTCATGGGCAACGACATCGGCCAGTGGCAGGAATGGAACCACGACGATAGTGTGCATTGGCACCTGCTGCAGTACGCCCCGCACCAGGGCCTGCAGCGTTGGGTGCGTGACCTGAACATGGCCTACCGCAAGGAGGTCGCGCTGCATCAGCTCGATTGTGAGCCGGGCGGTTTCGAGTGGATCGACTGCAACGACGCCGATACCAGCGTGGTGACGTTCCTGCGCCGGAGCAAGTCGGGTGACGACGTCCTCCTGGTCGCCTGCAACTTCACGCCGGTGCCGCGCGAGAAGTATGTCATCGGCGTGCCGCACGGTGGGTACTGGAGGGAGGTTCTCAACAGCGACTCCACCTTGTATGGCGGCAGCGATCTGGGGAACAAGGGTGGCGTGCAGGCAAATGCGATTCCACAGCACGGCCGCAGTCACTCACTTACTGTGATGTTGCCGCCGCTCGCGGTCGTCGTGTTCCGGGCCCCGTCGGCGCTTGCGGAAACCGCAGGAAAACCTCCCGTTTCCCCGCCCTGGTCCTAACCTTCCGCCGGAGGAGGCCGCCGCAGCGAGCAGCCTTCGATATTCGGCCAAACGACGGCCGTAACACGGTAGTTAGACAGTAGGTGCTCAGAGCCAGCGGCGCACACGTGCTTTGTAGGCGCGATACTCGTCCCCAAACTTGTGCTCAAGATATCGCTCCTCGCGGGCGATCACCCCCCAGCGCAGTACAGCTACGAGCGGAATGAGAAGCACAACGGGCCAGAGGGCATCGACGAGCAAGGTGACGCCCCCGTATAGGCCTAGGGTAGACAGGTACAGGGGGTTTCGCCTGTACCGGAAGGGGCCATCGGTTACCAGGTGGAGGGAGGGCTGGTCCGGCCTCACGTTGGTGCCGGCGCGCTTCATGGTGCCCTGGGCGCTCCGCGCCAACGCGATACTGGCCAACAGGAGCGCCGCCCCGAGCAGCCGAGCCGGAAGCGGCGGGAGCAGTTGCATGGGCACGAGCCAGTGAAGCAGGAGGCCCAACAGGAGAGTTCCCCCGAAGAGGGCTGGGGGGAACACCAGAACGCCGGGGGAATCACTGGCAGGCTGGGTCACTAGGCCTCGGGGGTAGCTGCTGTCGAACGCCAGGGTTTAGCCGCGCCTTCTGTCGGCGTCGGCTGCGCCCCGTGCTGCATCATCCTCGACAGGCTCGAGATAAAGCGCGATAGCCTCTTGGATGTTGGCCAAAGCCTCGTCACGTGTGTCACCCTCGCTGATGCATCCCGGCAGGGCGGGCACGAGAGCCGTGAATCCACCTTGCTCGCTTGGCTCCAATACGACGTGCAATTTCATCACGCTCTCCTTCGAATTGAGAGTACAACGGGAGCGGCTCAAACAGCAATCCAGCGGTGCCGGTGGCTTTCCGGTGCTTGTCGCCGGTAAAGTCCGCCGCCGCTGTTAGGCATCCTCCACAAATATGACTCTTACGACATCTGAAAGCGTTCTCGCTCTGTGCCTGTGTTCTTCGCCATCCGGAATGAACACCCCAACACCTTCCTCAAAAATGCGGGTTTTATCCCCAAACTCAATCTCAAACCGACCTTTCAGAATGTAGCCGTAATGGCCCTTTGCGCACCAGTGAGGCGGCATTGCCTTGGAGTATTCAACGAACCTCACCTTCTTCCCTGAATGCGCGACAACCTTCTGACGGACCCCATCCATGACTGGTTCCCAAGGAAGGGATTCAAAATCAATCCGATAGTCATGCATGATCTCCTCGTTCGTGTGGGCCTAACGAGCCCGTAGAAGAACTCGGTGGCTATTTGCAGATGCCGCGGCCTTGATCGCTACGGCACCGAGCCGATTCCTATTGTCCTGCCTCAGGTTGTACGGCTTGTGCCGCGCCATCCACATCCTCCCAGCGGCTCAGCTGTCCGGGGATCGTGTGGACACCCGCTAGACCTTGATTTACCTGGGCGCGCGGACTCTTTCTACATCCTCAACGGCGCACGCGTCAGCCACCAGCGCGGCGGCGCTCGTGAGTGGCAGGCGAACCCGCGCCGCACGGCTCGACGCGCTCTGTCAGCGCGTTCATGCTGGGAACTCCCGGCGGATAGTCGCCAGTACATCGCCGAAGGTCTCTTTGATGTTACCCTTCGAGAAGCGGATCTGCTCAAGGCCGTGGATGTTGGAGAACTCCTCCGTCCCTTCCTCCAGGAGCACGACGGCGCGGCCAAAGCCTAATCTACCCTGGAATAGCCCGGTCTCATGAACGACGTTCTGGCGCGCGTGTATTTTGCCGTCAGCCGTCTCATCCTCGCCGGTCATCACAAGAAGCGCGAAAGCGCTCTTGGCGAGCATCTGTTCCAAGACATCACGGATGGCGTGACCAGCCCTGGCACCGATCTCGTACGCTGCCACGGAGTATCCATGCTTCTCGTGCAGGTGGTCCTTGAGATCGCGCCAAAGAGTACTTCGACCGTGGCCGATGAAGATCGTTGGCCGAACGGGCTCCGGAGGAGGCTCGGGTGGCTCGGGCAATGCGCAGCGCTCGGCCGCCTGTTCGAAGACCGCTGAGATAGCTTCAAGCCGCGGCCGGGCCGGAGCGAGTATCCGCACCTTGGCGGATGTGCTGGACGCCTGGACCCGGAGCGTTCCACCCGGACGGTCAAGCTGAAAGACTGCATCGCCCGCTGAGCGCCGGTAGTCAGCGAAAAACTCTTCCTCTGCGTTGTAGGTCCACTCCGCTCCATCCACCTCCACCGTGAGGCACGACTGCTCAACGCCATTACCGGTCAGCGGCACCTGCGAGCGGAACTCCGAGGCTGCGAGCCTCAGGACGTCCTCTGAGAACCGGGTGCGCTCGTAGCGCCTTTCCTTCCCTATGTCCCGACTCTCCATGTCCTGACGACGCGGTTCGGGTCGCTTGGGCAATGCACAGCGCTCGGCCGCCTGCTCGAAGACCGCTGAGATAGCTTCAACCTGTGGCCGGGCCCAAGCGCGGATCGATACGTGGGCGGATGTGCTGAACGCCTGAAGCCGGAGCCTTCCGCCTGGACGGTCAATCTGAAAAACCGCACCGGCCGCTGACCGCCTGTAGTCAGCGAAGAACTCTTCCTCTGCGTCGTAGGTCCACTCCGCTCCATCCACGTCCACTACCAGGTACGTCCGCTCAACGTCGTTACCGGCGAGTGGCACGTGCGAGCGGAACGCTAAGGCTGCCGACCTGAGGATGTCCTCCGAAAACCTGGTGCGCTCGTAATTCTTCTGTTTCTCCATGTGCCCACACCCCGCAAAACGCCCGTCGGAGCGACCTAACATGAACTCAGCCGGTCTCTGTAACACCGCCAACGTTGCATGGAGTGCTACGTCTAACACGGGCGGGGCGCATGTCGCAAATCCGGGTGATGGCGCTGACGCTCACGGACTTCGCGGCCGGCCGGCGGTGCGCGTCACCCGTGTTACGCTGCAGGCGCCGGTCAGCCTAAATCGGGTGGGGTGCCTCGCGGGCGCGGCGGGTGGCGCGGTCACCGCTCAAGCAACCGATCCAGCGGAGTGCGCACCGCGTTGGCTCGGCTCTGGTGAAATGTTTCAAGGGACCCAGAAAAGCTTGACGATCAGCTCCGGACCGCACGCCGTTCACTGGGGCGTGGCCGTCTGCGGCGGCGGCGTGCTGCGCGTCACGGACATGTATTCCTGCATGAACGGGAACGGGGTCTACTTGCCGAGGTCCAGTGGCTGCTTCTGCCAGGTGCCGGAGTTGATCCAGCGGACGTAACGCATCAAGGCGTTCAGGTCGGCGTCACTAATGAAGTCGCGGTACGCCGGCATGTACAAACACTGCCGGTGGATGAAATATGCCGCGATGGGATTGTCACACAGGCGCGGGATCTCGCCGGCGAGGATCCAGTTCCGTAGCTCGTCATCGTCGTGCACCAGCTCGCGGAAGTCGTTGCCCCACCAGCCCGGGATGTAGCCCTTGAAGGAGCCCGGATTCGCACTGACGCCGGCACCCATCGGGCCATGACACTGAAAACAGCCGACCCGGTACGCAACCTCTTGGCCCTTAGCCGCCATCTCCTCCGACGGCGTGATCAGTCCAGACACGGCGCGCAGGTAGACAATCAGATCGTCGACGTCGCGCGTGCCGACGAAGCCGCGAAACGCCGGCATCGCCAGAAGCTGAGACTTGAGCTGTTGCCGGTATTGAGGATCGGCGCGCTTGCGTGCCGGAGCGCCGTCGAGGATGTACTCGCGCAGTTCTTCCTCATTCTTCACCCACATCATGGGCGTGCCGCCGCTGAAACCGGGGACCTCGCCGTCCTTGCTACCCGGATTCTTCACGCCGCCGGCCCCGTTGGCGCCGTGGCAATTGAAACAACCCGAGCGCAGTGCGATGCGGTAACCCCGCTCCGCCGGTGTCACCTCGACCATGAGGACCAGGTCGCGCACGGTCGGGTAGGTGAGCACGATACCGACGGCCACGCAGGCCACAAACCACAGTGGCGAGCGCAGAAAGAAAGTCAAAGGTTGAGAGCGACCGTCGCTTTCCATCCCTTAAGGCTGTGCAGTGTAACCGGCTTCCCCTTGGCGGACAACTCACGGGGGTGAATTGACACGGGGACCTGCGGCGCGTACTGAATAAGTATAAAGGAGAACTCATATGATCCAGCGCATCGCTGTGCGCAGCGTGCTGGCGGGGTTTGTTGCGCTTGTGCTCGGGTGGCCCGCCGTCACGAAAGCGCAAGAGAGTGTAACTGTAAAAGGTGAAATCGTCGACATGGCCTGCTACCTGCCGAAAGGCGCCCGCGGCCCCGAACACAAGTCGTGTGCTCAAACGTGCGCCAAGCATGGCTCGCCCATTGCCGTGCTCACCGACGCAGGCGATCTCTACTTACTGGTGAATGACCACAACGATCCGGAGCCGTACGAAGCAGCCAAGAAGCTGGCTGGCGACCGCGCGGAAATCAAGGGGAACAAGTTCGCGCGGCAGGGTATAGCGGGCATCGTGGTCGAAGCAGCGAAGGGTTTGTAACGGAACCGCGAGGTGCCGCTTGCCGCACGTCACTTCGCCGGTTCGAAAGTCAGACACACGGAGTTGATGCAGTAGCGCAAGCCCGTAGGCGGGGGGCCGTCGTTGAACACGTGGCCGAGATGGGAGCCGCAAACGGCGCACACCACCTCCGTGCGGGTCATGAACAGACTGTCGTCTTCCTCGGTGGCGATGTTAGCCCTATCCAAAGGCTCCCAGAAGCTGGGCCAGCCGGTGCCGGAATCGAACTTGGCGTCGGAGCTGAACAGCTCGGCGCCGCACACGGCGCAGCGGTAGATCCCCTTTTCATGGTTGTCCCAGTACTTGCCGGTAAAAGCCGGCTCGGTACCCTTCTGACGGCAGACCGCGTATTGCCCGGGTGTCAGCACTCGGCGCCAGTCCTCTTCGGATTTGATGATCTTTGGTTTCATCGTTGAAGACTCCGTGGCCGCGCGTGGCGCGTCGGCGGGCACCGCGAGAATCCGGTCTCCGCGGCCGCCTACACCAGCGAGCAGGATGAACAGGGAGAAGCTCCAGACACTCTGTCGCGCGTAGTTCATCCCTGATCGGTCCTCGGGCGCGGTGACTCAAGAGTAACGCGCCGCGCAGGCCCTGCAAGAGAGGGCTCGGACGCGGTGTTCTGGGCCATGCACCCTGAGAACGTGTGAAAAAATAGCCAGCCAGTCTCTACCCCGTTCACCCCGAGTAGCGGCCTTATCTTGGCCGCGTATCGAGGGGCGATTTGCACACGAGTCCGCTTGCTTGCGGTCCCTTCTCGATACGCGCCTTGGAAAGACGGCACTACTCGGGACGAACGGCCTGGAGCATCGAGTCCAATGCTTTCACACGTTCTGAGATCGTGGTTCCTTGGAGCTACACGGTGGATCAGATGTCATCCAGGAAGGTAGCCGACGGTCCCCCCTCGAGGACCGCGGCCAAGGTGGCGGCGTGTTGCCCCAGGTTCCCCATATGCGTCTGGAAAGCGCTCTCATCCTGGTACCGTTCGTACACGACAAAGGTGCGCGCGTCGTCCTTGCGTTGATGGAAGGTGTACACCACGGTGCCCGGTTCAGTGGACTTCACCGTTTTCATCAGGTCGCGAAACGCAGCCTTGGCCTCATCGACCTTGCCCTCCCGCACCTTCAGCTCTGCCAGCACTGTCAACATAAACCCTCCTCTCAAATTGATGCTCGGCGCGTCAGTGGCGCTCATCAATCGCTTGTATCAGAACTTCCGTGGCATCGAGAACTCGCCGCGGCCGAGCTGGCGGTAGAAGCCGACAAAGTTATACGGGCGCACCGCGGCGATTGCACCGGTCTCACAGATCGCCTGGCAGTTGTTGCAGCTAGCGCAGCCGCGGATGGTTCCCTTGACCCGCGCCTTCTCGTGGCCCTTTTCGCCGCAGAGCTCCAGCACGTTGGCAGGGCACACGAGGGTGCACAGCTTGCACCCGTCGCATTTCTCCGGATCGATCTCGACGCGATAGAAGATGCACTGCGCCGGGTCGTCCCAGTCCGGGAAGTGACGGCGTTCCGCCTTCGATAGTAAAGCCATTAGTACAGAACCTCCTTCTTCCCACCCTCGAACCAGACGATCTCGTGGGTGTCGCGTGCAACCAGGTGCGTTGGGTCGCCAACCGGGTAGCCGACCGTGATTGCCTCCGAGATTTCGTAGGGCTCTTCGACCCCCAGACGCGCGCAGCACTCGCGGCCCTGGTTCAGGAACTTGGCAAAGCCGATCCAGCAGGTGCCGAGACCGAGACTCTGGGCGGCGAGCACGATGTTGGTGCCGCAAATGCCGATGTCGATCTCCGGCGTGCCGATGCCGCGCCTGTCCACGAGCAACAGGATCAGCGTCGGCGCCCGATGAAACACGGAGAACCGTCCCTGGGCGATTGAAGTAATGGCGGTCATCGGCACCGGGTGCAACATGTTCGGCTGCAGACGGTTGAACAGCTTCACCTTGGCGCGGGTGAAGAAGTGCCTGAAGGAGCCTTTCGGGTAATTGGCGTAGTCGAGGCTGCGGGAAAGTTTCTTGCACCTCCCGATGCAGAAATCCTCCATTGCCTGGATCATATCCACGTCGCGCACAACCACGAACTTCCATGGCTGGCAGTTGCCCTGGGAGGGCGCGTAGCGGGCGACCTCCAGAAGTCGCCGAATCACATGCGCCGGCACCTGCCGGCGCTTGTACTTGCGGATGCTCCGGCGCTGCAGCATGACTTGTTCAACGAGATTCCACTCGGCGCCTTCGGGAACCTCGGTCACCTTGGACCGGCGTCCGGTCTCCTGCTCAATTTCCTCCGGATCTTCGACATGGAAGGCCACACTCGCATCAGCCATCGCAAAGCCCTCTTTCGAACTTATATCGAATATCGCCCCTAAAACGCCACGCAACCGGTAAGTTATTCGATCTGTAACCCCTCACTCTCGGTGGCGCCGGAGTTGAGAGGCTGCAATGCGTCCTCTCCCGCGCGTCATCTCAGCGTGGGAGAGGACGCGAATCCAAGCTGCGCGCCACCGAGACTGAGGCGTTACTTCGATCTCGTTTCGCGCTGGAGTCACGCCCTGAAGTCCAATGTTCAGACCTCAATCCCCGCCCCGGGGTTTTTTCGACAGGATCCAAAGTCAATCCGCTCGCGGAGCCGGTAGAAAGGCAACGCAGTTGTTTATCAAGACCACTTTCCTGTCCCGTGCCCGCGAGCTGGCGACGGTTTTGACGCATCTCGTTCGCTCTGCTAAGTTGCGCGCGTTTGACCTGACGACCTTGCTGTGACGGTGTGAACGTGTTTGCTTCTCAGAGCCGCCGGGAAGGTGGCTGGCCCCGGCTGGACCGGGGTTGGATCATTGCCAACCACAAGCTGGTATCCTTTCACGCGGCGTTTCTCACCTCTCTTCTGAGCATCTCGGAGTCGATCAGCTCGCGGGCGGATGTCATCCGGCAGATGTTCTTCAGTGTTGAGGTGGTGATCTCAGCCGCCATCTGGTACGTGGCCTGGCACACCAACATTGCGCTCCACGAGATGGGTCACTACCTCATGGCGGTGCGCACCAACAACCTCCGCCCCGAGTTACTGGGCCCGGCTCAAGCCAGGATGGCGGGGGGGTTCCGGGCAAGGTGGCTCTTCTACCTCGAGCTGTTCCTCAAGATCCCGTGGGGCGCCGCCAAGGGGGTCACCAAGGAGGCTGGTAGCTACCATCCGGCCGTCAAATCCCAGAACCTTGCTGTCTCGGCCGCCGGCCCCAACGCCAGCAAGCGGCTGGCGTTGGCGACGTTCCCCTTCGGTATCGCCCTCATGGCCTTCGGCCGCATGGCCGGCATCGAGCCCGTGGTCGTTGGAGGACGCCTGCTCTTCACCGTGGGTGCGGTGGCGTTGTTCGACTTCCTGCTTTCGGATCCAGGCAAGTATAAGGCGTTTCGTGAGCGACAGGAAGAGGCAGCACGTAAGGCCAAGGGCGTGCATGAAGCAGCCGTGAAAAGCGGCGACTTGGAGACGGGCCGCGACGCCGCCCTATCGGTACGGATCAAACGCAAGCTCCAGATCCACCGCCTCCAGGAGGTCGAGTTGCCCGACGGCAGGCTCGTCTTCGCCCCATGGGAGTTCAGAAACTCCATCATGGGTGGGAGACACACTGAGGGCATGGGCGGCAACCTCAGTTTCCAGGAGATGATGTTCATCCCCCTTACGGCCAGGGACTACATCGAGGCCCAGCGCGTGACCAACGCGCTCCAGAGTCGGGTCATTCAGATCATCCAGGACTCGGAAGGCCTCAACTTCGTGGGTGTCGGTCTTGAGGGGGGGGTCGTCGGATCCTACGCCCGTCGTGCGGGCGATCTCATCCCCGAGGAGCGCGCCCTCAAAGTGGCGGTACAGGCCATCGAGGAGTGTGGCTTTGTTCCGGACCGCGATGTCTGCCTGGCGCTCGACCCGGCCGCCAGTGAGCTCAGTGTGGCCTACCGTGAGGAGACCGGAGAGAAGGAGTGCATCGGGAAGTACCTCTTCTGGCGTGCCGAGGATCCGCGGGTGATGACGACCGACGAGCTCCTCGATCTCTACAAGCGATGGATCCGCGAATACCCCATCGTCTGCTTGGAGGATCCCTTCTCCGAGGACGACCCCGAGGGCTGGAAGCGCCTCATGGCCGAGCTGGACGACGAGATCCTGATCATCGGCGACGATCTCGTCACCACCAAGGACACGTCCATAATCCGCGCTGCCGAGGAGGGGCTCATCAACACCGCCCTCATTAAGGCGAACCAGATCGGCACCCTCAGTGAGACGCTGCTGGCCACCCGCGCCGCCAAGGAGCACGGGCTTGCGCTTGTGGTCTCGCATCGATCCAAGTCGCCCAACGAGGTCATGGAAGCCGACATCGCCTTTGCGGTCGGCGCGCTCGGGCTCAAGTGTGGAGGCGGGAGCAACACCGAGCGGCTCATCAAGTACGGTCGCATCGTGGAGTTGATCCACATGGCTGAGAAGGGTGTACGCTCATCGCGGGGGCTGCCTGGCGACCTCGTCATCAGCGACATCAGTGCCCATGAAGAGCCCACCAACGCGGGGATTCCCACCCTCGGGGTGGTCATCCGACTCGACAACGGCACCAAGTTCACGGCGGCGACACCCCTCGGGACCTCGGCGGGAACTGACGAAGCCATCCACCTCGTCGACAGCATGATCGAGGCCGGCCCCATCACCCGCAAACACCCGGACTTCTTCCAGTATCACGAGGCCGAGAAGGTCTACCACTTCCGGAACGGGCTCCGAGCGGAGTCGATATCGGCGAAGAACGACGACGAGCTGGCGGGGCTGTGGATGAGGGCGACGCGTTACGGCGGCAAGGGATGTCTCAATGCCGTGGCCAATGTCGAGGAGGTCATTGCGCCGTGCTTTCTCGGAAAGCGCATCTCGGATTTCAAGAGCCTCGTCCACATCGACCGTCAGCTTCTCGAGCTGGAATTCGACCTGGCAGTCAAGCGCGGCAAGATCGCGCGCGACGCTCCCGCGGAGGAGCGGATCGCCGTCATGCAGCGCAAGGCAAACCTGGGAATGAATGCGGTTCTCTCCGTCTCCCTCGCCATGGGCCGGCTGCTGGCGGCACGGGGAGGCGGGGAACTCCCCGACTTACTCGGCGAGCTGGAGCTCAAGGTGGACCGCCGGTTCCTGTACGGCCTCAATGACGAGGCGGCTCCCGAGCAGGCCTCACGAACCACCTGACGTCGAGACCTACCGGTCGTCCGGGGCGGGGACGTTGAGGCCGGCCTCCTGGCAGATGTCCTCCAGCCTACGGCGCGCCCAGGGCGATTTGCTCCCATCGCGGTACTGTACTGCGCGATGCCGGGGCACGGTCAAAGCAAACCCGGAATTGACTCCGCTAGCGGGGGCCGCTAACGTAATTTACATACGGCGATGGGGTTCGCCGGCTAACTGCCCTGAGGCTGATGACCCCTACCACGAAAGCTTTGGAGGTGGGGTGTCGTACAGCAAATCACTAACATCCGGTTTATCGCATCCGCCTGGATGCGACCCGCACGCAGGCGGCAACCTTATGAGGGAGCAGTCATGAGCAAACTGACGATCGCGACAGTACAGGCCTGGGAGATTCTCGACTCGCGAGGGCTTCCGACGATTGCGGTTGAAGTCTCCCTCGCCGGTGGTGCGCGCGGCAGCGCAGCGGTGCCCTCGGGGGCGTCCACCGGCCTGCGCGAAGCCATTGAGCTGCGCGACGGGGATCCGCACCGGTTCCGGGGTAAAGGCGTGCAACAGGCGGTGCGCAATGTCCTTGAGACCATTGCTCCCGCAGTGCGTGGCCGCGACGCCGGCCGCCAAGCCGAGATCGACCAACACCTGTGCAAGCTGGACGGGACGCCGAACAAAGAGCGACTCGGAGCCAACGCGATCCTTGCCGTCTCCATGGCCGTCGCGCGCGCGGCTGCCGCGGCGATGGGCCAGCCACTCTATCGCTACTTGGGTGGCCCGGCTGCGGTGCTTCTTCCGGTGCCGATGCTCAACGTCATCAACGGCGGCCGCCACGCGCTGAATCACCTCGATTTCCAGGAGTTCATGATCGTCCCACACGGCGCGCCAACGTTCGCCGAGGCGATGCGCATGGCCGCCGAGACCTACCACGAGCTGCGCGACTTGCTCGCCCGCCGCGGGCTCGGTACCGCGGTCGGTGACGAGGGCGGCTTCGCGCCGGAGCTGCGCTCTCACGAAGCGGTGTTGGAGCTGCTCGTCGAAGCGATAGAGAAAGCGGGTTACAAAGCCGGCGAGCAGATCGCGCTTGCGCTCGACCCGGCAGCCAGCGAGTTCTACGACTCCGGCCGCTACGTCCTCGAGCGCTCCGGGATGGGCAAGCTGGACGCGCGGGCGATGGTGGAATGGTACCGCGAGGCGGTACAGCGGTTCCCGATCATTCTCATTGAAGATGGCTTGAGCGAGGATGATTGGGATGGCTGGCTCCTTCTCACCCAGGAGCTGGGGAATCGAGTCCAGCTCGTCGGCGACGACATCTTCGTGACTAATCCAGCGATCATTCAGAAGGGGATCGAGTCAGGCGTGGCCAATTCTGTCCTGATCAAGCTGAACCAGATCGGAACGGTTACCGAAGCTGCCGAAGCCATCGAAGTGGCGCGCCGCGCGGGCTACCGCGTGCTGGCGTCGCACCGCTCCGGCGAGACGGAAGACACCTTCCTTGCCGACTTCACGGTGGCTACCGGCGCCGGCCAAATCAAAACCGGCGCGCCGTGCCGCGGCGAGCGCACGGCCAAGTACAATCGTTTGATGCGCATCGAGGCCGAGCTAGGGGACAGAGCACAGTTCGCAGGTGCCCAAAAACCGGTGATGGCATGAGACAGGCTGACCCGGGTCGAAATCAGGAGCTGTGCGCATGAGCCAAGACACAAGACATCATAGCCGCGTGCTCAATCAAGATGTGGTACAAGCTATCGCTGCGTTGGGAATGAAGGCTCTTGACAAGGAGAAGGATGCGTTGCCGGATGACAAAGACGCGTATCTCGAGAATTGGACGAAGGCTACTGGTTTCTTCTTGAGGAGAATACGTGATCAAGAACCTCGATTTGGTTAAAGACATCTTGCCTCAGCTCACTGCCATCAACGGAGCGCATGTATTCTAGCATCTCCTTTGTCGGCCCCGCACATAGGGTCCGGCGTCGGTTTCCAGGGGACCGCGGGGAAGCCGATAGGCACAGCATAGGGACGTAGGGCCGAGGTCGGCCGACTTGGCGCGCAATACACATAAGGGCTTAACAGTGGCTCGCTTCTGGTGCTCAAAGCCCGTCACCGCCGGCCTGGTCTATGCTGCCCTCTTGAGCCTGGCCGGTGCGGTGTTGATCCTGCGGGTGCGGTGAATCGTGGCACCGTGAGACACTCCCCATGTCGCACTCGCCGTTACAAATCGCCGCTTGCCTCCAGCAGTTGCGGCGCGAGCCTCCGGTTTTGATCGGGCGCGAGCGAGAACTCGCCGCTATTCGCGCGCCCCTCCGCGCGCGCCATCCGCTCTTCGTCAGTGGCCCCTTCGGCGTGGGCAAGAGCGCGCTGCTGCAAGCCGCATACGGCGAGTGGAGCGCGGAGCAGGAAGGCTTTCCGCTCCTCTACTGCGGCGAGAGCAGCACGCGCCGCGGCATCGCCACCCACATGCTCGTCAATCTGTTTCTCCAACGCGGCCGCTTGGAAAGCCGCTACATCGAACGGCGGAAGACCGTAGCGTCGCTTAGTGGGCTGCGCCGCTTCCTTGCGGACGAACGCTTGGCGGATCTCAAGCGCATGATGCACCAGAACTTGGGTGGCGACCGCGCCTGCCTGCTTCTCGATCACCTTGACGATCCCGACCCGAAGGTGGCGGCCTTGATCGAGGTGTGGCTCGAACGCATGCCGCTGGTTCTCGTCGCCCGGCACGCCGAGGCCGTCGGCCGCGTGCGATGGTTGCTCTCCTCGTTCGAATGCTTGGAGCTGCTGCCGCTGCCGGAGGCGGCATTGCTGCGTATGGCGCGTGACATGGCTGGCAAAGTCGGCGACTGCTTGCGTGAAACCGACCTACACCAAGCGGTCGCGCTGGCGGCGGGCAATCCCGCGCAGTTGCAGCGTCTGCTGCACGCCGCGGCGCGCCCCGAGTATCAGAAGAGCGGCGCCATCCAGTGGAAGCTGCTAGAGCTGGATCAACGCATTCGCGCCATAGGCCTTGGAGAGCAGTGGCGCATCAGGCGGAGAAGCGCATGAACACCGCTGCTCACGCGAGTCTTGCGCCGACTGGTTTAGATTACGCAGCGACTGCGCGCCGGCTGGGTGCGTTGCTCGACCGCACCGGACTTCACGAGCTGGCGAATGTCGCCGACGCCGAGGCCGCGCGTCTTCGCGCCGGCGTATGCATGCTGGCGGTCGTCGGCGAGTTCAAACGTGGCAAGTCAACCTTGATCAACGCGCTGATTGGAGCGGACCTGTTCCCGGTAGGGGCCTTACCGCTGACCGCCGTCGGCACGCGGGCCGAGTTTGGTGAATCCGTGAGCGCGGTCGTCGAATTTCTCGACGGCCGCAGGGAAGCCATCACTCCCGCGGCCATCGCTGACTACGCCACGGAACGCGGCAACCCGGGCAACCAACAGCGGGTATCCGCCGTGACCGTTACCACGCCCTCACGGCTACTGAGGGCACCGCTGTGTCTCGTCGACACGCCGGGCATCGGTTCCGCCTTCGCTGATGTCAGTGACACCGCCCGCACGCTGCTCGGCCAGGCCGACGCCGCGCTCGTCGTGCTGAGCGCCGAGCAACCAGCGAGCCGCCGCGAGCTGGAGTTCGTGCGCGAGGTGATCGCCAGCGGCGCATCGACATTAGTAGTCGAGAACAAGATCGATCTGGTTCCACCCTCCGAGCGAGCCGCGGTGCTGGGGTTTGTACGCGAACAACTTCGTGACGTCGGCAGCGAGGGCGCGCCGCTGTTCGCAGTCTCTTCTGTGGACGCTCGGCACGCGCAGCGCCGTGGCGATCGCGGCGCGGTGGACGCGTCCGGCTTACGAGCACTCGAACAGGCACTGGTGGCGTTCGGCGCACATGAGGGTCCCGCCGCAGTTACGCGCGGGGCACGGCGGCGGCTGTTGCAGCTCGTCGACCAAGCACTGGCGCGGATGGAGTTGGAACGCCGCAGCGGGCCGCTGGTGCATCGGTGGCAAGGCGAGCGCCGGGCACAGGTGCGGCGACGGCTGAATGTCATATTTTTCCGCGACATGCTCGATGCCAAAGATCGGGTGGCCGCGGCCGCAGAGGACATCGCGGTTCGGTTGGCGGGCCTCGGGTCGGAGTCCGAAATATGGAACCGCCTCGACGGCGCGCTGAACGGTTTGCGACCGGAGCGTTGGCGGCCGGCCCGACACTGGGCCGCTCACCTTGAGGCACGCGTTCGCCACACCGTCGACGACAGCGTCAATCAATGGAGTGACGCCGAGCGCTCCACGCTCGCGGCCGCCGCAACGGAATCAACCACTGGCTGGCGATCCCGTGCCGTCGAGCTGCTGCTGCCGATCGTTGGGTCGATCGAACCGCCCGCACCGCCGGCCATAGACTTCCTCCCGCCTCTTCTGGCGCTGCCTCCAAGCCGTTTGACGCGTCCGTTTCTTCTGCCCGGCAAACTCGCGTTGTGGCAGGCGCGCTGGCGCGCCCGGCAGTGGCTGCGTAATACTCTCCCGGCCATGCTGGAAGCCCGCCGCGCTGCTGTGGCGGCAAGCGTGGCGGCGGCCTTGCGAGCGGCGGAAGAACGATTCCACAAGCAGCTCGAGGCGCTGGCTGAAAGCGCTGCCGACAAGGCGCCGGTGCGCGCGCCGGTTGCCGCTGGGAACGACGCGGTTATGGCCGAACTGCGCCGACTTCGGGCGGCGCTGACGGAGGAAGGCGATGGCCGTTAGGTGTTCAGCTTCCTCTGCTTCTTGCCGCCAACAAGCTTCTCAACCGCAGAGCGCGGCGCCGCGTCCTCGGGACCCCAGCGGCGGTCGTTGGCTTTCCATTTGCGCGTGTACTCGCGCAACTCGGCAGCCAGCTGCCGCGATTGATCCGCCGCAGCGCGCAGCAGACAGTCGGCGATGCCACGGTCAGCGCACGCACTCAGCGCTTGTGCGAGGTGCGGCAGACAGAGACCGCTACTACGCGTGTAGCGTTCGGCTTGCTGAGGATCGGCGATGATCGCCAGTATTGCCTCAATCGCCGCCCTCTCCCACATCGCTACCCGGTCGCAAACGCGACACGAGGTGGGCGCGCCGAAGCGGGTTGCGAGTTCCGTGGTTCCTTGGCGGAGCAGGCTCGGGTTGCCCCGGATGTCAGCTGCGATCTGCGCGAGGCGGTCAACAACGCGATCGATCAAAGGCGCCAGCAGCTCGGCATTGGTCACCGGGCTGGCCAGCTCATCGAGGTACCAAAAGTGGTCGGCGCAGTACCCGCCGCGCGCCACGACATCGGTGTGGGTGTCGGTATCGACCACCGCTTCCCGTTGGAGTCGGCACAGCTCGTCGAAGACCATCGAATCGAGCACGTTACACACCGGACAGCGGTGTTGGGCCGTCGCATCCAGCAGCAGCGCCTGCAGGGCCACGTCTGACATAGTCGCTCTCCTCGTGCCGTTGCCCCAGGCTCTTAGCGCGATGCGCGATGCCGCGCGAGAGGAGTGCGAGGTGTTGGTGCTTATTGGAGAACTTCTCTTCGCCACATCGGACCCCTTCCTCGCGGCCGAGATTGTCACCGCGCTCGGCAAGATCGAAGATGTGGAGGCCGAGACGCTCGTTGTGCGAGCACTGCAGCATCAGGCCTCTGTCGTCCGCCTGGCGGCGCTGCGCGCGTTGGTGCGGCGGGGAGAACCGACCGCGACCTTGGCGCTGCGACAGGTTGCGCACGACCCTAGCCCGTTGGTACGTCGGCTTGCCCAGGAGATGGAAGGAGAGCGGCGGCGATGCTGAACGCGGCACAGTACCGCCACCTGAGTGTCATCTTGCAGATTGCCGAGGAGCGTCTGCTGAACTTACAGCGGCAGCTGAGTGGCAATGCTCCGGCGGCGAAGCTCCTCGAAATCGCGAACGATCTCACCGAGACGGAACGAGCCTTCGTGGTAGAGAAAATTTCCGAGCTGTTGCGGTTGATCGCTAGCCTCAGCGAGCGCTTTTCAGTGACTGCCCGATCGCGGTCGCTCCGCCACGGGCTCGATGCCACTCTGTCGATCACGTGGGCCGACCTCCAGGATGCCAAGGCTGCGGCGTTGCGTAGCTACGGTGAGACGGACCCGCGCCTCGGCGAGCATCTTGATCCGCTGGTCGACAGCATAGCCGACAGATTGTTAGAGATCTGCAGAGTGATCGACATTGGCGGCAGCGACGAATCCGGGAAGGAGTGAACATGGTTACGACAGTTCTTTTGCTGCGACACGGCGAGACGGCGCTCAACCGGAGTGGCGCGTTGCGTGGACTGATCGACGTGCCGCTGTCGGAACATGGCCAGCGCCAGGCGCGGCTGCCGGCGGCGCGTATTGCCGCCGAGTACCATCTCTCCGCGCTCTGGGCCAGCACGCTGCAGCGGGCGCGGTCCACGGCTGAAGCCGTTGCCCGCGTCACCGGCCTCGGCGTTCAGATCGATGCCCGTTTCAACGACGTGGACTACAGCAGCTGGGCGGGACGAACGTGGGAAGACCTGTCGCCAGAGGAACAGGTCGAGTTCCAGCGGTGGCAAAAGCATCCCGAACTGCCGCTCCCCGGGGCGGAACATCCCGCCGACGTGCAGCGCCGAGCGCTCGCCGGACTGGCGACGCTTGGAAAGGCAGGGAACGGCTGCATCGCGATTGCAGCGCACGATGCCGTCTTGCAGTTGCTCCTCTGTGGCGTGCTGGGCATTGACCTGCGGAGCTATCGCGGGATCGCGCAGCACACCGCGACACTCAACGAATTGGAGCGAACTGCAGCCGGATGGCGGGTACGCCTGCTCAACAGCGCGTACCATCTCGACGACGCGTAAGGCGTGCTCCCCGACGTACTCGGCGAGCTGGAGCCCAAGGTGGACCGCCGGTTCCTGTACGGCCTCAATGACGAGGCGGCTCCCGAGCAGGCCTCACGAACCACCTGACGTCGAGACCTAGCGGTCGTCCGGGGCGGGGACGTTGAGGCCGGCCTCCTGGCAGATGTCCTCCAGCCTACGGCGCGCCCAGGGCGATTTGAAGTCGAAGAAGGTCTTGTAGGGCTTCTCGAGAAGGTCCAGCAGCTCGGGGAGCTGCGGGTCGCACCACTCGGGAACCGACTTGCGAACAGACGCGATGCTGGTTCCCGCCAGCTTCACGGGGACGAGCACCGTCAAGCCCGCCGGGGTCAACTGGATCCTAGCCAGCCCTTCGCTGAGGATCCGCTTCCGGGCGCGGTTGATTCGCCGCTCGCCCACGGTGTGCAGCACCTGCATGTACTTCTCGAAAAGCAGCCACTCGTTCAACAGGAGGGCAGTCTTGCGTGGCCCGAATGCGCGCCAGAAGGCGACCGGCAGGGGAGTTGAGATGAATCGTCCCAGCATGAACGCGCCGGCGGCGAAGCCGAACATCTTCTCTCGCTCGCAACGATCCAGAGCCTTGACGAAGAAGCGGATCTTCTGATCCACGGTCAGCATGTCGAAGACTCTGTGCTGATTGAGGTGATCGCCGAGCTCGCTGCGCAGCACCTCGTCCACGTAGAACTGCTCGTGACTATCGCACCACTCCCGCACGAACTGTCGGGCTTCCTCTCCCTTGTCGCGGAGTTCGAGGTTGACGAGGCGGATGAGCTCCCACAGGCTCGTCACCTGTTCCTGCTTGAGTCTACTGACGAGCTGGAAGTAGTAGCGGTAGGCATAGGCCATGTCCTCGAAGGCCTTCCGCTCCTCCTCCATAAGCTCCGGCTCCTCGCCCTGCAGGTAGCGGATGAAGCGGGCGGGCTGGAACCGAGCCTGCCCTTTGAATAAAGCCTGCCGACGCGACGATATGGTCACGAAGTTTCCCTCGTGGATCTCCACCCCCTCGGCGTTGACGAGGCGCCGGTCGGGCTGCAACGTGACGCCATCCCGCTCCAGGCTCAAGAGGGCCGGGGTGCCGAAGCTCTGGCAGATGGTGACCACGTGAATGGCGGCGCCGCTCAGGCTCAGGATGGCGTCCGCCTCCTGCATCACGACGGTGTCCGTGGGCGCAAACGTCTGCTTGCAGAAACAGACGCTCTCGCCGCGTCGCTTGGCCTTCAGGGCCTCCTCGGCAGAGAAGTACACGCGGGCGCAGATGGCGGAGCGAGGGAGAATCGAGATGCCCTGGCCGAAGCGGTAGAGCTCCTGGAAAGAGTGGTTATCGATGGTGTCGGACTCGATCTGCTTGACGTGGTACGGCTGGATCAGCTCGGTGACGCGCTTCCGGGAGATGATACCGGCCTTGTGAAGATCCACTGCCGAGATGAAGGCAGCGCGGCCGGTCATGCCGGTCTGGTTGAGCTGGAGGAGGGCGAAGATCTCGATGCAGGCGCCGGCCTCGGCGGCAAACTCGATGGTGACCGGGAACTGAAACTCCTGCTCCAGCTTGCGTACGAGGGGCGCGAAGGTGAAGACGGAGGGGAAAGCCTCGCGGATCTCCTCGGGATCGTCGAAGTCGGTCCGCGTCGTCGCCACCGACCCCGTCATGATATCCTCCCCGAAGGTGCCCATCGCAGTCTCAAGCTCGAACCCTGAGCCCGTCATCGGATTGCGGCTATAAAGCACACCCACATAGGACCGCTCTTCCCTGACCGAGCAGACCATCATCTGCATGACGAGCGCTGGGTGTTGGGTCGTGCCGCGCGAGAGGGTGGCCAGAAGATCGGCGTTCTTCTCGAAATCGCGGTAGGCCTCCAGCGCGAGGAGGGTAACCTGATGGAATCCGTCCTGGAGCAGTAGAGGATCGTGCCTGCGCACCCTCTCCGATGCCTGCTCGACGCGCCGGACAAGCTCCTCCGCATCCTCGGATGGCCTCTCCTCCGTTTCGCGGAGGACTGGGCCTGTCTCTTCGCCCAGGGCGACAAGAAGGTTCTTGAGGTTGTTCAGGTACATCATTTCGGCCGCACGGCGCCCAAAGAGGCTCTCCAGGCCGGGCAGCGTTTTCTCCGTGATGCCCGCGTTGAGGTAGGTTGGCATCAAGCCTGGGTAGTACTGTGGCATTGCGCAGCGCATGGCGAGCACGAGGGGCTCCGTCGGTGCCCCGAGCCGCCGCCCAACCAGGCCTTCGAGCGCTCCGACGGCGCGGCTGACGTGCTCCTCCAGGCGCCGCTCGCTCTCTGGATAGGCCTCGGTAGTCAGGATGGCGAAATCCGGAACCGGATAACCCTGCTGGCTGAGCCTGAGCAGCATCAATCCTTTGTGGCTCACCGCCTCGGGGGAGTACTCTTGCTGGCTGCTAGACAGGACCAGATAGCGGTCATCCAACTGCTCGAGGCGGTCGAGGCGATCCTGCAGCCTGCGAAGCCGCTCCTGGGCCGCGCTTTGGAGCTCCTTCTGGCCGGCCTCGTCCCCATTCTGGGCACGGAGGATGAGGGAGAGGTGGTGAAGCGCGACGGCCCGGTTGGAGTGGCGCAACACGAGCAAGTCGGCAGCACCTATGGCAAGCTCGGTGCTCCGGGTGCGGCCATCCTCAAAGACCTCGCACTCAACCACGGACGCCACGTCACCGGGCGGCCTACGATCAGCGGGGTGCCCTTGACTCTGCTCGGCTAGGCTGGCGAGCACGCGCCGGAGGTTGGGGTAGAATCCTCGCGCCCGGAAACTCAGCACCTCGCAGACGTTGCGATGCATCATGGCGGGATTGTACCAGCGTCCCCTAGAGATAGGAAATCCATCGCCGTAACGACCGTTGTCGAGTGCCGAGACCCCGGCAGGGCGGCCGGGTATTGTTTGATCTCACCTACCGGTGCCCGCAGCCGATTCGCTTGGTGGTCTGCAGACGGGCCGCTACTCGGCCGAAATCTGCACGAAGAACTCGCCCGCAGAAAATATGCACGGCATCTGTCCCAGGCCAGTTACCGAAAAGCATGCAACAGCACTAATTGCTATTACCCCGAAATGCTGATCGCTGCAGGCCGGGAGGAATGCACTTGCGCCAGATCCGGTTGAAAAGGCATTATATGTGACGAGGACCGACGGCCTCGCGCATCATGGGGCAAGCTACAGCAGAGGCCGCATTTCCGAAATGAGTTCTGCCAGCGTCTGATACCTGGACCGAGAGAACTGGATATTGCACCCGCTTCGCCCGTATCAAGAGTCCAAGAGGGCCTTCAATAACGCCGGATCAAGTGTCTTACGGTTCCAGTCTATTGGCAACGGCGTAACATCCAACATATGTCCCTTATCGACAGGATCGACACCCACATCCAGGATGAACGGCACACCACTTTGCAGCGCCTGCCTAAGAGCCGGTCTAAACTCATCAGGCGATGTTACCTTCCTGCCCTTAACTCCCATTGACTCCGCCATTTTTACGTAATCGGGAGCATAGGGCTCTCCGCTTTTCTCAATCCTGCTGTCACAGAATGCTGATCGTTTGTAGAGCATCTTCATCGCCTCGCATTCAATACAGAGCGTGCGATTGTTAAGAATCACCCAGACCGCAGGAATGCCGTACTCTACAGCGGTTGATATCGCGAGTCCGGTCATCATGAATGAACCGTCTCCGGTGAATGCCAGCGACGGGTGTTTCGGATTCGCCAGTTGTGCTCCCAAGGCGCCACCACAACTCCAGCCCATGCGAGCGAAATGTCCGTTATTAGTGGCGACAAAGACCGAAGACGCCTTGAAAAACGCGGGCGCAGTGAGCAACAGATTACCGGTATCGAATATGATGGAGGTTTCGGCGTCGACTTCCTCCACCACCTTGGAGGCATCGTCAAGGAGTCCCGCATATGATATCAGCGTGCCAGTCTTGGCGGTCAATGCTTCAGCCTCCTTGATCCAGTCGGCGCGCCAAGCGGCTATTTGCTTCCTCCATTCCTCGAATGCGCTGGCTCTGAGCTTGAGGTTGGCAAACGCGTTGATCAGTGCCTCCAGCCCCAAGCGCGCATCCGATATGATGCCCACCGCGGCCGGGTAGTTACGAGAAAGCTCGATCGGATCGACGTCGATATGAATGAGCGTGGTCTGAGCTGGAATCCTGTACATGCGCCAGGCCGATGTGTTGAAATCGTGAAATCTCGCACCAACGGCAATGACGACATCGCAATTAGCCGCTGCATGGTAACCATGGCGTGTGCCTGATGGATCGATGGTTCCCACGCTCAACGGGTGCGTCTCAGGAAAGGCGCCTTTTCCGGAAAATGTCGTGCCCACAGGCATTTGGTATGTCTCGGCAAGTTGCAGCAATGCCTGTGAGGCTCCGGCATTATGAACACCGCTGCCGGCAAGCAAAAGAGGACGCCTGGCTTGCTTCACTATTGAGCCTGCCTTCTCAATCGCGAATGGATCAGGGCCAGGTTGATGAATGTGTGTCCATAACTCCGCTGAGGGTATTTCATCTACATCAATCATCGTGTGTTGAATGTCAAATGGTATTTGAACCAGTACCGGGCCAGGCCTCCCGGTCAGTGCCTCCTTATATGCCCTCACAACAATGTCAAGTGCAGTATCCGGCCTGATGACCAGCACGGCCTTCTTACAGATCGGCTTGACTACCTGAATGAACTCTTCAGATCCGTAACGATAGCATTCCTCGAAGCTTCCCCTGTCAAACCATTGAGTTGGCCCTGCTCCGGCGAGAATCAGCATGGCGGAGGATTCATAGAATGCGTTCGCCATGGCGGAGCAAATGTTCATATTCCCCGGTCCAACTGTCGTCAGAACAACGGGCAAGGGTGCGCTGCGACGCATACGCCAATAACAATCGGCCATGTGAACCGCAGTGTCTTCAGCATTGGCCTTTATCCCCCGGATAGTTGACTCGTGTTCAATGGCGTCGAGCAGCGCCCAGTTGCCATGCCCATTATATCCGAAGGCCACTTCAACTCCGGCCTTTTCAAGAAATGTGACGACCGCTCTGGCTACATTTGTGTTCATTCGAATCTCCTTCTTAGGTGGACGATGTTAACTGGGTGACGTCATTCGCGGCGGGCCTCGTCTAGGAACGGTATAACCGCGCGGGCGAATGCCTCCGGCTGTTCGAGATGCGGGTGGTGCCCGGCGCCGGCGATGGTCACTCGCCGAGCGTGGAGTAGGCGCAGACGTTCGTCGAGATCAGCGGCTGGCAGACGCAGCGGCGTCTCGCGACCTTCCACGTAGAGCACGGGACAGGCAACCCGCCGCCAGAACGCTCGCGCCTGCGCCACGTAGTATGGCTGTGGCGACCGTGTCTGATGAAGCGGGTCGAACTTCCACAAACGCGCACCCTGATCCTGCCGCGTCCCCCAATCGGCCATGTGCTGCGCGACCTCGGTGGAGAAGCGCGGGAAGCGCTCCCGCAATCGTTGGGTAGCCTCGGCCAGCGTCACGCGCCGTGGGCCACGTTCGGCCACGCGTTTCAGATCGCTCAGCCAGGCCGCGAAACGTCCAGGCGCCAACTCAGGATCGGAGTCCGGCAAGCCCATCCCTTCGACCAACACGAGCGCCCAGACACGGGCGGGCTCGGTGCCGGCATAGCTGACGGCCACCCCGCCGCCCATCGAGTGGGCTATCAGCGCGACGCGCTCGGCGAGCTGCGGCACCAGGAATGCCAGGTCCGCGGTGTAATCGGCAAAGTGATAGTACCCGCCGGGGCCGATCCAGTCCGACTCACCGTGGCCGCGCCAGTCGACCGCATACACGTGGTACCCGCCCGCAGCGACCCGCGGCGCGACCAGATCCCACGTGTGCGCGTGTTCCAGAAAGCCGTGCAGCAGCAGCACGACCGGGCCGTTACCGCCCCACTCGAGCAGGTGGTGGCGCAAACGGTTGGCTACCACGTAACGTGAGCGCGGCTCCGGGTAAGTCATCGGCTGAGAGCGCGATGCGCCCTGAAGTGCTAACACCCAGCTGTGCGCAGATACTCGCCCAGGGTGGTGGAATCGTTGGCGACCGCCAGAGCGGTGTCGTGCCGGATGCGATTGGCGCGGACCAGATCGGCAAGGCTGCGTTCCAACACCAGCATGCCCTCGTTGCCGCCGGCCTGGAGCGCGCTGACGATCTGCGCCGTCCGGCCCTCGCGGATCACATTGGCCACACCATGAGTGACCCTGAGCAACTCCACTGCTGGGACCCGCCCCGTTCCGTCCGCTGAGGGAAGGAGGCGTTGCGAGATCACGGCGCGCAGCGAGTCCGCGAGCTGCACGCGGATTTGCCGCTGCCGCTCCGGCGCATAGGTGTCGATGATACGCTCGACGGCTGACGAAGCCGTGCGGCTATGAAGACTCGCGAACACGAGGTGCCCGGTTTCGGCCGCGGTGAGCGCCAGACTGATGGTTTCGGGATCACGCATCTCGCCGATGAGAAGCATGTCCGGGTCCTCGCGCAGAGCGTCGCGCAAACCGGTGGCGAAATCACGCACATGGGTCCCCACTTCACGCTGGCGGACCAGTGCGGATGGGCGCAACGGCTGGATGACGTACTCGATCGGGTCTTCGAGTGTCACCAGCACTTGCGGGCGCGCCCGCAGGGCGTGCTGAACCAGCGCCGCCAGCGTCGTGCTCTTGCCGCAGCCGGTCGGCCCGCAGGCGACGACGAGCCCGTGGGGAAGGTGGATGAGCGGCTCGATCTGCGGCGGCAGATTCAGATCCGCGAGCGCCGGCGCTTCCCTGCGGAGAATGCGCATGGCGGCGCACCATCCTTCGTGGCTGGCGTAGACGTTCACGCGCACTCGCCCCACCGTGGGAACGTCGAAGGCGCGATCCACCGAGCCTCCGGCGCGCAGGCGCTGCAACCGCTCTTCCCCGCCGAGCAACGCAGCCGCGTCGAATCCCGGTTCGCCTTCGAGTACCTGAAGGGCGCCGTTGATGCGGACAATCGGCGCCCGCAGAGGGCTCAAATGGATGTCACTGGCGCCCAGCGCCACGGCTCGCGTAAGCACTGCGACGACAGCCGCCGAAAGCTTGTCGGTCTCCGCACTCCAGAGGCTTCCGCTTGCGGCCCGAAGCCTTCGGCGGACGGGTCCTGCGGACGTCTCGTCGACGCCGCTCGCTGTGGCATCGTGGAGGGCATCTCCCCGCGGCTCGCAGCCCACCGATTCGTCGTGCCCCCGAACTCCGTTTCCTTGGCGACGAAATGTAACCTCCAGTGCCGATTCGTCCTGCTCGACGAGCATCAGGGCGAAATCCCCCAACTCGGGGCTGCTGTACGTGAGCGACACCTGGCCGTGCTCGCGCAATGCCGCCTCGTGCGATGTCCACAGGTCGTCTAGCAACTTGCGGATCCGCTGCGTGGACATCGCGGGAATGGTCAGCGGCAGCTCGGTGCCGTCTTTGAACATCTGCGGACTGCGACCCGAAGCAAGCCTCAGCTCTGTTCCTCCCTGCTGCACCAGGATCTTGAGCACGCTGTCGATTGCCTTCACGTCTCGGCCTGTCTCCAACCCATCCTTGCCTGACCGACGGCGATACCGCAACTCGCGTTTGCACATGCCGACTACGACGGGCAGCCTTTCTCAGACAGGTCGAAGTCGATGCAGTGGGAGATCGTTTCCTTTCTGGGCTTTACTGCGGCGTCGGACCCTGCGTGACCTGAACCAAGGCGCCTGGACGCACCCATTTGGCGAAGGCGGCCTGCACGTCTTTGGCGGTGAGCTGAACGTAGCGCTGCGCCGCGCGTGTGGGTTCGTCGAGCGGCAAACCTATCGCGCTCCGCGACAGCAGGCCTTGGGCGATGCTGTTCGCACTTGATTCGGAAAGCGGGATCTCCCGCAGCAGCAGTGCCTGCGTCTGTCGCAGCTCGTGGTCGGTTACCGGGGTTTTCTGCATGGCAATGAGGTCGCGCACGATGATGGCGCGAGCCTTCGACACGTTCCGCGGATCGCAGGCGTAGCTCACTGTGTAGAGTCCGCGCGTCTTATCGAGATCGAAGGTTGACGACACAAAATACACTAACCCGGCGTTCTCGCGCAGATCGCGGTACAGTCGCGTGGCGTAGAAGGCGCCGCCGAGGACGTGATCGCCCAATTCCAGCGCATAGTAATCGGGATTGAAACGGTTCAGCCTCAACGTCTGCGCCAGCGTGACCTTGTCCTGCACGCGGCTGGCGTCGGGCACCGCCCTCGTTGCCGGCTTGTTCAAAGGCACCGGTGGCAGATCGGTATTCGGTTTCGGCCCCGTTGCCTTCCAGCTCCCGAAGTACTTCTCGATGACCGCCCGCGCCTGCTCCGGGGTGACGTTGCCGATTACAACGATCGTAGTCAGATCCGGACGGAACACCTGCCGGTAGTACTTGTGCACGTCTCCCATGGTGAGGGAGGACACCGTGGCCGGTGTGGCTTGCCGCAGTGTCGGATCGTGCTTCGGGTACAGCGCGGCGTCGAGTGCCCGCCCCGCAAGATAGCCCGGACTTCGCAGGCGGCCGGCGATGGCAGCAGCCACCTGCTTGCGCATGACTGCAAAGGCGTCCTGCGGCAACGCCGGACGCAACTCATTGTCAGCGAGCAGTTGCACGCCACGGTCGAACTGATCGCTCAGCACCTCGAGCGAAAACCCCGCGCCCGCCCGTGCGTTGGCACCGATGTCGTCGAGGGCTTTCTGGAACGCCAGCCGGTCCAACGACGTGGTGCCGAAGGAGAAGAGACGATCGAGCACGTCGTTAACCCCTTCCTTGCCTTTGGGCACTTGCAGATCACTCTCGTGCTTGACGTAGCCGGAGACGTCCACCGTGTTGCTGATCGACTCCGGCTGGACGATGAGGGTGAGGCCGTTCGGCAACGTGCTCACCACCGGATGCACCGTCGACCCCGGCACCGACAGCCGCTCCATAGCCTTTGTCGACCATGGGGGTAACTCGACCCGCTTGACCTCCTGCGGCGCGAATGACTCCTTGCCCCCGAAGCCCTTCGGCGAGGTGGGTTTGCCGGACGGCTGCGGTGTCAGGATGGCGGTGATCGCGTGACTCGGGTCGAGATATTTTCTCGCTACGCGGTTTACATCCTCGACTGACACCTGCTCGATGGCACGCAGGTCATCTTCAGGCGATCGTCGGCCTTCTACCGCCACCGCCTGCGACCATGCCATGGCCAGTCCGGAGACCGAATTCTTCTGCAGTTCGAGGTCGGTGCGCTCGTGCCGCTTCGCCGCGTCCACCACATCCGCGGAGACCCCGTTCTGCACCTCAGCAGCAAGGATCTTCTGTACCTGCTGCAGCAGCGCGGTAGAGTCGGCACCCTGTGGAAATGCAGCTGCCGCATAACCCAAGCTCGCCTTCGGCAGCGCGTTGACAGCGAAACCGGCGAACAACGCCTTGCCCTCCGGTACCAACGCATACAGATCGCCGCGCCGGCTGCTTAGGACGTCGCCGAGCACCTGCACCGCGGCGTAGTCCGGATCGTCGAAGCCGGGCAGGCGGAACGACGCCACGACCATGCCGTAGGGTTGGTCGGTGTCGAGCCTCAGAGTCTCGGGCTGCACCGGCTCGAGATGCACCTCAGGACGCGGCGGAAGTTGTTTGATGGAAATGTCACCGAACAGGGCTTTCACCTGCGCCAGCGCTTCCTCCGGCTGCAGGTTGCCGACAAGCACGAGTACAGCGTTGTTCGGCGCATACCACGCTTCGTGGAACTGCTTGAGCATCGCCGCCGTCGTCTTGTCGAATGACGGGCGCGTGCCGAGGGCGTCGTGCGCGTACGGCGTGCCTTTGAACATTGCTGCCAGCAGCTTGGTGTAGAAGACGTACTCCGGGTTGGAGAGATCCTGTGCCACTTCCTGCTCGATGGCGCCGCGCTCCTTGTCCCACAGCTGCTCGTCATCCGAGATGCCGCGCATGCGGATGGACTCGATGTGCAGGGCGATATCGAGGTCCTCCGACGGGACGGTGAAGAAGTACTGCGTGACTGTCTGCTGCGTGTCGGCGTCGAAGCGACCGCCCATGGCCGCGATGATCTTGGCCAGCTGGTCCCCCGTGAGGCCGGGGCTGCCACGAAACATCATGTGTTCCTGGGCGTGTGTTGTACCCGGGAAGCCCTCTGGCGCCTCGTCGCTGCCCACCCGGTAATTGATCACCGTGGTTACCACCGGCGATAGCGTGTCACGCACGATAATGACGCGCAGGCCGTTGTCGAGCGTGGCGCGCAGAACATTTTCGGCGTCGGCGTCGCCATGGGCCGACAATGCACGCAGGCAGAGACAGAAAATCAGGATGAGCGGTACTCTTGGAAAGCTAAATGCAGTGAACATTCGGATAGGAAGCCCTTCCCGGCCTCCCCTGTCGCCGGAGGTGGCAACAAGGGAGGAGCACGATCAATCAGATTTCGTCGACGGCTGACTTTACGATCCAGCCACGGCGCCCGTCGCAGCGCGCCACCTCGATCCAGTTGTCGCGCGTCTCTACGACGCGCACCAGCGAGCCTTCTTTGAGGACGAAATGCACGGTACCGTTTCCGGCCGGCTCGAACCGGGTCGGGGCCTCGCCGCTGCTGATGACGACTGCTTGGGGTTGCCAGTCGTCCGTTAGCACCTGCTGCGCCAACGAGGTGCTGCTGATCAGCACCAGCACCGCGAGCCCGGTGGCGGCATAGACCAACCACCGTGGCCGTGCTGGCCACAGCCGGTACCCGGCCAGCACGAGCAGGAGCAGCGTGAACATCGCGCTGGTCGCCCATGCCAGCCGATCGGTCACAAGGCGATGTGATAGTGGAAAGACGATGAGCTGCCACAACGCCGGGTCACACGCCTCCGCACCCGTGAGCGACTCTGCGTAGGCGAGATTCGCACCCAGGTCGGGATCGCCCGGTATCAGACGCCGCGCCCGTTCGTAGTTCAGGATGGCCTTGCCTTTTTCGCCGGCTTTGAAGTAGGCGTTACCCAGATTGAAATACAGGTTCCCGCTCGCCAAGCCAGATTGCTCTATCTCCTCATACTCCTTGGCCGCGGCAACGTATTGGCCGTCCTTGTACAGGGCGTTGGCGTGGTAGAAAGTTGTGCGCGGGCTGGGCTCTGTGGGCTCGGTGGCGCGCGCGGCACCGCACAGGACGCCCAGAATGAGCAGCATGAGCAAGAGAACTCGCACGGGCATGCCGTCCGCTCTCTCTCCCTGCGGGAGAGGGCGGGGGTGAGGGGATCTGATGATCCGCATGCCTCCTCGCGTTCTGCTCTCCACACTGTAGCGTGCAGAACCGGTTGTGAGAAGAGTCATTTCACACCCTCACCCTGACCCCTTCGACGGGGCTCAGGACAGGCCTCTCCCGGAGGGAGAGAGAACCTGAGCTGGGGTTCTGGCGCACTCGCAGAAGGCGGGCCGAATCGGCCGGCATCCGCCCTGGTCTGCGCAGCTGGGGCAAGGCCGCGTTGGCGCTCGAGGCGGCGGACTATTTGTTGCGCCAGTGTCAGCACGCCGCGCATGTCGCCGTCACTGGAGCTGGGGGCGAAACGGATCTGCTCGCAGGTCGCAAAGAATTGGGCTATGTCCTGGACCGACTGCGCCGGCACGCTACGGCGCGCGACGGCGGCGGCGTCGATGGCGCCCGGAGGCAGATCGAGTTTCGCCGCCAGATACTCCTGCATAGTTCGGGAGACAACATCATAGAACGCGGCCGACTCACCCTTGGCCAACGCCTTCTCGGCAGTTGCGAGACCCCAACGCGCCTGCCTCCCGGCGCGGCTGAAGCGCGCGTAGCGCACGTCACCGCTCAAGCGCTGGCGGCGGCGATCGTACCAGGCGGCCGCCACAAGCAGCAGCAGGGGCACCGGCTGCCACAGCCAGAAGAACGGATTCCTATACCAATGGTCTGCGCGCCCCGACAGTCCACCCGGATCGTCTTTGATGTACACGATGTCGTGTCCGAGCTTCTCTTCCGGTGCGAGGCGCCGGCCCGGCGTACCGGCGGCGAACACTTCCTGGCGCGCGGGGTTCTGCGACGGCCGCACCACCAGCGCGATCGGGTCCGTCCGGGCTGTTCCATAGCGCTGCGTCCGCGGATCGAAGTAACTGAAGCTCACGGCCGGAACTGCGCTGACGTGCATGTCGTTAGGAATGAGCACCTGCTCGAAGGACTTGGCGACGGTGGCGCTGCCCGGGCCGCCGCCTTCGGCCTTCCCGGGCTGCGTTTCGTACGTGCGGAACCCGTCGGTATTCACCAACTGCGGCGGCGCGGCTTCGGCGACGTTGCCGCTCCCGTTCAACATCATTCGCAGCGTGATCGGGTCGCCCGCTGTCACCTCGGTGGGAGCCGCCGACACTTGCAAGGTGAAGCGGCCGACGGCGCCGGAGAACCCCGCCGGCTTTCCTTCCTCCGGCAGCGGCAAAACGTTCAGGGTGAGCGGGTCAGAGTGCAGCTCCATTCTGCGCCGCTCGGTGCCGAAGGGATCGTCTTCGAAGAAGTGCTGGAAGAATGGATCGTTGAAAAGAGAATTACGTCTACGAGTCAGCACGTTCAACTGCAGATCGGCAGGGCCGAGCGTCAAAGTTCCGCTGCGCAGTGGAACTACCGTGGTCTGGAAGTGAACAACCTGGTATGTCTCGCCGTCGATCACCTGCTGGCGCTGGCTGGGCTCGGGGAACTTGTCGACCGAGATGCCGTCGGCAGCGAGCGTTGGGTACTGCAGGTCCGCCACGTGGATGGACCCCACGTACAGCGTCACATCGAGCGGCACGCGTTCATGCAGATACACCTCCTGCTGCGGTACCGAGACCGTGAGTCGCAAAGCACGCGCCGCAGCAGTGCCGGGCTGAGTTGCGCCAGATTGGCCGGTCGAGGGTGGAGCGGGCGGCGCTTGCGCCTGCGGGGCCCGCCCCTGTGGGGATTGTGCGCCTGCCGTCACGTCCACGTTGAAGCTCGCGGTCTGATACGTCTTGCCTTGGTATTCGACGGTGAACGGGCCGAGGGTGAAATGCCCCGCGCGTAATGGCAGCAGCGAGTAGCGGTGCTGCACCGAGCTGCTGATGTTGGCATTGACGATCGAGATCTGGGTCGATGGGCCGACGTACTGGACGTCGAAGCCGTCAGCAGTCACCGCGGGCGCCGCCACGTTCTGCGCACCGCTGATCTCGATAGCGAGCGTCAGCGGCTCGCCCACCTGCGCGCGTTGAGGGTTGAGGCTGGCACGCACGGAGATGTCGGCGCGGACGGGGGAGGGGAGGGCACCCGCGAGTAGGCAGAACACTACAAGGTGCGATCTGAACGCCATCACCAATCCTGTGCCGGTTCGGCGACGGTGGCGCCTTGGACTTGGCGCGCGAACTCGTCGGGTTGCAGCTCGTCGTTCTTGGCGGTGTCGATCAGGGCGGCGGCCTCCTGCTGCGACATCTGGTCCTTCTTGCCGCCGGCGGCTTCCTGCGCCGCAGCACGCTGCTGCTCCGCCTGCTTGTGCTCATCCGATTTCTCCTGTGCCGCTTGTTGTTGCTGCTCCCCCTCTTGCTTCTTCTGTTCCTCCCCGGATCCCTGTTGCTGCTTTTCCTGCTGCGCCTGTTGCTGGTCCTTCTGATCCTGTTGTTGCGGTTGCTGATCCTTCTGCTCGTCCGACTGCTTCTGCTGCTTCTGCTGTTCTTGCTGTTGCTCCTGTTGTCGCTTTTTCTGCTCTTCGAGCTCTTTCTTCAGGTCATCGATCTTCTTGCCCACGAACTCGTAGTTGAACTTGGCGTCCTGGTCGGTGGGATCGACGCCCAGGGCGCGGCGGTACGCGGCCAACGCCGTGGCGTACGCCTTGAGCGCGTCCTCCGGTTTGTCCGCCTCGGCTGCGGCGCCCAACCGGTATTGGGCATTGCCGACGTTGTACGCCGTCCGCGCCGTGCGCTTCGAATCCTCATCAATCCCGCGCACGCGCGAATAGGAGGCCATGGCTTCGGCGTACTTCCCCGCCTTGTAATTGGCGTCGCCCATGTTGAAGTTGAGCAGCAGCGAGTCGGGATTGTCCACCAGGGCCTCGCCATACTTGCCGATGGCATCGTCGAACTTGCCTTGCTTGAAGAGCCGATTGCCCTCAGCGATACGGTCGCGGGTTGGATTGAGCCAGGCGTGACAGGGCGCTGCGGGGAGCAGCACGAGCGCGCAAAGTGCGAGCAGCAGTAACTTGGCGCGGCGCTCCACGCTCCACACTCCACGCTCCACGTCACTCATGCCGCACTCCGGCGCCAGACGCGCCAGCGCCGTCGCAACGCCATTCCAGCCGCACGCCGCCGTTCACCGACCAAGGGCTCGAGCGCCAACAGCATGACGGCCAGAAACAACGGGATCTGGAAGCGCTCCTCGAAACGCCGCTCCATGGTGCTCTTCAGCTCGCGCTTCTCCATTTTCCCGATGTAGTCATTGTACACCACGTCGAGCCCGAGGCCCGGCCCTTCGGCGTGTACGTAGGCGCCGCCGCTATCGGTTGCGATCTTCTTCAGAGTTTCATCATCGAGCCGCGACTTCACCACCTGACCTTTGCGGTCTTTGACGAACGTCTGCTGCCCATCGACGGTGATCGGGATGAGGTCGCCCTCCGGCGTGCCGATGCCGACGGTGTAGATCTTGATGCCTTCGTCGGCCGCCTGCTTGGCGGCCTCGTCGACCTTCCCCTCGTGGTCCTCACCGTCGGTGATGAGGATCAAGGCTTCGTGCTTGCCCTGGTGTCCTTCGAAGGCCTCGATGGCGGAGCTGATGGCCTCGGCCAGCGCTGTCCCGCCTCTCGGGATGGTGCCGACGTCGATGGCGCGCAGGCTCTCCGCAAAGGCCTCATAGTCGAGGGTGAGTGGGCACTGCACGAACGCCGATCCGGCGAACGCCACCAGGCCGATGCGGTCGCCATGCAATTGCTTCACCAGGTCTTGCACCGCGAGCTTGGCACGCCCGAGGCGGTTGGGTTTGATGTCTTCCGCCAGCATGCTGCGCGAGGTGTCGAGCGCGACGATGATGTCGACGCCTTCGCGGTGGACTTCCTCCCAGTGAAAGCCCCACTTCGGGCCGGCGAGCGCCACCACGAGAAGCGCCAACCCGGCCAGCCACAGCGCGGCACGCCAGCGCTGACGGCGCTGGTCGAGATCGGGGGCCAGCGCCGGCAGCAGACGCGCCTCAGCGAAGCGCAGGAGCGCCTGGCGCCGCCGGCGCAACGCCCAGAGGAAAAAGGCCAGCGCCAGGGGGACGAGCCCGACGAACCAGAGGAGAGAAGAATCACGCCAGGCCATCACGGTAGCTTCCGCAAGCGGGTATGGCCGAGGCCGGCCTCGGCACCTAGCAGGAGCAACGCGGGAATCACGAACCACGGATAGAGCTCGGTGTAATCCAGGTAACGCGGTGCGCTGAACGTGGTCTTCTCCAAGCGGTTGATGTCGCTGTAGATCTGCTGGAGGCTGGCGGTGTCGGTGGCGCGAAAATACGTCCCGCCGGTCTTCTGCGCGATCAGCTTCAAGGTGTCTTCATCGATGTCGACCTTGATCGGTTGGTACACCTTGTTGCCGAAGATATCGCGGGCAGGGAAGGGCGCCAGGCCGCGCGTGCCGGCGCCGATGGTGTACACCTTGATGCCCACCGCTTTCACCGCGTCGGCGGCAGTGGCGGGCGAGATCTTCCCGGCGTTGTTCTGCCCGTCGGTGAGCAAGATGATCACCTTGCTTTTGGCATCGGAGTGCTCCAGCCGGCCCGCCGCGGTAGCCAGCGCCGAACCGATCGCGGTGCCGTCCTCGATCATGCCGATCTTGGCGCGCGCCAGGTTCTGCAGGAGCCAACCGTGATCCAAGGTGAGCGGGCACTGCGTGTACGGCCGTGCGCTGAAGAGTACCAGGCCGATGCGGTCACCGGCGCGGCCGGCGACGAAATCGCGCACCACCGACTTGACCACGTCGAGGCGGCTGGCGCGCTGCCCGCTGAGAGTGAAGTCTTCCGACAACATGCTGCCCGAGATGTCGACCGCGAGCATGATGTCGATGCCCTCACCGTAGTAAGCGCTTTCCGCTTTGCCTTTCTGCGGACGGGCCAGCGCCACGACCAACAGCAGCAGTCCGAGACCCCGCAGCGCCGGCAGCAGCCAACGCCAACGGCGCACGCCCGCGTAGGGGATGCCGCGCACCAGCGCCAGCGACGGGAAACGCACCGCGGCCTCGCGTCGCCCGCGGCGTTGGAGCCAGAGAATCAGCGGCACGATAAGGATCAGTGCCAGCAGCCACGGATCATGCAGCCGCATCATGCACCTCGGTGTTCTGCGGACCGGCGTTGTGCGGGGCAGAGGCGACCCGTGTTTCCTCGACGAAGCGGCGCGCGGCGTTGTAGGCGCCTTCACTGTCGTCGAGACTCGGCAGGTGCCGCGCGAACTTGACCAGATCCGCCTGCGACAAGAAGTCGGCGAGCAGCCGCCGATGCGGCTGGATCAAACGGCCATCGCCGGCCACCGCCGAGAGAAACTCCTCCGTGGTCATCTCCGGCGCGCGTAGGTGGAAACGATCCTCCAGGTAGCGCCGCACGATAGCGGACAGCTGGACGTAATATTCCTCGAACTTGCCTTCATCGATGAGGTGCCGGGCCCGCAGCCGGTTGAGCGCGGCCAGTGCCGCCTCATGCGGTGGCTGCCGCGCCAGTGCCCGCTGCCGGCGCGGCCGGTTGAGGAAATAGAAGAGGCCCGCGCCGAGCAGTGCCACGACCAGAACGGCCGCCGCACCAACGCCGATCGGCCGCCAGTCGAACGGCACCTCTTCGGGTGGTTTGATGTCACGGATGTCGGCCGGGTTCTTCTCCTGTGCCAGCAAGCTGGTCACGCCCACCAGAACCTCGTTACCCTCGGCGTCACGCAGGTCCTCCCCCGGGGTGCGGTACTGCACCTTCGGGGCCGGAATCAGATGATCGCCGGTCTCGAAGATGGTGAGCGTGTACCAGCGCGAGGTGATGGTGCGGCCGTTCTCCGTGCGCGTCGGGAGTTCGCCGAAATCGCTGACCGTGAAGTCGCCAAGTTTGCCGCTGTACACGGGGATGAGGATTTCAGTGTCGGTGGCGGCGGCGACCTCGACAGTATAGCGGATCGGGTCACCGAGAGTGACCTGGCTGCGATCGACGCTGGCCTTGACGGTGACAGGGGCGGTGGCGTTGGGGGTGGGATCGGCGGCGAGGGCGGAGCCGACGATGCAGAGGGCAATCAGGATCCTTGCAGAGGCGAAGCAGCGCATTCGAATTCTCTCGCCGGTTCGCCTCTCTTGCGATCTCCCTCTCCCTTTGGAGAGTGTCGATAGATGCACGGGAGGCGGTAGGGCTGGTGACTTCCCCCTTTGAAAAAGGGGGATTGAGGGGGATTTTCTAAATGATCCGCGCCCAAATCCCTCCTGACCTCCCTTTTTCAAAGGGAGGCACCCGTTCCCGTGGCGAAAATCGACACTCCCTTTGGGAGAGGGTAGGGGTGAGGGCCTGCGGCGGCGTGGAGTCCTCAGATCCATTTCAGTGTCGGTGCTCGCGCATGCGGAAGAAGCGTAGCAGGGCTTCGGTGTAGGGGCGATCGGTACGCACGACGATGGCGTCGACGTCGACGCCGCGCAGCATGCGCTCGCGGTCGCGACGCGCGGCAGCGGCGCGCTCCTCGAATTCGCGCCGCAGGCGGCTGTCGCCGGTGTCGAGCAAGATCTGCTCTCCGGTCTCGGCGTCTTGCAGGGCGATGAGGCCCACGTCCGGCAGCGCCAGGTCGCGCGGGTCGTCCAACACCACGGCGATGACGTCGTGGCGGCGATTGGCGATCTTCAACGCCAGGCGCACGCCCGTGTCGAGAAAGTCCGAGATGACGAAGGTGACGCAGCGCCGCTTGGTCACCCGGCTGAGGTGCTCCAGGGCGGCGGCGATGTCGGTCCCGTGTCCTTGCGGCGTAAACGACAGCACCTCGCGGATGACGCGCAGGACATGGCGTGTCCCTTTCTTGGGGGGCAACGCCAGTTCGACGTGGTCGCTGAACATCAGCAGCCCCACCTTGTCGTTGTTGGTGATGGCGGAAAACGCGAACAATGCTGCCATCTCCGCCGCCATCTCGCTCTTCAGTTGCTTGACGGTACCGAAATGCGTCGAGGCGCTGGCGTCGACCAACAGCATGACGGTCAGCTCGCGTTCTTCGACGAAGCGCTTGACATGCGGCACCCCGGTGCGCGCGGTCACGTTCCAGTCGATGGTGCGCACGTCGTCTCCCGGCAGATAGTGCCGCACCTCCGCGAACTCCATTCCCCGCCCCTTGAACACGCTCTGGTACTGCCCGGCAAAAAGATCGCTGACCAGGTGGCTCGTCCGTATCTGAATCTTGCGGACCGCCTTGAGCTGCTCGGAAGTCAACATGATCGGTCGAAAAGACGTGAGCGGTTAGGCGTGAGGCGTTAGGGGTGGGGCTCCGGACCCCTCACGCCTTACGTCTCACGCCTTACGGTTTCTACGGCACCGGCACTCCGTCGAAGACGCTCTTCACCACGGCGTCGGCGTCGACATCTTCGGCCTCGGCTTCGTAGGTGACGATGATGCGGTGGCGCAGGACGTCGGCGCCGATGGATTTCACGTCTTGTGGCGTGACGTAACCGCGGCCCTGCAAGAAGGCGTGCGCCTTGGCGGCCAAGGTGAGATAAAGCGTCGCTCGCGGTGAGGCCCCGTATTGGATCAGCCGTTGCAAATCGAGCTTGTAGGCCGATGGGTTCCGGGTCGCGAACACCAAGTCGATGATGTAGTCCTTGATCTTGTCGTCGAGGTAAATCTGATCGACCAGATTGCGCAACCGCAAGATGTCGGCAGTGTGGATCACGGGGCTGAGGCCGTCGCGTTGGTTCACCGAAGCCATGCGATCCAGAATCTGTCGTTCCTCTTCCTTGGACGGATAGGTGATCGACAGCTTCAGCATGAAGCGGTCGACCTGCGCTTCGGGCAGCGGATACGTGCCTTCCTGCTCGATCGGGTTCTGCGTCGCCAGGACGAGGAACGGGTCGGGCAGGGGATGGGTCTCGCTGCCGATGGTCACCTGCCGTTCCTGCATGGCTTCGAGCAGGGCGCTTTGCACCTTGGCGGGCGCGCGGTTGATTTCGTCAGCCAGGATGATGTTGGCGAAGATCGGTCCCTTCTTGGTGGTGAAGTTGCCGTCGCGCGGATTGTAGATCAGGGTGCCGATGAGGTCGGCGGGGAGCAGATCGGGCGTAAACTGTAGGCGCTGAAAGCTGGCATCGATCGTCTGCGCCAGCGTCTTCACCGACAGGGTCTTGGCCAATCCTGGCACGCCTTCGATGAGCACGTGGCCGTTGGCCAGCAGACCGATGAGTAAGCGGTCCACCAGGTAGCGTTGGCCGACGATGACACGGCCGATCTCCTCGCGCAGGCGGTACAAACACGCAGCCTCTTCCTTTACCCGGTCATTGATGGCGGTAATTCCGGCGTCCATATCGGCTCAACCCCTCGCTCGTCGAATTCGTCCCGCGGCCCGCGGCCGACCTGAACGTGTGATAGACGCTCGTGGGGGAAGATTCTTCACGCCTCGACAGCTCCCGCGACCGCGAGAACACCGGCGCTCCGACCCCACAACGTGACACGGCATTCGTAAGCCGCTTACTTAACTACCCTCCGGACGGGGGTCAAGCGCGGCGGCGGGCGGTGAACCCACGGATGCCCGCAGTTGCAGCTGCTCACGTCGTACCTCTCCTTGCCATCCCGTCACCACTTCGCGTAGTGGCTCTCCGCGTATCCCAGCATTCCCGCCACGCGGATTTCCTCGCCCGCGGCGGTGACCAGACGGCCCTGATAGCGCCCCAGCAGTTGGTTGAAGTTGGAGGCGACGATCCAGGCGTTGATTCTCTCGGCGTGGCTGCCCTGCGGCTCGAAGTCGAGCTGCAAGCGGCCGTCGAACGAGCGCAACCGGCCAGGGCCTAATCAGGTCGTTGCAGTCGTACTCGAAAACCACCGTGTCGGTGTCGTCCGCGTCGATCAATCGCCGACTTGACATGTGCATAGTTACCCTAATTCCGGATTCCGGGTGTGCTGCGCAAGCCCAGGGGAGGGTCCGGCTGTTGTCAACCTCAGTTGTTCAAGGAATGCAGTGGCGCGGGCACGCGGCCCCCGTAACGGACAAAGCGGGTCGAGGCGCCTGCATGCCGGATCGGCATGATCGCGCTTTCGCCGAACAATCCACCGAACACCGCCTTCTCACCGGCCTTCTTCCCCGGCACGGGGATGAGGCGCACCGCGGTGGTCTTGTTGTTGACGACTCCAATCGCCATCTCGTCCGCAATGATTGCGGCAATTGTATCTGCACCCGTGTCGCCAGGTACCGCAATCATGTCCAGGCCGACGGAGCACACGCTGGTCATGGCCTCCAGCTTCTCCAGGCTCAGGTGCCCTTGCCCCACGGCTTCCGCCAGCGCCCGGTCTTCACAGACTGGAATGAAGGCACCGGAGAGGCCGCCGACCGACGAGGAGGCAAACAGCCCGCCCTTCTTGACCGCGTCGTTCAAGAGCGCCACGGCGGCAGTGGAGCCTGGGGCGCCGATGACTGCGATGCCCATGGTTTGTAAGATTTCGCCGACGCTGTCTCCGACGGCCGGGGTGGGCGCCAGCGACAAATCCACGATCCCGAAATTCACACCCAGCGCCGCCGCAACCTCACGTCCGATCAATTCACCGACACGCGTCACGCGAAATGACGTCATCTTGATCTCCTCAGCGATGGCACCGAGATCGATTTGCCCTCCGCTCTTTGCCAAACGTTGCAGCGCCGATTTGACGACCCCCGGGCCGCTCACGCCGATGTTGATCACGCATTCCGGTTCCCCGTAGCCAAGGTAAGCCCCGGCCATGAAAGGGTTGTCCTCCGGCATGTTCGCGAACACCACGAGCTTGGCGCAACCGAAGCCGTCGCTGGCAGCCGTAAGCTGCGCCGTGCGCACAATCACTTCGCCCAGCATGAGAACGGCATCCATGTTGATTCCGGCCTTGGTGGACGCCACGTTCACAGAACTGCATACCCGCTCGGTCGTGGAGAGCGCTTCGGGCAGCGATTCGATGAGCGTGCGTTCGCCGGCTGTAAAACCCTTCTGCACCAGTGCCGTATAGCCACCGACAAAGTTGACCCCGATCTCGCGGGCCGCCGCGTCCAGGGTGCACGCCACCTGAAGGAATCCGCCCATGCCCTGCGAGGCCGCGACCGCGCTGATCGGCGAAACGGCCACACGCCGATTCACGACCGGAATGCCGTAACGAGCGCCGATTCCATCGCAGACGCTGACCAGCCGCCCCGCCCAATCCAGAATCTTGCGGTGTATCTTCCGGCAAAGCTGATCGGCATCCGGAGAGGCACAGTCCATCAGATTGAGGCCCATCGTAACCGTCCGGACATCCAGGTGCTCCTTCTGGAACATGCCCAGGGTTGTCATGATGTCTTCGGATCTGAGCATTACACTACCTCGAACCCATGCCCTTGTGGCGGAACTCGATCTCGCTGGTGGCCACAAAAATGTCCTCATGCTGGAGGCGGATCACCAGGTCACTGCCCAGCAGCAACCCCTCCAGGTCGATCTGCAACTGGCGGATGTCCAGGTTTCCGGGGATCGTCACTTGACTGAGCATTACGAAGTTGTCGCCTTCGGTATAAGCGTACAGGTCCACGATGTTGATGCCGCGGCTGGACAGGTAGGAACTGATGCGGCTGATCACGCCCGGTCTGTCTTTTCCCATGATCGTGAGCACGAACTGGTCGCCGGTAACCGGCGCGGTCCGGGCGGCATCGGGGTCCCGGGGCTTTACGGACACCGCCAGTTCGCCCGGTGAGCCCGACTTCTCAACGGCCGCCTGAATCCTCTCGGCGGGCATCTCCTCTGAAAAGCTGACGGTCAAGATGATCGTGAAGTAACCGCGGAGGACGGTTTGACTGAGCGCCTCGACGTTCCCGCGCAAGTCCAGAATGGCACGGGCCACTCCGGCGATGATGCCGACGCGGTCACGCGACATGACTGAAATGACGAAGTCGCCGGCCATGTTCATGCCCCGGTTCTAGCAGGATGCTGAAAAACGGTTTTGGCACCCTTCGACAAGCTCAGGGTGAGCGGAAAATTCCAATGAAATCGGGGAGGGGATCCGCTCATGCTGAGCCTGTCGAAGCATGGGGCGGGGTTCTTCAGGATCATGTTAGATCGGCCTGCAGCCATCGCTATAGATAATCGGAACGGCGCCACGCTTGTCAATCAAATGGGTCGGGTTCACGGGGCGCCTCGGCGACGGCGCGAGCCTTACGTGGGTCGGGTTTGGCTAGGCTGAGATTGTCCAGGGCCATCGCGGCGCCCCGCTGGACGCCTGCGGCGAATCCACCTACTCTGCGGCGCGTGGAGGCTGCCCATGGACGCTGACCTTTGTTACCGAACGCTAACCGAAGCCGCGGGCCTGTTGCGGCGACGGGAGATCTCACCCGTGGAGCTGACGCGCGCCGTCCTGGCGCGCATCGAGCGCCTGGAGCCGCAGTTGCACAGTTACATCACGGTCTTGCCGGAGCGCGCTCTGGATCGCGCCCGAGCGGCGGAGCGCCAGCTTGCCGGCGGCACCGATCGCGGTCCCTTGCACGGCATTCCGATCGCCGTAAAGGATTTGTTTTTCACCAAAGGCGTGCCGACCACCTGCGCCTCACGCGTCCTGGCCGGCTGGATCCCGGAGTTCGACGCCACGGTGGTCGAGTACCTCGATGCCGCCGGCGCCGTGCTGCTCGGCAAGTTGAACATGACCGAGTTCGCCATGATCGGCTATGCACCGTCGCTGCCGATTCCGCGCAATCCGTGGGATCCCGCACGCCACACCGGCGGCTCGTCGAGCGGTTCGGGCGTGGCAACGGCTGCCGGACTGTGCTTCGCTTCGTTGGGGACCGATACCGGTGGCTCGATCCGCAATCCGTCTGCCTGGTGCGGTGTGGTCGGCCTGAAGCCGACATACGGCCGGGTCAGCCGGCACGGCGTCTTTCCGCTGGGCATGACTCTCGATCACGTCGGTCCCATCACTCGTAGTGTGGCCGACGCGGCTGTGGTGCTGGAAGTGATCGCCGGTGCGGACGCCAACGACCCGACCTCCCTTGATGCGCCCGTGCCGGAATGCTCGGTGACGCTGAACCGTGGCGTCCGCGGCGTGCGCCTTGGTATCGACGAGCAATTCATGGGGGAGCACGTGCATCCTGAGGTGGTGGCGGCGCTGATGTCGGCGCTCGATGTCCTGCAGCGGCAGGGAGCCGAGTTGGTGCGCGTGTCGGTCCCTGCGGTCGAAGAGCTGCTGGAGGCGTGGTCGGTGATCTGCAGTGCCGAGGCTGTGGCGGCACACGAGGCGACCTACCCGGCGCGTGCGGACGAATACGGGCCGAGTTTCAGGTCGTTCCTCGAGTACGGTACGCGCATCAGCGGAGCGGAGTATGCCAAGGCGCACCTGTTGCGTGTCGCCTTCGCGCGGCGGTTTCAAGAGGTGTTTGAGCACGCTGAGGTCTTCGCATGCCCGGGTTTCTTCATGCAGGCGCCGCTGGCCGACGCCCTCGATCCCTACGGCCCTTTCTCCCCGGCGTTTGCTCCGTTCATGCGCTTCACCGCGCCGTTCAACTTTAGCGGCAACCCAACGCTGTCGGTGCCGGCTGGCTTCAGTGACAACGGTCTGCCGCACGGCATCCAGTTGGTCGGCCCGTTGCTCGGCGAGGCGGTACTGTGTCGGGTAGGCCACACCTACGAGCAAGAGACCGAGTGGCACCACCGCCGGCCACCCGTGGGTTGAATCCGCGTCGGGTTGGCTCGCTAGTTTCTATTGAGGCTTGCGTAAGTGATGGAAAGCCCACGGTTGCACGGACAGTCTGCGCGTGGCTGACCTTGTCGCCAAGATTGACTTTGTACTGGCATTCGCAGTTGTCCGTGAGGTTGGCGATTCAAATCGGTTCTTTTCGGAGGTTCAGAGCGTCCTCAGACCTCATGGCCGAGTCCTCTTCGCGGAACCGAGGGGTCATGTGTCGGAACGCGCCTTTCAGCAGTCGCTTTCCATCGCGGAGCAGAGCGGCCTGTCAAGAGTCGATTCTCCGAAGATTGGTCGCAGCCATGCAGTTCTTCTCGAGAGGGTATAGTACTGGAAAGGAGGAGATCCGATGGCAGGGATGAAGCAATGCCCCTACTGCAGAGAAGAGATCCGAGCGGAGGCGATTCGGTGCCGCTACTGCCGCAGCCGCTTGACCTCTTTCGATCCGGCCCGCTGGCACCGTGACCATCCCGAGAGACGTTTGGCCGGCGTGTGCGCGGCGTTGGCGCACGTCCTCGCCGTCCCGGTGGTCTTGGTTCGGCTGATATTCGTGATCCTCACCTTCTTCCACTTGCTCGGCGTGCTGCTCTACCTGGCGCTCTGGATCGTCATCCCGCGGCGTCCGGGTGAAGATTCGCTGGTCGAGCGGGTGCTCCAGGAATTGCTGGCGCTCGCCGGCAGGCTCAGCGGGCGCCAACCGCCGCCCGGGCCGCCCCCGCCAACTTCAAGTGGTTGATTGAGCAGTTACGGCCGCTACGGGATCTACCTAGCATCGATGACCGCGGCGTGCGCTGTTTGTCATGAGAACGGCGAGGCCGTATAGTATCTGGCGTGCGGAGATCAGCGATGCAGATTTCGATTACGTGGTGTGTGCCTTGAAACTACTATCCTCGCGCGACCAGTCTGGCCGCGTCCTTGAAAGAGCGCTTCGGAGTGGATGCGGAGCTCATCCGCGGTAAAGATGGCGTGTTCGACGTCCGCGTCGACGGCAAGCTGATCTTCTCCAAGGATGAACTCGACCGCTTCCCTGACCCCGGCGAGGTGGAAGCCAAGATTGAGCGCCTGAAGAGCGGTAACCGGTGAGCCGCGACCGGGGCCGACGCTCTCCTTACGCCTTACGCCTTACCCCTTACTCTTTACTTTTCACTCCCGACTGACTCCTGATCGATAGCGTAGCCGCAATTCGGACGGGGCAGCGGCATGGTGCGCGGCGGCTGGCCATACCAGGGATAGCCGCGGCAAACGAGCGGACGCTCGTCGTACACTCGGCAGCGGCCGTCGCCGCCGAGCTGATCGCAGCAGTACAAATGTGCATTCGGCGGTAGCCGAGTGGTGTAAAACGGATTCCGCCGCAGCGCTTCTTCCCGCGTCAGCGGATGCCAGTGCTTGGCGGCGAACACCGCATCCGACGGAATCCCGAGGACGCTGGCGATGGCGGCAGTCGCCCGCACCGCTTCAGGTGACTGCTCCAGAGTGAGTACGCCGCAGCAGGTGCCGCACTGGTTACAAGTTCCTGGCATCGAGGAACCAATGGCGAGACGCCCCTCGATACGCCGCCAATCCCTCGATACGCGGCCAACAAAGGGCCGCCACTCGGGACGCTCGGAAAAAGTGGCGGCTACTCGGGGTGAACGGGACTCGATGGGCGATTTTCAAAGCTTTTCTCCGTTCGTCCCGAGTAGGCCGCGTCTCAGCGGCCCCTTCGACGAGCTCAGGACAGGCGTATCGAGGGACGGTCGGCATCTATCGACAATCTCCTCCCGGAGAGAATCGGGGTGAGGGCGTGAGGTGTCCGGCGCAGTCACCTCACAGGAACGCTCAGCCGCTCTTGCGGGCGGCGGCCAGCGGGGCCATCCGGCCTTCGGCCACTCGCGTTTGCCGCTTCGGCGACAACGCGGCGAGGGCGCCCTTGATCTGACGCTCAGCCTCCGCAACGATGGCGTCGAGCCGCGCGCGGTCGTCGTCATAGGCGGCGCGCAACGCCTGGGCGCGCGCCTGCGCTGGCGCAGGCATGCCGACTTGGTGGAACAGGTTCTGGTACTTGAGCTCGAATTGCGCGCTGAGTTGGCGGTATTTGTCGGCCGCGGCCCGCATCGCCGCGGCCTCTCTCTGCAACACTTGCATATGCCGTTCCGCATCCCGCGCCTTGCCCCAGGCGAGGAGTAACCCGAGCGTAAGCACCACCGCCGCACCACCGGCGATGAACACCGCGATCCGCCAAGTCTGGTACAGGGCCTGCTCACTACGGAACGCTTCATTGATCTCGCGCTGATCCGCCAACTCTGATTGCAGCTGATCGGCCTGCGTTTTCAATGCTGAGATGTTCGCCTGCGCGCTCGCCAACTGCGTTTCGAACCCCTGCTTCTCAGCGGTGAGCTGCTTCACCAAGGACTCGCGCGGGTCCGGGATCTTCAGGATGGTCCCGACCGTCAAACGCCGCGGATCGGGGATGTGGTTCAGCGCCAGCAGCTCGTCGAGCCCGACATGGAACATGCGCGCCACTTTGCTCGGATCTTCGTTGGCGCGGATCTGGTATTCGATGAAGCCCTGATCAGCCGCGGACGTGGCGGCCTCTTCTGCACGCGATGGTTGCGGAGCCACGACTACGGAAGCAAGCACAACGAAACGGGCAAATCTCCGTACGCGGCGGGGATTTATTCTCATGGACATATTGTCTGCTTCCATGAGGGAGGTTGCAATATGGCGGCACAAACGGTCGATGGGATCGAGATTGTGTTCCTGGCGCTGGGCCTCTTTGCAGAGGGCAGCATAAATTCGCCATGCACACGCTCTAATTCAGTCATTGCAGGCCATCGCCGCTGCCGTCGCCGCGACTACTGCTTGTGGCTCTCGATGTAATTGACGACGTCCTGGACCGTGCGGATCTTCTCGGCCTCCTCGTCGGTTATTTCCATGTCGTACTCTTCCTCGAGTGCCATCACCAGCTCGACGATGTCCAGCGAATCGGCGCCGAGGTCTTCAATGAAGGAGGCATCCGGCGTCACCTCGTTTTCACTGACGCCCAGCTGCTCGCAGATGATTTCCCTCACTTTTGTTTCGACTGCTGATGCCATCCGTTACTTCCTCCCTCTCCCTTACATGTACAGACCGCCATTCACGCCAATAACCTGCCCGGTGATATAGGCAGATTTGGGGCGCGCCAGAAAGAGCACCGCATGCGCCACCTCCTCCGCCGTTCCCAGTCGTCCCGCGGGAATGAGCTTCACATACTCCGTTCGCACGGCCTCAGGCAAGCTCGCAGCCATCTCGGTCTCTATCAAACCGGGCGCGCCGGCCTGGGCGAGCCGATACGCCACCATGCGACCGATACCGCGCGAAGCGCCGGTGACGAGCCCAACCTGGTCTTTCAAGCTTGCATTCATGGGCTCGCAACCGACTCCCGGACCGCGACGAGATCCTCGCCGGCAACGCAACGGATATCCGGTGCAATCCGGCGGGTGAGGCCGCTGAGGACCCGCCCGGGTCCCACCTCGATGGCGTCGCGGCAACCGAGACGCGCCAGCTCTTCGATGCACTCCTGCCAGCGCACCGGGCTGACCGCTTGGCGCACCAGCAGTTCCTTGATGCGTCCGGCATCGGTGCAGGCGCGCGCTTCGACGTTAGTGATCACAGGGCAGCGCAGGGGCGACACGGTCACCGGCTCCAAGGCCGCGCGCAGGCGCTCGGCGGCGGGCGCCATCAGGGCGCAGTGGAACGGGGCGCTGACCGCCAACGGGATCACGCGCTTCGCGCCGCTGTTATTGGCCAGGGTGGCAGCACGCCCCACAGCCTCACGGTGGCCTGCGATCACGATCTGGCCGCCGCCGTTCAGGTTCGCCGGACTGACCACTTGGCCCTCCGCCGCCTGTTGGCAGATCGCTGTGATGCGGGCGAGATCCAAGCCCAGCACCGCGGCCATGCTACCGACGCCCGGCGCCACGGCAGCCTGCATGGCGCGGCCGCGCTCGCGAACCAGACGCAAGGCGTCGGGAAAAGTCAGGGCACCGGCAACGACCAGGGCGCTGAACTCTCCGACACTGTGGCCGGCCGTCCAGCTGGGCGAGAGATGAAGCTCGGTCTCGATCACGCGCGCCAAGGCGCAACTCGCGGTGAGTAGTGCTGGCTGCGTGTTGACGGTGAGCGTCAGCTCTTCCAGTGGGCCTTCGAAACACAGCGCCGACAACGGAAAACGGAGGATCTCGTCTGCCTGCGTGAAGATTTCGCGCGCGACTGCGAAGCGGGCGCACAGGTCCTCTCCCATCCCGACGGCCTGGGATCCCTGGCCGGGAAAGAGGAAGGCTACCGGGCTGCGCCCAGCGTCCCCTCGAGGAGTCCGCTCGCCTCCTTCGACTTCGCTCAGGACAGGGTGGGCTCGCTTTGTTGCGGCTTCGGCCGGAACCTTAGTCATGGACGACGGAGACAAGGGGCTAACGAGGCCGTCATCACGAAGGCACACCGCTAGCGTTCACTCGGACTCGACCACGATGACTTTGCGCCCGCGGTAGGTACCGCAATGCGGGCAAGCGCGGTGCATCACGGTCGACTCCCCACACTCGGGACACGTGATCACAGTTGGCGCGACTAACGCGTCGTGGGCGCGACGTTTGTTGCGCTTCGAATGCGAAGTTCTGCGTTTGGGAACGGCCATGATGTACTCCTTCCGGGCACGCCAGTCTCGCGTGCCTGCTCTCTACTTACGGCTTCCCGCGCCAGGGGATCACGGCTGATGCCGGCGCCCTTGGTAAGCGGGAGAGTGTCTGCGGCTTTCTCCTTCATTGCCCGACTACGCACGCGGGTTCAAGCTTGACATGTTCAATAAGGCTCCCCCTCCCTCCGGGTCAAGGTGAGGGGATGAGATGTTCGACGGAGTCGCATCAGCTGCCACCGCAATTGTGAACTGCTGCGCTAACGGTTGACTCTCAGGGTGCGGAGAACCGCCAACCTCGGATCGTCGACCGCAGTAGCGCAGGCACATGTCTGCACGTTGAGGTTGACGCCACACTGCGGGCACAGTCCTTTACAGCTCTCGCGGCAGAGTGGCCGTGTCGGCAAGGCCAGGATGATCTGCTCCTGGACCAGCGGGGACAGATCGATTTCCACACCCTCGTAGAAGCTCAAATCGAGATCCTCTTCCTCCAGTTCCGCCCCGGCATTCAACTCACGCTTCGGCACCAAGACGATGGCGAAGTCCTTCTCGAGCACGAAGTCGTACTCCTCCACACAGCGGGCGCACTGACCCACGACGCTGCCGGTGATGTTCCCGTGAAAGAACAGCTCCTGCCCGGCACGGTAGTATTCAACGCGCACCACGGCGGGCCCCGAAAAGCTATAGTCGCACACTTCACCGTGGACGAGGACATCATTGAGCGACGCCGTCGACTCGTCGTAGGTGAGCTCCTTGGCGGCCTCCTCGATGTCGTAGATGCTGAGCTTCACGGGTGGCACTCCTCTGAGGGAAGTGGCTCAACGTAGCGAAGGGCGTAAAAATCGTCAAGGCGACTTGCGACTGGACGTGCCGCGCGGCCTGCGCAGTGCCAGGGCGTTCTCAATCTGTCGCACGCGCCGGAGCATCTCCGGCAGACGGGCGGACGCGGCGGACATGCGCCGCCAGAGATGAATGTCCACGGCGGGATAGCCAGCGACAACGCTGCCCGCGGGGACATCGTGCGGGACGCCACTTTGCGCGCCCACCTGGGCGCCATCCCCGATACTCAGGTGCCCGGCGCTGCCGGCCTGACCACCCATGCGCACGAGGCGGCCCACGCACGTGCTGCCTGACAGCCCGACCTGTGCCGCCAGGGCGCTGCCTTCGCCGATCGAGCAGCCGTGCGCCACCATCACCAAGTTGTCCAACTTGGCGCCGCGCCGGATGAGCGTGGCGCCCACTGCGGCGCGGTCCACCGTGGTGTTGGCGCCGATCTCCACGTCATCCTCGATAACCACCGTGCCGGTTTGCACGATCTTGCGGGCGCTGCCGTCGGCCCCCATCACGTATCCAAAGCCGTCACCGCCGATGATACAGCCACTATGCAGGACGACACGGTTGCCAATAACGACCCGCTCGCGCACCACGACGTGCGCGTAGGCGCGGCAGGCGCTGCCGACCTGCGCTTGCGGATAGATTACGACGTGCGCGTCCAGGCGCGCGTCGTCACCGATGATGACCTCCTCGCCGATGACGCAAAACGGGCCGATGGCAGCGCCCCGGCCGATGCTTGCGCTCGGAGCGATCACCGCGGTTGGATGAATGCCGCTGGGCAGCGGCGGCGGAATGTAGAACAGTTCGAGCGCCTGGGCGAAGGCCAGATACGGATCCGCGGCGCGCAGGCAGGGCAGGGGGACGTCCCCCTCAGTGAGGCCGACGATGACGGCCGAGGCACGAGTGGTCCGCAGGTACGGCCGATAGCGCGGATTGGCCACGAACGTCAGCGTTCCCGGCTCGGCCTCCTGGATGGGTGCGATGGCATGAATTTCTGTACTCGGGTCGCCGCGCAGCTCGCAGCTGAGGCGCTCCGCTATGTCTCCCAATTTCATCGTGCTCCTCCGCTCGGCGGCGACCTTAGCGAGGAATGCCCAAGGCGGCAAACGGCGGCTATACGTCCGGTTGCGGGTGCCGCCCGCGCTGTGTTACGTACAACGCCAATGCAGCAACCGGACTTCGACAAACGAGGCGGCCTGGTGACGGTCGTCACACAGGACGCGGACAGCGGTGAGGTTCTCATGGTGGCCTACATGAACCGCGAGGCCTGGCAGAAGACGCTGGAGACAGGGCGAGCCTGCTACTACAGCACCTCGCGCAAGCAACTCTGGGTCAAAGGTGAAACCTCGGGCAACGTGCAGGACGTGAAGGAGATCCGCATCGATTGCGACGCCGATGCGGTGCTGTTGAAAGTCCACCAGCGCGGCGGCGCGGCATGCCACGAAGGGTACAAGAGCTGCTTCTTTCGCACCGCTGACCAAGACGGCTGGCGCGTCGTGGCCGAACGCGTCGTCGATCCGGAAAGACTCTACGGCAGTAAGAAAAATTGAGTGATTGGCTGATTGCATCATTAGCATCAATGAACCGAAGTATCCATGAACCGATGAAGAAATGACCCGATGAGCGTACTAAAGCTTGGGATACCCAAGGGGAGCCTGCAAGACGCCACCATCGAGCTGTTCCGCAAAGCGGGGTGGAGGATCGGCGTCTCCGAACGCAGCTACTTCCCGACCATCGACGACCCCGGCATCCGCTGCTCGCTGGTACGGGCACAGGAAATGGCCCGCTACGTTGAGGACGGCGCGCTTGACGCCGGCCTCACCGGTCGTGACTGGATCTTGGAGAACGATTCTCGTGTCGAGGTGATCTGCGACCTGGTCTATTCGAAGGCCAGCTTCCGGCCCACGCGCTGGGTGCTGGTGGTGCCGGAGGACTCGCCGGTGCGCGCGCCGGAAGACCTGCGGGGCAAGCGCGTCGCCACCGAGCTGGTGAACTATACCAACCGTTTCTTCAGCGCGAAGCAAATCCCGGTCGACGTCGAGTTCTCCTGGGGCGCGACGGAAGCGAAGGCGGCCGACGGCCTCGTCGACGCCATCGTGGAGGTGACCGAAACGGGGAGCACGATCCGGGCGAACCGGCTGCGTATTGTGTGCGACCTGTTCGAATCCAACCCCCAGCTCATCGCCAACGCCGCCGCCTGCAATGTGCCCTGGAAGCGCGAGAAGATCGAGCAGATCAAGATCCTGCTGCAAGGCGCGCTGGCAGCGGAGAACAAGGTCGGCATCAAGATGAATGTGCCGGAACAGCGGCTGCAGGCGATCATGGAGCTGATTCCGAGCTTGACGGCGCCGACGGTGTCGCCGCTGTTTCAAACAGGTGAGCTGCACGGGATGAAGTGGTACGCTGTAGAAAGCGTGATCTCCGAGCCGGTGGTGCGCGATTTGATCCCGCGCCTACTCGAAAACGGCGCAGTGGGGATCATCGAGTATCCACTGAACAAGGTGGTATGACATTGCGCAGACAATTATTGGCATGCGGAGCGCTGCTCTTTGTCAGCTGCGCAGGAAGCGGCAGCCAAGACGGGGTAGACGTCGGCGTCTGTTTCCCTCTGCCTTGGTGGAGGCCCTCAGGGTGAGGGCGACCCTGGCGGCAGCAGCCGCTCAATCCCGCCCATGTACGGGCGCAGCACCTCAGGGATGACGACGCTGCCGTCGGCTTGCTGGTAATTCTCCAATACGGCGATGACGACGCGGGGCAGGGCGAGACCCGACCCGTTCAACGTGTGCACGAACTCTGTCTTCGCCCGCGGGGTCGGGCGGTAGCGGATGTTGGCGCGCCGCGCCTGGAAATCGGTGCAGTTGCTGCATGAGCTGACCTCGAGCCATTCGTTGCAGCCGGGGGCCCACATCTCGATGTCGTACTTCTTGGCGGCGACGAACCCGAGATCGCCCGTACACATCGACACCACACGGTGCGGAATGCCGAGGTGCCGCGCCACATCCCCAGCGTGGCCGACGAGCTGCTCCAGCGCCGCCGGCGAATCGCTCGGCGCCACCAGCTTGTACATCTCGACCTTGTCGAACTGGTGCCCGCGTTTGATGCCGCGCACGTCGCGCCCGGCCGACATCTTTTCGCGCCGAAAGCAGGCGCTGTAGGCGACATACGACAAGGGCAGGGCGCCGGCCTCCAGGATCTCGTCGCGATGTAAGTTGGTCAGTGGGATCTCGGCGGTACCGATCATCCACAGATCGTCCTCGGCGTCGTGGTAGATGTTGTCGGCGAATTTCGGCAGCTGCCCAGCGCCGTAGAGGCACTCCTTGCGCACCAGGTACGGCGGGTAGATCTCGCTGTAGCCGTGCTGGTGCACGTGGAGGTCGAGCATCCAGGTAATCAAAGCGCGTTGGAGCTGCGCTCCGCGGCCTTTCAACACATAGAACCGTGAACCGGCGAGCTTCACGCCGCGATCGAAGTCGAGGATGTCGAGCTCGAGTCCGATCTCCCAGTGCGGGCGGGGAGTGAAATCGAACTGCCGCGGTTCCCCCTCGGTGCGCAGCACGGTGTTGTCGCGATCGTCGCGGCCGACGGGGACGCTCGGGTCGGGGAGGTTGGGAAGTTCGAGCATCAGACGCTCGAACTCGGCTTCCGCCACGGCGAGATCCTGCTCCAGGGCGCTGATGCGATCGCCGACCGCGCGCATCTCCGTCACTAACTGTGCCCGCGCAGCTACCGCGTCGGCGATCGCAACCTCATCGTGAACCTCGACGCCCACCTGTGTAGTCTCGCCCCTCCGCGTTGTTGTGACAATGGGCGCCTTGGCGCCCTGTTTTCCGATCGTGCGCGACACCTCGGCGCGCTTGGCGCGCAGCGACTCGACTTCCTGGATCAGCGTACGCCGGTGGGCGTCGGCGGCAAGCACGGCGGTGACCCCCTCGGTCTCAAAGCCGACTTTGGCCAGTTCGGACTTGACGAAATCAGCGCGCTCGCGAATCAACCGGATGTCGAGCATGCGAACCGGTTAGCATGGAAAGCAAAAAGGTGAAAGGCGAGGGGTGAGGGCTGAAGGCTGAGGGCTGAAAGCAATCCAACAATCCGGCTTTCACCTTTGAACTTTCACCTTTCACCTTTGTTACGCCATTCCAAATGCGTTCTTCACCAACTCGCAATGGACCTCGCCGCCTTCCCACCACACGCCGACGACGTCGAAGCGGGCGTCTCGGCTCTGCAGCCGGTTCTCAGCCAGGTAGTACTGCGCCGCGCGCTGGATCTGACGTTGCTTGCGCGGGTCCACCGCCTCGAGCGGCGTTCCAAAACCGGGCTGCGTGCGCGTCTTCACCTCGACGAAGACGACGGTGTAGCCGTCGAGGGCGATCAGGTCGACCTCACCGGCACGGCAGCGGTAGTTGCGCTGGAGGACCGCATAGCGCTGGCGCCGCAGGTATTTCTCGGCTGCGCGCTCGCCCTCGGCTCCGAGGCGTTGCCGCTCGTGCGCCATGCCGGCGACATAACCCCAACGAGGAAGAAACGAAAGCGCCGCCGTAGGCTCCCAGTGCCGTACTGAGGCAACGGCGCCCCGCCTGTCTACGTTGAAGCCTTTCCGCCCGTGTGTTAAGCGCAACCCATGGCCCTGGATCGTGAGGTGGTGCAGCGCATCGCGGCGTTGGCGCGCTTGGAGCTGAGCCAAGAGGACGAGGCCGCGTTTACGCAGCAGCTCGGCCATATCCTCCAGTATTTCGAGAAGCTCGCGGAACTCGATACCCAGGCGGTGGAACCCACGGCGCACGTGGTGCAGATCGCGGAAGCCTACCGTGACGATGTCGTCACCAACCTGCCGGCAACCGAGGAGCTGCGCGCCAACGCGCCGGCGCGCGACGGTGATTTTTTCAAGGTACCTAAGATCATCGAGTGAAGCACGTGAATCGTGATTCGTGGCTCGTGGTTCGTGCCCGTAGGAAAGTCGGATGACTGATCTTCACAGCCTCACCCTCGAGCGAGCGTCGGCGCTGCTGGCGAAGAAGGAAATCAGCGCCGTCGAGCTGGCACGGGCGGCACTGAAGCGCATTGACATCACTAATCGTGATATTCATTCCTTCATCACCGTCACCGAGGAGGCGGCGTTGGCGCAGGCGCGCGCCGCCGACGCGCGGCGGGCACGTGGCGATACCGGGCCGCTGCTGGGGCTTCCGGTGGCCATCAAAGATGTGATCCTGACGAAAGGGATCCGTACCACCGCGGGCTCGAAGATCCTCGCTGATTTCATTGCGCCGTATGACGCCACGGTGACGCGCAAGCTGCTGGATGCGGGCGCCGTGTGCATCGGCAAGACCAACTGCGACGAGTTCGCCATGGGCTCGTCGACGGAGAACTCCGGCTTCATGGTGACGCGCAATCCGTGGGACGGCGAGCGCGTCCCCGGCGGATCCTCCGGGGGCTCGGCAGCGGCGGTTGCGGCGCACCAATGTCTCGGCGCCCTGGGCACCGACACCGGCGGCTCGATCCGACAACCGGCGGCCTGCTGCGGCATCGTCGGAATGAAGCCAACTTACGGCCGCGTCAGCCGCTATGGCGTCATCGCCTACGCCTCATCGCTCGATCAGGTCGGACCGATGGCACAGACGGTCGCGGACTGCGCGCATTTGCTCGCGGTGATTGCCGGCCATGACCCCCACGACTCGACCTCGGTGAATCGCAACGTGCCCGACTACCGCAAGGGCCTCGACGGAACCATCAAGGGGCTGCGTGTCGGCATCCCGAAGGAGTACTTCGTCGAGGGCATGCAGGCAGAGGTGGAGCAGGCGGTCCGTGCTGCCGTGCAAACGTTGGAAACGCTCGGGGCGCTGGTCAGCGAGGTGTCGCTGCCGCACACCGAGTACGCCATTCCGACCTACTACTTGATCGCCACCGCCGAGGCGAGCTCGAATCTGGCGCGTTACGACGGCATCAAGTACGGCCTGCGCCTTGCCGAAAGGGAATCATTGCTGACCATGTATCAGCGCACCCGCGCCGGCGGCTTCGGAACCGAGGTCAAGCGGCGCATCATGCTCGGGACCTACGCGTTGTCGGCCGGCTACTACGACGCGTACTACCTCAAGGCGCAGAAAGTACGGACGCTCATTCGCCGGGATTTCGAGAAGGTGTTCGCCACGCAAGACGTGATCGTCACGCCGACGGCACCGACCACTGCCTTCCGCATCGGCGAGAAGACCAGCGACCCGTTGCAGATGTATCTCTCCGACATCTTCACCATCTCCGTTAATCTCGCCGGCCTACCGGGCTTGTCGCTCCCCTGCGGCTTCGACCGCAGCGGCATGCCTATCGGCTTGCAGATCGTCGGCCGGCCGTTCGAAGAAGATAAGGTTCTCCAGGCAGCCTACGCCTACGAGCAGGCTACGGAGTGGCATGAGAAGACAGCGAAAAGGTAAAAGTGAAAAGGTGAAAGCCGGATGGATAGTCCGATGAAGCATCTTGTCAAGGCTCCGGCTTTGACCTTTCAGCTTTGACCTTTCAGCTATTTTATGGATTACGAAGCTGTCATCGGACTGGAAGTCCACGCCGAATTGCTCACGGAGTCGAAGGTGTTCTGCGGCTGCTCGGCGAAGTTCGGGGCGCCGCCTAATCAAAACACCTGCCCAGTGTGTCTGGGCATGCCGGGCGCGCTGCCGGTCCTCAACCGGCGCGTCGTCGACTGCGCCATTCGCGCCGGCCTCGCGGCCCATTGCGAGATTGCGCGCTACAGCCGCTGGGCCCGCAAGAACTAGTTCTATCCCGACCTGCCGAAAGGGTACCAGATCAGCCAGTACGAACTGCCCCTGTGCCTCAACGGTTACATTGAAATCGAGGACGACGGCGCTGCCAAAACGGTACGGCTGACGCGCATCCACATGGAGGAGGACACCGGCAAGAACATCCACGACGCCCACGGCGATTCGAGCCTGGTGGACTTCAACCGCTGCGGCGTGCCGTTGCTCGAGATCGTCAGTGAGCCCGATATCCGTTCGCCACAGGAGGCCGGCGCGTATCTGCGCAAGCTGCGCACGATCCTGCAGTATCTCGAGATCTGCGACGGCAACATGGAAGAGGGCAGCTTCCGCTGCGACGCCAACGTCTCCGTTCGGCCGCACGGCGCGACGGAGCTGGGCACCAAGGTCGAGATCAAAAACATGAACTCGTTCCGCGCCGTCGAGCGCGCCTTGGAGTACGAAATCAAGCGGCAGGCCGGCGTGCTCGACGGGGGAGGGCGCCTGGTGCAGGAAACGCGGCTGTGGGATCCGGATCGCGAAGTTACCCGGCCGATGCGCTCGAAGGAGTACGCCGACGATTACCGCTATTTTCCGGAGCCCGACCTACTGCCACTGGTGGTGAGCGAGGAGTGGGTCGAGAACGTGCAGCGGGGCCTGCCTGAGCTTCCCGACGCGCGCCGCGAGCGGTTCGCGCAGGAATACGCCCTGCCCGCATACGACGCCGAAGTGCTGACGCAGCGTAAGGACGTCGCCGACTACTACGAGGCGGCGGTGCGCCGATACCGGAACCCCAAGGCGCTGAGCAATTGGGTGATGGGGGACGTGCTGCGCATCATCCGGGAACGCAAGCTCGACAACACCCTGGTGATCCAGGACTGGCCGGTACCGCCGGAGCGGCTGGCGGCCTTGGTCGAGCTCATCGACAGCGGCGAGATCAGCGGGAAGATCGCGAAGTCGGTCTTTGACGAGATGGTGAACACCGGCAAGGCGCCGGTGCAGATCGTGGCGGAGCAGGGCCTGACGCAGGTCTCCGACGAGTCCGCGATCCTCGGTGCCATCGATGCCGTGCTCGCGGCCAACGCCGGCAAGGTGGCGGAGTACCGCAGCGGCAAGGACAAGCTCTTCGGCTTCTTCGTCGGACAGGTGATGAAGGCGACACAGGGCAAGGCTAATCCACAAAAGCTGAACGAGCTGCTGCGCTCACGTTTGGGCGGATAGTCAGAACAGCTGACAGCGGTCGCCGAATCTGCCATACGTCTGCAGCAGGAGATTGCGGACCATGCGGTCTGTGATGATATCGCTCGTGGTCGTCGCCGGCGTGTTGCTCGGCTCCGGCACCGCCAGCCGAGCGCTCGAAGCGGCAGTCCCGCACGTCGCGGACTACCGTATCCAAGCGACCTACGATGCCGCGGCTCACACGGTCACCGGCCACGAAACCCTCACCTGGCGCAACACCACCTCGGAATCGGCGCCGGACCTTTACTTCCACCTCTACCTCAACGCGTTTGCCAACAACCGCTCGTCCTTCGTCCGCGAGGCAGGTGAGAGCTGGGCCGGCTGGCTGGAACTCCATCCACACGGGTGGGGCTACAGCGAAGTGAAATCCCTGCGTATCGGCGGTTCGGAGCTGGTCGACCGCATCCATTTCGTTCACCCCGACGACGGCAACATCGATGACCGTACCGTATTCCGATTGCCGCTGGATGCGCCACTTCCACCGGGCGGGGTGCTGGACGTCGAGATCGATTTTGTCGCCAAGCTGCCGAAGCTGATGGTGCGCTCCGGTTACGCCGGGCCGTTCGCGTTCGTGGTCCAGTGGTTTCCGAAGATTGGCGTGTACGAGGATGGGCATTGGAACTGCCACCAATATCATCTTAACACAGAGTTCTTCGCCGATTTCGGCAGCTACGATGTCACTGTTACGGTGCCGCGTGAGGACGTCGTCGGCGCCACCGGCGTATTGCAGGAATCACATGAGGATGGCGCCACCAAGACCTTGCGTTTCTTGGCGCAAAGTGTCCACGACTTTGCTTGGACCGCCGATCCGCGTTTTGAGGTGGTGGAGCGGACAGTGGATCGCACGAGGCTGCGACTGTTGGTCCAACCAAACCATCGAGCCCAAGCCGAGCGCTACCTGCAAGCGGTGCAGTCGGCGCTCGAGCGCTACCGAGACTGGGTCGGACCCTACCCATATCCGCAGCTCACAATCGTCGATCCGGGCGCCGGCGGTGCGGGGGCGGCCGGCATGGAGTATCCGACGTTGATCACGGTGGGCACGGCGTGGTGGATGCCACGCGGCCTGCGCCTGCCGGAGTTTCTCACCGTACACGAGTTCGGCCACCAGTACTGGTACGGCATGGTCGCCAACAACGAGTTTGAAGAGGCCTGGCTCGACGAGGGGATTAATTCCTACGTTGAAGGCAGCATCATGGACAGCGTCTACGGCGCTGGAAGCTACCTGGACCTGTTCGGCATCCATGTCGACAGCAAGGCGTTGCACCGGCTGGGCTACCTGCTTGCGCCGCAGCATGATCCGATGGTGCGTCCCGCTTGGCAGTTCCTCGACCGCTCCAGCTACAGCGCCATCTCGTACAGCAAGGCCGCCTTGGCGCTCGATAGCTTGCAAACGTACGTCGGCGATGAGGCCATGCGGCGCGCGCTGGCAGCGTACTTCCAAGGCTGGCGCTTCCGTCACCCGCGCGGCGAGGACTTTCTCGCCGGCCTGAACGAAAGCATGGGGCAGGATCTGCACTGGTATTTCGATGAAGTGGTCTCCGGAACGGGCGTGCTCGACTACGCCGTCACCCGGGTCAGCGCCGAAGCGCTCCACGGAAACGGCGGCTACACCTTTGCCGGGCCGGAGGTGGATGGGGAGGTCATACCGCAGAAGCCGGTGGAACGGCGGTATCGCAACGAGGTGGTGGTGGAGCGCTTGGGCTCGGTCGACGTGCCGGTCGACGTGCACATTACCTTCGATGACGGCGGCGTCACCAGCGAACATTGGGATGGTCGCGATCGCTGGAAGCGCTTCGAGTACACCGGCACGCAGCGCGTGGAATGGGCGGTGGTGGACTCGCCGCCACTGGATGTGAACTGGCTGAACAACTCGCGCATGCGCGACGCGGGGACCCGCGGCATGGTGCGGATCGCCGGCCGCTGGGGCTTTTGGTTCCAAAATCTCATGTACTTCTTGACGGGGCTGTGAGCATGGGGCGCGCGTACCTCGGCGGCCTCGCGCTGGCGCTGCGCCGTTGGGCCATAGTGCTGCTGGCCTTCCTGGCCAGCCTGCTGGCTGGGCTAAGCTTCGCGGCGGCGGCGTGGTCGTGGCTGGCGTTGGCGCTCGGGAGCTCACTGGCGACGCGGAGTCTTCTGACCGACTTGAACGTACAGGTATTCATTGACTTGTTTATACATCATCAGGAGAGTTTGGCGATGCTGGTGCTTACCGGTTTGGTCTTGGTGGTTGTATTTACCCTGCTCGGCGTATGGCTGAACGCGGTCGTCGCCGTATCGGTGGGCGAAGACATCTCCGCCTCAAGCTGCCTGTTACGCGGCTTTCAGCTCTACCCGACGTACCTGGGTCTGTGGGTGCTGAGCAACGGGTGCGTCATGGCGAGCGGGGCGGCGGTGCTCCTGTCTGGCTGGTGGCTCACGCGCTGGAGGACGGAGAGCGCTGCCGAGATGACCTTCTATTGGATCGTTGCCAGCAACGCTCTCGCAGGCGCGCTGCTGTGGTTCTTTTTCGCCACGGTGCACGACCATGCGCGCATCCGCAGCCGGGCCGCGGGAGTCGGGGCCGTACGCGCCTTCGGCTGGGCGTTTGCGTACGTCGGGCGCCGCAACAAGCAGGCGCTGCCGCTGAGCGGGCTATTCCTGGGCACCGGCGCCGCCTTATGGGCCGTGTACCAGAGCATCAGTCATTACATCGCGGTCAACTCGGCGCTCAGGGTGACGCTGTCGCTGCTTTTGGGCGAAGCGCTGCTGTTCGCCCGGATGTTTCTGCGGGTGTGGTGCTTCGGAGCGGAGACGCAGCTGCAGCAGGGCAGGGAAGGCGCGGGCTCCTGGGTGTCGGCGGCTACCGATCGGCCGGCGCCTTAGTGCTCTTTGTTCACGATTACGGTGAACGTGGCTCGCGTTATAGCCTATAGCTGCTTGGGGTTTCCTAGCCGAAAATAGCGGTTCGGATTGGAGCGGCTGCGGTGTATAATGCCTGCAGTTTACCGACATGGACAAAGGCAGACGTCAGTTTTGGGTGACAGGCTTGAGCATCGTCGCGGTGCTCGGCCTGGTGACAGCCACGGTGCGACCGGCTCTCGGCGGGGCGACTTACAACGTTCTTCTGCGCGCCTTCAAATTTACGCTGCCGTTCGCCAACGACGTCGCCGGAGACTTGGTCGTTCCCATCGGGAGCGCCTCAAAACTCAGCTTCGATTCCGGCAAGGTAGCGGTTGGAAATCTGCCGGCGACGACACTGACGGGGCACTCGGGATCGCGCCGGCGCAGCCGGGCTTTGCGCTTCACGCCGCCATCCGGGCTGGCGCCGCGTGCGCGGCTGCTCCTCAATGGCGTGATCGATGCCGATGGCAACCTGGTCAGTAACACGGGCAACCAATTGCTCATCGACGCCACCGTCTCTTCGGGCGGGGCCGCGCAGACTCCGCAGCCGTTCACATTGCCATTCGACATCAACGGCGGCCTGGCATTCGTAGATGTGGCATTGCCGATCCCTGCGCCTGCAGATGGATCTGTGCGTGTGCAAATCGTCGGTGTCACCGTCGTGGATCCCGACGGGCAGGCTTTTGCCACGCTCGGATTCGAGCTGCCTGCGGCACGGCCTACGCCGCTGCCGAGCTTCACGCCGGCAGCGACTGCGACACCGCCGCTCGACTGCAGCGACCAGCCCAGGTGCGATGGGCCCTGTGTCATGGCGTGCCCCGACGGCAGTATTCAGCCTGGGGTGTGCGAGACCGACACGAGCTGCCACTGCAGCGCGAGCTGTGGCCCGCCACCGTCCCCCACACCTGGCGCGTGTGCGAATACCGCAAGCTGTGGCGGGCCTTGCATTGTGACGTGTGCGGACGGCACCACGGTCGCCGGGCAATGCGCTGCGGATCAGAACGCGACCTGCCAATGTGCGGCGGTGTGCGTGGCGCCGACGCCTTGTGGCATCGGCGAGTGCTTCGACACGATCACCTTGAGCTGTACTGGACAACCGTGCGATGCGGCGCTGCGGTGTCGGCTGCCGAACCAGTTCTGCGACGTGAGCGGACGGCGCTGTCCATGTCAGCCGCCTCGGCCGCTGGCGCACGGGCACATCTGCTGTCAGTGCAAAAATCAGGCTCCCGCATGTTTCGATTTTTCTTACGCCGAGGTGCAGCCCATCTGCCCGCCCGGCTGCGACAGCTTTCTCGGCCAGGAGTGTGATCGCGCCAGCGATGCCTGCGTTCCCCTGGCACCCTGCACCGCGGACCAGGACTGCGACGACGGCAACGGCTGCACCATCGACCGGTGCACGACGAGCGGCTGTACACATGACTGCGTCTGCGTCGGACCGGAAGCCTGCGGGCCGGGTCCAGCTCGCAGCTCGCAGTGACCGGCAGACCGCCGCCGCACACTTTTCCCGGGCCGCGGTTCTCGCTAAGGTCACGTGGGAAAGGAGGCTCGTTGGTGACAGCGAAAGAGATCACGGTCGGGATTGTCGGCGGTTCGGGCTACTCGGGCGGAGAGTTGCTGCGATTGTTGCTCGGTCATCCTCTGGCGAAGGTTGTCTGGGTCACATCGCGGGGCGATAGATCGCTGGAGACGATCCATCGGAACCTTTTCGGCTGCGGGCTTCGCTTCAGCAAAGAGGAGGACGTCTCGCCCTGCGACGTGACGTTTCTGTGCATGCCGTCGCGGGAATCCATGGGGCGCGCCGCACGTTACCTCGAGCGGGGAGGCAAGGTCATCGACCTGGGCTCCGACTTCCGCCTCAAGGATCGCGAGGTGTTCGAGCGCGTCTACGGGGCAACGCACGCCAACTGGGATCTCGTCCGGGAGGCACCGTACGGCGTCACCGAGCTGCACCGCGCCGCCATCCAGCGCGCACGGCTGATCGCCAATCCCGGCTGCTTTGCGTACGCGACGATACTCGGCCTCGCGCCGCTGGTGCGCGAAGGTTGGATCGATCGCGACCGTGTCGTCGTCGATGGCCTCTCGGGCACATCGGGCGCCGGGGCCGAGCCGACCGTGCTGACGCACCACAGCGAGATCGGCAACTCAACGTTTCCATACAACGTCGTCGATCACCGGCACACGTATGAAATGGAGCAGGAATTGAGCGGGGTCGCGGGTGCGAAGGTGACGGTTCACTTTACCCCCTACTACGCCCCGTTTTCGCGAGGCATCCTGGCGAATTGTCACGGTTTTCTAACACGCAGGGTGAGCGCCGAGGATTTGCTAGCGCTGTATCGGGACTTCTATCGCGGCGAGCCCTTCGTTCGTGTCCTCGATGTGGACAAAGAACCGAATGTGAGTTGGCAGTACTTGCCGTACCCGAGCGTCGCCTCGGTGGCTGGATCAAACTTCGTGCAGATTGGTGGCGACGTCGACCAACGCCGGAGCAGAGTCGTGGTCTTCTCGGCGCTGGATAACCTGGGGAAGGGAGCCGCCGGCGCCGCCGTGCAAAACATGAATTGCATGCTCAGGCTGCCGGAAGAAACCGGTCTCGCGGCGGCGGGGCTGCACCCGTAAAGATTGCGGAACGTGGATCGCGGAGTTCAGTGCTGATTCCGCTAATGTGAAATTCGTATTCCGCAATCGAATCATTCCCCGCGGCGCAGGTGGACGCGGAACGTGGAGCCTTCGCCACGGGTGCTGGTGACGTTTATATCGCCGCCCAGGCCGCGCACCAGTTGCTTGACGATGTACAGTCCCAAACCGACCCCACCATAGCGCCTGGTGGTGGAGCCGTCCGCTTGGCGAAACATGTCGAAGATTAACGGCAGTGCCTCCGGGCTAATACCGATCCCGGTGTCGCTGACAGCGAAATCGATCCAGCCATTGGCGGTCGTCACCTTGACGGTCACTGATCCCTGATCGGTGAACTTCAGGGCGTTGTGGACGAGATTGCGCAGGACCTTCTTGAGCTTGCTGCGATCGGAACGCAGCAGGAGCGGAGCGGGTTCCACCTCCCAGACGAGATCCACGTTGGGCTTGGCCCACTCGGCGGGGATGCTGTCCTTCACATCCTCGAGAAACTCGTGGACCGTGAAGGTCTCGAGATCGAGAGGTAGTAACCCGGCCTCGAGCCGGTTGATGTCGAGGGCCTCTTGGATCAGATCCAGAAGCTGCAGCGCGTGCTGGCAAACCCGCTCGAGCGCTTCGCGCTGCTGAGCGGGAACCTCTCCCATGGCCCCATCCAGGAGCAGGTCGACGTAGCCGATGACCACGTTGAGGGGGGAACGCAGCTCGTGCGACATGGTGCCGATGAACTCCGACTTCAGTCGGCTGGCGCCGCGCAGGCTCTCCACCAGGCGCGCGTTTTCCAGGGCGACGGCGGCCTGCTGCGCGATGCTGCGGAAGAGCCGCACTTCACGTGGTGAGAACGGGCCCGTGCGTTAGTTGAGGCCGACCGCCAGCAAGCCGATCGAAACGCCGGCATGTTGCAGATCGGCGCACAGGAACGAACCCACGTGCCAGCGTTCCATCAAGGTGTTCGGAAACAGATCGGAGTTGCGGCTTTCAACCGCCGCCACGCCGTGTTGGGCCGCAGCCGCGAGGAGCGCGCGGGGAAATTCGACGTCGCGCACTTCCTCATGGATCTCGGGCTCCCGGCCCGAAATAGCGGCGACGCGGTAGACGTTCCGCTGCGCGTTGTACAGCAAGGTCACGCTCCAGTCGTAGTGCAGCGCCTCACACACGACCTCGTTGAGCCTCTGCAGGACCCCATGTGGTTCCAGTGAGGTGGTGAGGGCTTGCGCCGCGCGCAGGAGCGCAGCAGAAATCGCGGCCTCCTCCTCCAGCCGCAACTTGAATTCGTTCAAGGATGTCGCCGCGGCCTCCAATTCGACGTTCTTCTGCGCCACGTGCCGCGCGTAGAACAGCGACTGGCCGGCGATGAGGAAGAAGGTGGCGGGTGGCATCATGCCGGCGACGGAAAGCAAGTGGGCCCGACCGGTAACCGCCAGTAAGAGGAAATGGCTGGCACTCGCCAAGGTCGCCAACAGTAGGCCACATTGCCACCCCACCATGCTGGCGGGCACCACAACCAGTAGCAGAATGAAATGAAACAGCAGGGGAGATTCGTGCACGAAATAGAGCCCCGTAACGATGGCGGCCGTATCCACTACCAGTTGCACGTAGGCCAACCCGCGCAAGTGGCGCCGCGTACGCAGCCACCACTTGTAGACCAGCGAAGCCAGAAGATCGGCACCGGCAACCAGTGCGATGGCACCGACAGCCGGGAACCGGCCGATGCAGCTCAGGATGGCGGCAATAAGCGCCAGTCCCACGATGAACCGCAGGCGAGTAATCCAAAGCCAGTCGTTGAAGCGAACCAGATCATCTTCGGAAAGCGCTGTCGCCCGAAGCGCCGGATAGGCAGTCATGTTCGCGAGGCGAGACTTTATCAACTTGTGCGTGGATTTTGAATTGTCGGGGCGTGCGTCGGCAGCGGCGCTTCTAAGAACGGCCGATAAGATACGTTATGTCAACTAAGCCACCACCGCAGCTACTCAAGCTCCGCGGCCGCCACCTCCGCCTCCGAGCCCTCCGGGAAATCGCGCTCTAGACGTTCGTAAATCTCGCGCGCTTTGTCCCTCTCCCCCGCCTGCTCGCGACATCGTGCCTCGCCGAGGAGCGCCGCTGCCGTGTACGGCCCGTCGATCGAGGCAGCCTCCGCGTAGCGTCCGGCGGCGCCGGTGCTGTCGCCTTTATGCTCGAGCGCGTAACCGAGATCGATCAAGGTTTGCTGCCGCAGATATGACGGCCAATCGTGCGTGCCCAGGAGATCGTCAAGGAGGACCGTGGCGGTCTCGAAGTTTTCGGCCTTGAGATCGGCATTGGCAGCGTACAGCCCGGCAATGCGGCCAGCTCCAATTGACTGCCAGCGGCTGGCGACCTCGGCAAGCTGGCTAGCGGCTTGCGCGTAATGGCCGTCACGAAAGTCCCCGAGCGCGTGAGTCAGATCCTCGTTCGCTTGGCGTACGCGCGCGGCGCGGATGGCGATGAAACCCATCACGATCACTGCCAACGCTGCCACGCCGGCCACACTCCACGACAGCACACGAGCATGCGCCACGCCCCAGTCCAGCACTTGCCGGCCACGGCTGACGAACTCGTCGGGACGTTTGAGATCCTTACGCCGAAAGCGACGTCGCGCCATGCGCGAGCCTTAGAAGAAAACGCAAGCGCGCGCAACTGCCGGCGCCGCACTACATCTTGTACTTGAAATCGTCCGGCGACATCTTCTCCAGGATCTCGGCCCATTTGTCCCGCGAGACATTGGAGAGATTCGTCTCATTGGCGTCTTCAGCCTGCTGCAGCACGCTCGAAGTCTCGATCACGCGCTTGCTGACGTAGATCGGGCTCTTGGTCCGCAGCGCCAGCGAGATGGCGTCGCTCGGGCGCGCGTCGACGGTACGCTGCGCACCATTGATGTGCAGATGGATCAGGGCGAAGTACGTGTTCTCCTTCAGATCAGTGATCTCGACACAGTCGACCGTGGCGCCCAGCTCGCTCAGCACGTTGCGTAGCAGGTCGTGCGTCATCGGGCGGGCCATCTTGATGCCCTCCAGCTCCGTGGCCATGGCGGTGGCTTCGAGCAAGCCAATCCAGATCGGCAGGTTGAGCTTGTTGTCACGGTCCTTGAGGATGACGATGGGCGTCTTGGTGACTGGATCGAGCGTGAGCCCGCCGACGCTCATCAAGATCGAATCCTCGAGGTTCATCATATGCTCCTTCGACGACTGGACGAATTCATTGTGCGCAGAAACATTTCTTGGCGTCAATCCCTTTCTACGCCGTCTAACTCACGAGTCGATCAATGACGCGATAGAGCTGATTGAGGTTGCGACACTCCTCTACCAGGTCGCAGTGCGGCAGGTACCGATCCATCTCGCTGTCACCAAAGCCCCATGTCAGTCGGTTCTCGGGATTGAGCCAGATCAGTTGCTTAGCGCGCTGCCGGATCTCCTTCAAGACCCACTCGTGCGGCAGGTTGTAGTTGTTGCGCGCGTCGCCGAGCACGATCACCGTCGTCTTGTTGTTCACCGCGGCGATGTAATCCCGGTGGAAGCTGCGGAAGGCGCGCCCGAAGTCGGAGTGCGCATAGACGTTGATGATGCCGCCGCTGAGCGACTGCTCGATCGCCTCGTTGACCTGCTGCTCCTCGAAAAGCTGCGTGATTTCCCCGACCTCGCTGACGAAGATGAAGCTGCGCACACGCGAGTACAGATCCTGCAGCGAGTACACGAACTGCAGCATGAATCGCGAGACGTTGCGCACCGAGTCGGAGACGTCACACAGGACGATCACCTGCGGTTTGTCGCGCACGCGATGGTCGAACTGGATTTTGAATGGCACGCCGCCGTACTGCAGGTTCTTCCTCAAGGTGTCCTGCAGGTCGAACTTGCCGCGTTTGGCGTGCCGGCGGCGGATCGAGACCACGTTCTTGAGCCGCTGCGCCAGCTTCGCCACCGCTTCCTTCATGCGCCGGATCTCGTCCTCGGAAAGATAATAAAAGCTCTTCTCCGCCAGACTCTGCAGGCGCTGGCTCTGGCGCAGCGAATGGTCTTGCTTCTCCAGCTCCAAGTGGACGGCGCGCTTGATCATGTCGGTCAGGTCCTGCAGCCGGCGGTCGATCAGCCGGCGTAGTCGTTCGAGCAGCGCCGGATCGATCGCCGCCCGCCCCAACTGCTCCTTCAAGGCCTCGAACTCCTGCGCCAAGGCGCCCAAGCTCAGCATCTGCGCCATGTTGTGGCTGTAGCGACCTTCCTGAAACGAGCGCTGGATGTTCTGCACCTGCGCCGCCGCGGTCGCCTCGCGCAGCATGCGCTCGAGTTGGCCGGTGTCGTTGCTGAGCAGCGCCTGCGCCAGTTCGGACAACTCCACATCGAGGTCTTTGAGGATCTCGGAAAGTGAGTCCAGTAGCTGTTGGAAGTCGGCCTCGTCCAACTCCATCGCGGCCATGAGCGAGGCGGCGGTGTTCTTCAGCATCTCACCGAGACCGCTGAAATACAGATCGAACAGCTCATCGAACACCGCCGTGTCCACCGAGCGTTTGACGATGGCGGCGCGCAGCGCGTCTTTGAACACGGCTCGGTCATGCAGCCCGAGCAGCTTCACCGCGTGGAAGCCGTCCATGTCCTCTGACACGGAGACCCGCAAGCCGTTCTGTCGCAAGAGGCTGGTGAACTCGATGATCTTGTCGTCCATCCGTGGGGCGCCCTCACCCCTACCCGCAACTCACCTCTCGATTATCCTTCAGTGCAGCAGATCCTTTTCGCTCTCCACCCTGCCCTGCGGCGTGAGCCTGGCCTTCTGCTTCTGTAAGTAATCCTTCAGCTCGTCTTGCGCCTTACGGATGTCGCCTTCGTATTTGAGGATGGTGTGCAGCGTGTCGTTCAGCAACTGCTCATCGAGCCGGTGGGCGTTGAGCAACGTCAGGGCCTTGGCCCAGTCCAGCGTCTCGCTGATGCTCGGGGCCTTCTTCAGGTCGACTTGGCGGATGCGCTGGACGATGTTCACCACCTCCTGCGCCAAGTCGCTGGCGATGTTCGGTACCTTGAGGCGCACGATCTCCAACTCCTGCGCCGCTGATGGAAAGTCAATGTACAGATGCAGGCAGCGGCGCTTGAGGGCGTCGGACATCTCGCGTGCGTTGTTGCTGGTCAGCACCACCAGCGGGATGTGCTTGGCGCGCAAGGTTCCCAGCTCCGGCACGCTCACCTGGAAATCGCTCAGCACTTCCAGCAGAAAGGCTTCGAACTCGCTGTCGGCCTTGTCGATCTCGTCGATCAGCAGCACCACCGGGCTGGCCGCCGAGATCGCGCGCAGCAACGGTCGCGGCAGAATGAAGCGGTCCGAAAAGAAGACGTCATCCTCTTTGGCGATGCGGTCAACCGCCTGCTGCAGTGTCTTGGCGCTCCCGACAACTTCACTGATCTTATCTTTCAGGATCTGCGTATACAGAAGCTGTTTAGCATATTCCCATTCATACAGTGCCTTGGCCTCGTCGAGACCTTCGTAACACTGCAAGCGGATGAGTTCGTGGTCGAGCGCTTGTGCCAGCACCTTGGCCAGCTCCGTCTTGCCGACGCCAGCCGGGCCTTCCACCAAGATCGGCTTCTCCAGGTGGCTGGCGAGGTAGACCACCGTGGCGATGCGGCGGCTGCAGATGTACTTCTGTTTTCCGAAGCGTTCGATCACGTCTTCGATGGATGCAAACCGTCCCTCGAACGAAGACATACATCGACGCTAACACAGCACCTTGGCGAAGACAATTGAACGTTTAGCACGAGGAGCCGCATCCATTCCACGTCCGTGGCCGTACCAGCATCCGCAGCGTCCCCAAAGCCGCATCGTGATCGAGCTACGCCGGGCACGGCGGTCCGCCGCCATCACTGCTTATGACGCTTCTTCCTGCTACGGCACCGGATTCACGCCGCGGCCGGATCCGTGCCGAACAACAGCGCGAGCCCTTGAAGAACCTCTCGCAGGCGTGTGTGGCTGAGCGCGCCCAGCGGCCGAGCCAGACGCGCCCGATCGATGGTGAGCAGCTGGGTGACGTTGACGACGCACGCCCGTGGCAAGTTGGCCTCGCCACTGCGCAGCCGCACGTTTCCCGGCATCGCAGCGAGCCGGAGGTTCGACGTGATGGCCGCCACTACAGTCGTCGCGATGGCACTGCGATTGAATCGGTCATGCTGCACGACGACAGCCGGCCGACGGCCGCGCGGTTCAGATCCCTCGCCCTTGAATCGCAGCCAGTAAACCTCTCCCTGATGCATCACCACCGCTCACTGTCCCAGTTGATGCCGAGCTGCGCCAGCTCCTGTGCTTCGCGGCGTTGCTCTTCACGCACCGACTCATCAGCAAAGAGGGCATCGAGCCGCCGGGTCACCTCGGCGTCTCGGCGCGCCCGCACGGCAAGCCGCAAGACGCGGCTGATGAATCGACTGCGTGACTCGCCCCGTTCGCGCGCGGCGCGATCGACTTCTTGCATGACGTCCTCGGGTACCGTAATCGCCGTCTTTCGATGCGCCATGGTATTCACCCCGGTATTCACTTTGGTATTCTCCCTGAGCATACCTCACCTGGATCACGCCGGCAAGCGCCCATCGCAGGTTCGGTCCCGCTTGCCTGCGGAGCCGTTGATGCAGAAGCATGAAGTCGCAAGGACACCAGCCGCGGTTGCGGCAGCGATCGGCTACGGCCTTATCGCAGCTCCCGCAGCAGCTGGCGGACGGCGGCGTCGGTGGCGGGAGGCAGGCCGAGCTGTAGAGCGCGCTCGTAGGCGTTGCGGGCGCCGGCAGCATCACCCAGCATACTCAGAGTTTGTCCGAGACCGATGGGGATGTCCGGATCGAGTGGGCTGAGCTGCTGCGCTTGCTCGAAGAGCCGGCGCGCCCGCTCCGCCTGCTCGTGCCTCCAGGTTTGGTCGTGGGCGCCGTTCTCGTCTTTGGCATGCGTCAACCCGATAAGCGCAAGGTTGAAGAGCGTGTCAGCCGCGCCTGGATTGCTGCTGAGCGCGGCGCGGTAGTACTGTTCAGCTTCGTCGAGCTTCTTCTCCATCATCGCCAGGCTGCCGAGGTTGTTGTAGATGGTGAGCAGCCCCGCGGCGTCGTTGCGGCGCTGCAAGGCAAGCAAAAAGTACTCCTTCGCCTTCCCCGCGTCGCCGAGTTGTTGGTATGCGGTTGCCAGACTGCGCATGGGCAGCCCGTCGGTGAGGTTCTTTTCCGCTGTGTCTTGCCACAGGGTCAAATTGCTGCGCCACACGGCGTTGCGTCGTGCGGTGGCGGCGGCGCCAGCACACAACAGTACAACCACAACTGCCACGACTGCGACACGTGCCTCACGCGACATGAGTGCAAAGAACAGACGCGTCGCACCGTACGCCAACAACAAAGAGTAGCCCACCGACGGCAGATAGAGATAGCGCTCTGCCACCGGCGCGAACGGAATCTTGAACACGATGACCAAAGACGGCGCGAGCGTGAAAGCGATCCATAGCAGCAGGAAGCTCACTGCCCGTTCCCCACGGCGCCAGGCGAGCACGCAAGCGACCGCGAGCGACAGCACACCCACGGTCGTGACCAGCAAGGCGAACGGGCCGGTAGGCAGATCCGAGATGTAGGCGCATTGTCGCACTGGCAAGACAAGCTTCGTGAGATAGTGCCCGAGGGCGCCGATGAATTGCACCAGGGTATCCGTCCCAAGCGTGCTTTCCGGACCGAGGGCGCTGCCCAGCACAGCCTCCCGCGCACCCATGTATAGCGCCAACGCCACCGCAAACGGGAAGTACAACAGCAGCCGCGAGGGCGGGCCGGGAGCGACGCCGCGACGCCGGCGCTCCGCACGCGGTCCGGACCACGCAGCCCCCTGCCCTACCCGTCCCAACACAATGTCACTCAGCGGCGTAAGCACCAGCAAAGGCACGGCGGTCTCCTTCGCCAAGGTCGCAGCGAACACCAGCGCCGCAGCGATCGCCGCGCGCCGCCACGCCGGTTGGTGTTGGGATAAGTAGACCAACACGCCGGCAACTGAGAAGCCACACGCCAGCACATCGGAACGCCCGGCACCCCACGCCACCGACTCGCTGTGAATCGGGTGCACCGCAAACAAGGCGGCGCCCAGGCCCGCGGTGGCAACCGCCATCGGCTGCGCGCGGAACAGCTCCATACCGAAACGGAACAGCAGATATGTGGTGACCACATGGAAGACCACCACCGAAAAGTGGAACATGAACGGCCTTGCGCCGCCGATGGCGTGGTCAATTAGGTACGTGAGGATGGTGAGTGGCCGGTAATAGTCCGGGCTGAACTGCGGGATGTTACGCGGCAGGAAGATCAGGTCGCGAAGGCTCTGAAAGGCGAGCAGCTGCCGCGTGAGGATGATCGGGTCGTCCCACACCAGACCGTTCGCCAGTGCATTGAGGTACACTGCCGTGGCGAGCGCAGCCACGCCAGCGCCAACAAACCAGGGCTGGCGTAGCACGCCCCCCTGCCCTGCTGACGATGACGCTTGAATGGTGGTCTGATCGGCGCGGCGTTCCCTACGAGGCGGTCGATTTTCTCGCCGCCACGCCCTGCGCCGGTTTGACATTTCCCTCACCCGATCTCCGCCAATTCCAGCCTTCCTGCCCAACGGTGCGCCAACACCGTGCGCAGCGGCTTCGATTCCGGCCTTTCGAGCCGCGGGTCGTCGCGCAGCCAGCGCTCGGCCGCCTTGCGCGCTTCCTCGAGGATGTTGCGGTCGCGGATCAGGTTGGCGACGCGGAAATCCGGCAAACCCGACTGGCGCGTGCCCAACAACTCGCCCGGGCCGCGGATCTCCAGATCCACCTCGGCGATCTTGAACCCATCATTGGTGTGCGCCATTGCCTGCAGCCGTTGATGCGCGGCATCCCCACGGCGAAAGGGCGTGAGCAGGACGCACACGGCAGCATCGCCGCCACGGCCGACACGGCCGCGCAGCTGATGCAGCTGCGCCAGGCCGAAATGGTCGGCGTGCTCGACGACCATGATGGTGGCGTTGGGAATATCGATACCTACCTCGATCACCGTCGTGCTGACCAGCAGCTGCAAATCGCCGGCCTTGAAGCGGCGCATGACGGCGTCCTTCTCACTCGCCTTCATCTTCCCGTGCACCAGGCCAACGCGATACCCGTGAAACACGGCACGCGCCAACTCGCGAGCCATGGTGGTCGCGTCGCGCAGCTCGACCGCCTCCGAGCTTTCCACCAACGGATAGACCACATAACCTTGGCGGCCACGATCGAGCTCGCGCTTCATCAGGTCGTAGACGTCGGCGCGCTCGCCCTCGTGGCGCAGCAAGGTGCGGACCGGCTGGCGGCCGGGCGGCATCTCATCGAGCACGGAAATGTCGAGGTCGCCGTACACCGCCATGGCAAGCGTACGCGGGATCGGGGTCGCGGTCATCAGCAGGATGTCGGGCGCGACCTCCTGCCCCCCGCCCAGCCGCCGCACCGCCGCACGCTGCAGGACGCCGAAGCGATGTTGCTCGTCGATCACGCCGAGACCGAGCGCCTTGAACGTAACTCCCTCTTGAATCAGCGCGTGTGTCCCGACCGCGAGCTGCACCTCGCCAGCGCTGATACTCTCGTACATCTGCCGTCGCTTGGCGCGCGTCAGGTCACTGGTGAGCAGCACCGTCCGCACGCCGAGTTGCTCCGTGAACTTACCAATCGTGCTGAAATGCTGCTCCGCGAGCAGTTCGGTCGGCGCCATGAACGCGGCCTGATACCCGTTCTCGATCGCCACCAGCGCCGCGAATAGCGCCACGATGGTCTTGCCGCTACCGACGTCGCCCTGCAGCAGCCGGTGCATCGGATGCGGCGCGGCCATGTCCGCGCGGATCTCGCGCAACACCTGCTGCTGTGCTCCGGTGAGCCGAAACGGTAACAACTCTTGCAGACGCCCCGTCAACGTGCGGCGCTCCAGCAACGCCAATCCGTTCTCGACCTCGACCGAGCGCCGCCGCAAAGTCATACCGAGCTGCAGGAAGAACAGCTCGTCGAACACCAGCGAGCGGTGGCCCACCGAGCGGCCGGCGTTCAAGGCATCGACATCCGCTTCCCGCAACGGCTGATGAATCAGGCGCATCGCCTGCCGCAGATCGGTGACGCGCGCCGCCTGCACGACGGTATCCGGCAAGATACTAGGCAGACGTTCCGTCCAGTCCTGCACCCCCTGCTGTACCAACTTGCGTATCGCACCCACGCTCATGTTGGTAGGCTTGTTGTATACGGGCAGGATCCCCTGCCCTTCCAGGTCCGGATCGAGCTCGATCTCCGGATGCACCATGCGTTTGGTGCCGCCGAGTCCGCCTTCGACCTTGCCGTGCAACAGGCAACGTTGCCCGACGCGATAGCGGTCGCAAAAATACGCTACCTGATGGTACCAGGTGAGCGCCAGCAGGCCGGTGTCGTCGCGCACCACGCCTTCGAGGATGCGCCGCCGCGCGCGGCCGACGTAGCGCTCTGCCAAATGCGTAATCTCACCGATGACGCTGGCCGCGTCCCCGAAATGCAGATCGCGGATTTTGCTTACGGCACGGCGGTCTTCGTATCGAAATGGAAGGTGATACAGGAGGTCTTCAACGCTGGCGATGCGGAATTTCCTCAGCTGCTCCGCGCGGCGCGGACCGACGCCGCGGACGAACTGCGCCGATTGCGACAAGGCGCGCAGATGTTCGACGGGATCACCGCCGGTGCGTCGGTACGCGGGGACGACTTCGGGGCTGCCGTGTTGCAGGCGCTCGACGAGCATACGGCAGCGAGACAGGTGTCCGGCCTTCTGTTCCGGAGTCGCACCCTCGTATGCAGTGAGCTCGCGGCAGAGCGATTCCAAATCCTGCCGCATACGCGCATTGGGGAGGCTGTCGAGCAGCGTCTGTCCGCGCGCGGCCAACGCCTGACACGGCAACCGTGTCCGCGCCGCGGCCTCGGGTGGTGCCTGGGCGAGGAAGTTGAGCGGCGACGCGACCGCGTTGAGGAAGTCGTCCAGTCCGTTCATCGCCCTGCGCGGCTCGCAGCCCGGCTTCGCGTCATTGAAACCCTCTACCGCACGAGAGTGGCCACAAACGCACCAGAAGCGCAATGGCCGTGGTGCTCCTGACCTCACGGCGTCGGAGTTACGGGGATCGGGGTGGCGCTCGTAAGGGCGATGCTGGCAATGACCGAGTCGAGGATTTGCTCGTACACTGGGATCTGCGGGTCATCCGCAGTAAACTTAAGAATTAGCCTGAAGACTTTTCCGCCTCTGTGGATCACCGTGTCGACAAACCGAGTATTGAAGGCATCGAAAACCGAGGTGGCCCTGGCCGGTTGTCCACTGGAAGGGCTTGTGCGGGAGATCACCCGATGATTGTGATTGTTGATGTCCAGAGCCCTGTAGTCATCAATGCCTTGTGGAAAGCCAGGGTTGTCATAGGGCGGATATGAGTCAACTAGGATCTCGGCACCCCCCGAGGGTACAAACGCCCAGGAAGGCAGCTGCTCCGGCGGAAAGCTTCGCAGTATGACCATCTCGTCGTCGCTAAGGTTGGCGGTCCAGGTGTCTGGATAGGTCAGGCTGTAGCCGCGAGCCGGGTTGGTGAACTGCGCGGCGTACACCCCCGCCGGTCTCAGTGCGCAAAGCAGCACCCCGAGCCCAAGGCTCAATATGAACAGGCGTTCCCTCAATCGCTTTTGCATCAGCAGCCTCCGGCAGATTTCGGGCCCCGTGTCACCCGCAAAATGACCACATCCATGTCCCCGGAATGCGCCCGGCGCTGCTCACATGTGGATCGATCACTGAACAGGACAGCCATGCAGTGCCTATTATCGTCGGACGGGCACTGTACCCCGCTCACAGACCCCCCGGATCCGGAGCCCTCTCGGATCGGCGGCCAGGGCGACACCACTGCGCCTCCATCCTTGTACCCTCACCCTGCCCTCTCCCTCGCTGAAGAAACGCGCGGGCGAGGGTGGGAATAGCGAATAGTCACAGCGCCGGATCTTCACGCGACGCAAAGGGTCTCGAACTCGGTAGTTCACCGCACCGCCGCGGTGGGCTCACAAGGGGATGTATCTTCTCTCTCGTGGTGATGATATAGCTGCAACGGACGGACGGTTAGCGCCTCGCGCTGTAGCAACTCGACACCCTCGGCTGCCGCCTCGGCTCCCGCCACGGTGGTGAAGTACGGCACGTGGCACTCGAGCGCGCTGCGACGGATGGAGAACGAATCGAGCTGTGGGCCGAAGCCTTTGGGGGTGTTGATCACCATGGCGATCGCCCCGCGCTCGATGGCATCGACTACGTGCGGGCTGCCCTCGATGACCTTGTTGATGGTTTCGACGCTCAAGCCGTGCTCGCGCAGATACGCCGCCGTTCCCCTGGTCGCCACCAGTCGAAAGCCCGCGCGCGCCAGCCGCGCCGCTGTCTCCAGCACCGGCGCCTTGTCCTCGTTGCGCACGCTCAGGAACACCGCCCCACCTAGCGGCAGCACCGTCCCCGCAGCAATCTGCGCCTTGGCGAAGGCGGCGCCGAAGGACGGACCGATACCCATCACCTCGCCCGTCGACTTCATCTCCGGCCCCAGCAGCGTATCCACTCCAGGGAACTTCGAGAACGGGAACACCGCCTCCTTCACCGACATGTGCTGCGGCAGGATCTCTTCCACCAACCCCAGTTCCTCTAGAGTGCGCCCTACCATCACGCGTGCCGCCACTTTCGCCAGCGGCACGCCGATGGCCTTGCTGACAAACGGCACCGTACGCGAGGCGCGCGGGTTGACCTCGAGAATGTAGATGTCGCCGTTCTTCACCGCGAACTGCACGTTCATGAGCCCGATCACTCGCAGTTCCAGCGCCAGCGCCTTCACCTGGCGCCGGACCTCATCGAGCACGTCCGCCCGAATGGATTTGGTGGGCAGCGAGCAGGCGCTGTCGCCGGAGTGTACGCCCGCGTGCTCGATGTGCTCCATGATGCCGCCGATTACCACGCGCCTTCCGTCACAGACGGCGTCGACGTCCAACTCGATGGCATCATCGATGAATTTGTCGATGAGGATGGTGCGTTCGGGCGCGGCCTCCAGCGCGCGCTCCATGTAGCGACGCAGGTCATCCTGGGCGTAGACGATCTCCATGGCGCGCCCGCCGAGCACGTATGAGGGGCGCACCAGGACCGGGTAACCGAGACGGTCGGCGACGAGCACGGCTTCGTTGGCGCTGCGCGCGATCCCGTTCGGGGGCTGTCGGAAGCCGAGCTTGGAGAGCAGGGCGGCGAAGCGCTCGCGATCTTCGGCGCGGTCGATGGCGTCGGGGGTGGTGCCGAGGATGGGTACCCCCGCCTGCTCCAGCGGCACCGCCAGCTTCAGCGGCGTCTGCCCGCCGAACTGCACGATCACGCCTTCCGGCTTCTCGGTCTCGACGATGCTCAGCACGTCCTCCAGCGTCAGCGGTTCGAAGTAGAGCTTGTCGGAGGTGTCGTAATCCGTGCTCACCGTCTCCGGGTTGCAGTTGACCATGATGGTCTCGAAGCCATCTTCTTTGAGGGCGAAGGCGGCGTGCACGCAGCAGTAGTCGAACTCGATCCCCTGGCCGATACGGTTCGGGCCGCCGCCGAGGATCATGACTTTACGCCGCGCCGTTACGCCCGACTCGTCCTGCTCTTCGTAGGTCGAGTACAGGTAGGGGGTGAAGGCGGGAAACTCGGCGCCGCAGGTGTCGACCATCTTGTACACCGGGCGGATGCCGGCTGCGTGGCGGGCCTCGCGAATCTGCGCTTCCGTTCGGCCCGTGAGCTGCGCCAGGCGGATATCCGAGAATCCCATCTGCTTTGCCGCGCGCAGCGTCTCCGGCGGAACGAGCGCAGTTTGCCAGGCTTCGGCAGCCTCGGCACGGATCACGCCTTCGAAGTCAACGATCTGCTTGACGTTGTCAAGGAACCACCGGTCGATCTTGGTCAGTTCGTACAGCTGTTCCGTGCTGAAGCCTTCGCGGTACGCCTCGGCGATGTACCACAAACGTCGCGCGTTGGGGACGCGCAGCTTCGCTTCCAGTGCGGCACCGCCAGCAGCCTGTGGGCCGCGGCCTTTGTCGTCGAAGCCGTACGAATCGATTTCGAGCGAGCGAATCGCTTTGTGCAGCGATTCCTTGAAGGTGCGGCCGATGGCCATCACCTCGCCGACCGACTTCATCTGCGGTCCAAGCACGTCGGTGGCTTCCCGGAACTTCTCGAACGTGAAGCGGGGAATCTTGGTCACCACGTAATCGATGGTCGGCTCGAAACAGGCAGGAGTCTCGCGTGTGATATCGTTGGGGATCTCGTCGAGGGTGTAGCCGATGGCCAGTTTGGCAGCGATCTTGGCGATCGGGAAACCGGTCGCCTTGCTTGCCAGCGCCGAGCTGCGGGAGACGCGCGGGTTCATTTCGATCACCACCAGGCGGCCTGTGTTGGGGTGCACGGCGAACTGGATGTTCGATCCTCCCGTGTCGACGCCGATCTCGCGGATGATTGCCACCGCCGCGTCGCGCATGATCTGGTACTCTTTGTCGGTGAGCGTTTGCGCCGGCGCGATGGTGATGCTGTCGCCCGTGTGCACGCCCATGGGATCGAAGTTCTCGATCGAGCACACGATGACGACGTTGTCCTTGCCGTCGCGCATCACTTCCAGTTCGAACTCTTTCCAGCCGGCGATCGATTCTTCGATCAGCACCTCGTGCGTCGGCGAGGCGTCCATGCCATGGCGGACGTAGTCTTCGAACTCCTCGGGCGTCGCCGCGATGCTGCCGCCGGTACCGCCCAGGGTGCGCGACGGCCGAATGATCACCGGCAGGCCGAGCCGCGCCAGGATCGCCTGCGCCTCATCCAGGTTGCGCGCGTAGCCGCTACGCGGCAGGTCGAGACCGATCCGTTCCATGGCGGCCTTGAACAGGTCGCGATCCTCGGCCTTCTTGATGGCAGCGAGCTTGGCGCCGATCAGCTCTACGCCGTGGCGGTCGAGGATGCCGCGCTCCGCCAGTTCGATCGCGGTGTTGAGCCCGGTCTGGCCGCCGATGGTCGGCAACAGCGCGTGCGGCCGTTCCGCCTCGATGATGCGCTCGAGCATGTCGGCGGTGATCGGCTCGATATAGGTGCGATCGGCGAGGCCCGGGTCGGTCATGATGGTGGCCGGGTTCGAGTTGATCAGGATCACCCGAAAGCCTTCCTCCTTGAGGGCTTTGCACGCCTGCGTACCGGAGTAATCGAACTCGCACGCCTGGCCGATGATAATCGGACCGGAGCCGATGAGGAGGATGCTTTCGATGTCAGTGCGCTTGGGCATTGGTGCCTTGTGGTCCCCTCGCCCTCTGAAAGAGAGTCAGGGTGAGGGCAGCGTGCGCGCGCCGGCGGTCCTCACCCCTGCCCTCTCCCAAGGGGAGAGGGAGAAAAACGACCCCGTGCTTCACCTTCACCGCGCTTCTTCCATCATCCTGACAAAGCGCTTGAACAAGTATTTCGCGTCGTGCGGGCCGGGCGACGATTCGGGATGGTACTGCACAGAGAAGATCGGCAGCTCTGCGTGGGCGAGTCCTTCCACAGTCTTGTCGTTCAGGTTAACGTGCGTCAGCTGGGCGCGGCCCTGGAGCGATTCGACATCGACGGCGAAGCCGTGATTCTGTGCCGTGATCTCCACCTTCTGGGTGGTCACGTCCATGACCGGCTGGTTGCCGCCGTGGTGGCCGAACTTCAGCTTGTACGTGCGCCCGCCCAGTGCAAGGCCCAGGATCTGGTGTCCCAGGCAGATGCCGAAGATGGGTTTTCTCCCGATCAGGTTACGCACAATGCCGGCGTAGGGGCCGACATCCGGATCGCCGGGGCCGTTTGACAGGAAGATGCCCTCCGCATTCAGCGCAAGAGCTTCTTGCGCGCTGGTCGTGGCTGGAACGACGCGCACGCAGCAGCCCACGCCGACGAGATTGCGCAGGATATTTCGTTTGATCCCGAAATCGTAGGCGACAACGAGCGGGACTTTGGCGGCGCGAGCCGCGGCTTTGGGCCTTGGACGCCTGACCGGTTGCTTTTCATAGCCTCCATCCAGTTTCCACAGTCCTTCATCCCAATCATAGGGCGCTTTGCACGTGACCTCTTTGACAAGGTCGCGTCCGATCAGGCCCGGCAACGCGCGCGCTTTCGCCACGAGGCCGGCCGGATCCAGATCGACCGTCGAGATCACGCCTTCCTGCGCGCCGTGGGTGCGGATGTGGCGGACCAGAGCGCGCGTGTCGATGCCTTGGATGCCGGGAATGCCATGCGTGCGCAGGTACGCTCCCAGACTCCGCTGCGCCCGCCAATTGCTGGGACGTTCCCAGTACTCCTTGACGATGAAGCCCTGAACGAACGGCTTCCAGGATTCGACGTCTTCCTCGTTGATGCCGACGTTACCGATTTCCGGGTATGTCATCGCAACCAACTGGCCGCAGTACGACGGGTCGGTGAGGATTTCCTGGTACCCGGTCATCGAGGTGTTGAAGACGATTTCGCCGCTGGCCTCGCCGGACGCACCGAAGCTGACGCCCTCGAACACGGTGCCGTCCGCCAGCGCCAGGAGGGCTTTCATGCACCTTCCGCGCGCCAGACCACACGGCCGCCGACGATGGTCACGATGGCCTGTCCTTGCAGCTCCATCCCTTCGAACGGCGTGCTGCGGCCCTTGGAGCGGAAACGGGACGCCTGCACCGTCCAGCGACGTGTCGGGTCGACGATCGTGACGTCCCCCGTGGCTCCAGGTGCCAGGGTACCGAGCGGCAGGCCGAGAATGCGGGCCGGGTTGACGGTCATCGCAGCAATGACGACATCCAGCGGGATCTTAGCCTCCTCCGCCATCCGCAAGGCGAGCGCCAGCGTTGTCTCCAGTCCCACCACGCCGTTGAGCGCCCGATCGAACTCGACCTCTTTTCCATCGCGGTGATGTGGTGCGTGATCGCTGGCGATCGCGTCGATGGTACCGTCGGCGAGACCTCGGCGCACCGCCTCGACATCGTGCTCGGCGCGCAGCGGCGGATGCATCTTGGCGTGGGTGTTGTAGCCTGCCACGGCCGCTTCGGTGAGGCTGAAGTGATGCGGCGTCACTTCCGCGGTTACCGGCGACTGCCGCCGCTTGGCTGCCCGGATCAACTCCACAGCGCCCGCGGTGCTGACGTGCGCGATGTGCAGGCGCCCGCCCGTGCGCGCCAGGAGGGCGAGGTCGCGCGCGACCATCGCTTCTTCCGCCGCCGACGGTATCCCCTTCAGCCCCAGCCGGAGCGATTCCGCGCCCTCGTTCATCACGCCATCTGCCGCGATCGAGCGGTCCTCTTCGTGAACGATCACGGGCAAACCGAACATGGCCGTGTATTCCAGCGCGTGGCGCATCAGGCCGCCGTTCATGATCGGCATGCCGTCATCCGACACCGCAACGATCCCGGCGCAGTGCATCTCACCGATCTCCGCCAGCTGTTCGCCCTTGAGGTCCTTGGAGACCGCGCCGATGGGATACACGCGGGCGAGGCCGGCCGCCTTGGCACGTTCGCGGATGTACTCGGTCACCGCTGCGCTGTCGTTTACCGGATCGGTGTTGGCCATGCACGCCACCGTGGTGAATCCGCCCGCGACCGCCGCCTGCGTACCGGTCTCGATGGTCTCCTTGTACTCGTATCCCGGCTCACGCAGGTGGACGTGCATATCGATGAGGCCCGGCAACACCAGACAGTTCTGGGCATCGATCACCGTTGCGCCGCCCGCGCCTTCGTTGTCGATCTTCTCCGAAACAGCAGCAATGTTGCCGTCACACACCAACACGTCTCGGCGCGCGTGGATCCCGCTCGCAGGATCGATGACCGTACCGCCACGAATGAGTAGATCGCCGCTCACCCTACCCTCCTTCGCAACCGCGGGGTCGCGGCTTCTGCTTCGGTCGCAGCCTGCGTGCCGCTTTCGGCTTCAATATCCGCCTCCCGCGGGCGGTTGATCAGGAGGTAGAGCACGGCCATACGCGCCGCGACGCCGTTGGTCACCTGCTCCATGATGACGGAGTACGGCCCGTCAGCGACGTCGCTGGCGAGTTCCACACCGCGGTTTATCGGGCCGGGATGCATGATGATCACGTCGGGTTTGGCTCGCGCCACCGCGCGTTGCGTCAGGCAGAAGTAGCGCGAGTATTCATCAACCGTGGGAAAGAAGTTCTTGCCTTGTCGTTCCAGTTGGATCCGCAGCATGATGATGACGTCGGCATCGCCCACCCCCTCGTGGAGGTCCGTCGTCACATCGCCCCAGGCGCGCAGTTCCGGTACCAGCAACGTCGGCGGTCCGACGAAGCGCACTGAGGAGCCGAGCGCATTCAAGGCGAAGGCGTCCGAGCGTGCCACGCGGCTGTGCAGGATGTCGCCGATGATCGCCACCGTGAGGCCGTTCAAGCGCCCCTTGCGTTCGCGGATGGTGAGCAAATCGAGGATCGCTTGCGTCGGGTGCTCGTGGGCGCCGTCGCCGGCGTTGACGATCGGGCACTCGAGGCGGGCGGCCAGGAAATGCGGCGCGCCCGAGGCGGGGTGTCGGATGACGATGGCATCCGGTCGCATGGCGGCCAGGTTGCGCGCCGTGTCAAGCAGGGTCTCCCCTTTCGTTACGCTGCTGGTCGCGGACGAGAGGTTGACGAAGTCGGCGCTCATGCGCTTGGCGGCGATCTCGAAGGAGGTGCGCGTGCGCGTGCTGGCCTCGTAGAAGAGCGCCACCACCGTCTTTCCTTGTAGCGTGGGCACCTTCTTGATGTTGCGCTCCGAGATCTCCTTGAAGGACTTCGCCGTGTCGAGCAGGTAGAGGAGTTCTTCCTTGCTGACACCTTCGAGCCCGAGCATATGGCGATGTGTGAAGGGCATCTTAGCGCTCCTCGGCGCGGGCGATGACGACCTCGTCATGCCCGTCGCTCTCCTTGAGTCGGACCTCGACCGACTCGGTGACGGCGGTTGGTAGATTCTTACCTACGTAGTCAGCGCGAATCGGCAACTCGCGGTGGCCGCGGTCGATCAGCACGACAAGTTGCACCTGCAGCGGCCGGCCCAAATCCATCAGCGCGTCGAGCGCCGCACGGACGCTGCGGCCGGTGTAGAGGACATCATCTACGAGGACGACGTGCATGTCCTCTATGGCGAAGGGAATCTGGGTCCCTTTCACCACCGGCTGCTGCTTGCTGCGGCTGAGGTCATCCCGGTAGAGGGTGATGTCCATGATGCCGGTGGGGACCTTGACCCCTTCGATCGCCTGAATCTTGTCGCGCAGGCGCGCGGCGAGGTGCACGCCGCGCGAGCGGATGCCCACCAGCGCCAGTCCCTCGGTGCCCTTGTTGTGCTCAAGCACCTCGTGCGCCACCCGGGCGAGCGCTCGTTCGATCGCCTGCGCATCCATGACGACGCGTTCGTTGGCTGCCATCATAGGTACAAAAAGACCTCCTCAGTGACCGAGGAGGTCTTACATGCTCCGTATGGGAAATGAGAACTTCATCATTGCCCTTCCTGGCCTCGCTGGACCAGCTTAAAGGTTACTGCCGCGGATACGGGGCGGCTCGGTTGCAGGATCGTTTAGCCTGACCGCGTCGCAAAGTCAATGGCGGCGGCGGCGGTTCTAGCCCCCGAATCCGTACTAGTATCACATCAGCGGCGGTGCGGGGGTCGTGCCGAACCATTCCCGCATAAGCTGCTCGGCGTCGGTCTTGATGTCGCGTTCCTCCACGGCTCGCTCGCGCACGGGGTCGTGGCTGAGCACGTATTGAAGCTCTTGCCGCGCCGCCACATCATCCCCTAGCGCGTGATCCGTCTCGGCCAGATAGAGGCGGCCCAACAGCACATCGGGATGGCGCTGCTTCAACTCTTCCAAGTAGCGACGCGACTTCCCGAGATCACGCATCGGCCACGGCAGCTCGAAGTAGTACCGGCCCAGTGCCAGCATGGGGCTGCCGTTGTCGAAGTCACGGTTGATGCCGTAGGCCCGCGTGATCTCCCGTTCGAAGGTTGACCCGATCCCTTCTGTAGCGGCGCCGACCAAGCCGAGCGTGCCGCCGTAGTCGCCGGTAGTTAGCGCGTAATAGCAGTGACCTTCAACCCTAGCCGCGTCGAGCTTAACGGCGGTCTTAGCATACCGTTGCGCGGTGGCGTACGCCTCGCGACGGGTCGCTTTATCCATCATCAGATCGCCCTTACGCCAGTAGGCCCGCGCCAGCCGCCACGCCAGCTCGTAGCTCGACGGATGCAGCGTCAAGGATCGCGCGCCGAGCGTGACCGCACGCTCAACCGCGTCCGGACTGGCGCGTTCGGCCCACAGCCGATCGAGATCCTCGATCGCGGCCACGGGTCCGCTGAGCTCATCGTCCGAGGCCGCCGCGACACAGCAGTGCGACAAAACGGCCGCCGCGATGCACAGCAGCCCGAGTCCGTTCTTGAGCAGTGAGAATTGCCGAGCATCCACAGCTGCAAACTACCCGGTCGCGGCCGCTGGGGGAATGGGCTGAAGTAGCGATGCTCGCAATGAAGCGCGTGCCCGGAAGCTCGCCTGTGCCGCTGCCGCCAGCTGCCAGCTGTCTCTTTCCCCTTCGCCGGGACTTTCCTGAAGCGCCGCTGCTCGCTTCAGCCTAGGGGCGGCCTGGCCGGTGGTGTGGCTTTCTGCTCGGCGCGCCGCATGCGGCGCTCGCGCTTGCGCTCGGCCTCGGCCTTGGCCGTTTCACCACGATCCGTCAACTCGATAACGGACATTGGCGCCGCATCGCCGTGACGGTGCCCCAGCTTGATGATGCGCGTGTAGCCGCCGGGGCGCTCACGAAAGCGCACCGCGACCTCTCCGAACAGTTTGCTCACCGCGCTTTGGCTGCGGACGTAGGACAGCGCCTGGCGCCTCGCGTGCAGCGTGCCCCGCTTGCCCAGCGTGATCATGCGGTCGGCGATGCGCCGCAGCTCCTTAGCCTTCGCGTCAGTGGTATGCACGAGCTCGTACTCAATGAGCGAAGTCACGAGGTTGCGGAACAGCGCCTTGCGGTGCGCCGGGGTGCGGTTGAGCTTTCGTCCCGCCTTCAGGTGTCTCATAGCAGCATCTCGGAGCTTTCAGTTCTCGATCGACCCTGAAGTTGCTTCAGGCGGTCTCCTTGTCTTTGGCTATGCGGCGGTCGAGTTCGGCTCGAGCGGGGAAGTTCTCGATACGCATGCCGAAATCGAGCCCCATCTCGCGCAGGATCTCTTTGATCTCATTCAGCGACTTGCGGCCGAAATTCTTCGTCTTCAGCATTTCGGCCTCGCTTTTCTGCACCAGCTCGCCGATATACTTGATGCCAGCGTTTTGCAGGCAGTTGGCCGAGCGTACCGACAACTCCAGCTCGGCGACGCTGCGGAACAAGTTCTCGTTGAGTCCGGGGTGGCCCTCCTCGGCGCCTTCGGCGGGCTCTGGGGCCTCTTCGAAGTTGATGAAGATCGAAAGCTGGTCCTGCAGGATGCGCGCCGCATAAGCGACAGCATCGTCCGGGCGCACGCTGCCATCGGTCCAGACCTCGAGGTTGAGGCGGTCGTAGTCGGTCCGCTGGCCGACGCGAGCGTTGGTCACGGTATAGTTCACTTTGCGGATGGGCGAAAAGATGGCGTCGATGGGGATGGTGCCGACCGGGGCGTTCTCGTCCTTGTTGCGCTCCGCGGGCACGTAGCCGCGGCCGGTCCTGATGGTCAGGTCCATCTCCAGCTTGCCTTCTTTGGAGAGGCTGGCGAGGTGCAGATCGGGATTGAGGATCTCCAAGTTCGGTCCAGCCTTGATGTCACCAGCCTTGACCTCGCCGTCGCCCTTGGCTTCGATGCGAGCGATTTCCTCGGTGCCGTCGTGGAGCTTGAGGCGAACCTCCTTGAGGTTGAGGACTAGGTCGGTGACGTCCTCGCGCACCCCGGGGAGGGTCGAGAACTCGTGCAGAACGCCGCGGATGCGCACGGCGCTGATCGCCGCGCCCTGGAGCGAGGACAGTAGAATGCGTCGCAGCGAGTTGCCGATGGTGACGCCGAAGCCACGTTCGAACGGCTCGCCCACGAACTTCCCGTAGGTCGCCGTCAGCGACTTGTCTTCGGCTTCGAGTTTCTTCGGCTTGATCAGATCCCGCCAGTTACGTTGAGGCAACATTGTTCGAACCTCCGTCGGCATTCGTCAGAGATCCCTCCTCACTTCGAATAGAGTCCCACGACCAACTTCTCGTTGATCGGCATGGTGAGGTCGGCACGGGTGGGGAGCGCCCTGACGCGGCCCGTAAAGGCCTCGCGTTGCACCTCGAGCCAGTCCGGCACACCCCGACGTTCGGCTTGTTCCAGTGCTTCGAGGATACGGGCGAGCGAGCGACTGCGTTCGGCCACGCTCACAACCTGCCCGGGTCTGAGCAGATACGAGGGGATATCCATCCTGCGCCCGTCGACCAGGAAGTGTCCGTGGCGGACAAGTTGGCGCGCCTCGGCGCGGGAGGTGGCGAAGCCCATACGGTAGATCATGTTGTCCATGCGCTGCTCCAGCAGCAGCAGAAGTTTTTCGCCGGTGATCTCGCGTGCCGTCTCGGCCATGACGAAGTAGCGATGGAACTGTCGTTCCATTAGGCGATAAATCCGTTTCACTTTTTGTTTTTCGCGCAGCTGCACCGCGTACTCGGAGAACTTGCTCCGTCCCTGGCCGTGCTCCCCCGGCGGATAGTTACGCCGCTCGATGGCGCATTTGTCAGTATAGCAGCGCTCTCCCTTGAGGAAGAGCTTCAAACCCTCGCGCCGGCACAGCCGGCAAACTGCTCCAGTATCTCGCGCCAAACTTATCCTCCTGCTGTCATACACGCCGCCGTTTCGGCGGCCGGCAGCCATTGTGTGGGATCGGGGTAACGTCCTTGATCACGCTGACGGCGAAACCCGACGCTTGCAGCGAACGCAGCGCCGATTCACGGCCGGCGCCAGGTCCTTTCACGAACACCTGAACTGTGCGCACGCCGTACTCCATAGCCTTCTTGGCGGCGTTCTCCGCGGCCAGCTGGGCGGCGAAAGGCGTTCCTTTGCGTGAGCCCTTGAAGCCCACCGACCCCGCGCTCGACCAGGCGACGACGTTGCCCACCGGATCGGTAATGGTGATGATCGTGTTGTTGAAAGTCGAGTGAATGTGGGCCACGCCTTCGCTCACCAGCTTCTTGACCTTGCGCCGCTTTGGCGCCGCCGTCTTTTCGGTCGCCGTCTTGTCCGCCGGCTTGGTCGTGTCTTCGGTCTCTTTCGCCATTGCGCCTGATCCTCGTGCCCTTCTATCCCTTCGGCGGTGCTGTCTTCTTGCCGGCAATGGCACGTCGCGGACCCTTACGGGTGCGCGCGTTGGTGTGCGTGCGCTGACCCCGCAGCGGCAGGTTGCGCCGGTGCCGCAGGCCACGATACGAACCGATATCCATCAGCCGCTTGATGTTCACTGCCACCTCGCGACGGAGATCGCCTTCGACCTTGTAGCCATCGATCAGCTGCCGCAGCTTGACCAGCTCCTCGTCGGCAATGGCGTCCGTCTTCTTGCTCAAATCGACGCCGGCCTGCGCCAAAATGTTGCGGGCTGATGAGCGGCCGATGCCGTGAATGTACGTCAAGGCCACTTCCATGCGCTTGTTGCGTGGGAGGTCCACTCCCGCGATACGGGCCATCTACTCGCTCCGCTTCCTTGTCAGCCCTGACGCTGCTTGTGACGCGGGTTGCTGCACAGCACCCGCACCACGCCCGCACGCCGGACGACCTTGCATTTCTTGCACACTGGCTTTACCGATGCCCGCACTTTCATTGCACGCTCCGCACCTATGGCTGGCTGAGCACATAGGGTCCTGTTTCCGTCACCGCCACAGAATGCTCGAAATGAGCCGAACGGCTGCCGTCTCGGGTCACCGCCGTCCACCCATCCTCTTTGATGGTCACGTCTGCGCCGCCCGCGTTGACCATCGGTTCAAGCGCCAGAACCATGCCCTCGCGCAGGCGAACGCCGCGGTCACGTGTACCAAAATTAGGCACTTGCGGCTCTTCATGCAATCGTTTGCCGATGCCGTGCCCAACGAATTCGCGCACAACGGAGAAGCCGTCACGCTCAGCGCGTTCCTGAATAGCGGCGGAAACATCGCCGAGGCGGTGACCCACCCGCACCTGCTCGATCCCGGCCCACAGCGCTTCGTGCGTGGCCTGCATCAGCCGCTGCGACTCAGTATCCGTCTGGCCGACAGCGACCGTGATCGCCGCATCACCGTAGAGTCCCTGATAGCGGACGCCGAAATCGATGCCGACGATGTCCCCTTTCTGCAGCGCGCGTTTCTGAGAGGGAATGCCGTGCACTATCTCCTCGTTGATCGAGATGCACACGTTCTTGGGAAACACACGGCCGTTGACCTCGTACCCTTTGAACGCCGGCACGGCGCTGCGCTGGCGTGTCAACTCTTCAGCAATCCGGTCCAACTCCGCAGTGGTCACACCCGGGCGTACGTGCTCGCGCAGTTGCGCCAGCACTTCAGCAACGATCAGATTGGCAGCGCGCATGACCTCGATCTCGCGGGGGGACTTCAGGGATATCATCCGCCGGTTTGCACCTGCTCCAGAACCCGCGCCAGCACTTGATCCTGGCTGCCGATGCCATTCACCTCGCGCAGCACGCTGGCCCGCCGGTAGGCGTCCAACAACGGTGCCGTGGCGCGTTCGTACACTTCCAAGCGTGCCAGGACGGTGTCCTCTTGATCGTCGTCGCGTTGAAAGAGTTCGGCGTTGCACTTATTGCAGAGCCCGGGATTGGTCGGCGGATCGAAGATAACATGGTAGAGGGCACCGCAGTTTCGGCACGTCCGCCGGCCGCTGATCCGTTTAACCACCTCGTCGCGCGGCACTCTGATACTAATCACGTTCTCCAGCTTGGCGCCCATGCCGGCCAGCATATTATCCAACGCCTCCGCCTGTGCGAGGGTGCGTGGGAACCCATCCAGAATGAACCCAGTGGCACAATCGGGCTCGTGCAGACGCTCCTCGATGGCACCGAGCAGGATGTTGTCCGGCACCAGCTCCCCCCGATCCATGTAGCGCTTGGCTTGCACTCCCATAGGCGTTCGGCGTCTTGCGGCGTCGCGCAGCAAATCCCCCGACGAAACATGTGGGATGCCGAACCGCTGCGCCAACACCTTCGCCTGCGTCCCCTTGCCCGCGCCCGGCGGACCCATCAAGATCATTCGCATGAGCATATCTCCTTATCCGCGCCTCCCCCGCAGCCGTCCCCGGCGCATGAAGCCCTGATAACTGCGCGTAAGCATATGGGTCTCGATTTGACCAACGGTGTCCAACGCCACACCGACAACAATCAACAGCGCCGTGCCGCCGAAATAGAACGGCACGTTGAAGCGCCGTATCAAGATCGAAGGCAAGACGCACACCGCCGCGACGTACAGGGCTCCCCCGAGGGTGATACGAACCAGAATCCGATCGATGTACTCGGCGGTGCGCTGCCCCGGCCTGATCCCGGGAATGTAGCCGCCGAACTTCTTCATGTTGTCGGCAACATCAGCCGTATTGAAGGTGACCGCCGTGTAGAAGTAGCAAAAGAAAATGATGAGGCCGATGTAGAGCAGATCATAGAACAAGCTGCCCGGCATCAGGTACTCACCGACGCTGCGCACCCACGGATTGTCGATGAATTGGGTGATGGTGCCAGGAAAGACCAGCAGCGACGACGCGAAAATTGGTGGGATGACGCCCGAGGTGTTCACTTTCAGCGGCAGATGCGAGCTCTGGCCGCCGTACATGCGGCGGCCGACGACGCGTTTGGCGTATTGCACCGGGACTCGCCGCTGTCCGCGCTCCATGAAGATAATGAACGCGATGACCAGGATCATAAGGGCGAGCAGGCCCACGAGCACAAGGATGCCCATCTCGCCCTCGCGCACGAACTCGACCGTGGTCGCCGCCGCCGAGGGGAAGGACGCAACGATACCGGCGAAAATTATCAGCGAGATGCCGTTGCCGATGCCGCGTTCGGAGATCTGCTCGCCGAGCCACATGATGAACACCGTACCAGCGGTCAGCGTTAGCACGGACATCACGCGAAAGCTCCAGCCCGGGTTAAAGACCACGGAGCCGCCGCCAGGCGCCTCGATTTTCTCGATGCCGACGCTGATGAACAGCCCCTGCACGACCGACAAAAGCACGGTGCCATAGCGCGTGTACTGCGTGATCTTGCGCCGGCCCGCCTCGCCCTCCTTCGACAGCCGCTCAAGATAGGGAATCACCACAGTGAGCAGCTGGAGGATGATCGAAGCACTGATGTACGGCATGATGCCGAGGGCGAAGATGGAGAAGCGCTCCAGCGCGCCGCCGGAAAACAAGTTCACCAGTCCGAACATGGTGTTCCGGGCCTGCTCGAAGAAGGCGGCCAGGGCTTTACCGTCAATCCCCGGGGTGGGGATGGCGACGCCGATGCGGTACACCGCGAGCATGGCGAAGGTAAACAGGATGCGCCGCCTCAGCTCGGGGATTCTCGATGCGTTTTGGAAACCTTCAACCACGCTGCACGACCTCTGCAGCGCCGCCGGCGGCCTGGAGCCGCTGGATGGCAGCAGCGCTGAACTTGTCGGCTTTGACTGTCAAGGGCTTTGTCAAGGTGCCGTCGGCAAGAACCTTTATGGGACGTTTGTGGCCGCGCACCAATCCCTTCGCACGCAACGCCTCGGCATCGACGACCGTGCCCGCCTCGAAGCGCTCTTCCAACTGGCCGAGATTGACGATCGTGAACTCCTGCCGAAACGGATTTCGGAATCCGTGTTTCGGCAGGCGGCGTTGCAGCGGCATCTGGCCGCCCTCATAGCCTGGTGGTGTGTTGCCGCCGGAGCGCGAGCCTCGGCCCTTGTGACCGCGGCCTGAGGTTTTGCCGTGGCCGGAGCCGGGGCCGCGGCCCAACCGCTTGCGGCCCCTGGTTGCCCCTGGCGCTGGCGTAAGATCACTGAGGTTCATTCAGCTCTTCACCTCGATGAGATGGGCGATGGCGCGGATCCGACCACGGGTCGCTTCGTTGTCATGAACGATGACGGCCTTACCCATCCGCGTCAGGCCGAGCCCACGCAGCGTCTGCCTTTGCCGCCGCGTGCAGCCGATCGGACTGCGGGCGAGCCTCACTTTCAGCATGCTGAGTTCGGCCATGGCGTTCACCCGCGAAGTTCCTCGAGCGACTTGCCGCGCAGGTTGGCGACATCTTCGGGCAGCCGCAGCTCACCGAGAGCCCGCATAGTAGCCTTGACCATGTTGTGCGGATTGTTGGATCCGATGCACTTGGTGAGCACGTTACGCACGCCCGCCAGCTCGACGACCGCACGCACGCCGCCGCCCGCGATGACGCCGGTGCCGTCAACCGCCGGCCGCAACAGCACATGTCCGGCGCCATAGCGGCCCTGCACTTCGTAGGGGATGGTGCCGTCGACGATGGGAATGGCGACCAGGCTCTTCTTCGCCCGCTCGATGGCTTTGCGGATCGCTTCGGGCACCTCGTTGGCTTTGCCGAGACCGTGTCCGACCCGGCCAGCGTTGTCGCCCACGACCACCAGCGCGCTGAAGCTGAAACGCCGGCCGCCTTTGACCACCTTGGCCACGCGATTGATCTGGACGACCTTCTCCTTCAGCTCGACGCCGTGGAGCTCGATGCGCTCTCTGCCCCGGAAAACCGCCATGCCTTGTCCTTCTGCCTCCGTTAGAACTGCAGCCCGGCCTCGCGCGCCGCGTCGGCGAGCGCCTTCACCCGGCCGTGGTACAGGAAACCATTACGATCAAACACCACCGCACGAATAGCGCGCTCTTGGCACAAACGAGCGATCAGCGCCCCAACTTGCTTGGCTGCTTCCCGATTACCGGTCCGCTGCAGCTGCCCTTTGAGCGCCGCCGAAAGGCTGGAGGCCGCTGCCAAGGTGCGGCCCGTCTGATCGGAGATCACCTGGGCGTAGATGTGCTTGCCGCTGCGAAACACACACAGCCGCGGGCGCTCGTCCGTGCCTTGCAGGCGGCGGCGCACACGCCGTTGGCGGCGCACGCGGGCCAGGCGCTTCAACGCTACTGCCATATCAACTGGCTCCCGCGGCACCGGCCGCCTTCCCAGCCTTCCGCCGCAGCACCTCCCCGGCGTACTTGATGCCCTTGCCCTTGTACGGTTCCGGCGGCCGCAGGCGGCGAATGGTTGCCGCCGTTTCGCCGAGCAGTTGGCGATCGATGCTCTCGAGCGTGATCACCGTTTGGCGGTCGACCTTTGCCTGCACACCGGGGGGGAGCTGGAAGAGGATGGGATGCGAGTACCCCAAGCTCAGGTGCAACGCCTGACCACGGCTTTCAGCGCGGTAACCCACCCCGACGATTTCCAGGGTGCGGGTGAACCCCGTGTGCACGCCCTGCACCATATTGGCGATCAGACGCTGGGCGAGACCGTGCAGCGACCGCAGTTCGCGCGTATCGCCGTGGCGCGACACGCGCACCATGCCGTCGACCACTTCAACACTGATGCCGGTCGGGAGCCGCTGTTCGAGGTGTCCTTTAGGGCCGTCGACACGCACCACGCCGTCGATGATCTGGACCCGCGCCTTTTCCGGAACTCGCACCGGTAATCTGCCTATACGTGACATGCCTTCCTACCACACCGAGCACATCAGCTCGCCGCCCACGTTGCGCTTGCGGGCTTCGCGATCGGTGATGATGCCCGCTGGCGTCGACACGATGTTTATGCCAAGGCCGCTGCGCACCGCCGGGATCTCGCGCGCGCCGACGTAGACGCGCAGGCTCGGTTTGCTGATCCGCTTGAGGCCGGCGATCACCGGTTTGTTCTGGCTGTCGTATTTCAGCCACACGCGCAGCACGCGATGCCCGCTCTGTTCGATGATGCTGTGTTCCTTCAAGAAGCCCTCGGCCGTGAGCAGCTCGACCAGCCGTGCCTTCACCCTCGACCACGGCACATCGACCTGCTCCTTGCGTGCGTGCGCGCCGTTACGGATGCGGGTGAGCAGATCTGCGATCGGATCGGTCATTCCCATGCAATCACCTACCAACTCGCTTTCGTCAGACCCGGGATCTCACCCTTGCGCGCCAGCAGCCGCAGGCAGAGGCGACACATCTGGAAGCGTTGATAGAAGGCGCGCGGGCGTCCGCACAGCGGGCAGCGGTTGTAGGCGCGAACCTTGAACTTGGGTGGCCGTTGGGCCTTCACTCGCAGACACGTCTTCGCCACCGGATCTCCTATGCGCGAAACGGCATGCCCAGGGCCCGCAGCAGCGCTTTGCCCTCGGCGTCCGTTCGTGCCGTGGTATTGATACACACCGTTAAACCGCGAACTTTTTCCACTTTGTCCAGGTCGATCTCCGGAAAGATTACTTGCTCGCGCACGCCGAGCGCGTAGTTGCCGCGCCCGTCGAACGAGCCGTCCGATACCCCTTTGAAGTCGCGCACGCGAGGCAGGGCCACGTTCACAAGCCGATCGAAGAACTCGTACATGCGCTCGCCCCGCAGCGTTACCATGCAGCCGATGGCCATGCCTTCGCGCAACTTGAAATTAGCAATGGCTTTGCGGGCGCGCGTGACCACCGGTTTTTGGCCGGTAATCACCTGGAGTTCGCTCACCGCCTGGTCCATCGCCTTGGCATTCTGGATAGCCTCTCCCAAACCGATGTTGACAACGATCTTGTCCAGCCGCGGCACTTGCAGCCGGTTCTTGTACCCCATCTCCTTCACCAGACCGGGTAGCACTTCCTTCCGGTAGCGTTCTCTCAGCCGCGCTGGCATCGGATCACCTATCGAGCTGCTCGCGGCAGCGCCGGCAGATGCGCACGCTGCGCCCGTCCTCCAGCCGGAGCTTCCCCATGCGCACCGGGGCGTTACACTTATCGCACATGATCATGAGGTTGGAGATATGAATCGGCGCCTCCTTCTCGACGATGCCGTACGGGCTCTGCGGCCCGCGGGCCTTGGTGTGCCTCTTCACGATATTGAGACGCTCCACGGCGGCGCGGTCTCTTTCCGGGATGACGCGGATGACTTTACCGGTCTTACCGCGCTCACGGCCGGTGATCACCATGACCGTATCGTTCTTGCGGATGCGTGCGTGCATGGCCAAGCTCAGGCTCAGAGCACCTCGGGTGCGAGTGACAGAATCTTCATGAACTTTTTCGCCCGCAGCTCGCGCGCCACCGGACCGAAGATCCGGGTGCCGATGGGCTCGCGCTGATTGTCGATCAGGACGGCCGAGTTGGAATCGAACTTGATATACGAGCCATCGGCGCGCCCAACCTCTTTGCTGGTGCGCACGATAACCGCCTTCATGACCTCGCCCTTTTTCACCTTCGCGTTGGGAATCGCTTCCTTCACCGACACCACGATGATATCCCCAAGCGAGGCGTGCCTGCGCCGCGTTCCGCCGAGCACTTTGATACACAGCACCTTGCGGGCTCCCGAGTTGTCCGCGACGTCCAAAACGGTTTCCGACTGCACCATCTTCGTTCACACCGGCCGAACACGCCGACGAGCCTCCTCACACCGCCTTCTCGAGCACCGCGCGGACGGTCCAGCGCTTGTCGCGACTCAGTGGTCGGGTCTCCGCGATGAGCACCCTGTCGCCGACGCCGCAGCGGTTCTGTTCGTCATGTGCCTTTACCTTGCTGCGGCGGCGCAAGTGCTTCTTGTACTTCGCGTGTTGGACCAGCCGCTCGACCATCACCACGACGGTCTTGTCCATCTTATCGCTGACGACCACGCCCTCGCGGCTCTTGGCCTTGCCTCTGAGCTCTTCCACTAGCGGGCCCTCTCCAGTTCACGCGCGCGCTGAATGGTTTTGATGCGGGCGATATCGCGCCGCGTTTGGGCCAAGCGGGCCGAGCTTTCCAGCTGATTCGTCTTCTGCCGCAGACGCAGCAGAAACAGCGACTCTTTCAGCTCGCGTTCCTTCATGGCCAGCTCTTCGTCACTGTTCTCGCGCAGCTCGCTAGCTTGCATAGACGGCTCCAGCGGCGCCCACCCGTTGGCGGAATTGAGTCGGGATCGATAGCTTGTGCGCCGCGAGGCGGAAGGCTTCGCGCGCGGTTTCCTCCGACACCCCCTCCATTTCGAACATGATGCGGCCCGGTTTGATGACGGCGACCCATACTTCGGGCGACCCCTTGCCCTTGCCCATGCGGGTTTCGGCCGGTTTCTTCGTCAGGGGCTTATCCGGGAAGATGCGGATCCACACGCGGCCCCCGCGCTTGATGTGGCGCGTCAAGGCGATGCGAGCGGCCTCGATCTCGCGAGCGCTCATCCAACCCCGATCGATTGCCTGCAAGCCATAGTCGCCGTAGGCGAGCGTAGCGCCGCGACCGGCCGTGCCTTTGCGTCGGCCCTTCTGCATCTTACGATACTTGACTTTCTTCGGCGCTAACATGTTCGCTTACCCAGCCACCGCGGCGCGTTGTTTCTCCTCTTCCTTGGTTAGCACTTCGCCGCGGAAGATCCACGCCTTGATGCCGATGACTCCGTAGGTGGTCTTACCCTCGGCCAAACCGAAACTGATATCGGCACGCAAGGTGTGCAGTGGCACGCGCCCCTCACGGTACCACTCCGTGCGGGCAATCTCGGCGCCGCCCAAGCGGCCGGCGCACTGGATACGCACACCTTGCGCACCCATCCGCATAGCACGCCCGACGGCCTCCTTCATGGCCCTGCGGAACGCGACGCGCCGCTCGAGCTGAAGCGCGACGTTCTCCGCCACCAACTGGCCGTCGACATCGGGCCGTCGCACTTCGTGGATGTTGATGAAGCTCTCCCGCTTCGTGAGCCGGCCGATTTCGCCTTTCAGTTTTTCGATCTCGGCGCCCTTCTTGCCGATAACGATCCCGGGCCGGGCGGTGTAAATGTTGATCTTGGCCTTGTTGGCGGCACGCTCGATCTCGACTTTGGAAATGCCGGCATGGTAGAGGCGTTCCTTGAGGAACTTGCGGATGCGCAGGTCTTCGTGCAGCAGTTGCGGGTACTCGCGGCGCGCGAACCACTTCGAGTCCCACTGCTCGGTGACGCCGATCCGAAATCCTTTCGGGTGTGTCTTCTGTCCCATTCCGTCCCCTAGCGCTCGTCTACCACGATGGTGATGTGACTGGTCCGTTTGTGGATCGGTGTGGCGCGGCCATGAGCGCGCGGCATGAAGCGTTTCAAGGTCGCCCCGCCGTCGACGGTGATGCGGCGCACGTACAGGCGATCGACATCGACCCGTTGCTGGCTTTCGGCGTTTGCGATCACGGACTTCAACGTTTTGGCCACGAGCCGAGCCGCCTTGCGCGGCAGAAAGTCGAGGACCATCAGGGCGTCGCCGACGTTCTTGCCGCGGATGAGGTCGACCACTCCACGCGCCCTGCGCGGAGCGATCCGAAGATGACGGCTGACTGCACGCGCTTCCATGCTCACCCTCTCGCACCGCCCGGGGGCGCCGCTTTTACTTCCGCTTTGCGGTCCCCGGAGTGGCCGTGAAACGTGCGCGTCGGTGAGAACTCCCCAAGCTTGTGCCCGACCATGTTCTCCGAGACGAACACCGGGATGAACTTGCGACCGTTGTGCACCGCCAACGTGTGGCCGATCATCTCGGGCGTGACGGTCGAGCGCCGCGACCAGGTGCGAATGACGCGCTTCTCGCGCGTGGTGTTCATTGTCCGCACTTTCTTGAGGAGGTGCTCATCCACGAACGGCCCTTTTCTAACTGAACGCGCCACCTGCTGCTCCTAGCGGCTCCGCCGCTTCACGATGAATCGATCGGTTCGCGGATTGTATCGCGTCTTGAAGCCCTTTGCCGGCTGGCCCCACGGTGACTGCGGATGGTTACCCTTCGAGCGGCCTTCACCGCCGCCGTGTGGATGGTCGACGGGGTTCATTGCCATACCCCGGACATGCGGGCGCCGGCCCCGCCAGCGGTTCCGTCCGGCCTTGCCGATCGAGATGTTTCCATGATCGACGTTACCCACCTGACCGATCGTGGCGCGGCACGTGAGCTGCACATGGCGCAGCTCGCCCGACGGGAGCTTCAGCAGCGCCTGCGAGCCCTCTTTCGCCATAAGCTGTGCGGACGCGCCCGCGCTGCGTGCCAGCTGGGCGCCGCGGCCCGGCTTCAGTTCGATATTGTGCACCATCGTGCCGGTCGGGATCTGCCGTAGCAGCATCGCATTGCCTGGCTTGATGTCCGCGCCTTCACCGGCCGCAACCGAGTCTCCGATCCGCAGCCCGACCGGCGCCAGGATATACCGCTTTTCGCCGTCGAGGTAGTTCAGCAATGCCAGCCGTGCGGAGCGATTCGGATCGTATTCGACGGCCGCCACCTTAGCTGGTACAAGATCCTTATCGCGGCGGAAGTCGACGATGCGGAAGCGCTGCTTGTGACCACCACCGCGATGGCGGCTAGTCATGCGGCCTAGTGCGTTGCGGCCGCCGGTGCGCTGTTTGGGCGCGAGCAGACGGCGTTCGGGCTCCTTCTTGGTGATCTCGGTGAATTCGAGCACGCTCTGAAATCTGCGCCCAGCCGATGTCGGTTTGTGCTGACGGATAGCCATGACTTACACACTTTCGAAGAAGTCGATTCGCTGTCCCTGGGCCAACGTGACGTAGGCTTTCTTCCAGCCCGGTCGCTGGCCCAGCGACTTGCCAACGCGGCGCTTCTTGCCGAGATAGTTCAAGGTATGCACCTTCTCGACCTTCACCTTGAAGAGCGTCTCGACCGCGCGGCGGATCTCCACCTTGTTGGCTTCGGGGCGCACGCGGAACACAAACTGATTGCCTTGCTCATTGACCAGCGTGCCCTTCTCGGTGATCAGCGGCGAGCTGATGACGTGATAAACGTCTTTCATCACGCCAGCCTCCCGTTCAGGGCTTGCACCGCATCCGGCGTCAGGATGAGGCGGTCGTAGCGCAGCAGGTCGTACACATTGGCGCCTTCGGCCCGCAGCACCTTGACAAGCGGCAAGTTGCGGGCGGCGCGCTCCAGACTATCATCGCGGTGCGGCACGACGATTAGTGCACTCTGCACATTGAGGTCCGCCATCAGCTTCACCAGCAACTTGGTCTTCGGGGCTTCCAACGCGATCTTATCCAACACCAGCACTTTGCCTTCACGCGCCTTGGCAGCCAATGCCGAACGCAGGGCGGCCTTTCGCGCGGTCGCAGGAATGCGGTACGAGTAGTCCCGCGGCTGCGGTCCGAAGATGATTGCGCCGCCGCGCCACAGCGGCGAACGAATGCTGCCGGCACGGGCCCGGCCGGTGCCCTTCTGGCGCCATGGTTTTTTGCCGCCGCCCCTGACGAACGCGCGGGTCTTGGTGGCTGAAGTGCCAGCGCGACGGTTTGCTTGCTGCATGCGCACCGCCTCGTACAGCAGGTGCCTGCGCACCGGGCCGGCGAACACCGCAGCCGGCAGTGAGATCTCGCCCACGACCTCGTTTTGCCGCGACATGATCGGCATGCTGACTGGCTCAGGCACGGGGCGCCCCCTTCACTCCCGGACGGACCACGATGAAGCCGTTGCGCGCTCCCGGAACGCAGCCACGCACCAGGACGATGTGCTCAGCCGAGCGCACCGCAATCACCTCGAGGTTCTGCGTGGTCGTACGCTCATTGCCGTACTGGCCGGCCATACGCTTGCCCTTGAAGACGCGCCCCGGGTAAGAGCGGTTGCCGATCGAGCCACCATGGCGGAAGTACTCGTGCGTCCCGTGGCTGCCGGGAAAGCCGCTGAAGCCGTGGCGTTTGATCACGCCGGCAAAGCCGCGGCCCTTCGAGGTCCCACTCACATCGACGCGGTCGCCTGGCTTGAACATGGAGTCCACGGTAAGCTCCTGGCCGATGGTATACACCTCGCCATCCTGGGCGCGAAACTCCTGCAATACGCTGAACACGCCCTTGCCGGCCTTCAGGCAATGATTGCGGTAGGCCTTGGTGGCACGCTGCGGTTTCTTGTCGCCGAAGCCCAGCTGCACGGCGGCATAGCCGTCCGAGGCAGCCGTCTTCGCTTGCACCACCGTGCACGGCCCGGCCTGAATAACGGTCACGGGGATCAACTGACCCTTGTCGTCGAAGACCTGGGTCATGCCCAGCTTTTTTCCGATCAGTCCAACCATTCGCATGAATTGTTGCGCGCGACACAACCGAGTGCCGCGACCGTCATTGGAGTTTGATCTCCACGTCCACCCCCGCCGCCAGGTCCAGCTTCCCAAGCGCGTCGATGGTCTGCTGCGTCGGCTCGAGGATGTCGAGCAGCCGTTTATGTGTCCGGATCTCGAACTGCTCTCGGGATTTCTTGTCCACATGCGGGGAACGGTTGACGGTGAACCGCTCTATGTGTGTCGGCAGTGGGATCGGGCCGGCGACGCGGCCACCGGTCTGGCGCACTGTCTCCACGATCTCCTTCACCGACTGATCCAGCAAGCGGTGATCGTACGCTTTCAAACGTATTCTGATCTTTTCGTTCATAACTCGCTTATCGCGCGTGCGGTCCTGGCTCGACTATCATCATCGGCTATCATGATAAGATGCGGTAAGCGATTGCGTTCACCGCCCTTCATTTCAGGATTTTGGCCACCACGCCGGCGCCCACCGTGCGCCCACCCTCGCGGATGGCAAACCGTAACCCCTCGTCCATCGCGATCGGCGTGATCAGCTCGATCGTCACCCGCACGT